>Ga0310696_10007048_pt1 | contig 13267 bp, 11 predicted proteins | sample AusTroGonzalo_MG_4_FD_203885 | JGI IMG/M metagenome (GOLD analysis project Ga0310696, IMG submission 203885) | Bovine rumen microbial communities from tropical cattle in Woodstock, Queensland, Australia - Gonzalo_02 (v2) (version 2) | ecosystem: Host-associated > Mammals > Digestive system >... | reverse complement strand
TGCCGCGCACTTTTTGATTTGGTACTGCATGCAGGGGCGGTCGTTGTTCTTCAGTATCTTGCAGTTACGCAACGGAAACATTTCGTTGAGGAGGTCAAGCAGCACGTTCATCTGCTTCACCGATGAGTAGGGTCCGAAAAGTTGCATTTTGGCAGGTTCGGGACGGCGCGTGGGGAATATCCGCGGAAAAGTCTCTTTGGTCACCGCAATCCACGGGTAGGTCTTGTCATCCTTCAGCATGATGTTGTACTTTGGCTTGAACTGCTTGATCATGCTGTTTTCCAGCAACAGTGCGTCCCATTCGGAATCGACCACAATGGTCTGGATATCACGGATTTTCGTCACTAACATCCGCACCTTGGCGGAGTCGTGGTCTTTATTGAAGTATGAGGAAACGCGCCGTTTCAGTCGTTTTGCCTTCCCGACATAGATAACCACACCCTTGTCGTCGTAAAAGCGATAGACGCCTGGCTTTTCTGGCAAGGTTTTGAGGATTAATTTGATATGTTCTGGGGTCTCTTTCAATTTTCTCTCGGGACGGGGTTTACGTAAAGATCTTCCGGTTTACGGGGGCGGTAGAGGTCGAGCCAGCGGAAGCCGAGGAGTTTGCGGTTTTTGTCTTCCATCTTTTCATCCGGGAAGACCTGACCGTTTGGGGCGTCGAAGTAGCGGATTTGTCGTATGTGGTTGCTGTCCAAGTAGATGCGCATTTCGCTGGTGATGGAGGTGTTGATGCCGATCAGGGTGCTGTCCTCCTCTTGGATGTAGTAAACACACTCGGCGTTGCCCACAATATCCACCCGCTGAAGGTTCTTGTCTTCTATGAACCCTTTGATATTCAGTCCTTTGATTTGGTTAAACTCCGTGGCTTCAAACAAACTGCCGACAATAAATCCCGACTTGCACAATTCGATGGTCGCGTGAGTGGAGTCGAGGATAGAGAACCGCACGGTGTCGCCGGAGAGTTGGTAGTTGTCGGTCCAGCAAACAGGGTTATAATACATCACCAACAAGGAGTCTTCTACATTGTAAACTATAGAGTCACAAGCGCCCTGCAGATCTTTGTGCTTAAATTTGGTGTGGAAGTATGCACGCACCAGCGTGGGGTTTGAAGCGGTGTCGAAGTCCACCTTCAAGGTGTCGCAATGGAGGAAAAGACTGTCGTTGTTGTCATCGATATAGATGAGCAAGTTGCTGTCGGTGGCGATGGAGGTGCCGCCCTTCTCGTGGTGTTCGAGGTAATTCCCCATAACGATGAAGTGGTTGACGGTGTCCACGTAACGGGCATTATTCCAGGCCTTTCCGTATTTCAGCGTCTGGTCGTAGTAGATGCTGTCGGCGAAGAGTTGTTGCTTTTCGCCCAGCAACTGCACATTGCCGTAGAGGATGGAGACGTCGGCATCGGTGTTGTAGAGTCCGCGGTCGGTGAAGATGGTGTTCTCCTCGTTCACGAGGTGGGTAGGTGAGATGAAGTAGGCAATTTTGGAGGAGGCATTGTAACGCAGTGAGTCACAATCCATTCGATAGCTGCTGCTGCGGAGAAGTACATCTTGGTGGAGGAATGCGTCGTCGGTGTTGGTATAGTATTTGCCGATTTGGCTAGTGAGAGTGTCGGCTTCGTTAAAAATCTGACCACCAGTGGTATAGTAGCCACAGTCAATGTTGAGGTCGTAGAAAATGCTATCGGATAGAAGATAAGATTTGCCGTTTTCGAGTCGCACATTGCCGGAGATGGCGGCTTGACGGATGTCGCCATCGTAGGTGGCGCGCCGACCATAGAGCCGAATGGAGTCGCTGATGACAAATCGCACGGGATTGCCGAAAGCAATGATGTAATTGTCTGCCTCATAGAGATATGCACTATCGCAATATCCTATCACATTGTCTTGCTTAAACTTAACATTGCCGACAAGGCGTTGCGCACCAGGCAGGGCATCCTCATCGTAATAGCCCATGTCGGCTCGATAGAGGATCTTACGGTTGCCTTGTCCATGTATTCCATTTATACACAGGATGATAAATGCCAATATCGCGAGGAGACGTCTCATGAATTATTGCAGTAGGGTAGAGTCTGTCTTGGTGCTAACAATACGGTCGGCCTTGAAGATGATTTCACGGTAAACCTCGCCGGAAGGAGTGAAATATTGATCAGGGCCCTCCTTTTTGTTGTTTTTATATTGGGTCGTGCGTGATTTGTGCCCGTTTTGGTCATAGAAGGTGACCTCGCCATCGCCGTTATGGAAGGTGCCTTCGCCCACCACCACACCGCGTTCGTCGTAGTAGGTCCACGGTCCGTCGAAAAGGTCGTTTTTAAATCCTCCTTCGATTTTGATGCTGCCATCGAGGTGATAAGCTTTGTGCGGACCCTCCTTCTTGCCGTGTACGTATGTATATTCCTGGCTTTTGCAGCCGTTGGCCAGATACATCACCTCCACACCCTCGATGGAATCGTTCTCATAGACGCAGTAGGTGTCCAGTAAACCGTTGATAAAATAGCGGTGGAATTCGCCGTTGCGTTTGCCGTTTTTCATCTCCACCTCTATCTCTACGGTGTTGGGGTTGTGGTAGTAATAGATGGTCTTTCCATGCTCTTTCTTGCCTCTGTATTGGATGACCGACTGGGTTCTGCCGTCGGGATAGTAGGTGGTTTCCGTGTGGGTGCATGCACTCACGAGCAGTGCAACGGTTAGGGTGACGATATAGAAAACAGGTTTTGTCATATTTTTCAAATTTGGCTGCAAAGATACATTTTTTAAGCAATAGGCAAAAGACAATAGAAGACGGTTTGGTTTAAAAGAAAAAGACACGGCGAATACCGTGTCCTTCAGTGTTTTAGTCGGGGTGAGAAGACTCGAACTTCCGGCCTCTACGTCCCGAACGTAGCGCGCTACCAACTGCGCCACACCCCGTCCGTTTTGCGGGTGCAAAAATACACTTTTTTTGAAATAAAAATACGTTCTGAAAATTTTTGTATTTTTGCGCTTTATATAATATTGTATAGATAGTTGAAAAAAGTTTGTAACAATTGGATAGAAATTTCGTTATGAGATTATAATTATACAAAAAGATGAAGAATATATTGCGTTTACCCTTAGTGTTATTATTGTTGTTGATTGCACAAATTGCTATCAGTCAATCTATTATCATGGGTTCTGTGCCATTGGTGAGTGATATTGACGATTCCCCTCGTTTTTTCTATGACCCCGGTGGCACTCCGTCGGAAATGGGTGATAACCAAGATCCGGATGGCAATTTCGCGCAGAATTTGCGGGATACGATGACATTGCGTATCAGTATGACCAATTCTGTCCTCTACATCAATTTCGAGGAGTTCGAAATGTCGGAAGGCGACACGTTGTGGATTTACGATGGTGCTTCAGCTTCATCCCCGCTGATTGGAGCCTACAATCTAGTGAACTCCCCGGGCGAGCTTTATGCTTCTGGAAAGAACATGACCTTTGTGTTCCACTCTGATAATGTGGACATTCCTGGCTTGATGAGTGGCTGGGTGGCACAGGTCTATGCTTTCGACACATTGCCAGGCAACCGACTTTTCGGACAGGATGTTTATAACATTACTTGTAACGCCTATTTTTACGATTCCGGCGGCCCGAACAGCAATATCGCCTCCAACAACGAGAACCCCAATGGAACGCAGTTCGCACAATTCACTTCCCCTACAGGCTCACATATCAAATGCGTGTTCACCCAGTTCGCTGTCAATGGTGTGCTGAAGGTGTATGATGGATTGTTTTACGATCCTGACAAACGTCTGATAGGCCAGTTTTGCACATCCACGTTGGATGCCACCACAGGTAACAAGCCGCCAGTGCTTTTTTCCAGCACCAACGCGCTCTCGTTTGTCTATGTGGGTGCCAGCGGCGATGTGAGCAAGGCCGGTTGGCGTGCCGAAATTTCTTGTGTCACAGAACTTTTCGACAGCCCTGACGGAAGCGCTTGTCCGAGTGTCACCATCGTCCCTCTAGGTGCCTATGAGGATGTGGACGACCCTCATGTCATTGATTTCGACTGCAATAACCCAATGGTGATTCTGTCGACGGATATTATCGCCACGGGACAATACACCAACGACTATACGGTGAAATCCATTCCTTTCGAATCCCATATTTTCGAATTTAACCAAGGTAACAGTATTAACGCTAGTTCCGATGATAACTGGCTCAGCGCGGTTCAACTGCCGTTTACATTCATCTTTTTTGGCAAACAATACACCACCGTCTGGCCAGGAACTAATGGCTTGATTGCCATGGACAATCACTCGGGATCATGTGCATACGCATACGGTAACCCTCCAGCTTCACCTCCATACACCTCGAGTATTGATGGTAATCAGACCATGGGCGGCGGTAGTATGACAGTGCCGTATAACTATAAGAATTGCATTTATGGAGTGTATGAGGACATTGACTGTAATTATTACAATTCTTATTCCTACAACACCCCAGGCGCGGTCAGAGTGGGTGTGCTGGGAAGCTACCCGTGTCGCGCCTTTGTGTTTAACTATCTGAATGTCGGTCTGTTTGGTAACCATAGTTCTGCAAGCAACTACAATACTTACCAAATGGTGATTTACGAAGGTACGAATATTATTGATGTGTATGTGAAACACAGAGCTTGCTGTGCTTCCACCAATAATTCACGCCACGAGGGTATTATTGGCCTGCAGAACAACACCTCTTCACAGATCTTGATTGCTCCAGGTCGTGGTATGGGAGGTTCTGGTTGGGAAGCCAATGATGAGGCATGGCGTTTTACCCCGATTACTCCCTTGGATGAAAATGCCGAGTTGACGTGGTACAGTAATACGGTGTCGCCGGCAAACATCATCAGTTATGATGCACATGCAAAGAATACCAAAATAATGGTAAGCCCTTCGGAGACGACTAAGTATATTGCTGAGTATAAGTACACGAACTCCAATGGTGACCTGTTCACTCTTCGTGACACCGTTACTATTAAGGTGGAGATTCCCGATATTGATGCTACTACCAGTACGGGTACCAACTACATCTGTCCGAACGACAATGCCACTTTGGGCGTCTCTTTCCAGAATTACCCCCAAATCCAACCGGAACATTACGCATGGAGCTCTGGAGACACCACCGCAAATGCTATCGTTGCTCCTTCGGAGACAACCACCTATTTTGTGACGGTTACGTTCGATAATGGCTGTACCAAATTCGACTCTGTGAAAGTGCTGGTTACGGAACTGGAACTGCCAGTTATTTCCGGTATCGACACCATTTGTTTAGGCAAGTCCACCACTTTGACGGCCACTCACTCCTCTTCCAATGAGTTCCATTGGAGCAGTGGACAAAACACCTCTACCATCACGGTCTCCCCGCAAGTAACCACCACTTATACCGTGACGGCTACGATGATCGGCAACTGTCAGGTCACGGATGACTTCACGGTGACAGTGTTACCGTTGCCGGTACCCTCTTTTATGGCCACACCTACGGAGATTTATGTGGAGAACGGCATTGGTACGGTGACCTGCACAAGTCTTTCTCCCAGCGATTACCATTTGGTTTGGAACTTCGGGGATATTTTCTCCAACGTCAACGTTGTAGAGAATGTTGAGGAGTTAACGCACGATTACACCCATTCTGGCTATTATACGATTACCTTGACCGCTACAGATACATTTGGTTGTGTTGATTCCAGCAAAGCCCGTGTGTCGGTTGAGGTGCCGTACTTCTTCTACATCCCGAATGCGTTCACGCCCGATGGCGACGGTGTCAACGAAACTTTTGCACCGCAAGGACAAGGCGTGGATCCTGAACATTACCAGATGCAGATTTTCGATCGCTCAGGTATGTTGATCTTCTCAACGCATAACCCGTACGACTACTGGGACGGTCGCAACAAATATGGCCAGATGTGCCCCGAGGGTGTTTACGTATATTTGATTCGTCTGGTCAATCTGAATTCGGACGACAAGGAGTACACCGGTTCGGTGACATTGATCAGATAATTAGGAATTAATAATTAGAAAAATGAAGTAGAGCTGTCACATTGTGGCAGCTCTACTTTTTATTTGTCAAATTTCTTTAAGTCGCGAACCCGTAAATTCATCCATTTGGGCTCAATGCTTGGATTGTAGTAGGTTTCGTCGATTTGGATTTTCGGATTGCCGAAGACGATAGTGTTGAGGAATTGGTCGATGACGAGAAATTCGTCGTTGTATATAGTAGCTACCTGATGTCCAAGACCAGTGTAGCGGCGAATTTGGTAACCATAACCACTTTTCTTGAACTGTTTGGCGATGGTGTTGGAACCGAAAAGGCCTATGTTGAAGAACTGGGTGTTGTCGTAAACTACCAGCTTGTCTTTGTCGCCGTGACATAAAAGGGTGGGAGCAGGTTCGTGCAACTTGTATATTGGTTTGCCATGAGTGGAGAAGATGGCACCCGAGTAGGAGATTACGCCTGCTAAACGGAAACTGTCGGGCAGGATGTTGCTGTTGAGATAACCGTTGCAGAGGGCATAGTCGGTTTGCAACACGGTGATGGCCCCTGCACTGCTACCCATCAAAATGATATGTTTCGGGTTGAGAGTGAACTTTTTCGTCACCAAGAGGTTCTTCAGGGTGTAGTCGAGTGCCGAAATCATATCTTCAGCCGCCATGTCAATCGCCGTTTGGAATTGTTTCACGCTGGCGATGGCCGAGCCTTTGGTCTTCCCGCGCATGCCCAAACGATAGTCAATGGCGATAACGACATATCCCTTGTCGGTGTAGTATTTCTTGATCTTTTGTATCTGATTGTCATCTCGCTTGCCGCCAATAAAACCACCGCCGAAAGCGAAAATAAGGCATGCCTGCTGGTCATTTTGCACTTGGGGTATATAGACATCCATATAGAGTTTGGAGGTGTCCTTTTGTGCAAATAAGTAGGTCTCTTTCTCCTGCGCAAAGAGGTTAAAAAATGTGAAAACAATCAGGATGGAGGATAAGAGTCGTTTCATGACTGTAGGGTATTATTTTGATAGGAAACAGAATGGATTCGTAAAATGAACAGCGAGATCATGATGGCGAAGAAATCCACGCCGGCGCGACGGTCGAACATGCATTCCACAAGGCAGTTGCAGGTCATCAACAAGAATATCGAAAGCAACATAATATCCTTGTACTTAATCGACAGCCCCAGTGGTGCATAAAAGAATAGCAGAATGATGATAAGTCCGGGAATGCCGTTGGTGAGCATTGCGAAAAGGAACTGGTTGTGAGCGTTATAGGAGTGATTCCGGCTTTTCCAATGGCCGTTTTCGTGATACTTCTCCACGACCACGTCATTACCGTCGCCAGTACCCACACCCCAAGGGAGGTTCTCGATAGCACCGTCCCAAGAAGCCTGCCAGATAATCAAACGCGGGTCAATTGTTTTATTGGTTTTGTCCCTGTGTCGGAAACTGAAAGCCTCTTCCGTGAATCGGTTGCTCGGGGAGGTAACTACCAGAACGGTGAACAGTCCTCCCGCGAAGATGGCTAACAGCACCATGTATTTCCAAACGGATCTTTTTTTGTATATGGCATAACCGCACCAAACTGCGTGCATCAGTAGAAAAGTGAGGATGCCGGCGCGTGAATAGACACAAAACACACCGACCGCGATGAAGAGTTCCAACAAGCAGAATAGGAAAAACCGTAGTTTGGATATCTTGCTGAAATTGTTGATTAAGTAATTGAAAATCAGTATGTAAACAAAGGTTGAGTATAGCGCTACGTATGCGTGATGACGTTTATAGCAGAAGAAATTGTTGTACATGAAGCTGGAGTCGCCCGTTTCGTGGGTTTTGTAGATGCCTCTTGCGAAAAGGAAGACCAGAAGGGCGATTTCGCTGACGGAAAAGAGTACCAACAGGGTGTTGATGTGTCGTTTAGACCAGAGTTTGGCGGAGGTGGTGAGAAAGATCAGCGGAGCGAAAAGAAACCAGAGATGGCACTCGAAAGAACGCCACGCAATGGCCATATTTGTAGAGTTAATAAATCCAAAAACGGGTATCAGGAATATGCAAAGCAGAAACAATCCGTAGGGGATGCCGTCATTGGCTTTGAAATTCTCCCACTTTTCTCGCCAGTTCCATTGGCAGATCCACAGTAGCATCAGTATGATTGCGACGGGCCACATAAAGTAGATGGTGATGGGTAACGTGGCCATCATGAACATCATGACAACAAAGCTGATGTTAAAAAAGGGATCAGGGGTACGAAGCGATTGAAAGTAGGAGGAGATCTTATTCATGATTCAACAGGTCGGGACGACGTTCTTGGGTTCGTGTAAGTTGTTGATTGTAACGCCATTCGTCAATCAGTTTTTGATTGCCGGAGAGCAGGACGTCTGGCACTCGGTGGCCACGGAAGTCCGCGGGGCGGGTATATACGGGTGCGGATAGCAAGTTGTCTTGGAAGGAGTCGGAGAGGGCGGAAGCACCGTCGCTAATGACGCCGGGAATCACGCGGGCGATGGCGTCGGTGATGACCATAGCTGCCAGTTCGCCACCGGAGAGCACGTAGTCGCCGATGCTGATGTCTTCGGTGATGTAGAGCTCTCGCACGCGTTCGTCTACCCCTTTGTAGTGTCCGCATAACAGGATGATGTTTTTGCGTAACGACAATTCGTTGGCTTTCTGTTGGTTGAAGGTCGCTCCGTCGGGTGCCATTAGAAAAATTCCGTCATATTCGCGCTCGCTTTGCAACTGTTCGATGCAGCGGGCAATCGGTTCCACCATCATTACCATGCCAGCACCGCCCCCGAACGGGTAGTCGTCGGCGCGGTGGTGCTTGTCGTACGTGTAAGTCCGAATGTCATGCACATGCAGCTCCAAATACTGTTTTTCCACGGCGCGTTTCAGGATTGAACTGCCAAAAACACCGGGAAACATCTCCGGAAAAAGGGTTAATATGTCTATTCTCATCATTGTAATTTCTCAATAATCATAATGCCGTCGCGGAACGGAAGCAACAAGTTGCGGACTCGATTGTCCTGTTGCACCATTTCGTTGAACGCCAGAATTGCTTGGGTATCTTTGTCATTGTGTTGCACCTTGTGAATCACTTTGCTATTCCATAAGGTGTTGTCTATCAGTATGAAACCGCCTTTCCGGACTAATGGCAAGACGATGTCATAGTATTCTTGATAGTCGGTTTTCTCCGCATCGATGAAGACCAAATCCCACGGTGCTTGGAGCGAGGGAACGATGGCTTTCGCATCTCCAAGGTGCAGTTTGAGCTTGTCGCAGTCAGGACTTTGCGCGAAATACTCCCGAATGCGGTCTTCGTATTCTTCGTTGATTTCAATGGTGTGAAGCTCGCCATTGTCGGTGAGACCCTCGGCTAAGCAGATGGCGGAATAACCCGTAAATGTTCCGATTTCGAGAATCCGGTGCGGGTGTATCATCTTGGAAATCAGGGATAGAAACTGTCCTTGCAGTTGACCCGACGCCATTCGCGGATTGATGGTCTGCAGATGCGTTTGGCGGTATAGACTGTGAAGCAACTCCGATTCGGCGGTGGTGTGCGACTCGCAGTAGGCTTCGATTTCGGGGTCTATCAGTTCAAATGTGGACATTTAGGACAGTTCAGCTATGGTTTTGTTGACCTCTTCTTCCGTTTTGGTCAGTTTGTCGCGGCAGATTTTCATCAAAACCGTGGCGCGCTTCATCTTCTCGGTCAGCTCATCCACACTGATACCGTCGTTTTCCAACTGGTCCACGATTTGTTTGAGTTCTTCAAATGCCGCTGTATATGTAATTTCTTCTTGTTTACTCATAACACTCATTACTAATTAAAATTGGAATCCGAGACGAACTCCTGCAAAGTGGTACAGCACATCTTTGCGGGCATTGGTGGAGAAGGCGGAATGATCCTGTTCGTCGGGTTTGAGAATGGTGTAGCGGATGTCGGTGTATTGGACTTTGTAGCTAGCGGCCAGTACAATGGAGAATCTATCGTTGAGATTGATGCGCATACCGATGCCCGATTCGCCATAAGGACCATTTTTGGTGCCGTGTACTACTCTGTCCATCGGTTCCGGCACGGAGGAGACATACCATTTGAAACTGTATCCTGCGTTAAGGTAGAACAGGGGTTCTATTCTGGTGTCCGTAAAGTTCACCGTGAGATTCAGATATACCGGAATGAAGGCGGTGTGTTTCCAAATATCGAAGCCAGCCCCCAATCCTAATTGAAAATAGGGATTAAACTGATAACCAAGAAGTTGGTTGACGGAAACATTGAAGTTCTTGTTCTGAACGGTTTTGTTCTCCAGTTCGATCTGTCCTAAGCCGGTCGCGTACCCGATGGAGGTCATGTAGATGAACTTCTTTTCCGGGGTGGGGCGCCGGTTTTGCGTGTACCCAGAGATGCAAATCATAACGGCTGCGAGGATGAGAAGGGTCTTTTTCATACGGTATATGATTGGTTATTTTTCTTTTGTGTGGATTGCAGCATTTCGCGTGCGGTATTCATGGCGGACTCAGAGCAGCTTTCACCGCTCATCATCGTGGCAATGACCTGCTCGCGTTCTTGCGTGTTTAATATCTTGATATTGGTGAAAGTCTGTGTTTCGGTGGACTGTTTGTGGACCAAGAGATGCTCGTTTCCGCAGGCTGCGATTTGAGGCAGGTGCGTGATGGCGATCACCTGATGGTTGGTGGAGAGCAACTGCATCATCTGTCCGACTTTTGAGGCGGTCTCTCCGGAGATGCCCGTATCGATCTCGTCGAAGATGATGGTGGGCAAGTACATGGTGTCGGTGATGATGGATTTGAGACAGAGCATAATACGCGACATTTCACCGCCGGAAGCTATTTTCGCGATGTCGGCAGGTGCGATGCCAGTGTTGGCAGAGAAGAGGAATGTGGCACTGTCGGCGCCGTTGTCTCGCAGCTCGTCCGTTGTGTCCAGTTGCACCTCGAAGCGGCTGCCCTTCATGCCGAGCATCGCCAGACGCTCCTCCATGGCTCGGGTTAACTGCGGAATCGCGTTGAGGCGCGTTTCCGTCAGCTGTCGGGCTAAAGCGATTACCGTTTCTTCGGATTGCGTCACTGTTTTTTCCAACTCCTTCAGCTCCTCTTTGTTGTCGGAATACTCTTCCATCCCCTGATGTAGCTGATTCAGCAGCTCTATCAGACCGGCGTTGTCGTTTACGTGATATTTATTCTGCAACGAGAAAAGCAGATCCAGTCGTTCGTTGAGCTCGTTCAACAGGGCGGGATTGAGCTCGATATTGTCGTTTTTCTTGGACATCTCGAAAGACAAATCCTGTGCCTCCGCCAGCAAGTTATCCAGCCGCTGCAGATAACTGTCGTATTCCTCGCCCATGCTGGAGAGGGAACGGCACTCTTCACGGGTGGTCTTTAACATATATAAAATATTGTCACCCTCCTGTTCCGACAACAGGGAAATGGCGTTGTAGAGATGCGATTTTATCGACTCGGCGTGTGTCAATTCGTTGATTTGCTGCTCGATTCTTGCCTGTTCATCAGGATCTGGCGAGGCAGCTTCCAACTCCTCTACCGTGTAGCGGTTGAAATCATAGCGGCGGTCGGCTTCAGCGCATTTTTCGCGCAGCTGCTCTAGCACCTTTTTCTGTTTTCGCCAGGTGTCAAGCGCCTGCTGGTATTGGGCGTAAAGTTGTTGATTTTGAGCGAACTGGTCGATCAGTCGAAGGCGGAAACCGACGTTCTGCAGCATCAGAGTCTGGTGCTGGGAGTGGATGTCCACAAGAAGGGAAGAAACAGCTTTCAGCACGGCGAGCGTCACGGGAGTGTCGTTGATGAAAGCCCTCGACTTACCGTGTTCGTTGATTTCCCGTCGGATGATGGTCTCATTCTGGTAGTCAAGATCATATTGTTGGAAAAGAGGACGGAGATCCAAGTCTGAGACATTGAAGGTCGCCTCTACAATGCATTTTCTAGATTTGTCGAATAGAACGTCCGTGTCAGCGCGGTTTCCAAGAATCAGGGAAAGAGCACCCATAAGGATAGATTTGCCGGCGCCCGTTTCGCCGGTAATCACGATCAATCCTTGCTGAAATGGGATTTCTAAAGACCGGATAATCGCATAATTCTCTATTTGCAGGGAAGTTAGCATTGCGGTTATTTGGATGCAGTGTTTATGGCATCATACGATGAGGCGTTGGTCGGGTCAATCTGCTTCAAGATGTTGATAACCTGCGTTTTCTCAGATGGCATTCCTTCCTTGAAGATATTGATGATTTCCTCCTTTTTGGTGTTCAAGATGATACGGACAACGGCCAAGTTGGATTTTTGAGCGTTGACCTGCTGCAGCAGTTTGAGGCTCTCCAAGATGACGGCGCGGCCGGCATCGGGGGTCTCGTACATCACGTCCAGACCAAGGCGGTGGTACTGATAGTAGAAATCGTGAAGCTTGCTGTAAGTGCTGTTGGTGAAGTTTTCTGTAATCCAATAGCGGTTGTTTTGACCGCTTTCTGCCACGCTCCAACCGACTTCTCTAAGATTTTGGTTTACAATGTTTTGGCATTTTTCGTAGTAGGGAAGGCCGCCGCTGGGAGAGAAGGAGTCCAACTCCACAGCGATGAAAAGGTTCAAATAGTAGGCTATCAATGAGGTGAGTTCCGAAAGACTGGAACTTTCGTCATACTCCAAAGCGTCGCCATCGTCATATTTGAATTTCACCTTCTTGTCTTGGAAACTCATCAATGTGGTCTTGTAACTGGCCTTATATACAGGGCGTTGCAACACTAATGTGGCGGTTCCTTCATATTCGTCACCGGAGGCTTTAGTCAAGTTGATGGTGATGGAACATTCGATGCGTTCATTCTGTTTCAGGTTGTACTGACACCATTTCCGTTCGTGGATAAAGGAGTATAGTTTCTGTCTTAACTCGTTGTATCTCTGTTGGTTGCCAGTGCTTGAGATTTGGGTGGTATTGATGGAGATGGCGCATTGGAAGTCTTGCGCTTTCAGAGAGCCAAAGGAGATTAGCATGACGATGATAAGTCCGAAAATACGTTTCATAGTTGTTTTTTCTTATTGTTGAATATATTTCAGCGCCGTTTGTATTATTTCCTGGGCGATTTCTTGTTTACTTTTCAATTCACTGGCGAATTCGCGGCCGTCTTTTCCAAAGATAGTCACCTGGTTGGTGGCGGTGCGGAAGCCTGCGCCGGCGGTTCGCAAAGAATTGAGAACGATGAGGTCGGCATTTTTATTATGCAGTTTTTTCTTGGCGTTCTCCACCTCGTTTTCCGTCTCCAAG
>Ga0310696_10007046_pt1 | contig 13270 bp, 13 predicted proteins | sample AusTroGonzalo_MG_4_FD_203885 | JGI IMG/M metagenome (GOLD analysis project Ga0310696, IMG submission 203885) | Bovine rumen microbial communities from tropical cattle in Woodstock, Queensland, Australia - Gonzalo_02 (v2) (version 2) | ecosystem: Host-associated > Mammals > Digestive system >... | reverse complement strand
TGTGGAGGAAATGCCCCAGTTCCCTGGCGGTCCCTCAGCACTGTTCGAGTATCTGTCTAAGAACATCAAGTACCCGGTTGTGGCAGAGGAGAACGGCGTACAGGGTCGTGTGATCGTGACCTTCGTCGTCGAGCGTGACGGCTCCATCACCGATGTGAAGGTTGTCAAGTCAGTTGACCCGTCACTCGACAAGGAGGCACAGCGCGTGGTGAAGTCCATGCCTCACTGGATTCCTGGTAAGCAGAACGGTTCTGCAGTGCGTGTGAAGTACACCGTACCTGTGACCTTCAAGCTTCAGTAACCCGATTTGAAATGAACGCATTCAACAAAACAGTTGGATTAACATTAATATTAGGCTTGTTCCTCGCTTGTGGGAACAAGCCTAATCCTGCTAAGGAAGAAGCCTATCAGAAGGCCGCATCTGTCTTTGCTGCCGACGAGAGCTTCTACCCCATCCTGGACGAGGAGCTGTATTATTTCACAACGCAGACACTCGATTCCATCACACCTCTTTATATTAATGAGCAGGACGCTGTCAAGAAACTCATGACCGAGGAGACGTGGCTGGCATTCACCACCCGTGACTTCTCTGAGAAAGAGCGTCAGAACCTCAAGGACCGTCGTTTCCTGCCCAGGGCCATCCCCATCGCCTACGACGGACTGGCCATCATCGTCAATAATGCCAACCCCGACACCTGCATCACCATCAAGGACTTTGCACGTGTGCTGAAAGGAGAAGTCGCACAGTGGAATGAACTCTATCCGCAGAACAAACTCGGAGAGATCGACGTTGTGTTCGACAACCCCCTGTCGAGCACCGTCCGCTGGTGTGTGGACTCCATCCTCGGAGGCCAGCAGTTCAGTGCCAAGAACATCGGTGCTGTGCAGACCAGTGCTGCCGTCATCGACTACGTGGAGAACCATCCCAACGCCCTTGGCATCATCGGGAGCAACTGGCTGAACGACAAACGTGACACCACCAACGTCACCTTCAAGAAGAATATAACCGTGATGGGCGTCTCCAAAATGGACAGTGCCAAGCACTACAACAGCTGGAAGCCCTATCAGTACTATCTATACAACGGCAACTATCCCCTACGCCGTACGATCTATGCCCTGCTGAACGATACGCGTCCCAGTGGCATACCCACCGCCTTTACACATTTCATCCAACTGCCCAAGGGTCAGATGATCATCCTGCGCTCAGGACTTCTGCCCCAATCGGCCAACATGAACGTCAGAAACGTCATCGTGAAGAAAGAGTGATAAAGAAGTGGAGAAATGAAAAAGTGAAAGGTAAATTAAACGAATCATGATTTTAAACATCATATAAACGAGAGAGATCAATAACAAGAAGTATCACTTTTAAACAAGAGAATTATGAAAACGATTAAATATTTAGTAATGGGTGTGTTGCTGGCAGGTTTCAGCGCCACCGCAAATGCACAGGAAGTAGAGCTCCAGGCAGCTCTCGATGGTATCAAGTCAAAGGCTCCCAACGTAGCCGAGTTAGCAAAAACAGCGTATAAGAAGAACAAGAAGAACGCCGATGCCCTGATCAAGGTGGCTCGCGCCTTCTATGAGCAGAAAGACACTGCCAACGCAAACCTCTTCGCCAACTACGCTAACGAAGCTGGCAAGCCTAAGTATCAGTATGCTCCCGCCTATCTGCTGTTAGGCGATGTCGAGGCCTCTTACGGCACCGATGGTGGTAAGGCCGCTGGCTATTACAACCAGGCTATCACCTTCGATCCGAAGAACCCCGAGGGTTACAAAAAGTGGGCTATGGTGTATCGTAAGATCAGTCCGTCACAGGCTGCCAAGAAGCTGCAGGACATGAAGGTTCAGTGCCCAGATGAGGACGTTGACGCCATCACTGGTCACATCTACATGCTGGCAGGCGACGAGAAGCAGGCTTACGAGAGCTATGCAAAGGCGAATGTCAACAAACTCGAGAAGGCTTATCTGAACGAATATGTTCGCGCCAGCTATTTCACTGGTCATTTCGAGGATGCCCTCAAGGCTGCTGAGGCTGGTCTGAAGCTGGAGCCACGCAACCCGACATTCACTCGTCTGGCCATGTTCTCTAACTACGAGTTGAAGAAGTATGACGACGCTAAAGCTTACATCCACAAGTATTTCAACGAGACCGACAGCGCCAAGTTCTCTGAGTACGACCACTTCTACACAGCCCTGATTTATCAGGCTCTGGACGATAAGGAGAATATGTATGCCCAGTATGACAAGGCTCTCGAGCTCGTCAACGACTCTTCAATGATCAAGCGTCACGCTATCCTCAAGAGTGTTGCTGACAGCTATCTGAAGGATCAGGCTTTCGATAACGCCATCAAGTACTATCAGGACTATCTGGCCTGCAAGCCCGAGTTGAACTCTGACGACCAGGAAGGTCTGGCACGTATCTACTCAAAGTATGCTGATGCAGACGAGAGCCGTAAGGCAGAATTGATCAGCAAGGCTATCGAGGCTTACAAGGCTATGGGTGAGAAGTTCCCCATCCAGAAGATCTACGCTGCTTACCAATGCGCTACGATGAACAACAAACTCGATAAGACTGGTGAGAAGGGTCTTGCAAAGCCCGACTACCAGAAGGTGGTAGAACTGCTGGAGGGCAAGGCTGATCGCGACAACAGCGAGAACACCATGCTGAAGTACAGCTATCACTATCTGATGTCGAACGCCTTCCTCTATGGCAAGAACAAGCCCCTGGCTAAGGAATATGCCAACAAGATCCTGGCTATCGATCCTGAGTACGCTCCTGCCCAGCAGATCCGCGATCTGAAGTAATCACTTAATCAGAATATCAAGAGTGCGAGGGTTGCATTGACTCTCGCACTCTTATTTTATACACACATAAAAAGCAAAGCGGGGGATGCTCCAAATGGAGCATCCCCCGCTGTATTGTGCAGCTACCTAATTAGGGCAGGCTGATGGCCTCAGAGGGACATACACTTGCACATGTGCCACACTCTGTGCAGAGATCGGGATCGATAGAATACTTCTCACCCTCAGAAATTGCCTCAACGGGGCACTCACCCTGACAAGTACCGCAAGCGATACAATCGTCACCAATTACATATGCCATAATCTTAACTTTTTATTAAATTAATAATGTTAATACTCACGAAAGATGATGCAAAGGTACAATTATTTTTTGAATATACCAAGTTTTAGGTAGGAATTTTTATAATTTATACACTGTCGAAATAATCTGAGATATAATAATCGGGACTTTTTTACGTTAATATAGAAGTGGAAAAAGTTATGCTCAGACATAGAATAATAGTAACGACAGCCCTAGCGTTTGCGATGTTGACAGCCTCTGCCCAGATGACACGCAAGATCCAACACAAGCCGTATATCGACTTGCGCCCCATGCACTTCGGCATCCTCGTAGGCATGAACCTGCAGGACATTGAACTAGAGAATGTGGGGCCTCAGACTATCACACTGGAAGACGGTACGACACGCGAGGAGACCATCGTGTGCGATGCTGACCGCTGGAATGCAGGTTTCAGCGTGGGTGTGCTGGCAGATCTGCGCCTCTCGCAGCACCTGAACCTACGCTTCTCGCCTACAATGCACTTCGGAGCCAAGCACTTGTACTTCAGAAGCCTGACAGAGACAAATCAAGAAGGACGCCCGATAGAGGCCAGCCAGGATATGAAGAACACCTATATCTCGCTGCCCATAGACCTGAAATTCAGTGCTGAGCGTTGGAACAATTACAGACCGTATATCACGGCTGGTATCAATCCCACAATGAACCTGACGAGTAAGAATCAGGAGTATATCCAACTGAAACGAACGGATATGTTTTTGGAGGTGGGCCTTGGCGTCGACCTCTACCTGCCGTTCTTCAAACTGATACCAGAGCTGAAGTTCTGCTATAGCCTGCGCGATGCTATCGACCACGACCACGCCAATGAACTGCAGGACGTGAACCTGCGTAAATACACCAATGCCGTCAGTCGGGGATGCAGCAAGATGATTGTGCTGACATTCTACTTCGAATAAAAAAGGCTCCGAATTTGGAGCCTTTATTTATTTCTTCAAGTCGAGGATGAGCTTTCCTACGAACACCCCATGTTTGCCATTCTGATCGACAGGGATCATCTTGCCGTTCTTGTCTGGCGCATATTCGAGAGTAGGCATATAGGTGTGGGTATGACCACCCAGAACGAGGTCGCAACCCTCTGTCAGACTTAGGAACTTCTCATCAGGATAGACAGAAATGGCCCATCCGAGGTGGGAGATACAGATGACGAGGTCGCACTTCTCCTGCTTACGGAGGATATCGATGTACTTCTGTGCCGTTTCAGCAGGATCGAGGAAGGTGATGCCCTCGCAGTTGCCATCGAACACAAGACCCTTCATCGGAGGAGCCAAGGCGAACAGTCCGATCTTCACACCCTCGCGCTTAAGGGTAATATAGGGTTTCACAAGGCCTTCAAGCACTGTACCCGTACAGTCGTAGTTGGAGCAGACGATGGGGAAATTGGCCATACGGAAAATCCTAGCCATATTGTCCAGGCCGAAGTCGAACTCGTGGTTGCCGATGGTGGCTGCATCGTAGCCCATCTGATTCATCAGACCAACTTCCACCTCGCCCTTGAAGAGCGTGTAGTAGCCCGAACCCTGCGAGAAATCGCCAGAGTCGATCAGCAGGAGGTTGGGATGCTGTGCGCGCTGTTCCTTGATCATGTTGATACGACGGAGGAAGCCACCACGGCCTGCGATGTCCGTATTGTCAAGATTCACGTTCAGGGGCATAATCGTAGAGTGCGTATCGTTGGTATGGAGAATCACCAACTGTTTGTCCTTCTTGGCACTAGCCGTCAGTCCAGACAGCAGTGCTATTATTATAATAAGGTGTAAACGTTTCATATCACAAATCACTTTTCACTATTCATGTTTCACTTTTTCACTACTATTCTTCCTTCCACCTGGGCATCGACCACTTCGCCACGAGAATATTTGTCGCGAATGTAGTTCATCAGCAGGAAACGGGTATTGTTGCTTGCGTCCTGAGAAGCCACAGAGTTCTTACCATCGAGGAATGCAGGCATGCCGTCGTTACCTTCTAACAGATAGTTGATCGTGGTCACACGATATTCTGCCTGGGGGTCGATCTCCTGACCATGGAGTTTGGCAGAGATCAGTTCGCCCGTCTCGCCCTTGTCGTCCATCTTGATCACGAGTTCCACGCCCTTGCTGACGCCCTCGCCTCCACGATGGGCGATCTGTCGGAAGAGTTTCATCAGTGACTCGCCAGTGAGGGTGGTGAAGCAGATCTTATTCTCAAAGGGTGCAACGTCGAGTACATCACCATAGGTGACGATGCCCTTCGTCAGGTCAGCACGGATGCCTCCCATGTTATAGACAGCAAGCACAGGTTCTTCATTGTAATCCTTGGCTGCCCAGATGAGGACATCCGACATGAGGTTGGAGAGATCACTCTCAGGACGTGCAGGATGCATGTTGTGTGCCACCTGTCCGACGATGGGTCCCATGATGGAATCATTCACCCGTTTATAGGGCTCTAAGAACTTTACTGCCGCCTGATCGGGATTCTGGTCATAGCGGTTGTCAACGATGATCCTGGTGCGCTCCACACCCACAAGCTGGTAGTGCTTAGGAGCACATGAGGCCATTAGCGCAACGGCAAAAAAGCCTGAAAACAATAGTCGATTATTCATATCTTAAGTCAAATTTGGATGCAAAGTTACAAAAATAATTGAAGATTGAACATCGATAATTGAAGATTTGACCGTTATAGCGGTTAAATAATGTTAAGCCAATGTAATTCTCAATGTCCAATTTCCAATGTTCAATCAAAAAGTAGTACCTTTGCACCCGCTTTTCGGCGTAACCGATGGAGGGAAGTCACGAGTTGCCCGTCTATGTTGCGTTGGAACGATACAGCAAATCATCAAAAAAATAAAGAATTAAATTATGGATTTAATCAAAGTTGCTGAAGAAGCATTTGCAACCGGCAAACAGTTCCCCAAGTTCAAGGCTGGAGACACAATTACTGTCGCTTACAAAATTATCGAGGGTTCTAAGGAGCGTATCCAGCTCTATCGTGGCGTGGTCATCAAGATCTGCGGTCATGGTGAGAAAAAGCGCTTCACTGTTCGTAAGATGTCAGGCACTGTGGGTGTGGAGCGTATCTTCCCCATTGAGAGCCCGAACATTGAGAGCATTGAGATCAACAAGATCGGTAAGGTACGTCGCGCTAAGCTTTACTACCTGCGTAAGCTCACTGGTAAGGCTGCCCGCATCAAGGAGAAGCGTCGCGCTATTACTGCTGAGTAATCAGACTTTCGAAAGAAATGCAAAGAGATGTCATTGGAATGACATCTCTTTTTTGTAGTTCTCTTTTTTATTTGTAGTTGGCATCGGCACTATTCTGTCCGTGCAAAGCTTTCTGGAAACTTTCCCAGTCCTGAAAGCCCGCCAACAGCGACAGGTGATCTAGTGTCTTACGGTCTGGTTTGCGGAGAATTTCCTTCTCCACAGCCTCCAGCAACTTCCGCAGGGCGATACGTTTCTTTTCCATAAGTACACCTTGCATATCCATACCTTCAGTTACTACACCATATCCCATGTAAGAATAGTGTCCTCTGCCAAGTCTGTTTTGACAGCACGACCAATAACGATATCGGCATAGACAGGAGCGATACCAGTTCCTGGGCGCTTGGGCATCAGATCTTCCTTCTTAATCACTTCGCCAGCTTTCATGTCACGAGTCAAAACCAGAGAGCGACGTGCCTCACGACGCGGAACAATCTCACAATCAAGAACGGTCTTCTCTGGAGATCCAAGAACGGTGTCAATCCATTTGAAATTGGCAATTGCTTTTTTAAAGTCCTCAGGATCTCCTCCATGATAATGATCGTTACCAGGTAGGGTTTTGTCGAGGGTAAAGTGCTTCTCTATGACCTCCGCTCCTAGCAGATAAGCTGTTGCTAAGGTCATCATCGTGTCATCAGGTGCTACATGATCGCTGAATCCGACACGGACATCAGGGAATGTCTTCTTCAATGTCTCTATGATAAGTAGATTGGCATCCTTCGGATTTGTCGGGTAAGAAAGGACACAATGGAATACGACAATGTCCTTACACCCATTATCTTTCAACACACGAATAGCTTCATCGCACTCTGACAAGTATGCTGCTCCAACAGACATATATACGGGTTTCCCTTTCTTTGCAATATGTGCAATGAAAGGTAGGTTAGAAAGGTCGGAAGATGAGATCTTATAGAAATCAACCATGTCTTCCAAGTAGTCAGCAGAAGCATAGTCAAACGGTGTCGACGTAAAATCCATCCCTTTGGCATGGGTATATTCACAAAGTTCACGATACTCGGCCTCGCCAAAATGATCATGTTTCAAGAACAGTTCATATTGAGTCTTGGTAGGTTCTTTGGTAGTATCCCAATATGCAGGAGAATTTTTAGAAACAATGGTCCCTGCCTTATACGACTGGAACTTGGCACAATCAATACCAGCCTCAGCTGCTGCATCAATATAGAGTTTAGCTGCAGCAAGCGGAGAAATGTTTTTTACGCGGGCAGTGTCATAGAAGTTCACGCCCATCTCAGCAATCAGATACGGTTTTGTTGTTCTCATATATTTGATATTTATAAATTGTTGATTAATGCCATAACACGATGGCGGCCCCCTCTCAGATCATGACTTAGCAACATCTTCTGATAGCGTAGCCGTACTTCTTTGGAAAAACCTATATACATCTTAAGAGTTGCCTCGATGATTTCGTCTGCTGGATTTAAACCAATATAAGAGAAGCCATTCTCGTTACTTACAAAACCATGTTTTTCCTCACGATGATTTTGAGCCATAGCAATAGACGGGATGCCTAACAATGCCAACTCATGGCTGGTTCGTCCTTTAGAGGTGACCGCAATATCACAACCGGACATCAACTCTGGCATATTTGCAACATCATAGAGTACCTCTATGTTGTCGAATTTATTATAATCCATCAAATCCTCAACATTATACTTCGCCCTTCCTAAAGCTACGACAAATGAGAGATCCTTATATTCTGTTTTTGAGACAATATTAAGTAGGCGGTCTGTATAATTTTGAGGATCTGCCCCTCCAAATGATATGAAGACTTTCTCAACCTTATCTTTTATCTTTATTGGATTATAGAACATAAAGGTTTTGCCACAAATATAATACTCCTCACCGGCATAAACTTGTGGAAACTCTTCGCCTTCATACAAAGCGTTAATCACCAAATCTGCTTTGGAGATACCCTCACCATCGTCCTCAAAGTTAATAATCTTCGCATTAGGCAAAACAGACCTTAGGCCGATCATATAGTCAATCGATGTGGTCAATATGTCGTTAATGAATATTGTATACTTCTCTTTTTTACAGATCTCAAATAACTCAGCAATACCATTGACAGGTTTAATTTCATGTGTAGTGTTACCAAAAACCTTCGGATCTGTCTGGTTAATATCATAATAGATGTCAGGTTTGCAATAGAACTCGTCAGCCATCTCCAGAGCTCTATAAATATGCCCAATACCGCGTTTATTGTTACCATTTACGTATATGGCAACCTTGGGGGTGCTCAATGATGCTGCGACACTGCGAAGATCATTAAAATTGTCAACGTCTTGTGCCTCGTTCTCAGAAACCTCAAAAACATCTACATTCTCACCTATTCTCGTTTGGGGTGTCACCACTGATGCCTTTGAAATGACAAATGCTCCTGTTTCCAAATAATTGGAAGGCAGGTACTGCCTGTTAAGACGTTTCTCATAATTGGGCACCTTCTTGCCATTTTCTTCGCGCCATGAAAGATGCGGTTCATTGATGGCAGAGATACATGTGTCTAGATTATTATCTATAGAGTATTTAATTGCCGCATCCAACGTCTCCACCTTTAACGTAGGCGAAGTTGGTTGCATTGTCACTATGTAATCCCATTGTTCTTCCATCGGGATGGCATCATATACGACTGAATCCAATGTAACGGTATCACCACATAGGCTTTTATCTCGCCATTTATACTTTGTTCCCATCTGAGTAGCAATGATACGTACTTCAGGCGAGTCCGTACTTATAATCACATCGGTTATATACTTCGAATCCAATGCATTCTTTATTGAATAGTAAATCAGCGGATGTCCACAGACAATACGGATATTTTTGTTAGGAATACCCTTCGAACCGGCTCTTGCAGGAATAACTGCTAATATTTTCATAATAAACCTATTACCAAATTATAAAGCTTTCTATTTTGTTAATCGACTGCAAATTTAGGCAAAAAAAATGAAACAGCCAAATGTTTATACAACTAATTTTGTAGTAAAAATACAAGAATAATTTGGTTTTTCACATATTTTGCACTAATTTTGCAGCAGAAAATTAACAAAAGACTTTAATTATGAGTAATTACAGGACATCCAAACAGCTGACAGATACGAAGGTGTTGCTTCTTTTCACCCTTTGGTCGTTCATCATCCAGCTGTTTCTCTCTAACGACTCCCCCTTCTTCGGATTAACTCATCGCATCGATTCTGCCTGGTTTTTCATGGAGGGCAAGGCATTCATCACTGGCATGCGACCCTATGTGGAGTTTACGGATTTCAAAGGCCCCCTGATCTGGCTCTTCTACGGCATCGGCTATCTCATTTCACCTCACGACTATCACGGCATGTATGTGGTTTCTGGTGTATTCTATGCACTGACGCTCTTCTTTAACTACAAGACTGCCAAGATATTCCTACATAACGACCGAGAGAGTTTGGCAGCCACACTGCCGATGATCTTTGTATATTTCTTCCCATGGTTCCATTTCGAAACACGTTCTGAAGACTTGATGCTGCTTTTCGTTGCCATCTCGGTTTATGCTCTATTCAAAAGGCTCTATGCAGAAAAACGCGACGATGTGGCAGACTTCATGATGCTGGGAGGCTGTTTTACAGTACTCCTGCTGATGAAATACAATATTGCCGCTGTACAGGGAATTCTCGTTCTCGTAGCCCTTTGGGATCAATACAGGAACAAACGGGGACTGGCAAAACCATTCCTGTGGATGATTGTCATTTCTATAATTATAGCAGCACCGTTCATCATCTACTTCATCATGACCGACACACTCGGTGCCTTCTTCCATAACTATTTCATCTTGGCATACGAAACGGTAATGTATGAAAATAGTGATAGTCCCTCATATATGCAAGACTGGGAAGGAGTATTGGAAGACTATCGCAAGATTGTCTTCATCGCTGTTATCTTCATCAGTGGTATGTTACTGAGCCTGCGACTAAAACGATACAAACTTGTGCCTGTTACCATTGCCATACTCTTCATCGCTATGGCGACACGTCATAACGTATGGAACTACTATTACGGCGTCTGCTACATCCTCGTACTCTATCTGTTCATCGTCTTACTGCTCATTTACAATAAATGGGTACGTTGGATCTGCTACGCTCTACTGACAGTTTACATCGTTCTCCGTTGCTTATATGGAAACCTCATTGTCGGCGAACTGCGCCAGAACACCATCTTCACCCATAACGACGACCGTGTGGCATTCCAAGAAATCTCAGACGTGATGAAGGATGTTGAGCATCCCAAACTGCTGAATTATGAGTGTCAGGAGTTCGGTTTTGGTGTAATGTATGGAACAATACCCGCTGGCGACCAGTTTGCATATCCTAATGGTGGAACACCCCCGATGATTCGCGACCATAAGAAAATCCTGACCGATAGGAAAGCTGACTTCGTGGTGACCTACTGTCGCGAAGACCAACTCGACAAGATACAGGTGTTACGTGACATCGAAGCTGCAGGCTATGAGTTGCGTCTGAAGCGGATGTATATGAATCAACCGTTCTATATCTACGAAAAGAAAAAATAACTAACGAATGTGGGAGAAGGCCCTAATCTTCTCCCACATTCAGTTCATCCATCACGATGAAGATCGGGCGTGCTTTCACCTGGTCGAAAATGCGTCCGATGTAAAGACCGAGGATACCCATCATAAAGAGCAGCAGTCCGCAAGCGAACCAAATGGAGAAAATGGTTGTGGTATAGCCTCGCACTGTGTCGAACTCAAAGAAATAGGCGATGACATTATAGGCAGCCATAACCACAGATACAAGCGACATAATAAAGCCTGCTACGACAGCTAGTTTCAAAGGGCGTGTACTGTCGGCAATAATCGAGTCCATTGCCAACCGGAACAGTTTTCTGAGCGTATAAGAAGACCCGCCTCCGTCGGCTCTGGAATCATGTTCCACGTCAATAGCCGTCACACGGAATCCCAAAAACTCTATCAGGAAATTAAATGAGCGGGCCACCTCGCCCAACTTATTATATTCGCGAATGATGCGAGCACTATAAATACCAAACTCAGCAATACTGGAGTCGGATTTATGTCCCGTCATCCAGTCATAGACTGCATGAAAAACTTTCGATGACATCCGTTTCCAAAAACCAAACTGCTTATGCACACGACGGGCGTGAACCACATCCCAACCCTCCTGTGCTTTCTGATAGAGGGCAGGTATGTCCTCTGGGCGGTTCTGAAGGTCGCAGTCCATCACAATTACCCACTCGCCCCTGGCATAGCGTAAACCGGCAGAGATGGCATAGTGCTCTCCAAAGTTACGGCTCAAATTAAGACCGACAATGCGCTTATCGACAGCACAGACCTGTCGGATAGCCTCCCAAACATGGTCAGGCGAACAGTCATTGACGAGGATAATCTCATAACTGTCTGTAATCGTCTGAAGACTCGCATGCAGACGCTTCAACAGTACTGCCAGCATCGATTCCCCACAATACTCTGGGATGACCACGGATATATCTTTCTTCTGTTGCATATTCATCTGAAATTATTAATCAAACGAACCACGGTCTCTGCCTCTTTACGACTTATCACTTGGTTCATCGGGATGGAGAGTTCCTGTTGGTGGATACGTTCTGTAATCGGATAACTCCGGTCGTTCCAATCCTTATAGCATTCCTGCTTATGGGGCGGTATAGGATAATGAATCAGTGTCTGCACACCACCATCCTTGAGATATGCCTGCAATTCATCGCGTCGCTCACAAAAGATGGGGAACTGATGATACACATTATTCTCGTCGTTGAGTCTACGTGGCAGAGAGATCAGAGGATTATTGATTTCCTCATAATAATAGGCTGCCAACTGCTGACGCTTCTGATTGTCATCATCAAGATATTTCAGTTTCACATCAAGTATCGCAGCATCCATCTCCGACATACGACTATTGATGCCCACATAACGGAACACATACTTCTTCTGACTGCCATAATTGGCCAAGGCGCGAACCACAGAAGCCAATTCTTCATCATCGGTCGTCACAGCTCCAGCATCACCAAACGCTCCAAGATTCTTACCAGGATAAAACGAATGAGCTGCAGCATGCCCAAGGGCACCAGTCTTCACGCCCTGCCAAGTACAGCCATGACTCTGGGCGCAGTCCTCCATCAACTTCAGTCCGTGACGTTGGCAGATGTCACCCAACTCGTCATTATAGGCGATACGCCCATAGAGATGAACAGTCATCACGCCTCTTGTCCTTGGCGTGATAGCTTCCTCCACCTTGTTGATATCCAGTTCGAGATGTTCCCATGTCGGTTCCACCAATATGGGTACCAAATTATTATCAGTTATAGCTAGGATAGTGGCGATATAGGTATTGGCAGGCACGATAATCTCGTCGCCATCCTTCATCACGCCTAGTTCCTTATAGCCTCGAAGGATCAGTTTCAGGGCATCCAGTCCGTTGGCCACAGCCACACAATGTTTCGTGCCGATATATTGGGAATAGTCGTGTTCGAAGGTCTCGTTCTCACGTCCCTGCAAAAACCATCCCGACTCTATCACGCGCTGGGCAGCAGCCTCATACTCTTCGGCATGCATCATCGTGATGGCCTGAAGATCCAAAAGTTTCACCATACCTATTATTTCTTTATATATTCAAGAAATTCGTCATAATTGCGGATATAGTCGTCTTCTGAATACACATGGCTGGCCAGCACAAGACAGATACTGCCAGAAGAGAAACCCTGTTCTGACGACCATATCCCGGGAGGCACATGCAGGCCCCAGAACGGACGGTTCAAGGCCACTGTGCGTTTGTTGGTGCCATCGTCGAGCACAACCTCGAAACTACCCGAGGCAGCAATGATAAATTGGTGGCACTCTTTATGGGCATGTCCGCCC
>Ga0310696_10007044_pt1 | contig 13273 bp, 9 predicted proteins | sample AusTroGonzalo_MG_4_FD_203885 | JGI IMG/M metagenome (GOLD analysis project Ga0310696, IMG submission 203885) | Bovine rumen microbial communities from tropical cattle in Woodstock, Queensland, Australia - Gonzalo_02 (v2) (version 2) | ecosystem: Host-associated > Mammals > Digestive system >... | reverse complement strand
TCCGCGCTATAGTATAACGGATGCGAAAGCGACGATGGAGATGACATCATGACCGCATTTGGCGGTCAATCCAAACCAGGGAGCGGAAAATGGCGGTTTCCCATGAATTTTCGGTGCGCGGCCGCCGGATGGGTAAGAACATCGGCGGCACGCTCGGCGCCCCCTTCGAGAGCAAGACCGAAATCACAGTTCGCGCCCTTGAACCCTTGAACCCTTGAACCTAAATAAGTCCGCCCGCCCGAGGCGATGCGGAAGATCATAGAGGAACAGACTTTCCATGAACATCGAAAAATTCGCCATCAGCCGCGACCCCGCGCTCTACGAGGCGTGGCCGGACGTCACCCTGACCAAGTCGGGCAAACTCGTCTGCGTCTTTACCGAATGCACCCACCACGGCGACCGCTCCTACACGCGGATCATGCTCACGGAATCGGCCGACGAAGGGCGGACATGGACGCCCAAACGTCCGCTCACCGAGGGCACGAAGGGACTGCCGTACAGCTACAACTGCGCGCGCATTTCCGCGTTGCGCGACGGGAGACTGGCGGTGATCGTCGACCGGGTCCCTGCCATCGGCGAAAAGGAGAACTTCAACGCCGTCAACGTGCTCTATTTTTCCTCCGACGAGGGCGGGACGTGGAGCGACGCCGTCGAAACGCCCTTGCGCGGCATCGTGCCGGACAAGCTCCGCGAGCTCGACACCGGGCGCTGGATCATCTCGGCTCAGTACACGGTAAAGCGCCATCTGACCCAGTTCTGCCGTTACTCGGACGACCGCGGCAAGACGTGGAGCGGCGAAATACTGATGGGGCACGACCGGCGTTATCAATTGTGCGAAGTTTCGATCCTGCCGCTGGGGGGCGGCAAGCTGGTCGGTTTCATGCGGGAAAACAGCGGCCTCGGCTACGACTGCATCAAGACCGTGTCGTACGACGACGGCGAAACGTGGGGTCCGGTCGTGGAGTTCCCGCTGCCCGGGTGTCACCGACCGGTCGCGGGGAAGCTGCGCGACGGGCGGATCTTCATCACCTACCGCTTCATGCAAGGCGGCAAGGGGTGGCTCGGCACGTGGACGCAAAACTTCTTCGCGGCGCTGACCGACGCGGAGTCCGCGCTGGCGGTGCGCCGCAGCGACGCGTGGACGCGGATCATCCCCGTCGACTACGACCGTTCGCCCAAGGCTGACCTCGGGTATTCGGGTTGGGTCCAGCTCGCGGATGGGAGCGTCTACATCGTCAACTACATCGTGGACGACGCGATCGACAAGGGGCAGATCCGCGGCTACCGGCTGAACGTGGACGATTTTCTGCTCGGCTGAGCGCGGGCGGTCACTTGCCGGCGGCGAGTTGCTTCGCCATGAACTCGGCGAGCTTGCGGTACCCGGCGGCGAGCGGGTGGCTCGCGTCGGCGTATTCTTTGCTCTCCAGTTCCGGCAGGTCGATCAGGGCGACGCCCGCCTTTGTCAAGTCCGCCTTGACCTCGGCGCGGAGTTTATGATAGCGTTCGAGGCTCCCCGGCGTCTGCATGTGCGGATTGACCGTGCCGAGCACCACCGTGACCTTGTTGCCGCGCTTTTGGAGCAACTTTATCACGCGCCGGAACGCCGCATACTGGCGCGATTGCGAGGCCTCGACCCACGGCCAGTTCTGCTTTTTGATGCCGTTCTGCTCCCACGTAATCTTGCCGTTGACGAGGGGGCGGCATTCCGCCGGGTTGTAAGGTCTGGCGAGCAGTCTGCGCTGGTCTTTCGGGTCTCCCCAGGCGATGATTTTCTTGACGTCCATGTTGCGGCAGTACGCCGCGCGCAAGTGCCTCATCCACGCCGGGAAGAACACCTTCTGCTCCAGAAACGCCGGGACCCGGTCGCTCAAGCCCGCGCGGTAGCTCCTGCACGACGGATCGAACTGCGGCAAGAGCCGCGGATGGTTGATCGAAAATTCGTCTTTCCCGCTCAAGTCGTAGAGCGGGGTGTTCATCCACAAGGGGTTCCAGTAGAGATACACCGTTTCCCCCCGGATGTCGCCGCCCGAGTCGCGGATCAGGGTCTCCATCGCGATCGGGTGCAGACCGTCGACGGCGAGGTTGGCTATCTCGTCGCGTCCGAGTCTGGCGTTGACGAGTTCGGGCAGCGTGTTTTCATTGTCGACGTACATGCCCCAGACGACCGAATCGCCCAAAAACACCGCCGGGTATTTTTGGCACGCCGCCTTGGCGGCCATCCGGTAGCCGCAGTAGTCGTCGCGGAATGCCTCCGCCATCCGGAATTTCTTTTCGATCTCCACGCTGCGAAAGCGCATCCAGCAGTACGGCAGTGCGACGAGCGTCAGCGCCAGCACGACCGCCACGGTGACGAGAAGTTCCCACGGCTTGAGCACGAGCCCGTTTGAGTTGTCGGGGATGTTTTTCAATTTTTTCATGTCGCACCCCCTTTCAGAACTGCTGGTAGATGAACTGGGTGTTCGCGCCGCCGCCCAACAGCATTATCGCCAGCAGCACGAGCGCGACCGCGACCATCCGCGCCGGGCGCGACTCCAAAACCGGCCGGAAACGCGACGCCCAGACGAGCTGGTACAGCCAGATCGCGCCGAGGAAGGCGAAGGGTATCGCCGGGAAGGACGACATGCCCTCCTGCCAGCGTCCGATGCCGCGCAGCATCTCCCACGCGGTGCGCAAGTTCGCTGAGCGGAAGAAGACCCACGTGAACGCCATGAAGACGAAGACCGCGATTTGTTTCAGTATCTTCGGTATCTTCTGGTACCAGTTGCTCCGGTCGAAGGTCGAGGATACGACGCTCCCCACGCCGTTCGCGCCGCCCCAGATGACGAAGGTCCACGCCGCGCCGTGCCACAGCCCCGAGACCAGCATGGTGACGAGCACGTTCCACCAGACGCGGAGCTTGACCCGGCGGCTCCCGCCGAGCGGGATGTAGACGTAGTCGCGGAACCAGCTCGACAAGCTGATGTGCCACCTTTTCCAGAAGTCGCGCACGTCGACCGCCACATATGGGTTGTCGAAGTTCAATATCGTGCGGAAGCCGAGCATCCGCGCCACGCCGCGCGCCATGTCGCTGTACCCCGCGAAGTCGAAGTAGATCTGCCACGAAAAGGCGACCGCCGCGCACGACAGCGCATACCCGCTGTAATCAGAGGGTCGGGTGAAGATCGGGTCGGCGTAAGCCGCGAGCAGGTCCGCCATCACGACCTTCTTGAACAACCCGGATATGAAGATCGACGCCCCCGCCGCGAGATCGCTCCACGTCATCGGCATCGCGTGCCGCAATTGCGGCAGCAGCGTCTGCGCGCGTTCGATGGGCCCGGCGACGAGCTGCGGGAAGAACGCCACGTAAGCGGCGTAGTTGATGAAGTTCCTTTCCGCCCGGAGCTTGCCAGAGCAGACGTCGCAGGTGTAGCTCAACGACTTGAAGGTGAAGAACGAGAGCCCCACCGGCAAGAGCCAGCTGAACTCAGGCACTTCGAGGGTCACTCCGCACACGCCGAAGAGCCGGACGACGTTTTCGGTGATGAAGTGGAGGTACTTGAACGAGCAGAGGATGCCCAGATTGATGATGCAGCTTTCCGCCAGCAGCCATTTGCGCCCCTTTTCGCCGCAATGCTCCGCCCCGCGCGCTATCAGGTAGTCGCTGACCGTTACGACGGCGAGGAAGATCGGGAAGCGCCAGTCCCACCACGCATAGAAGACATACGAGCCGACGAGGATCAGCGCCACCCGGAGCTTCGTGCGGCGGAATATCGCGTAGAGTAAGAGCAGCGGCAGGAAGAAGAAGAGGAACTCCCAGCTCTGAAAGAGCGGTTTGCCGTCGTCGGTCGCGGGCTCCGGCGCGGGGGCGGCCGGCGGGGGCGCGGGTGCGACCGGCGGCGGAGCGGCCGCCGCTTCTTTTGTCTCTTTCACGCGCCGGACGCACCGGAAGCCGTAGTTGTCGTACCCCTGACAGATGTCGGCGGTAGCGGGGTCGTCCTTGTCGCGGCGGGAGCTCGATATCTTCTTCGGGCGGTCTTTCCACGAGCCGCCGCGGAGCACCTTCTTTTCGCCCTTTTCGGCGCCGCGCGGGTCGGCGCCGCCCGCCGGATCGGGGGCGTACCAGTCGTTGCACCACTCGGCGACGTTGCCGTACATGTCGAAAAGCCCCCACTCGTTGGGTTTCAACGACCCGACGGGGTGGGTCTTTTCCTGCGAGTTGGCACGCATCCACGCGAACTGCTTCAAGTCGCCCTTGGGCAACGCCTCCGCGCTCCCCGCGCGGCAGGCGTACTCCCACTCCGCCTCGGTCGGCAGCCGGTAGCCGTCGGCGGCGAAGTCGCACTCCCACGTCTCCTCGTCGTAGCAGGGCTTCAGACCCTCCTTTTCGGAGCGTTTGTTGCAGAAGCGCGCCGCGTCGTGCCACCTCAGGCACTCGACCGGGAGATTCGCGCCTTTGAACTTGGAGGGGTTGACGCCCGTCAGCTCCGCGTACTCCGCCTGCGTGACTTCGCAGCGGTCGATCAGAAATGGGCTTACCGTAACGGCGTGCGGTTTTTCGTCCGGCTGGCCGTTCGCGTCGCCCATGGTGAACGTGCCGCCCGGCAGCGTCACCATTTCGGCGGCGCCGGCGGCGAGGGCGCAGAAGAGCGCCGCAAACAGAGTGCGTTTCATGAAGTGTACTCCTCCCGATACGCGGGAACTTTGTCGGAAGCCGGGATCAGTCTTCCTGTTTTTCGAGACCCAGCGTGATGGTGAAAGTATCGCCGTCCTTGAGCTTGCGGGTGAGCATCCGCTTCCACTTGGCGATCGAGCCGGGGACGCCGGGGATCGGTTTGTCGTTGAAATCGAACTTGCTGCACATCAGCGGGATGACGTTATGCCCGGGCCTGCTGAACGCGTACAGCGAAGCGTAGAAGGTGACGTCGCCGGTGACCTTGAACTTGAGTTCGACCGACTGGATCTGGTCGATGTTGATGAAGCAGGGAAACGAGGTGGAGCCGTCTTTGTTCTTGATCGACTTGCCGACGTACACATACTTCGGCAGGGGTTTCACGATCTCGACGGAGCCCTCGCCCGAACAATAGATCCCGAGCGACGCCAGATTTTCGGCCTGAGCGGCGACAGCGCCCAGCACGAGCGCGAAAGCGGCGATGACGAATTTTTTCATTTTTTCTTTTCCCTTATTTTCTTTTCAAGTCAGATGTTTCGGCTTGGGTTCAGTCGATGAAAAACACTTCACCCGCGGGCTCGCCCGGCTTCTCGACGACCTTCTCCGCCCGGAGCGGGGTAAGCACTCCGGTATCGACCGGAGAAACGCCGATGGGGCCGAGGCGTATTTCCGACGGTTCGGCGAGTTCGCGCAGGAAGAAGCTCACCCGGATCGTGTCGGCGGTGTCGAGGTCGAGCGGATTCTTGTCCTGCTTGAAGAGCCGGTAGGGCGCCGCGACGTGGTGCCAGTTGCGGTCGCGCCGACCCTCGAGATAACCGAAGAACGCCGCCGCGCCGAAGGGATCGGAGTTCATCAGATAGACGCCGGGCCATTCGTTGTACCACGGGTGCGACAGCTTGAAGTCGAAGAACATGGTCTTGATGTCGCCCGCCTTGTCGCGGTCGAAGCTCATGTCGATGACGAGGCGGCACCGCAGATGCGAGTATTCAGGCTTGAGCGCCGGTATCGAGAGCACCAGCACGTCGCCGCCCTCCGGCGAAGTCGGGTCCTTGACGATCCTGTAGCTGAGCTTGCCGTCGAAGCAGCTCTGCGGCTTGGAGGAGCTCTTCTTGAGCACCGTTCCGCCCATCTTCTTATCGTTGGGGTTGCCGGAAAGCGAAACGCGGGCGCAGCGGAGTTTGCCGCCGGAAAAGTCGCTCAATATCACCGAGCCGGGCGTTTTCGCGGTGACGGTGCGGTACGCGGCGGGCTCGCTCCATTCGGGGACCCGCTTCGCGGCGGCGGCGTCGTCGGGGAGGAGTTGGCCAGTGCCGTTGCCGAGCGAGAGCGCCAGCAGCGCGACCGGGACCGCACTGTTTCTGGGCGAGGAAAGCGTGATCTCGGCGATCTCCTTGTCCGGGTGCGGGTTGCGCCAGTTTTCGGCGTAGAAGTTGACCAGCGCGCCGCGCACGTCGTTGAAGCTCACGAAGCGGCGGACGCCGTACGCGCCGCCGTCGTAGTTCCAGAACGCGAGGTTCTTGCGGTAGGCGAGCGGGATGCGTTCGATTTCGCCGTCGGCGTAGCGCACCGTCAGCACCGCCGCGTGGGGACGACCGCCCAGCGTGGCGGCGGTCGAACCGGCGGTCGCGGCGATGCCGAGCCACTCGGCCTTGGCGTTGACCGGGATGACCGCGCGCTTGGGCGCGTCGGCGGAGCCGCCGACCGTCACGGCGAAATATCCGCCGTCAGGCGAGACGGCGAAGTGGAACTTTTCCGCCGCAGTCGCCGCTTCTTTCTGCATCTTGGCGGCGAGCTTGGCGTCGCTCTTGGGGAAGCGCGGATCGCGACCGAGCTTCACGTTGAAGGCCTTGTCGAGCGGCAGCGGCGCGAAACGGGTCGCGGCGGGCGCTTCGGGGCACCGGTCGGGGAGGATCAGCCGCAGCGTCTCCCACGCCGGGTCGAAGCTGAGCGCGGTGTGCTTCGGCGTGTTCGGATCCCACTCGTAGCATCCGGCGAGGGTGAAGCCGGCGAGACCGCAGCCGGAGACCAGACCCGGCTTGCTCGGATAGCGGAACTCTCCCCAGAACGAGAGGAAGAGCCCGTCGCATCCCTGTTTGACGGCTTCGAGCGGCAGCACCCGCATGTTGTCCATGCGCAGACAGTAGCTCATGCTGAAGAGCCGGAATCCAGCCCGCTTGAAGTAGGGGAAACGGCTCTTGCGCAGTTCCGCGCCGTAGTCCCAGTTGCAGAAGACCACCCGCTTGTCGAGCGTCGGCAGCATCTCTTCGCCGCCGACCGGATTGCCGGGGTAGTACATGTCGTGGAAGAGGATCGGCGTCGCGCCGAGTTTGAAGACCGCGTCGGTGTAGAAACGCGTCGCATCCTGCCAGAGCTTCTTGGGGTCCTTGCCTTTGCAGCGTTTGCAGACGCCCCACGGGCACTGGGCGATCTCGTCCATCGACAGGTTGAAGTACTTGGGTTTGAAGAACTCGATCTGCTCCCTTATCGCCATCAGCTGGACCTCGCGCCCGAGTTTGCTCAGCGGGCAGCTGGAGGTCGACCAGCCGGTCTTTTTCGGGTCTTCGGAGATCTCCTCGGCGTAGCGCGGGTGAGCGTGGAGCCAGGTGTCGTGGCTCAATATCTGGAGCAGCGGGATGATTTCGATACGGTTGCGCTTCGCCGCCGCCCGGATCGCCTCGACGTCGGCGCGCGAAAAGCCGTTTTCGCGCTTGGTGAAGGGGTTGTTCTCATAGGGGAACTTCTCGCCGAATTCGAGCATCAGATAGTTGTACTTGAGCGCGCCCGCGGCGTCGATCTCGTTGAGGATCTCGGGCAGGCACCCCTTGAACCCCTGGTGCCGCAGATTGAGGAACATCCCGCGGATCTTGAGCGTCGGCCAGTCGGTGATGCGGCACTTGGGGAGTTCCGGCTTCGCCGCGTTGCGCAGCAGATTGCCGAGCGTCCGCACCCCGTAGTAAAGTCCGCGCACGTCGCGCGAACGGACGACCGCGCCGCCGTCGCCGATCTCGAGAGTGTAGCCCTCGGGCGACTTGGGAACGTCATTCGTCGCAAGTTCGAGGCGGCAGAAGGCGTCTTTCCCCGCTTTGTCGACCGCGTGCTCCGGGAAGTACCGCCTGACCAGCGACGAGAGCACCTCGACTTCGTTTTCCGCCGCTTCGGGGGCGGACACGGTGATCTTTTTCGGCAGCGCGACGCTGCCGCCGCGCGCTTCGTAACTCCGCACGGCCGGGATCAGCACCGGCGTGCCGTCGGGGTTGATCCGGTTGTTGACGGGCATGGCCGAGGTGCGGAACGTTGCCAGCAGCGCGGCTCCCGCGGCGATCGTCGACAGCAGTTTCGGAGTTTTCATAAAATCCGTTCCTTAAAATTTGTACGCCCCGCGGGGCGGATCATGATGATGGGCATTTCCCGAATACGATATTACAATATCGCCAAAGGCGTCGGTTGTCAATGACGATCCGGAATAATTGCGTTGAAAATATAGCAAACGTGTTGATTATTTATAAACAAATGGCCGCCGACGTCCGGGTTTTCCGGCGCCGCGGTTGGAATATTCCCGCGATCTGGAGTATATTTCATGCCGGAAAGGGTGGATATGACATGAAAAAGATCCTTATCATCGCGGCGGTTCTGACGGCCGCGTTAGTCGTCTGCGCCGGACCGGTTCGGGAGATCCGCTTCGAGGGCGACCGGAACGTCCTTCTGTGCGACGGCGTCGAATCCGGTTTCCGGGAGTGCGTGCGGGAACAGCTGCGGCTCCATCCGTCGATGCGGGCGGAGGACGTGCTGAAGCTCTGCTTTCAGGCCGCGTGCGGACCGGCGCATATCCTCGGGCACACCGAAGCGGCGAAAAGGAGCTTCGACGCGGAGTTTTCCGCCGTCGCGCCGCGCCCGAAAGCGCCGCTGTACGAGGTCATTTCGCCCGACTTCGTCCGCGTCGACCTCGGCGCGTGGAAGGCGGCGAACCTGCCGCCGGAGTGGCTGTTCCGCATGTTTTACGCCTCCGCGCGGAAGTTCGGCGACGCCGACGCTGTGCTGAAAAAATATCTCGCGATCGCGGAGGAGGAGCTCGACGGCGGCCGGAAGACGCGCTTCGCCGCCCTGCGGAAGAACGCCGCCCGTGCGCCGCACCACTCGCCGGCCTACCGCACCGCCGAAGCGCCGTCGTACCGGGTGGTGAGCATCCGCTTTCTGAACGCGCTGCCGGTGCTGCGGCTGGCGGCGGCGCTGCCGGAGAAGCCGGTCCGGGTCGTCGCGATCGACGGGCGCGCCGCCTCGGGCAAGACGACGCTTGCGAGGCAGCTGGCGCTCATACTGAACGCCGGGGTGGTCCACATGGACGACTTCTTTCTGCCGCCCGCGCTCCGCACCCCGCAGCGGTATGCCGAACCGGGCGGCAACGTCCACTACGAGCGCTTCATCCGCGAAGTTCTGCCGCGCGTCGGCAGACCGGAACCCTTCTCGTATCGGGTCTTCGACTGTTCGAGGATGGATTACGGCGGGTGTTCCGAGGTCGGCGGCGCCGGGTGGCGCGTCGTCGAAGGGGCATACAGTCTCCACCCCAAATTCGGCGACTATGCGGACCTCAAGGTTTTTTACGACATTTCTCCGGCGGAGCAGATGCGTCGGATAAAGTTGCGCAACGGCGAACGCGGCGCGCGGATGTTCCGCGAGCGCTGGATACCGCTCGAGGAGGCGTACATCCGCAACTGCGATCCGATCCGCCGCGCCGATCTGACCGTCGGCGGCGGAACCCTCCGCTGAAATCCGGGTATTCGTGCGCGGCTCAGTCGAAGAGCCGACCGTCCATTTCCAGCAGCGCCTGCGCCAGCTCGTCGTAGATGCACTTCAAAGGCAGCCGTCCGTTGACGAAGGGGACCATCTTCGCGCCGTACCTCGCGCCCTTGGTCTCGAGCTTGCCGCATTCGCGGTCGGAGGCGTACCCCAGAGTGTCGTTGCAGAGGCTCGTCACGAGCGGCACCGGCGCCTTCGCCGCCGCGTCGACCTCCCGCCGGATGCCCTGCATCGTCTCGAAGGGAGAACCGACGATCCCGACGGGGCCGAGGCGCACGCCCTGGACTTCGCCCTTCGTGCCCGGCAGTTCGCCGCGCCTCATGATCGCCTTCATGTCCCAAACGCCCTTCACATACACCGCCGCCATGCGGAGGTTTTCGTCCGTGTCGGTAGCTTCGGGGGCGTCGAAGAGGGCGAGGTTTTCGGCGAGGATCCGGTCGAGCTCCTCGTCGGTGAAGCCCTCGTCGGCGGTGTAGTGCGCGATCTTGGAGGCGCTGCGGATGGTGTGGTCGTCGACCGGCTTGGCCTCGGCGAGACCGCGCCGCACCGCGTTGGCGAAGCGCCCCGCGAAGACGTCCAATGCGAGCAGCGACTCCTGCTCCGGCTTGTGGACGCACCCCGAGTTAACGTCGCCCTCCGCGCCCTGCAGGAAGACCCCGACCGAGCCGGGGAATTCGCGCATCAGCTCGTGGATCGCGATCGCGGGATAGTCGCCGTGGATGTAGCGGCACTGCCGGCAGCAGACGACCGGGTGGCAGCCGAAGTGGGCGATGAATCCGGCGAGACTGCCGTCTTTGCGCGTGAATTTTAGCACCCGGCACTGGAGGTCGGTGAGCTCCGGTTTGGCGGGGGTCCAGTCGGGTTTCAAGACGTCCGCAAGCGGCGGACAATCCCTGTCGTAGACGCGGTTGAGTCCGATGTGTTCGCAGGGAACGATGGCGAGAGAATATTCGACCTCCTCCATGTTGTCGAGCGCGGCGATCGCCGCGCGGGCGATGCGCCGCGGCAGCAACAGCGCGTAGGGCAGATCGGGATAGCCCCAGCCTCCGTGATCGACGGTCAGCGACGGCCCGGAGTGGGTGTGGCTCGCGTTGATGAGGATGTCTTTATCCTCCAGTTCGGGGTGCGCTTCGCGGATGATCTTGCGCGCCTCGGCGACGATGCCGCCGTTGATGATGCAGAGGTCGCACCCGACGATCACGACCCGCCTGCCATCCGACTCGAAGGCCGCCGCGCGCGCTTCGATGCGGTCGCGTATCGCGATAGAGTGGCGGTTGAGATAAGGGCCGAACCCGTACAGTTCCACCCCGACGCGCGGAGTGATGTCTGTCACACCGAAACCAGCTTTCATGATGCCTTTCCCTTATTTTGCGCCGGCCGGATCATCCTGACGCCGGAGCGGCTTGTTCACGCCCGTGAAATATACTCCGCGGAGCAGCGGTTTTCAACGGCCGGATCGTGCTTGCGCTTTTTTGTTCACGAGGTATATTATACTTGAAAACGCGTCGTTGTGCAATCGGTACGCGTTGATATATAGCACCATTGTTGTGACGGATAGAACGATTTTTCGTCCGTGACGGGATCTTGAGCGATGCACGAAGAACGGAAAAACGACGGCGGGGACGCGGGCGGTTTGGCGATATCCCCCGCCTTTCTCGCCGAAAGGGAGGCCGCCGTACGCGGCGTCTGGCAGGAATTCAAACGCGACCTGCTGAAGCCGCGGGAGTACCGGATCGTCTCGTCCAAATACACCGATCCCGGGTGCTCCGTGCGCGCCGCCGCCGCCGAGGATATGAAGTCGCGCCGGACCCACTCGCACTTCGATATGCGAGAGATCCTGCTCGTGCTCGAAGGCGAATGCGAAATGCTGATCGGCGACCGTATCTGCCGGGGCGGTCCGGGGACGCTGATGCTGGTCGACGCCGGCGACGTCCACCAGTTCTGGTACCCCTCGAAATCCCGACCGTCGCGCCACGTGTGGTTCATGTTCTGGTCGCGTTACATGGTCTTCGCCGCGGTCAGCGACGACGGGACCAGACAGCGGACGCTGCCGGCGTTCCGGGATTACCGGTGCTTCGACCCGTACATCATCAACGCGGTCGGCAAAACGTGGGACGCGCTGCTGGCCGGCGACGACTCGGAGGAAAACCTCGCCGAATTCAAGGCGCTGATCCGGCTGATCTCGGTCATGCAGGTCAGAGTGTACGACGAGGCGATCGCGGAGGACTCCCGCCTCTCCACCAAAGAAAACCGCGACAAGCGGCTCCGGAACGTGATGCGGTATATCGAATATCAATGCGGCCGGGAGTGCAGTGTCGACAAGCTGGCGCGGCTTTCCGGCTACAGCCGCGGGCACTTCATGCGGCTCTTCCGGGAGTACGCCGGGTGCTCGGTGCTGGATTACATCAACCTCCAGCGGCGGGCGCGTTATCAGGCGCTGCACCGGGATGCTCCGCTGAAGAGCGTCGCCGAGGATCTGGGGTTCCGTTCCGCGGCGGCCTTTCTCCACTGGCGGAAGCGGCACATCGACGGCATCCGGGGCGACGGCGGCGAGCCGGACAATCCGGAAGCGTAGGGCGGGAGCATCTCCCGATCCCTCGCCATTGCCGCGCCGTCCGCGAAAGATCATCCCTTCGGAAATGCCCGTTCCCCAACGGACAACGGTGGCTTGCTGGCATTGTATTTTGCCCCTCCGCGTGGTATATTATGCCGAGCGATTAACCAAGTTTTTCATTGTTAAAAAACAATCGACAAAACTTGGAATGTAAAACATCCACAACCGTCTTAGGAGGAACGATATGGATATAAAGCTCATCCATCCGCGCGACCTGATAACCTTGATCATGAAGCGGCTTTACGGCTACGGCATGACGACAACTTCGGGCGGCAACCTCTCGATCATGGATTCCGACGGCAACATGTGGATCAGCCCCGCCGGGATCGACAAGGGGACGCTGCGCCCCGAAGACATCGTCTGCGTCCGAAAGAACGGCGCGATCGTCGGCATCCACAAGCCGTCGAGCGAATTCCCGTTCCACCGGCACATCTACAAGATCCGCCCGGACGTCAAGGCGGTGCTCCACGCGCATCCGGCGGCGCTGGTGGCGTTCAGCATCGCGCAGAAGATCCCCAACACGGCATTGTTGACCAAGGCGGCGGGGATCTGCGGCAAGATCGGTTTCGCCCCCTACGAGATACCGGGCAGCGAGGCGCTCGGCAACAAGATCTCCGCCGAGTTCGAGAAAGGGATGAACTGCATCCTGCTCGAAAACCACGGCGTCTGCTGCTCCGGGCAGAATCTGCTCGAGGCCTTCGAGCGCTTCGAGACGCTCGACTATCTGGCGCGGATCGAACTCAAGGCGATGTCCATCGGCAAGCTCCGTCCGCTCGACCCGGAGACGCAGAACCTCGCGCGCTCCATCGAGCAGACGCGGCTCGCGGAGTTCGTCCCCGCCGAGCACACCTCGCACGAGTGCGAGCTGCGCTCCGAGATGATGAAGCTCATCAACCGCTCGTACAACCGGATGCTGTCGTTCTCGACCGACGGCACCTTTTCGGTGCGCGTGTCGAAAAACCAGTTCCTCATCACCCCCAAGGGCGCCGACCGCATGAACGTGCGCGAGGACGAGCTGGTGCTCATCCAGGACAACTACTGCGAGATGCACAAGACCCCCAGCCGCGCTGCGGGCTTGTTCAAGATGATCTATGACGCCCACCCGTGGATCAACGCGATCATCGTTTCCAAGCCGATCAACGTGATGGGCTTCGCGGTGACGGACGAGATCATCGACAGCCGCACCATTCCGGAAAGCTACATATTGTTGCGCGACA
>Ga0310696_10007042_pt1 | contig 13273 bp, 7 predicted proteins | sample AusTroGonzalo_MG_4_FD_203885 | JGI IMG/M metagenome (GOLD analysis project Ga0310696, IMG submission 203885) | Bovine rumen microbial communities from tropical cattle in Woodstock, Queensland, Australia - Gonzalo_02 (v2) (version 2) | ecosystem: Host-associated > Mammals > Digestive system >... | reverse complement strand
TACGCCGACAACCCTTAAGGGTTCAGGCTCTAACCCTTAAGGGTTCCGGGGGTAGGGTCAGGAGAGTAGTTTCGTGAGGAAGATGTCGGCGAAGAGGATGAGCATGGAGCAGTGGACGACGCTGTCGGTCGATGCCTTGCCGACCTCCACGGAACCGCCCTCGACGGTGTAGCCATAGAAGGCCGAGACGCTGGAGATGATGAAGGCAAAGAAGAACGACTTGATGATGGACATCCAGACGAACCACTGCTTGAACGAATGCTGTAGGCCGTAGGTCAGGTCCTCGGGCGTCAGGATGCCCGCGAAGCTGATGGCATAGGCTCCGCCGAAGCCCGCCGCCATCGAGAAGGTGACGAGCACGGGAATCATGGTCAGCAGGGCCGCAATCTTCGGGAGGATGAGGAACGAGGCGGAGTTCACGCCCATGATTTCCAGGGCGTCGATTTGCTGGGTCACCCGCATCGTGCCGATTTCGGAGGCGATGTTCGAGCCGACCTTTCCGGCGAGGATGAGGCACATGATGGAGCTGGAAAACTCCAGGAGCAGGATTTCGCGTGTGGTGTAGCCTGTGGTGAAGCGGGGCATCCAGGGGCTCTGGATGTTCATCTTCATCTGGATACAGATGACGGCTCCGATGAAGAACGAAATCATTAGTACGATGCCTATGCTGTCGACGCCCAGTTGGTGCATCTCCTTCATATATTGTTTCAGGAACATGCGCAGGCGCTCCGGGCGGCTGAAAACCTTGGCCATGAGTTGCAGGTAGCGGCCGAAGGTGGCAAGGGGTTTGAGGATGGAGGTCATAGTTCAAAATTCCCTTGGGAAGGACCCTCGGGAACGGTAACTTGTGCGTTTTCGGGTGCAAAAGTACTGAAAAAAGCCTAAAAGAGGGGAGGCCATGAGTAGTTTTTTTCGAGAAAGGGGCGTAAAGTGGCAAGTTTTGTGTAATTTTGCGCACTCATTTCGCAACGATGGAACAGGAAGTCGAACAATTATCCCCCTGGAAGCTGCCTGCGGACGACCCACGGAGCACCCGCTGGAAGGCACCGCACCAGCCCAGCCGCCTCTGCGCCGAGAACCTGAAGAAGATCTACGGCAAGCGCACGGTGGCCGACGACGTGAACTTCTACGTCGACCGCGGCGAGATTGTGGGCCTGCTGGGTCCCAATGGCGCCGGCAAGACCACGTCGTTCTACATGACCACCGGCCTGGTCATCCCCAACGAGGGCCGCGTGTTCATCGACGAGGAGGAAGTGACCAACCTGCCCGTGTTCAAGCGTGCCCGCCGCGGCATCGGCTATCTGGCGCAGGAGGCTTCGGTCTTCCGCAAGATGTCCGTGGAGGACAACATCATGAGCGTCCTGGAGTTGCGCACCGACTGCTCCGAGCAGTACAAGCGCGAGAAACTGGAGTCGCTCATCTCTGAGTTCCGCCTGCAGAAGGTACGCAAGAACCTGGGCGACCGGCTCTCCGGCGGCGAACGCCGACGCACCGAGATTGCCCGCTGTCTGGCCATCGACCCGGCCTTCGTCATGCTCGACGAACCCTTCGCCGGCGTGGACCCCATCGCCGTGGAGGACATCCAGCTTATCGTCTGGAAGCTGAAGCAGATGAACATCGGCGTCCTCATCACCGACCACAACGTCGAAGAGACCCTTTGCATCACCGACCGCGCCTACATGCTCTTCGAGGGGCACATCCTCTTCAAGGGCAAACCTCAGGAGCTGGCCGCGAACCCGGTCGTCAGGGACAAGTACCTGACCAACAGCTTCGAACTGCGCATGAAGGATTTCGAGGCCATCAACCGCGAACGCGAGGAAGAGAAAACAAACAACGCATTATAGTATACAAAATGGAAATCAAATTTGAAAAGACAACAGCGGTGGCAGCCGAGCTGACCATCGAAATGGAGAAAGCAGACTATCAGGAACGCGTCGAGAAGGCGCTGAAGAACTATCGCAAGAAGGCCCAACTGCCCGGATTCCGTCCCGGACAGGTGCCCATGAGCCTTATGAAGAAGCGCTTCGGAGGCGACATCACCGCCGAAGAGGTTCAGAAACTGCTCTCCGAGAAACTCTACGGCTACCTCCGCGAGGAGAAGGTCGATATGCTGGGCGAACCCCTCGCCAGCGAGAAGCAGCAGGCCATCGACTTCGAGGCCGAGAAGCTGCAATTCATCTTCGACATCGCCCTGGCTCCCCAGTTCGACGCCAAGATGAGCGACAAGGACGAAGTGCCTTACTACAATATCGAGATCACCGACGCCATGATCGACGGACAGGTGAACGCCTACCGTCAGCGCATCGGCAGCTACCAGAAGGTTGACACCTTCCAGGGCGGCGACATGACCAAGGGACACATTGCCCAGCTCGACGAACAGGGCAACATCCTCGAAGGCGGCATCCAGAAGGAAGACGCCGTCATCCTGCCTGGCTACTTCAAGAATGACGACCAGAAGAAGAAGTTCGAAGGCGTGCAGACAAACACCGTCATCACCTTCAACCCCGCACAGGCCTACGAGAACAGCGCCATCGAGTTGTCCACCCTCCTCGGCATCACCAAGGAAGAAGCTGAGAACGTCCGTGGCGACTTCAGCTACCAGATCACCGAAATCACCCGCTACATGCCCGCCGAGTTGAACCAGGACTTCTTCGACCAGGTCTTCGGCGAAGGTCAGGTGAAGAGCGAGGAAGAGTTCCGCGCCCGTGTGAAGGCTCAGCTCGAAACCCAGTTTGCCCAGGAGAGCGACTTCCGTTTCCTCTTCGACGTGCGCGAGTACCTGGAGAACCGCATCGGCAAGCTCGAATGGCCCGACGCCCTGCTCAAGCGCATCATGCGCGCCAACAATCCCGACAAGGAAGAGAGCTATGTCGAGGATAACTACGACGGCAGCATCAAGGAACTCGAGTGGCACCTCATCAAGGAGCAACTGGCCGACCAGACCGGCATCAAGGTCGAACACGACGACGTCCTCGAGACCGCCAAGGAGCAGACCCGCGCCCAGTTCGCACAGTATGGTATGGGTAACCTGCCCGAAGACATCATCACCAAGTACGCCACCGAGCAGCTTCAGAAGAAGGAGCAGGCCGAAGGCCTCGTCGCACGTACCGTAGAGCGCAAGCTCCGTGCAGCCCTGAAGGACATCGTCAAGCTCCAGCCGAAGACCGTCTCCATGGACGAATTCCAAAAACTCTTTGAGAAGAAATGAGCAACACCGACTTCCGCAAATACGCCACCGGACACCTGGGCCTCAACGGCCAGGTGCTCGATGACGTCATCCGCACGCAGAACAACTACCTGAACCCCTACATCCTCGAGGAACGCCAGTTGAACGTCACCCAGATGGACGTCTTCTCCCGCCTGATGATGGACCGCATCATCTTCCTCGGCACCGAGGTCAACGACTACACGGCCAACACCCTCCAGGCCCAGCTCCTGTACCTCGACAGCGCCGACCCCGGCAAGGACATCAGCATCTACATCAATTCCCCCGGCGGAAGCGTCTATGCTGGACTCGGCATCTACGACACCATGCAGTTCGTGAACAGCGATGTCCAGACCATCTGCACGGGCATGGCCGCCTCCATGGCCGCCGTCCTGCTCGTTGCCGGCAAGGAAGGCAAGCGTAGTGCCCTGCCCCACAGCCGCGTGATGATTCACCAGCCCCTGGGAGGCGTCTCGGGTCAGGCCAGCGACATCGAGATTGAGGCCCGCGAAATCCAGAAGCTGAAGCGCGAACTCTACCAGATCATCGCCGACCACAGCCATACGGATTTCGACAAGGTCTGGAACGACAGCGACCGCAACTACTGGATGACTGCCGAGGAGGCCAAGGAGTATGGCATGATCGACACCGTGCTGGCACGCAAGGCTTAAGCCCTCATGCGCGCGTACCTTTTATAGTATAATAAGGAAACATGGCAAAGAATATCCAACGCTGTTCTTTCTGCGGACGCACGGATCACGAAGTGGCACTGCTCGTCACGGGACAGTACGGCGCCATCTGTAACGAGTGCATCCAGCAGGCCTACGAGATTATGCAGCAGACCGAATCGGCATCCGGCGAAAAGGCTTCGCAGGTGCCCGGCCTGAGCTTGGACTCCCTGCCCCGTCCGGCCGACATCAAGGCCCACCTCGACCAGTACGTCATCGGACAGGACGATGCCAAGCGATACCTCAGCGTGGCCGTCTACAACCACTACAAGCGACTGCTCCAGCCCACGACCGACGACGGCGTGGAGATCGAGAAGAGCAACATCGTCATGGTGGGGCCGACGGGAACGGGAAAGACCCTGATGGCACGCACCATCGCCAAATTGCTGAAGGTTCCCTTCACCATCGTCGATGCTACCGTCTTCACCGAGGCTGGCTACGTGGGTGAGGACGTCGAGAGCATCCTCACCCGTCTGTTGCAGGTGGCAGACTATGACCTCGCACAGACCCAGCGCGGCATCGTCTTCGTCGACGAGATTGACAAGATTGCCCGCAAGAGCGACAATCCCAGCATCACCCGCGACGTCAGCGGCGAGGGCGTACAGCAGGGACTCCTGAAACTGCTCGAAGGCACCACCGTCAACGTCCCGCCCAAGGGAGGCCGCAAGCATCCCGACCAGGAGTACATTCACGTGGACACCCGCAACATCCTCTTCATCTGTGGAGGAGCCTTCGACGGCATCGAGCGTCGCATAGCCCAGCGCCTGAACACCCACGTCGTCGGCTACAACAGCATCGAGAACGTGGCCCGCATCGACCGCAACGACCTCATGCGCTACATCCAGCCCCAGGACCTGAAGTCCTTCGGCCTGATTCCCGAAATTATCGGTCGTCTGCCCGTGCTGACCCACCTCGACCAACTCGACCGGAAAGCCCTGCGCGCCATCCTGACCGAGCCCAAGAACTCCCTCATCCGCCAGCAGCAGAAACTCTTCCAGATGGATGGCATCGAGCTGACCTTCGACGAGGACGCGCTGGAGTACATGGTAGACAAGGCCGTAGAGTTCAAGCTCGGGGCCCGTGGACTCCGCAGCATCGTCGAGGCCATTATGATTTCGCCCCAGTACGAACTTCCCTCCTCCGGCCAGAAGACCTTCCGGGTTACGAAGGAGTTTGCAAGCAAGCAACTGGAGAAATCTTCTGTCGGCATCGCATGACAAAAAGCCCGTATTACCTCGTAAAAAGGAGTTATAGAACATAATTCGGCGCTTCCAAGCTCAAAAAATGAGGACTGGAAGCGCTTTTTCGTAGAAAAATCGTTCCGAAAACTTGCAACATTGAAGGTTTTTTGTATAACTTTGTAACGCACTTTCAATAAGAACGCATGAACAAGAACGTAGACCTAACCTCTCAACTGAAGCACTATTTTGGTTTTGATACCTTCAAAGGCGACCAGGAAGCCATCATTAAGAACCTGCTGAAAGGCAGGGACACCTTCGTCCTCATGCCTACAGGTGGTGGAAAATCCCTCTGCTACCAGTTGCCAGCTCTGTTAATGGAAGGTACGGCCATCGTCATATCACCCTTGATAGCTCTTATGAAGAATCAGGTGGATGCCATCCGCCAGGTCAGTGCCGACGACGGCATCGCCCACTTCATGAATTCCTCTCTCAACCGCGCCGCCCTCGACCAGGTGAAGACCGACGTCCTCTCCGGCCGCACCAAGCTCCTGTATGTGGCGCCGGAATCCTTGACCAAGGACGAGAACATCGACTTCCTCAAGCAGGTGAAGATTTCCTTCTACGCCGTTGATGAGGCTCACTGTATCTCGGAATGGGGCCATGACTTCCGTCCAGAATACCGCCGCATACGTCCTATTGTCAACGTCATCGGCGTAGCTCCCGTCATTGCCCTCACGGCCACGGCCACCGACAAGGTGCGCGACGACATCAAGAAGAACCTCGGAATGCCCGACGCCGACGAGTTCCGCAGTTCCTTCAACCGCCCCAACCTCTACTATGAAGTCCGGCCGAAGACCAAGGACATCGACAAGGAGATAGTCAAATTCATCAAGCAGAATCCGGGCAAGAGCGGCATCGTCTATTGCCTCTCCCGCAAGAAGGTCGAGGAGTTGGCCGAGGTGCTGCGGGCCAATGACATCAATGCCCGTGCCTATCATGCCGGCATGGACACGCTCACCCGCACCCAGACCCAGGATGACTTCGTGATGGACCAGATCGATGTCATCGTCGCCACCATCGCCTTCGGCATGGGCATCGATAAGCCGGACGTCCGCTTCGTTATCCACTACGACATTCCCAAGAGCCTCGAAGGCTACTACCAGGAGACCGGTCGTGCCGGAAGAGATGGAGGTGAAGGCAAGTGCATCACCTTCTATACCTATCGCGACCTCCTGAAACTGGAGAAATTCATGGAGGGTAAGCCCGTGGCCGAGCAGGACATCGGCCGTCAGCTTTTGCAGGAAACAGCTTCGTATGCAGAGACTTCCGTCTGCCGTCGCCGTGTCCTGCTGCACTACTTCGGTGAGGAATACACCGAGGAGAACTGCCACAACTGCGACAACTGCCTGCATCCCAAGTCGCTCATCGAGGCCAAGGAAGACCTCAAGATGGCCCTCGAAGTCATTCGCGACATCAAGGAGAACTTCAAGGTTCCCCACGTCATTGACGTTCTCACGGGCAATCCCACGGAAGAGGTCATCGCCCACAAGCACGACGACCTCGGATGTTTCGGCTGTGGCGACCAGAAGGATTCCCGCTACTGGAACACCGTGCTGCGTCAGGCACTGCTCAACGGCTTCATCTACAAGGAGGTCGAGAACTACGGCCTCTTGAAACTGACGGAGCAGGGACGGGCGTTTATGAAGAAACCGACTTCCTTCATGATTTCTCTCGACAACGACTTCGAGAGCGACTACGTGGATGCCGATGCCGGAGGCACGGCTGCACTCGACGAAGAGCTGCTGGCCATGCTCAAGAGCCTGCGTAAGCGTGTGGCCAAGGAGAAGAACATCCCGCCCTACGTCATCTTCCAGGATCAGAGCCTCGATGCCATGGCCACCGTCTATCCCGTCACGGTCGAGGAACTGAAGAACATCCCCGGTGTCGGCGAAGGCAAGGCCAAGCGCTATGGCAAGGAATTCTGCGAGCTCATCATGCGCCATTGTGAGGAGAACGAGATTGACCGCCCGTTTGACATGCGTGTTCGCACCGTGGCCAACAAGAGCAAGAACAAGGTTAGCATCATCCAGAGCATCGACCGCAAGGTAGACCTCGAAGTGCTGGCCAAGAGCAAGGGGTTGGATTTCGACGAGTTCCTCGACGAGTTGGATGCCATCGTTTACAGCGGCACCAAGCTCGACATCAACTACTACCTCAACTCCATCATGGACTCCGAACAAATTGAGGACATCTTCGAGTACTTCCGCGAGAGCGAGACCGATGACATTAACGATGCCCTCGACGAACTGGAGGACGACTACACCGAAGACCAGATCCGGCTTGTCCGCATCAAGTTCATCAGCGAACTCGGCAACTAACCCTTGGCCGACACCCACTCATAGCATGATACAGGACGTTCAACTCAGGGTCGTCCCTGAAGTGGCCGCCTCGGAGAATGCGATTCGCGAGGCGGTAGTCCGTGAGGCCGGGCTGTGTCCCGGACAACTCACGGGCACCCGCATCATCCGCCGTAGCATCGATGCCCGACAGCGTCAGATTATGGTCAACTTGACCGTGCGCTGCTGGGTCGGCGAGCCGATGGCAGAGCAACCTTTCCAAAGCATAGACTATCCCAACGTCGAGGGCCGTCCGCAGGTCATCGTTGTTGGTGCCGGGCCTGGAGGCTTGTTTGCTGCGCTGAGGCTGATAGAGTTAGGCCTGCGTCCCGTAGTCGTGGAGCGCGGAAAGAACGTGCACGACCGCAAGAAGGACATTGCCCGCATTTCCCGCGAACACCTCGTTGACCCCGAAAGCAACTACTCCTTCGGCGAAGGAGGTGCGGGAGCCTACTCCGATGGAAAACTCTACACCCGCTCGAAGAAGCGCGGTTCGGTAGAGAAAATCCTGAACGTCTTCTGTCAGCACGGCGCTCAGACCACCATCCTGGCCGATGCCCATCCCCACATCGGCACCGACCGCCTGCCGCGCGTCATCGAGAACATGCGCGAGACCATCCTTCGCTGTGGCGGCGAAGTCCGTTTCCAAACCCGCATGACCGACCTCCTTCTCGACGACAACCGCATCCTCGGTTGTGTCTGTCGCGATATGGTCGCGGGAACTGACTTCGAGCTCCACGGCCCCGTCATCCTTGCCACCGGCCACTCCGCCCGTGATGTCTACCGTCTCCTTGCCGCCCGCCATATAGAGATAGAGGCCAAGGGCATTGCCGTCGGTGTCCGGCTGGAACATCCCTCACAGCTTATCGACCAGATTCAGTACCACAGCCGTGCCGGACGTGGCCGCTGGTTGCCTGCGGCCGAGTACTCTTTTGTCCAGCAGGTGCAGGATCGGGGTGTTTATTCCTTCTGCATGTGTCCCGGCGGCTTCGTCGTCCCGGCGGCAACGGGGCCGGAGCAAGTGGTTGTCAACGGCATGAGTCCCAGTGGCCGCAATGGCCGCTGGAGCAATTCGGGTATGGTCGTCGAGGTTCGGCCGGAAGACCTTGCCTCGGTGTTCGGAAGCAGCGAGGCACTCTCCCTCACCGGGGAAACGGAGAGCGAGGCGTTGGCGATGCTCCGTTTCCAGGAACAGTTGGAACATCTGTGCTGGCAACAGGGAGGACGTCGTCAGACTGCTCCCGCCCAGCGCATGGCGGACTTCGTGAATCGTCGCCTTTCCTACGACCTTCCCTCGTCCAGCTATGCTCCCGGACTGCTCTCTTCCCCCCTTCACTTTTGGATGCCGCCCTTCATCACCGAGCGTTTGCAGGAAGGCTTCCGCATCTTCGGCCGCAAGAGCCACGGCTTCCTGACCAACGAGGCCACGGTTATCGGTGTGGAGACCCGCACTTCCGCCCCCGTGCGTATTGTCCGCAACGGCGAGACCCTCCAGCACATCCGCCTGGAAGGTCTCTATCCTTGTGGCGAGGGAGCAGGCTATGCAGGCGGCATCGTCAGCGCTGCCATCGATGGCGAACGCTGTGCCGAGGCTTGCGCTGCCTTGTTCTAAGCCTATCTTAACTAACCCATACAACCTTATGAAAACGTTACGACTTCTTTTCTGTACCCTCTTTATCCTTATCGTAGGAGGAATGTGTGCATACGCACAGGCGGATAGAGACTTGCTGCTGCCAAAGCCTAAAAGCATAGCCTATCTGGACACGGCCTTTGACCTGCAGCGTGGCGTCAAACTGACGGACCCCACGAACTCCACGCTTTTGGCTTCGCTCTTCACCTTGGATGAGAATGCCGAAGCAAAGGTTACCGTGGAACTCGTCAGCGACGAATCGTTGGGAACCTTCGACTATACCCTCGCTGACTTTCCCAACGAGGGCTACAAGCTGCATGTCAGCTCCAACGCCATTACCATCCTTGCGGCCAGCAAGACAGGAGTCATCCGCGCCGCACAAACGCTGGCGCAGTTGGCAGAGGAACGTAATGGCGCTTATATCACGGGCGTCAGCATCACCGACTACCCGGCCTTCAAGCTTCGTGGCTTCATGCACGACGTAGGGCGCTCCTTCATCAGCTACGAGGAACTGAAGAAGGAAATTGATTTGCTGGCCCGCTTCAAGGTGAATGTCTTCCACTGGCACCTCACCGACAACCAGGGCTTCCGCTTCGAGTCCAAGGTCTTTCCCCAGCTCAACAATGCTTCCAACATGAGCCGCTTCCCGGGCCTCTACTACACCCAGGAACAGTGTACCGAGCTGGAAGCCTACGCCGCCGAACGCGGGCTCACCATCATACCCGAAATCGACATGCCCGGCCACTCCACCGCCTTTACCAATGCGATGGGCTACGCCATGAGCAGCGATCAAGGCCGTGCCGCCCTGAAACAACTGCTGGCAGAGTTGGCCGCTGCCTTCCCCCTTGCCCCTTACATCCACATGGGAGCCGATGAGGCCGGAACCACCGCCGCCTTCGTCAACGAAATGTCCAAGTACATCAAGGAAACGCTGGGCCGACGCTGCATCGTCTGGAACCCTATCAGCGGCGTAACCATCAATACCACGAACCTGCCCTATATCGATATGACGGAGATGTGGAGCACGGCTGGTAAGAAGGTCAATGGCGTGCCCAATATCGACTGCCGCTACAACTACGTCAACCACTTCGATGTCTTCGCCGACCTCGTAGGCATCTACAAGAGCAACGTCTACTACGAGGCACAGGGCAACAGCGAAGTGGCGGGTGCCATCACTGCCCTCTGGAACGACCGAAAGACGCCCGCCGAGACGGACATCGTCTGCCAAAACAACCTCTACGCCAACGCCTTGGCCACCGCCGAACGCGGCTGGATGGGCGGTGGACGACGCTACATTGAAGTCGGCGGCACCACCCTCCCCGGCATAGGCCCGGAGTTCGAAGAGTTCGCCGACTGGGAACGCCGCTTCCTCCACTACAAGGATTCTTGGCTGAAGGACGAGCCTATCCCCTACGTCAGGCAGACTAACGTGAAGTGGCGCATTACCGATGCCTTCCCTAACGGCGGGGATGCCGCTACGGTGCTTCCGCCCGAACAATCGACAGAGGACATCCTTCCGAAGACCTACACCTACTCCGGCAACACCTACGGCTCTACCCTTGCCACAGGTGCGGGTATCTACCTGCGCCACACGTGGGGAACCACGGTTCCTGCTTTCTTCAGCAGTCCCGCCCTCAACACCACGGCCTACGCCTGGACCTACGTATATTCGCCCAAGGCACAGACGGCCGGTGCGCTCATCGAGTTCCAGAACTACGGACGCTCGGAGAACGACAAGGCACCCGATGCAGGCAAGTGGGACCGCAAGGGGTCGCGTATCTATCTGAACGAAGAGGAAATCCTTCCTCCCACATGGACCAATAGTGGCAAAAGCATCTCCGCTGAAGTTCCCCTTGCCAACGAGAACTTCGCCGCCCGCGAACCTGTAAGCGTTCAGTTGAAAGAAGGCTGGAACAAGGTCTTCGTGAAGCTTCCATACGTCTCGGCCGATGGTGTGCGCCTGAACAAATGGTTGTTCACCTTCGTGCTCACTACGCCCGATGGTCGCCACGCCCTCGACGGCCTCATCTACTCGCCCAGCCAAGACCCCGAAGCCGATGCCGCCGACGAACCCGTGGACCCTTCTGACACTCCCCTCGCCGACTTCGAGGGGATGGCAATGTCTATGTCCACGAAGGCCGCCGACAACCTTAGCCCCGGGACGTGGTATGTCATGTACAACAGGGGTACAAACCGTGGCTATCTCTACGAGAATGTCAATAGCCACAAGCTTCAAAATCTCGCTACTGCCCCGAATGGCTCTGCCGTGCTCAATGCCCGCTTCATGGTGCGTCTCGTGGAGGCCTCCGACGGCAGGTACTATATTCAGACAGGTCTTGGCAACTACTTCGGCAAGATTCAGCACCAGACGCAGGTCGCTGTGACCGCCATGCCTACAGATGCCGTGACCATTGCCAAGATAAATGGCACCAACGGTCATTTCTACATTCAGTCTGCAGAAGACGTCGTCCTCGATGCCAATGACTACACCCTCGGCGACGCCCGGGCCACGGTCGTGGGGTGGGGTACAACCGTACCCACCAGTACCGACGGCAACAACGACTGGGCTTTCTATCCGGTCACCCTCGAAGAAAACTCTTCCGTCCGCATGACCGCCAGCGACGTCATCGTTTGCCAAGGCCATCAGACCACAGGACTCGGAAACACGATGCAGGCCCTCTTGCGCGTGAAAGTGACTCCCCAGGCCTCCTGCACTCCCACCTGTTTCCATGTCACCCTCTCAGGCATGGAGCACATGGACAAGGTGGCCGTCTATACCACCTCCATCGACCAGCTCTACGCTGCCGGAGCCCAGCCCAGAAAACTAGGCGAGGCCGTCCCTGCCGAGGGTGACGTCTGCATTCCTATTACAGTGCCTGCAGGTTCGGGTGACCTCCTTGCCGACGGCCAGAGCCTGTACTTCTGGATTACAGCCGACGTGAAGGCTACGGCCACGGAGTGGGAGACCATCGACGCCGCCCTGACAGCCATCGACTATACCAGCGAGTCGGGCGACAACCAATGTGACCTCACTGCTACGGGAAACCCCAGCGGAGCCATGCGCATCTACAAACAGCAGGCGTTCCTGTGGACGGGAAGCCAGAGCAACAGCAAGTACTACCGTATTCCCACCATCCTCAACACCGCCGATGGGGGCATCATCGCCCTTGCCGATGACCGCTACGACAACACGCAGGACCTGGGCAAGGTGGCCAGTGGTGCTGCCGGAAACCACAAGATTGACGTTGTCATGCGTAAGAGCATGGACGGGGGCCTCACGTGGGGGCCGGAACAGGTCGTTGCCGCTGGTGACGGTTCCTCTGCGGCAGCTTGCGGCTATGGCGACCCCGCCATCGTGCGAACCCTCAGCGGCAAGCTCATCTGCCTCATGGCCGCCGGCAATACCAGCTACCCCAACGGAATGCTGCACATGGGCTACAGCGAGAGCACCGACAACGGAGCTACCTGGTCTGCGCCCAAGGACATCTACTCTTCCATCCGCAGGAACGGCCTCATCATCACTTCGGCCTTCACATCCTCTGGTAAGGGTGTGACCTTCAGCAACGGGCGTGTGGCCTTTGCCATGAACGCGAAGGTCAATGGGGTCGGCAACGAGTACATCCTCTTCTCCGACAATGAGGGCCGGACGTGGAACCTGGCTCCCAACATGGCCTGTGCCAGTGCCGACGAGTCGAAGCTGGAAATTATGAACGACAATTCCCTCCTCCTCTCCGTCCGTCAGGGCGGGTGGAACTCCCAGGCCAACCGTGCTTTCGCCCGAACGACCGGCGATGCCTCTGCCAAGGGCATCAACCAGTGGGGCGAGAAGGGAACCTGGCCAGAACTCAACGCCAACGGTTGCAACGCTGATATCCTGTACTACAGCCGCGCCACCGAAGGCCAGCGCGACCTTATGCTGCACACCATCGTCAAGACCTTCAGCACCTACCGCCGCGACCTTCGGCTCTACATGAGCTATGACGAAGGCCAGACCTGGTTCGAAGCCTTCCAACTCCAGCCCGGATACTCGGCCTACAGCTCCATGCAGAAACTGGAGAATGGCGATCTGGCCATCATCTTCGAGGACGGAAGCCTTGGTAATCAGGACAAAATGGACTGCTATGCCATGACCT
>Ga0310696_10007039_pt1 | contig 13276 bp, 9 predicted proteins | sample AusTroGonzalo_MG_4_FD_203885 | JGI IMG/M metagenome (GOLD analysis project Ga0310696, IMG submission 203885) | Bovine rumen microbial communities from tropical cattle in Woodstock, Queensland, Australia - Gonzalo_02 (v2) (version 2) | ecosystem: Host-associated > Mammals > Digestive system >... | reverse complement strand
GCCGCATCTCAACCTGATACGCAAGCCACAGTACCATGGCGGCTGGGACTGGGGCCCGAAATGCATGTACACGGGCTTTGCCGGCAAGGTGGAACTGATCCCGGTGAACGTGGCCAGGCTCGACTATCTGCGTTGCACCCAGGACCATTCCGTTCAGGGCAGGTGCACGGTGACGCTTAAGGGCGAGGTCACATCTCCCGTCGGAGGCAAAACCAGAATCGCCTTTGCCGTTGGGAAGAAGATAAAGAAGAAAACCGTCACCCTGGCCCCGGGAGCCAACACAATCGAGCAGAGTTTCGTCATAAAGAACCCTGTCCTATGGTGGCCTGCCGGCATGGGGGAGCAATATCTCTACGATATCAGCATCAGCGTTGATGGCCAGAAACTGGAGAAGAAGATAGGCCTGCGCACCGTTGAGGTAGGGGAGAACCTAGCTTTCAAGGTTAACGGCAAGCCGGTCTTCGCAAAGGGCGCGAACTGGATTCCCTGTGAAACCGATCCTGCCCTCGAAACCCGGGAGCGCTACCTTGACCTCCTGACATCGGCCCGCGATGCCAATATGAACATGATCCGCCTTTGGGGCGGTGGCAAGTTCGAGCACGATTCTTTCTATGAAATATGCGATTCGCTGGGGCTGATGATATGGCACGACTTTATGTTCGCCTGTGCGATGTATCCCGGTACGCCCGGGTTCCTTGGAGAAGTCCGTGCGGAGATAACGCATCAGATAAAGAGGCTCCAGAGCCATCCGTCCATCGTTCTTTGGTGCGGAGACAATGAGGGGATCGACAATTATAATAAGCGCATCTGGAAGAAGAATCCGGGATTGTATAAATCCGAATACAAGGCTCTGGTCGACCTCAGGGGCAGTCTGGTAGCCGATCTGGACCCTGAACGAATGTATTGGCCCACGTCTCCCTGCGGCGGCCCCGGGGACCTGGATACCAACGGCTGGAATGATGATTCTAAGGGCGATATGCACCTTTGGTCCGTATCCAAATATGCCCGGCCTTTGGAGGAATATTATAAGTATCATCCCAAATTCATGTCGGAATTTGGCCACTCCTGCTTCTCCGGCATGCTCTCCACTATGGAAGAGCAGAAGGAGCATATGAGGGAGACCGGCGGTTACGAGAATATACTCAAGAGAATCGACCTGCTCTTCAATCCATCCTTAGACGCGAACCTGACCTACCTGTCCCAGATCGAGCAGGCCATCGGCCTTGAGACTGCAGCATCGTATTGGCGCACACTGCCGGAGTGCAACGGCATCCTGGTGTGGCAATTGAACGACATCTGGCCGGGGCCATCCTGGTCCACCCTTGAGTACGATGGCACCTGGAAGCCGGCGCATTATCATCTCAAGCGCATATTTGCGGAAGATGCTCCGCCGAAACCTACCGTCTTCCCGAATCTCAAGGACATCCCCGATGCCAAAGTGACCGCCAGGACTTTTGAACGCGATGGCAAGTGGATAGTGTCTCTCACTACCGACAAACCTGCATACTTTGTCTGGCTCTCCGCTCCCGGGGTGAAATGCTTCCCGGATAACAGCTTCAATCTGATGCCGGGAGATGTAAAGGAGATTGTCATTCCGAGCGAAGCGAAGGAATCCCTCCGCATCACCCATCTCGCCCAGCACACCTCGCCCCGCCGCGAGACTTTGCTCCGCGACTGGGAATTCCACCGCGGGGAAGAAGGGGAGTGGGAAGCGGTGCGCGTTCCGCACGACTGGGCCATCACCGGGCCGTTCGCAGAGGACAATGAACTCTGGCATGGTGCCAAGGGCTGGGTGAACAATCCCGGAAGGACTGGTGCGCTGCCTTGGGAAGGCGTTGGCTGGTACCGCACTACCATTACGGTTCCTGAAAACAAGAAGGCTACGCTGCTCTTCGATGGTACAATGAGCCATGCCACGGTTTATGTGAATGGGAAAGAAATCTATTCCTGGCCTAATGGCTACAGCGCCGTGCCCATTGATATCAGCGAAGCCGTAGTGCCTGGCGAAAACACCGTGGCGGTGCGTCTCGAGAATCTTCCGGCCAGTTCCCGCTGGTATCCCGGCGCAGGCCTGTACCGCAACGTGCATCTGATTACTACCGACCCTGTCCACATCCCGGTCTGGGGCGTGAAGATAACGACTCCGGAAGTATCTGCCGAAAAGGCCACGGTATGCGTTGAAACGACCGTGGAAGGGGTTGGTGGCAAGAATGTGACGGTCCGGACGGCCATTCTCGGGCCGGATGGCAGTGTCGTCATTCCGAGCGAAGCGAAGGAATCTTTCATCGTTTCTTGCCCTGAATTATGGAGCCCCGGGCATCCCAATCTCTACAAGGCCGTTACCTCCGTCTTTTCCGACGGCAAGCTGGTCGATGAAAAAGAAACCACCTTCGGCATACGCAAGGCTGAGTTCATCGACGGGAAGGGCTTTTTTCTCAACGGGGAGCCCATGAAGTTCAAGGGCGTCTGCCTGCACCACGACCAGGGGCCTCTGGGCGCAGCGGTCAGCGTTCCGGCTTTAAAGCATCAGTTGGAAATCCTCAAGGATATGGGCTGCAACGCTATCCGCACCTCACACAACCAGCCCGCGCCGGAACTGGTGCAACTCTGCGACGAGATGGGCTTTATGATGATGGTTGAGTCCTTTGACGAATGGAAGAGCGGCAAAAGCGAGAACGGTTACCATAAGTATTTCGACGATTGGGCCGAGAAGGATCTCGTCGGGATGATTCACGCTTTCAGGAACAATCCCAGCGTGATGCTCTGGAGTACGGGCAACGAGATGTGCCGCGTCAAGGACGATCCTGAAGAAGGCCTTGCGGAAGCGATACTTCTGACGGCAATCTGTCACCGGGAAGACCCGACGCGCCCGGTTACCTCGGGGATGCATATGTGGCATCGTTACCTGCATAAGGAGTGGTGGAATTCCTGTGACGTGCTGGGCATCAATTACCATCCCAGAAAGTTCCTGGAACTGCGGAAGACTGTCGGAGACCGCCTGATCCTGGGCGCCGAAAGCGGTTCCACGCTCAGTTCCCGGGGCGTATATCATCTTCCCGCCGTCAAGCAGCGCGATATGGCCCTGAGTCCGGACCAGCAGTGCTCTTCCTTTGATCTGGAATCCGTCACCTGGGGCAACACGCCGGACAGCGACCTGTCGATGCACGAGGATTATCCCTGGGCTATCGGCCAGTTTGTCTGGACGGGCTTCGACTACCTGGGAGAACCAACGCCCTACGAGGATGGCTACTATCCCAACCACAGTTCGATGTTCGGCATCGTGGACCTGGCATCCATCCCCAAGGACCGCTTTTACCTTTTCCGCAGCGTCTGGAACAAATCGGCGCATACGCTTCATATCCTTCCTCACTGGAATTGGGAGGATGGACAGAAGGTGCCGGTATTCGTTTACACGGATTCGCCTTCGGCCGAACTCTTCCTGAACGGCAAAAGCCTGGGTGTGAAGACCAAGGTGACGCCAAAGAAGAAGACCAAAGGCGACCGTCTGGAAAATGTCGAGGCGCGCTACCGCCTGCGCTGGGATGTTCCGTTCGCGCCCGGGGAGCTGATGGCGGTGTCTGTTGATGCTTCCCTCCAGCCCGTCGACACGGCCTTTGTCCGCACCGCCGGGGCGCCTGCTGCCGTTAAACTTGAATACGATGGCCGCCGGTTGCAGGCGGATGGCGAGGATATCGCCTACGTGACTGTCAGCATCGTGGATGCCGCCGGCAATCTCTGCCCGCTTGATGCCTCCGAAGTGAGCTTCTCCGTAACCGGCCCCGGCAGCTTCCGGGCCTGTGCCAACGGCGATCCTACCTGCATCGAGCCCTTCCAGGGCCCTTCGATGCACGCATTCAACGGCAAACTGACCGCCATAGTGCAGTCTTCATCTGCCGAAGCAGGCAAGATAGTCCTTCGCGCCACCTCTCCCGGCCTGAAGGGCGCGGAACTGACAATAAGAACCCGGTTCTAGGAAAAAAAGACCAGCCCGAAAACGGACTGGTCTTAAAGTTCTATTGAAAGGGGAGATTCTTACTGATCTTCCTCGAGACGGAGCTTCTGGACATAGATGGCCTTCTCCTTTGCGAGGCGCTTCTTTACGGAAGGCTTCTCGAAGGTCTTGCGTGCACGCATTTCGCGCACGGCACCGGTCTTTTCGAATTTGCGCTTGAATTTCTTCAGGGCCCTTTCGATGTTCTCACCGTCTTTTACAGGAACTATAATCATTTAAAAATCACCTCCTTTTCGATTAAAGCGGCTGCAAAGGTAGGAATTTTTTCTGAAACTACAACATCTGCACGAAATCTTTCATTCCTTCGGTGGCAACTTTACGTATGTGATGTATGCGCTTGTCCCACAAGGGGATTTCTGCAGGGTCGATTATGTAGATGGGAGCTTCCGCTGGAGCATAGCGGTAGAGCCCGGCCGCGGGATAGACCTGGAGCGAAGTTCCCACGATCAGCACTATGTCCGCCTTCGAAACCAGCTCGATAGCCTGTTCCATCTTGGGTACGGCCTCTCCGAAAAACACGATGTGGGGGCGGAGCTGCACTCCGTTGGGGGCTTTGTCGCCCAGGTGCACGGCATCGTAGCCTACGTCGAATACCTGCTTCTCGCTGTAGCCGTCGCGGTCGTCGTAGCAGTTCTCGGGCCTCACCTTGGTGGCTTCGCCGTGAAGATGCACTACGTGAGTGCTGCCGGCCCTTTCGTGCAGGTTGTCCACGTTCTGGGTGATCACGTCCACTATGTAGTCCTTCTCCAGCCCGGCAATCGCCCTGTGGGCATCGTTGGGTTTTACCTGGCGGAGATGCTCGCGCTGCATGTTGTAGAACTCGAGGACCTTGCTGCGGTCGCGGTTCCATCCCTCGATGGAAGCAACCTCCATGGGGTCGTAATTGTCCCAGAGCCCGCCGTTGTCGCGGTAGGTCCCCAGTCCGGATTCGGCGCTCACGCCTGCCCCGGTAAGAACGGCTATTCTCTTTTTCATCAGTCTTTCATCTTGAAGAAATACTTCCGGGCCCAGTATTCGAAGAGAGGGTCGAGGACGATGGGCTCGTCGTTCTCGCCGAAGGTGATGATTTCTTTTTTGCAGAGGGCATCCTTGAGCCTGCGCACGTTGGCGGAAGAGTGGAGGTTGTAGCGCTCTATCACATCTGCCGAACTGAAGCGCTTGCATCCGTCCAGGGTGGCCCTGAGCAGGGAAAGCTGGAAGCCCGTGAGGTCGGAGACCATCTCCTTGAAGCGGGGCTCATGAATGGATATGAGCATGTCCAGGGCCTCCTGCAAGGTTGCGTCGGTGATGTATCCTTTGGTGAGATGGTCGCAGATGGATGCGAAGTGGTTGATGTACCAGATATTGCCCCGGAAGCGCTTGCATACGCTCATCATGAGGTCGCGGTCGATGACCTTTCCGCTGGTAAGGAAGCCCTTCACTATGTGGTCGGTGATTTCGCGGGGGTCTATCTCCGTCATGTTCACCCTGTTGACCTGCCTGTGGAATATGACCTTCTCCTCGAAGAGGTACTTCATGGCATTCACGGCCGAACCGAGGAAAATGAAGTTGCAGAGCTTGTCCTGGGAATTCCTGGCCACTTCTTCGAAGAGTTTTATGAACTTCTCCCAGTTCTCCAGGAAGGTGATGTTCTGGAATTCGTCGAGAATTACGTAAATCTTCTTCCCGGTGGCAGCCGCCAGGCGCCAGGGGAGGCAGAGCATGGAGCGGACGTCGTTTTCGTCCAGCTCCCAGGAGATGGACAGCACGTCGTCGGTGGCGGTGTAAAGGTCCGGGTCGAATACGAAATGAGTGTCGGGCAGGCAGTTCTGCACTATGCTGCTGTACTCGTCGGGGGTGGTAGCCTCGGCGCGGAGCAAGGCCGAACCGAATTCCAAAAGGAATTCTTCCACGCTGCGGACGTGCTGCATGTGCACTTCCGCGGTAGTGAATTGTTTTCCGGAGATGCGCATCCCTAGGAAGGTCTGCTGCATCAACGATTTCTTGCCGCTCTTGGATGGCTCGTAAATGACTATGTTCTCGCCTTGTTCCAGCAAGTTAGCTATCGTAGTCTGCTCGCTATGACGGCCAATATTGTTTTTCCCCGTGACAGGTTTGTAGTAAATAAACGCAGTATCCATTCCGTAACAACTTTGTTCCAACGACAAAAATAATAAATTATTTTGCGGAACCCAGAAAAATTACTACTTTTGCAGTCCAAATTTTCAGAAGACTGTCGAGCTAAGGATTAAGAGCTGTTTCGAGAACAGCCGCTTGCAGCCAAAACTTTAAAAAAGTTTTTTTTATGTACGCAATTGTAGACATTGCAGGTAGCCAGTTCAAGGTAGAGGCCGGAAACGAGATTTTCGTTCCCCGTCTTCCTCAGGCTAAAGATGCAGAAGTAGAGTTTGACAAAGTGCTCCTCGTCGATGTCGAGGGCAAGGTCAAAGTCGGTGCTCCCTATGTTAAAGGCGCTGTTGTCAAGGCAACCGTTATCGCTGACGACGTGAAAGCAGACAAAGTCATTGTTTTCAAGAAGATCCGCCGCAAAGGTTTCCAGAAACTGAACGGTCATCGTCAGAAACTTACCAAGATCAAAATTAACGAAATCGCTTAAGTATTATGGCACACAAAAAAGGTCAATCAAGTTCTAAGAACGGTCGTGAGTCGCATAGCAAACGTCTCGGCCTCAAGAAATTCGGCGGCGAAGTCGTTAAGGCCGGCAACATCATCGTGCGTCAGCGCGGCACCGTGCACAACCCCGACAAGAACGTGGGTATGGGCAAAGATCACACTCTTTACGCTCTCGTAGACGGAACCGTAAAGTTCTGCCGCAAGAGAGACGATAAGTCGTTTGTTTCGGTGATTCCTTTTGATAATTAATCAATGCTTACACTGAAATCGCTTCGTGATGACCCTCAGGCAGTTATCGACCGCTTGAGGGTTAAAAATTTCGACGCAAAGGCAATAGTCGAAAAAGTACTCGAACTCGACGAGAAGCGCCGCTCGCTCCAGCAGCAGAGCGATGCCTTGCTGGCCGAGCAGAAAAAGAAGGCTGCCGAGATCGGCGGTCTTATGAAACAGGGCCTGCGGGATGCCGCCGAGGCCGCCAAGGGCGAAGTCGCAGCTCTCAAACAGAAGAGCTCCGACCTTCTTGCCGAAGGTGACGCCGTGGCGAAGGAACTCGAGGATCAGCTCGTCCTCCTTCCCAACACTCCCTGCGCCCTCGTCCCCGAAGGTAAGGATGCCTCCGACAACCTGGTGGTCAAGGAAGGCGGTCCCGAGGTGAAACTCCCCGAGGGAGCCCTCCCTCACTGGGAACTCGCCAAGAAGTACGACATCATCGACTTCGACCTCGGCGTAAAGATTACCGGTGCAGGTTTCCCCGTATATAAAGGAAAGGGTGCAAAGCTCCAGCGCGCACTCATAAACTTCTTCCTGGACGAGAATACCAAAGCCGGATATCAGGAGACCGAACCTCCCGTGGTGGTGAACGCCGCATCGGGCTTCGGCACCGGTCAGCTTCCCGACAAGGAGGCACAGATGTACTATGTGGGATTGGACAATTTCTACCTCGTGCCTACTGCCGAGGTGCCTGTCACTAATATCTTCCGCGACGTCATCCTCCCTGCCGACCAGATTCCCCAGAAGCTTACCGCCTACACTCCTTGCTTCCGCCGCGAGGCCGGATCCTATGGCAAGGACGTCCGCGGCCTGAACCGTCTGCACCAGTTCGACAAGGTCGAGATCGTGCGCGTGGAGAAGCCCGAAGACAGCTACAAGGCCCTCGATGAAATGGTCGCCCACGTAGAGGGTCTCGTGAAGAAGCTCGGCCTCAAATATCATATCCTCCGTCTCTGCGGCGGCGATATGTCCTTCACTTCCGCAATTACCTATGATTTCGAACTCTGGAGTGCAGCCCAGGGTCGTTGGCTGGAGATCTCTTCGGTTTCCAACTTCGAGTCCTTCCAGGCCAACAGGCTCCATCTGCGTTATCGCGACGCCGATGGCAAAACCCAGCTCGCCCACACGCTCAACGGTTCTTCCCTTGCACTTCCGCGCGTAGTCGCCGCCCTCCTCGAGGACAATCAGACTCCGGAAGGTATCGTGATCCCCGAGGTCCTGCGTCCATATACAGGATTCGATATCATTGACTAAGGCTCGTACCATACTCGGAATAGATCCCGGAACCAATCTGCTTGGTTTCGGGATTGTCCGTGTAGATGAAGATGGTCGCCCGTCCTACGTGGATATGGGCGTACTGGACCTTCGCAAGATTTCCGATCCCTACGACAAACTCGAGTGCATCCATTCCAAGGTCAGTGCCTTGTGCGAATTGCATCATCCCGACGACCTGGCCATCGAATCTCCTTTCTATGGCAAGAACGCCCAGGTCATACTCAAACTCGGAAGGGCCCAGGGGAGTGCTATGATTGCGGCTATCGCCCACGGCGTGAGCGTCTGCGAATATGCTCCCCGCCGTGCCAAGATGGTGATCTGCGGCAACGGTGCCGCATCCAAGGAGCAGGTCGCCCTGATGGTGGAGCGTACGCTGGGGATCAACATCGATAGCAAGTATCTGGATGCCACGGATGCCCTCGCTATCGCAATGTGTCATTATTATCAGCTGAAAAGCCCTTTGACTTCGTCTTCGAAGGCTGCCGGTTCTTCTTGGGAGAAGTTCCTGGCGGATAATCCTGACCGCATCAAGTAGCACTTCTATACTAACCTATCGTTAAACCTAAGGTCTGTTCCTGCATCCAAGAACCGTTATGACCCGAAGCATTGTCACTTTCATAGGCCTGTTGATCATCAGCACAGGCCTCTTCGCGCAGAATAAAGTATCTGCAATCCTGTTGGATTCCTCCAACGGTGAACCCGTAGCCTTCGCCACAGTATCCATGACCCGCGACGGGTCGAAAAAGCCCGACATGTACTGCATGAGTACTGATTCGGGAGAGGCGGTCTTCTCCAAAGTCAGGAAAGGCCCCTATGTCTTCAAGGCGGAGCTCCTCGGATACAAGCCCTTCGTAAAGCACATCCAGGTAGAGGGGGACCTCGACCTCGGAAAGCTGCGTATGGAGCCCGACAAGGTGATGCTGGATGCTGCTTCGGTTTCGGCGGTGGGCAATGCTATCATAGTTAAGAAAGATACACTGGAGTACAACGCCAATTCCTTCAAGACTACCGAGAACGATATGCTTGAGGACCTGCTCAAGAAACTTCCCGGCGTGGAAGTCAGCGAAGACGGTTCCATCTCCATCAACGGCGAAACCATCTCCAAGATAACCATCGACGGAAAGACCTTCTTCCTCGACGACCCTCAGCTTGCCTCCAAGAACATCCCTGCCAAGATTATCAATAAGCTCAAGGTCATCAACAAGAAGAGCGAGCAGGCCGAGTTCACGGGCATCGACGATGGTGAGGAAGAAAAGGTCATCGACCTCGACATCAAGCCCGGCATGATGAAGGGCGCATTCGGAAACGTGATGGCCGGCGGCGGCCGCGACATCCCCACCAATTCCGTGGTGGATCCCGACTGGCGTTATCAGGGCGCTGCTTTCCTGGGGAACTTTACCAAGGAAAGGCAGCTCAGCGTCATACTCAATGGCAACAATACCAACAACCGTGGTTTCAACGACCTGTCCGGTTCCATGATGGGCAACATGCGCGGTGGCGGTGGCGGAATGGGCCGCGGCCAAGGTGGCTGGGGCGGCGGCAACGGCATCACGACTTCCTACATGGCAGGCGTGAACGGGGCCTGGACCCTGGTAGATGGCAACATGGACCTCAGCTCCAACTATCTGTACAACCATACCGACAAGAACGTAATCGAGAAGAGCGAGAAAACCACCTACGTGAACGACGACTACAACCTGGTCGACCGTTCCGAAGGTACCAACCTTACCGCTTCGGGGGGGCATCGTATAGGTATCCGCCTGGATCATAAGTTCAGCAAGAATACTTCCATCCTGTTCGAACCCAGGATCAACTTCGGCACCGGCAGTTTCAGCGAGGACAACTTCACCTCGCGCTATGCCGACTCCCTCTCCCTGGGCACCAGGAAGGAGCTCACCAGCTCGGACAACAAGCAAAGCGGCAGCAACAAGAACATATCCACCAGCGGATTCATGCTCTTCCGCCAGAGGTTAGGCATCCCCGGCCGTACCCTTACGGTCATGGGCCGTTATTCCTTCAGCAATAATGACCTGAATTCCTCGAACTGGTCGGAGACCACCACCGACGGAGTCAAGTCTTCGATCGACCAGACAATCACCTCCAACCAGAAGAGCAGCAGCCTGATGGGCCGCGTGACCTACACCGAACCTCTGGGTGACAACCTTTATGTAGAGGCCAACTACCGTTATTCATGGGCCCGTTCCACTTCGGAAAAGGATACCTGGGACAATCTGCTGAACGCCAAGGACTATGTCTATTCCAACGAGATAGAGAACATTTCCCACAATCAGGAAATCGGCGTGAACGTGATGTACCAGAAAGAGAAGTCCCGTGCCCAGCTTGGATTCGCGGCCATGCCTACCAAGACCTACAACAGCACCACCCGCTACGATTCGCTTAGCGACAAGTGGGAGCCCATGGAATACAACGATTTCCGTTGGAACTTCTCGCCCCGCCTCATGCTCTGGTGGGAGTTCAACGACGATGCCAATGCCAGGCTTTTCTACCGCGGCAGTTCCTCGCAGCCTTCTACCCGTCAGTTGATGCCGGTCCCCGATAATTCGGACCCTCTGAACGTATCGTTCGGTAATCCGGAACTTACGCCTTACTTTACGCATAACGTGCGTGGCGAGGTGCGCTACAACAACAAGAAGACTTTCGCATCCTTCAATATCAGGCTCAATGGCGGATATGTGCAGAACCCAATCGTGAGCCTTACCTGGTACGACAATGGCGCTGCCTACACCATGCCTTTCAACGGACCCGACAACTTCAACGCCGGCATCAACGGATTCGCCAACATCCCCATCGCGAAGTCCAACTTCTCCATATCAAACTTCGCGCGCGTGAACTTCTCGGAATCCTCGAGCTATGTGGGTGAGAACATAGATATGACTACCTACACCACCGGAGGCGATTACTATGCATTCATGGATGAGTTGAACAGCAACTGGAACAATCAGACTTGGTTCGACTCCCATATCTCCCTGAATACCATCACCAGCCTTGCCCTGGTGGAACGCCTGCGCCTTACCTACCGCAGCGACAATCTGGAACTCACGGCGTCCGGCCGCACCCGCATCAACAAGAGCTGGTACACCATCCGCGATACCAAGACCACTACCTTCAACAACCAGGTACGCCTCACTGCGAACTGGACCTGGGATGAGCCTGGCATTACCTTCAAGGCAGAAGGAAACTACAACTGGTATAATGGTTATTCCACCAAGCAGCCCGACGAATACGTGCTCAACGCCGAAATCCAGAAACTGCTCTTCAAGAAGAAGTTCACCCTCGCCGTGAAGGGCTACGACGTTCTGGGCCAGGCCAAGAACCTCACCGTAACCGATGCCTCCAACTATCACAACGAGGTGTTGAACAACACTCTCGGCCGCTATGTGATTGTGTCGCTGACCTACCGTTTCGGCACCTTCGACCGCAGCAAGATGCGCGGTCCGGGTGGCCCCGGCGGCCGTGGCTTCGGCGGTCCCGGCGGCCCCGGCGGGCGTCCCCGTTAGAAATCAGTTTTTTCGGGATATAACCCCTGCGCGTGTACTCCCTATCTTAATAATTTGCTATCTTTGTATGTTATGGCAGATAAAAAGACATCTATCACGCAGGGTTTCTTCTCGAATTGGATAGTGAAGAACCTCATATGGGCCGTCGTGTTCGTCGTGGCCATCCTGGTCATTTCGAACGTGCTTCTTTCCGTCGGTACCCAGCACAATAAAGAGATAACGGTTCCGGACTTTACCAACATGACCTACGACGAAGCGCGTTACAGCGCCCAGCGCGTAGGCCTGCAGGTGGAAATAGCCGACTCGGTGTATGTCCGCCGGATGAAGAAAGGCGCCGTGTTCGCCCAGTTCCCCAAGGGTGGCAGCAGGGTCAAGAAAGGCCGCACCGTACAGCTTACCACCAATGCCAAGACCGCCAAGGAGGTTACCATGCCTTTGCTCGTCGGTTATTCGATGCGCCAGGCCAAGGCCGAACTCGCATCCCGCGGGCTGGCCCTCGGCAGGCTCATCTACGTGAACGATATCGCCACCAACAATGTTCTCCGCCAGTTGTACAACGGCCGCGAGGTTTCTCCCGGCGTGCAGATAGAGAGCGGATCTTCCATCGATCTGATGGTCGGCCTCAATTCCGACGACAACCGCACCTACGCACCCGACGTGAAGGGCCTCAAGTACCTCCGCGCCCTGGATGCCGTGCACGATAATTCCCTGAACATAGGCAAGGTCAACTTCGACAAGGAGGTCAAGACTTACAATGACTCCCTTAACGCCGTTGTATACAAGCAGGCTCCCAGCCAGGCAGGCGGCCCCCTCACCATGGGCGCATCCGTATCGCTCTGGCTTACCATTGACGAAGAAAAGATAGCAGAGCTTTCCAAGTGATGGATACCGACAGAGATTGGCTTGATCCGGAACTTGATGCCATCCCCGAGGACGAAGAACAGGGGATGTTCGAGCATTTCCGGCTGAATGTCGATGCGGGGCAGGTGCCCATCCGCATCGACAAGTTCATGTCGGCCCATCTCGAGGATACTTCGCGTCATCGTATCCAGTGTGCTATAAAGGAGGGTTATGTGAAGGTGGGGGAGAAGACGGCGAAGGCGAATTTGCTGGTGCGTCCGGGGGATGTGATCCGTTTCGTGATGCCTTACAAGCGGCGCGGAGTGGAGTTGGTCCCGCAGAATATTCCTTTGGATATCGTTTACGAGGATGATGATGTGTTGGTCGTGAATAAGCCGGCGGGCATGGTCGTCCATCCAGGTCACGGCCACTTTGACGGCACCCTCGTCAACGCTCTTCTCTACCATCTTTCCTTGCCCCAGCAGCAGAATATGCCCCCTTCAACCGTCTCGCATTCGCTCGATCCCACCGCTGACGCGGTCCCCCCTCTTAGCATGCCGAGGGTGGCAGCGGTTTCAGGGGGTATTTCTGCTGCTGGGGCGGATAGGGCATCCGGAGAGGATGGTTCTGTTGCTGCGGCGGTGGATCCGGAGAAGGCGGGGATATTGGTGCATCGTATCGACAAGGATACCAGCGGATTGCTGCTGGTCGCAAAGAACGACGAAGCCCAGCTGCGCCTCGCAAAACA
>Ga0310696_10007038_pt1 | contig 13276 bp, 10 predicted proteins | sample AusTroGonzalo_MG_4_FD_203885 | JGI IMG/M metagenome (GOLD analysis project Ga0310696, IMG submission 203885) | Bovine rumen microbial communities from tropical cattle in Woodstock, Queensland, Australia - Gonzalo_02 (v2) (version 2) | ecosystem: Host-associated > Mammals > Digestive system >... | reverse complement strand
GGAGTCATGCAATTCAGGTCTCAATGCGTCAGGCACACTATTGCCTTTCATATTTTTTACATCAAGAAAAATCTCTTTCAAACTGTTTGGTAAATGATTCCCCTGAAACCTTGTAGTTGGAACACGATACGAAGATAGGAATTTCTCCAATTGTATCGCTTCTTTTTTATCACCACCATGGCTAATGAAAGCAAAGTTTTTATATTCATTGTTTTGTTGTGGTGGATTGTCGTTGTTCCTTTTTATCAAAGTTGTAAAAAAATTCTTCATGTTTCTTTCCCCTTTCTACGTGTCGGGTGCAACCTCTTCTTCCGCCCATGGCTCTCAGAGCAAAAACACAAAAAGAAAACGGAGCCGCCTGTTTTCTGCTTTTCCAAAGAAGAAAGTGGAGAAAGGATTCATCCATGTTCACGTCAACGGAGAAGCGGAAACACGCTTTCTTTAACTATAAACCGTCACAGAAATGACGCCGCAAATATAAAAAAGCTATTTCTATCCGCTAAAAAAATGGCTAATCCGGAGCGGGATCTTTGATGTCAACATAATTTAGTCCAAACAATTGCGATTGATACGAGAATCACGGTATTCTTTGTTCAGTAGATTCACCTCCTATTTTATTAACAAATCGTTCACACATATTCCTAACTAACTTCCGAATTTCCTCTTCACTTTCATGAATAGAGTCAATGAGCTTTTTGGTTTGAATGGTGGATGGATTATCTTCACCTAATACTTTTAACTTTATATCCAACGACTTCTGCAAAAATTCAAGTGCTTTATCATCGTCTCCTTTACTACAATAAACCGAACCTATATTATCGAATAAAGTGGCGATTGTTGGATGAGCTGATCCAACCACCTTTTCCTCTATTGTCAAAGCCTTCTGGAGATACTTCAATGCCTTTTCGTATTGATTTTGTTTAAGGTATACCCCTCCGATATTATTGTAAGAAGAACAGAAATCCGAATGATCAGCTTTTAGAACTTGTTCCCTAATAGCCAAAGCCTTTTGGAAATATTCCAGCGCAGTGTTGAGATCACCTTGGGAATCATAAATAGAACCAACAAAGTCATAGGCACTTGCAGTTTCTGGATGATTCTTACCTAATACTTTTTCCAAAACGGATAGGGCTTTCAAATCATATTCCAATGCCTTGTCATTGTCACCTATCTCTTTGTATATTGATCCAAGGCATATATAAGATACAGCCGTGTCACGATGATCAATTCCCAACACTTTCTCTAAAATAGACGATGCCTTCTGATAATGATACAGGGCGTTCTCGTAGTCACCTTGACCTTGGTAGATCATCCCAATGCAATGATAAGACGTGGCAGTATCGCGATGTTCTGAGCCTAATGTTTTTTCCCAAATATTCAGAGCCTTTTGATAATATATCAGAGCCTTGTTGTAGTCACCTTGGTCGTAGTAGATAACACCAAGGCAGTTGTAAGATTCGGCGGTGTCCTGATGATCTAATCCTAATACTTTCTCTCTAATGGTCATCGCCTTGGTAATATATTCCAATGCTTTGTCGTATTCACATAGAGAGCGGTAAACTAAGCCTATATCGTTGAAAGACAGAGCTGTAAGGATGTGATTCTTTCCTAATATTTTTTTTCTTATCTCAAGTGCCTTAAGCTGATTTTCCATAGCCATATCATAGACTCCCCTACTAAAATATACTAAACCAACATTGTAATAGGATGCTGCAGTATCAGGATCATCTGTGCCATATAGTTCTTCGTCCATCTGGACGGCATTCTGCCAGACAAATAAGGCTTGATCATACTTCGCATAATCAAATAGAAACTTACCATACTCATGTAGCAATTTAGCATACTTTTCTTTACTCAGAGCACTTCTTTCAGCCCAATCAATGGCCTTTTGATATGTCTTCAGCACACTGTCAATGCGTTGTTCTATGGGAATATCAAGGTTTACCATCAATGTCTTCGTTTTCAACTGCAACGCTCTGATATCTTGATGTAACATGGCACGATCACGGTCCAACTGTTCCAAGTGTCGGTCGGCCTCTCGTTCTATGCCGTCGAGGATAGTATTTGCCGCTTCCACGCGACCGCACTCAAATTCTGTAATAGCTCGACGCAAATCATCACTGACTTTCTCTATTTGCATTTCGGCAATACGCTTGGCAGTGGCAAAGAGATTCTGCTGAAGACTATCAAACTCTTTCTGAAGGGTATTGTAACGGTTGATCAATGACTGTAATTCCTCTATAGGATATTCATCTTCTGGATATTTATCCGCGAGATTCCTCGCCTTCTCAATTTTGGTCGGGAACGATTCTAATTCCATCTTCATTTTTTGATAGACCTCGTTTTCAGCGGCAAACTTCAGTTTATCCATATTTGCAACGGAGAGGCCACCGAAAGTGATTTCGCCGTTCTCTACTTTTAACTCTTCCATTTGCCAATTTCCAACAATCAAGAGCTCCATCAAGAACTGCAGATGAAGAGAATCATCACCATCATACTTAATAGGATAATGTCCTTTATTCTTGCGAAGCTCATCTTTGAAACGAATCAACTCCGGTTCCTCCTGTTCACCAATGCTCAATTCACGACAAAAAACATATAATATGGGTTTATGAAATTTCTTCTGCGTTTGTTTTGCCACCTCAAATTCCTCCAAAGTGAATTTCCCTGCTTTAGTACGAAAAAGTGCCACAAACAAATCGCAATTGCGTACCTGCTCGTTATATTCTTCTTGTTTGGGTTTCCCATAATAACCTTTAGATAGTGATTCCCATTTGATAAGTTCCAAGCATAATCCGCGTGGTTTGCACAACCTATCCAACTGACTGATGAAATCACCAAATTGTATTCTTTCCTCAGCCAATTCCTCAGATGATGCCAAAAAAATCTTGATGGTTTTCATACTCTTATTTAATATTCGTTGAGGACTTCAATCTATACGCTGTTCTTTTAACGAGCCCCTCAAATGTTGCGAAGCCCATTATGCATCATTTGAGGATAACGACGCTGCAAATGTATATAAAATAAAAATACACACAAACAAAAAAAAATCTGTAGAGACAGCGTGATGTACTTTGTCTCTACAGAATCCATTCCAAAATGTGTTCTATGACAGGAAGTTCTGAGACATCCGTATAGTTAGATGCTCGGTTTCCTATAAGCAGCCACCGGCCAACTAAATCTCTTTTATTGAGGCTACTACCTTCTGCCGCGAGCCTTCATCGCCCGCATCATGCCCTTGGTTTTGCCGGAGCCGTTGTTCACGGCCTTCATCACCTTGCGGATTTCGTCGAACTGCTTGATGAGACGGTTCACGTCCTGGATGTCGCGGCCTGAGCCCCGCGCGATGCGCTTGCGACGCGAGCCGTTGATGATGTCGGGGTTGGCACGCTCCTCGGGAGTCATCGACTGAATCATCACCTCCACGCTCTTGAAGACGTCATCGTCGATATCCATGTTGCGGATGATCTTGCCCATGCCGGGGATCATGCCCATCAGGTCCTTGACGTTACCCATCTTCTTGATTTGCTGGATCTGCTGATTGAAGTCGTTGAAATCGAACTGGTTCTTGGCCAGCTTCTTGGAAAGTTTCGCGGCCTCCTCGTCGTCGAACTGCTCCTGGGCGCGCTCCACGAAGGAACGGATGTCGCCCATGCCGAGGATGCGCTCAGCCATACGCTCGGGATGGAAGACGTCCAACGCCTCCATCTTCTCGCCAGTACCAATGAACTTGATGGGCTTGCCTGTGACCTTGCGGACCGTCAGCGCGGCACCGCCACGGGTATCGCCGTCGAGCTTGGTAAGGATCACACCGTCGAAGTTGAGCTTGTCGTTGAAGGCCTTGGCGGTGTTCACCGCATCCTGACCGGTCATGGCGTCCACTACGAAGAGGATCTCCTGCGGGTTGACGGCGTCCTTGATGTTGCCGATCTCGTCCATCATCTCCTCATCGACCGCGAGACGGCCGGCGGTATCGATAATCACCACGTCGTAGCCGTAATCCTTGGCATACTTCACCGCGTTCTTGGCAATCTCCACCGGCTTCTTGTTATCCGGTTCGGAGTAGACCTCCACGTCGATCTGCTTGCCGAGCACCTGCAGCTGGTCGATAGCGGCCGGACGATAGACGTCGCAGGCGACCAACAACGGTTTCTTGCCGCGCTTAGTCTTCAGCAGGTTGGCGAGTTTCGCGCTGTGGGTGGTCTTACCGGAACCCTGCAGACCGGCCATCAGGATGATGGCAGGCGAGCCCTTGAGGTTGATGTCCTCGGCCTGACTGCCCATCAAGGCGATGAGCTCATCGTAGGTGATTTTGACCATCAACTGGTTGGGCGACACAGCGTTGATGACGTTCATGCCGATGGCCTTCTCCTTCACGCTGTTGGTGAATTCCTTGGCGATGGCATAGCTCACGTCGGCATCGATGAGCGCCTTGCGGATCTCCTTAGTGGTCTCGGCCACATTGATTTCCGTAATTCTTCCCTGCCCGCGCAGCACCTTGAACGAGCGTTCCAGTCTTTCTGACAAACTTTCAAACATATCTCAAATTTCAATTATCTATTATAAAAGTACCTGCGATAATTCGCGGCGGCAAAGATACACTTTTTAACGGTTACACGGTTGGGCGTTTACACGGTTTTTCCAACCCAATCAACGACTTGCCCTAATCTCTATTTGTAGTCGCTGATCTCAATCACCCAAGCGTTCTCCAAATAGTCTAACAGCTCTTGCGTGACACCGGAAAAGTCTATGGTGAGCGTACCTTTCTTGTCCTGCTTCCATTTGAGCTTGGCATCGTAGCCCCAATCTTCCAGCAGTCGGAATTTTGCTTTGGGGTTGATGGTCGGCATGAAATCTATTTCCAACGGAATTGAACGGTCGGGTCTCTTGAATTCAATGATATACAGGTTGTTATCCTTGGTGGTGAAACAGCGCGTCGTTCTATCCCAGTACACCCCACCATACCAAGTTGCAGGAATGGGAGTGGGTTCTCCGCCATCTTTACTCCACTTCAAGGAGACCGAGGCCTCTAAATCCTTTTCTTGGAATTCGACCAAAAGGGATAATGTGTCACCTTTGTGAAGTGTCAATACGGCTTGTGCTTGAGGATTTTCCGAGGCGTTTTTGTCGTAAAAAAGCAACTTTTCCCATTCCTCGTTGGCCATCTCTGCGTAAACAAAAGCTTTGTCATCCGCGCTCAAGGTCAACGTGTATTTTCCATCTTCAGAAATCGGCACTTCGCCATCCCAGTGGACGAGAAAATGGTCCGTGCTCACTTCACGTAACGGCGCATTACGCACCCAGTCGAAGTCGATGGTTTCAGAAGGGGGCATCTGGGCGACAGTCCTTTCCCTTTGGCACGGAATCTCAAACGGACGAGATCCATATATTGCTCTGCCGTTGATTTCCAGCCACCTGCCGAGATTGAGGAGCCGTTCCTGCTGGATGAGCGGGATGGTGCCGTCGGCGTAGGGTCCCACGTTGAGGGTCATGCCGCCGCCATGGGCGACCAACTCCACGAAGTGTTGGATCAACTCCTTGTCAGTCATGTAGTTGTCCAAATCCTCGTTGCGATTGAGGCCGAAACTGCGACCGAGTCCGCGGCACTCCGCCCACGGCACCTCCGTGTTCGCGATGCCCGCGCTGTACTCGGGCGTGAGGAAGCCGTGCTTTGTACCATTTCCCCAGCGGTTGTTCACGATGGCATCCTTGCCGACGGTATTGTAATACCAGCTGATAAGTTCTTGAGAACGAAGCTGTTCCGCCGTATTGTTCCAGTCGCCGTCGGAGAAGAGGAGGTCGGGCTTGTAGCGTGTCACCAACTCCTTGAACTGCGGCACCATGTAGTTGTCCACATAGTCGCCGATTTCGTTGTCGGGGTCCACCATCCAGATGTGCTTCGGGTTGGTCCATTCAGGCAACGAGTAGTAGAAGCCCATCCGCAGCCCCTTGTCGCGCACCGCCGTGGTCAATTCCTCCACGATGTTGCGCTTCGGGCCGCTCGCCACGCTGTTCCATTCAGGTTGGAATTTACTGTTCCACAGACAATAACCGTCGTGGTGCTTCGTGACCAACACCACGTATTTTGCACCGGCATACTGGAACAGGTCCACCCACTCGTTTGGATTCCAAAGCTCAGCGTGCCAGTATTTGGTGAGCTCCTTGTACTGGTCTAAAACCGGTTTGGTGGTGTCGGCGTAGTAGCTCATGATGCGCGTCCGCTCGGGCACGTTCTGCATTAGTCCACGGTAGAACCACTCGCCGTAACCCTCTTTCGAGGCGTATGCGGGCACGGAATAGAGTCCCCAATGGATGAAGATGCCGAGTTTCGCGTCCTGGAACCACTGCGGGTAGCCGCGCTGGTTGAGCGATTCCCACGTGGGCTGCACTTGGGCCTTCGCTGCAAATCCAGCCAATAGGAATATCAGTAGGGTTACGCCCGACACTGCGGCTATCGCCTTGTGTGGGGTTATTAGCGCTTCGCACGTGTTGTCCCTTCGGGACTGCTTAAGGAATATATTCATTGTAATTCTTAATTCTGCATTCTTAATTCGAGAAGGGCTTCCTCCACAATCCGCTGCCACTCCTTTTTCGAAGGGCAGACCAGCTCGCAGAGGGCGAAGTCCTCGCTATCGACCTCATAGACACCGAGGGCTTCCATCTGCTCGATGTCCTTGATTTCGCAGGCTTTGAGCAGTTGCAACGGCATCAGGTCGAAGGGGAAGACCTTGTCGTAAACGTCGGTCATCATGACGGCGCGACGACCGCCGTGGAGCGAGGTGCTGACATCGTAAGCGCGTTTCGGGGTGAGCCACGACAGGAACGTGCGCGACAGACTCCACTTCTTCAATCCGGGCAGCAACCAGCCGATGAATTCCCGTTTGCCGCCCTCGGCAATGACCGTGACTTGCCGGTCGTGAAAGCCCAATGTCGGACAATCGCCTAACTTACTGCCACTCAACACGCTACCACTGATAACACGGACATTTTCCTGCGCAAGGTTGTCCACAAGCAAGGAAGAAAGATCCGCGCCGCAGACCGTCTCGAAATAGCCCGTTTGCTTCAGGACAGGACCGGTCAAGGCGGCGACTTTGTCGAACCCCAGGATGTGTTTCGTAAAGAATCGGCCGATTCGGGCCACCTCCTGCGGGTCCACGTACCAGACCACATCCCCTTTGTCGATGGGGTCAATGCGGTGGATGTGCGTCCCGACGTTGCCGGAGGGATGCGGTCCGCTGAAATAGTGTTTGTTGACATTCTCCGCCTTTTCAAACAGCTGGTTATCAACTCCTTCTCGCATACACAGATGCACAGGCGCGTCGGCGGCCATGCGTAGCATCGCCAGTCCGCACAGGAAGTTCTCCTCCTTGCCACGCATCAGCACATTGAAATCGGGCGCGAGCGGGTTGCTGTCGAAGCAAGGGACGAAAACGGACTTGGGAAGCACGTCGGGATTGGGAATCGTGGAAAACGGCCGTTGTCGCAGCGACGGCCACAATCCGTACTGTAACAGCAAATTACGGACAGCTTCTCCGTCTTTCGGAGCCTCGAACTCGACAGACACTTTCGTATCCGTCTCGGGGTCGCGCAGGAGGGCAATCGTCTCGATGACGCGCTTCTCGCCGCGCAGAATCTCCCCTACCCTGCCCGCCACGGGCGACACGAAAACGATGCGTTCGTCCGCCTTGTCGCAGAAAAGCGGCGTACCGACACGAACGGCGTCATCCTCCCGCACCAACAACTTAGGTTTCAGCCACCGGAAATCGCCGGGGCGGATGCGAAACGTGTCGGCAAGCGGGAACTCCAGCCAAGCATCCGCCGCTGCCCCGTTCAATTTCAAGTCAAGACCTTTGGTTATCTTATGTATCATTGTCGTCATTATCTATCTCTGTTTAGTCGAGGTTCTCATCCTCCGAAATCGTCATAGTGAATCATCTCTTTCGTAACACCCAAATTGTCAAGCATTTTCAGAACCGCCTGCAACATCATCGGGGGACCGCAGATGTAGTACTCGATGTCCTCGGGAGCAGGATGCGACTTCAGATACTGTTCGTATATCACATCGTGGATAAAGCCCGTGAAGCCGGTCCAGTTGTCCTCGGGCAGCGCGTCGGAAAGGGCGATGTGAAACTCGAAGTTTTCGTGCTCCGCCGCGAGACGTTCGAACTCGTCCATGTAGAAGAGTTCCTTGCGTGAACGTCCGCCATACCAGAAGGTGGTCTTCCGCTTGGTATCCTTCACCTTGAACTGGTCAAAGATATGCGAGCGCATGGGCGCCATACCCGCGCCGCCGCCGATGAACATCATCTCGCGATCGGTATCCTCCACGAAAAAGTCGCCGTAAGGTCCTGACACATAGACCTTATCGCCCGGTTTCAGGTTGTAGATGTAGGAGGAGGCCACGCCGGGGTTGACCTTCTCCATACGGCCTTTCTTACGGTTGAAGGGCGGCGTAGCGATGCGCACGTTGAGCATCACGATGCCGTTCTCCGCCGGATAGTTGGCCATCGAATAGGCGCGGACCGTGGGCGCTCCGTTCTTCATCCGCAAATCAAACAGCCCCATCTTCTGCCAGTCTGCGCGGTAGGGTTCCTCGATGTCCATATCCGCGAAGTTCTCCGTGCAGGCGGGAATGTCAATCTGGATGTAGCCGCCGGAGCGGAAGTCCATCACCTCTCCGTCGGGCAGTCGCAACACCAGTTCCTTGATGAAGGTGGCCACATTTCGGTTGGAAACGACCTCGCATTCCCACTTCTTGATACCGAAGAAGCTCTCGGGAATCTCGATTTCCATCTCCTCGCGCACTTTGACCTGGCAGAAGAGACGGTAGTGTTCTTCGGCCTCCTTGCGGGTGATGTGAGCCAGCTCGGTGGGCAGGATCTCGCCGCCGCCGGAGAGCACCTTGCCGCGACAGGTGCCACAGGAACCGCCGCCCCCGCACGCCGACGGCACGAAGACCTTCCCGTCCGACAACGCCTGCAGCAACGTACACCCGCGCTCGTGCTCGATCTCCCGCTTCCCGTTGATCTTGATTTTCACCGTTCCCTCGGGAATCATCTTCTTCCGCGCAAACAACAGAATCCCCACCAATAACCATATAATTATCAGGAAGATTACGATTGCGGATATGATGGTCAAAATATTCATAGTTCAAAGTTCAAAGTTCAAGGTTCAATGTTCAAAGTTCAAGGTTCAAAGTTCATAGTTCAAAGTTCAAGGTTCAAGGTTCAAAGTTTCAGGTTTTACATTCCCAAAAAGCACATAAAACCGATTCCTAACAGTCCGGTGATAATGTAGGCGATGCCGTTGCCTTGCAGAGCGGGCGGGATTTTCGCGTACTTGAGCCGCTCGCGGATGGCGGCGAAGGCGGTGATGGCCAGCAGCCAGCCCACGCCCGACCCGAGCGCGTATACCAGCGTGTGCGCCACGGTGGGGAAGTTGCGCTCCTGCATGAAGAGGGAGCCGCCCAGGATGGCGCAGTTGACGGCAATCAGCGGCAGGAAGATGCCCAAAGCCATGTTCAGGGTCGGCAGATAACGCTCGAAGACCATCTCCAGCAGTTGCACGATGCCGGCAATCACCGCGATGAAGATAATCAGCGACAGGAACGACAGATCCGTTCCGGCAAAACGGAAACTCATCCACGTCAACGCCCCTTCACGGAGCAGATACTTGTCTATCAGATAATTGACTGGCATGGTGACGGTCAGCACGAAACAGACCGCCAGTCCCAAGCCGAACGCGGTCTTCACGTTCTTGGAGACGGCCAGATAGGAGCACATCCCCAGGAAGTAGGCGAAGACCATGTTGTCGATGAAGACGGAACGGAGTAGTATCTCTATCATAATTGTCTTTATTTCTTTGTTTTGTACCGCCCCACACTGCGCTTCGCTTCTGTGGGGTTAATTGCACTTCGTGCGTCTTGCCTCTTCGAGGCTGCTCAAGGAACATCTTTTAGTTTTTAATAGGAGCATTTTTGAGCCAGATGATGAGGCCAACAAGAATCAGCGCCATCGGGGGGAGAATCATCAACCCGTTGTTGAGGTAGCCGGCGGCGTACCACGACTGCGGGACGACGGGGTGGTTCCAGAGGGAGCCGGAGCCGAGGAGTTCGCGGAAGAAAGCCACCACCACGAGCACCAAGCCGTAGCCAAGGCCGTTCATCAGCCCGTCCATCAGCGAGGGTAACGGCTTGTGTGACAGCGCGAAGGCCTCCAGCCGTCCCATGATGATGCAGTTGGTGATAATCAGCCCGACGAACACCGAGAGCATCTTGCTCACATCGTAGAGATACGACTGCAGCAACAAATCCACCATGATAACGAAGAAGGAGACCACGAGCAGCTGCACGATAATGCGGATACGCGGAGGTATCGTATTGCGTATCAGGGAGATGAAAAGGTTCGAGCAAGCGCACACCACGGTCACGGAGAGGGCCATGACCACCGCAGGCTTGAGCTGCGCGGTCACCGCCAACGCGGAACAGACACCCAATGTCTGCACCAGAATCGGGTTGTCCTTGCTCAACGGTCCAAGATATTTTTTCATAACGATTTCATATTATACGGCAAAACGCCGATGCTCCTATTGGGCGGCAAAGGTAAATAAATTACGAATATGCACAGACAAATGACCTATCCCTTTTGTAGAAAAGTGCCATAAATTAAGGAAGATAAAACACAGGAGATATGAATAAAAAATGTATTTTTGCACTTTTAACGATGTTCTTTCTGTTCTGTAAGAACCGAAAATGCAGGGAAACCGATAATTGCCGTACTGATTCCCAGTTTCAATAACGAATCGAAAGTCATTGAATTTCAACAATATGAAGAAAAGTTTTATTAAATATACCCTCCTGTTCATTTCCTTGATGGCTGCATTCTTCTTCTTTGCAGTCATCTCTTGCTCCTTGCCCGACAAGTCCATCAAAAAACACGTTTCGCAGGCGGCACCTTCGATGCAAGAACATGGGGATTACCCGACAGCCATTATTCACATCACGGAATGTCGGCAGGATAATTACACAGACGCCCTGATTCTCAACCAGATATATTCTGCAGACCGGAAACATCCTTTCAAGTCAGCCATGGGGGTGCCCAGTCATTATTACGAGCCTATCTACGATGCGACAGGCTCGTTGTTGAAGACCACCCGTCAGGAGCCGGGCTCATTTATCATGAATTATTCCCGTTACTGGCACGGCAACACATTCTTTTTCCGCATTTTGTTGATGTTTGTAGAATATCCCGTCTTGCAGTGGATGTTGTTTGCGGTGAGTTCGCTGCTGCTGGCACTGTTCCTATGCACCTATTACGCGCAAGCCGGAATATGGAAAACGGCGGTGTTTTTGCTTAGCTGGCTGCTGGTCTATGGTTTTATGATGCAGTTTTCCATGCATTTTTTCCCCGTCCTTGCCCTGTCACTCATCGCATCCACGCTGGTTGTACGCCACAAGGAAGATGCCTCGTATTTGTCGGTGCTCTTCTTTGTAATAGCCTGTCTGACCTGTTATTTTGATTTGTTGACCGCTCCTTTGCTCACTTTTGGATGGCCGTTGGTGGTGTGGATTTCGCTGCAGCGTTCCGACAAGTTGCGCCTCCATGACAGCCTGTTGAACCTAGTCAAGTGGGGAATTCTTTGGGTCACAGGATATGCCCTGACCTTCCTTGCCAAATGGGGACTCGGAAGCCTGATTCTCGGAGAGAATGTGCTGCAGGATGCCTCCAATGCGGTGTTGTTCCGTATTGGGACTGATGATTATAGCCGTTGGGATGCTATTGTTCGGAATTGGAAGATGATTCCGCAAACTTTTGTTTTCATCACGCTTGTTATCCTGCTGGTGGTCAGCCTGCTGCAATTCAAGGCCGACGGCTGGTTCAAGGCCGTGCTGTTAATCGTTGTCGCACTGATGCCCTATGTGTGGTACCTCGTCCTCTCCAATCACAGCTACATGCACTTTTGGTTCACATACAGGATTCAAGCAATCACGTTTTCGGCGTTGTTTTTGTCCGTGCTCAGCCTGCATCGCTCAGATTCCTTAAAAAAGTGAGTTGAGCGGTTTTAATCGTTTTTAAGATTTCCCAACATTTCGTCCACGCCCCGTGAGGTGATGGTCGCGCCGGAGATGGCATCCACGCGGTTTTCCTCAGCGACATCGCCGTTGGTGCCGGGCTTCAACACCCTCACCGACACAAAGTTACCTTTACTGTCGTAAAGTTTTTTCCCTTCGAAGGATTTCAGGAAGGCCTCCTCGGTGATTTTCGCACCGAGCCCGGGAGTTTCCGATTTGTGGTCGAAACTGACGCCTTTGAGCGTCTGTCCGTCCGCCGAAATCACCGCATAACCCCAAATCGCTCCCCAAAGCCCTTTGCCGTCGAGGCGGACGGCCATGCCCGGTTCCCCATCGGCGCAGCGAATGCGGTACTGTTCGCGTCCGAGCGTATCGGCCGCCTCCGCCACCTCCCCGAAAAGGGCGACCGCCTGTTTTCGGTCGAGATTCTCATAGCCTGCCGCCCGCAGGATCTGCTGGCACTTCTCACCCTGCCGGTTCAGGTCGCGGCGCGGCTTCAGCCCCGTGGACACCAATGTCAACACAACGGCAATCACCACGACTAAGACGGTGATATAAACGAATATGTAGGTATTACTATATTTTTTCATTATGTAGGTTGTTCATACTTTGATAGACCCCACACTGCGGCGTGCGACTTTGGTTTGCTCCACTCACCTAGGCGTACGACTTTGATGCGCTCCACACACCGAGGCGTACAACTTTAGTGTGCTCCTCCCTCCCCACATTGCGCTTCGCTTATGTGGGGTTAATTCTATATCTTTCATATCTGTTTGATATTCATATTGATACGCGATTTTAGGCATACGCGGGGTACAAATTAAGTTCAAAAAGCACCGTCAAAAATGGCTTGGCGGTGCCATGATTTAAAGTGAATATGCCTCGGCATATCGGTGGCAAAAGTATGCTTTTTTTCAATACAATATATTTAAAAAGAATGTCTGCCCAATTGAACGGTAAAATCAAGTCTTCCTTTTATTCATGATTTTCCAACTCAAACTTAGCCTCTTCTGGTTCCTCTTGGACGATACCTCTTTCATTTTCTGTTACTTTCCCACTGGTTGAGTTGTATCTACCTTTTCGCTATCCTGCGAGGTGTTGGTCAGGTGGTAGCCACCCCTTTTCTTGCTTCCGGTGTATTCGACAAGCCCCCTCTTTTTGAGCTCGAACAGGCACCTGTCCATCGTGGTCTGCGAATAGGACGTG
>Ga0310696_10007037_pt1 | contig 13277 bp, 5 predicted proteins | sample AusTroGonzalo_MG_4_FD_203885 | JGI IMG/M metagenome (GOLD analysis project Ga0310696, IMG submission 203885) | Bovine rumen microbial communities from tropical cattle in Woodstock, Queensland, Australia - Gonzalo_02 (v2) (version 2) | ecosystem: Host-associated > Mammals > Digestive system >... | reverse complement strand
CCCGGCAGCCCCGAAGGCCGAACCCAAACCCGAACCCAAACCCGAACCCAAACCCGAACCCAAACCCGAACCCAAGCCGGAGCCTAAAGTAGAACCCGAAATAGAGGAGGAAGAACCCCAGAAGCCCTACATGAGCATGAAGGAGCTCTTTTCCGGGGCTAAATTTACGGCGAAGCCCGAGATTACCTTCATCAGCAAAAAGAACCTTATTCTGCTGGCGGTCATCCTGGGCGTCATCCTTATTGCAGCACTCTTAAAATAAGCCAATATGTTTTGCGAACAGTGTGGCGCCCCCATCCCCGAGGGTGCCAAATTCTGCGAAGAATGCGGAGCACCCGTTCCGCAGGAAGCGGCTCCGGTGGCGCCTGTAGCCCAACCGGAACCCGAAGCCCAACCCATCCCCCGGTCCGGCACGGTATCTCCCCGCCGCTTCTCACCGCTGCGGCTGGCGATAGGCACCATCATCCTGGCCGTCCTCGCTTATGCGGCCTACTGGGTATTGTACATGATGTAAAGACGGAAACCTTATGGATCAGGAAAAACAACTTTCCCCGGAAGAGATTCAGGTACTCACCGGACGTTTTACCAGTTTCTGTGCGGCGCTGGGCGCGGCCATGACCAAGTGCGCCGTCTGGCGCGTCAAAGACGAAGACAAAAAACTGAACGCCCTGGAGGTGATGCCCTATGCCGACAAGTTCGACCAGGAACATCCCATTCCGGAAGGGGACCCTTCCTACTTCCGCGTGAGCGCCGAGGGCGCCATCGGCATTTGTCCCGGCGTGGAGTATCTCACCAACTGGGTGCTCCTGCCCGCCATGGACGAAGAGTCCCTGAAAAAGTTCGAGGCGGATGTAAAGAAACTCCAGCCCAAAGAGGAGCCCAAACCGGAGGTCCCCATTGTCAAGGCCAAGTTCTGCCCTAATTGCGGGACTCCCTACCGGAACGACAGTGTAAAATTCTGTGCCAACTGCGGCACTCCCAGAAAGTAACCCGCCTATGAAACTCGGAGCCTTTCTGAAGCAGTACCTGAAGCAAAGCCTTCAGGCCTTCAAGCACCCCAAGCAGATGCTTCCCACCATTATCCTGACGGTGGTGTGGATTATTCTGGGCATCCTTCAAGTCAAGCTGAGAGAAAACCTTCCCATAAAGGTACTCAACTTCATCACATATGCCCAGGGCGGCCTGTACGGTGGCGTGGTAAGCGCCATCGGCGGCATCTTGGGAAAGATCGTGGTGGCCGGCTTTGTGAACGCCCTCATCGTTCCCCTGTTTATGGGGAAAAAGCCCTTCAGCGGCCTGGGCAAGGGTTTCAAGGAACTGGGCAAGAGCCTCAGTCTCCAAAGCCGTCAGGCCATCGCTCCTTTTATGAAAGGCCTGGGCGCGGCCCTTATTCTCTATGGCCTTTCCAATTTAACCGGCCGTATGGAGAACAGTATGGCCGGCATTATGGCGGCCGTGTCTCTGGCCCTTGCCATGGGTAAGAAAAACGGCTTCCTATGGAACTTTGCCTGCAGTTATGCCCAGTCGGTAACCAAGGGCAAGGCTCCGGACTATACAAGCATCCTTCGTGCTCTTACGGGAATGACTTTGGGCTTCGCCCTGGGTGTGGGTATGCATGCCGCCGGCATCGGCCTGGTGGGCATTGTGGGCGTCGTAGCTCTGATCATTGGCTGGATTTTGGGCTGGGGAAGCAAGAAAGAGGCGGTTACGGCCATGGTCCTTATTGCCCTGACCCTCACGCCCGCCCCCAAGGCGCAGGCGGCCAAACCGAATGCCTGGGTGCTGGTAGGAAAAGAAACCACCGTAAGCCAGCCTTCGTTGATATACGACGATGGTGGAGGCATTAGGAGTATTGCGGGCGATATCACGCATTATTCTTTCTTGACAGTGTCGCCGGCATACAACACCACCATTACGATTGAAGGTACAGTGAGCGGATTACATGGTCAATACAAGGAAGGGCAGACCGTCAACGGAACATACAGTTTTTCTTACTCCGGCATAGACCCCGAGGCAATCGAAAATGGCAAATCAGTCCATCTTAGTACTCGAGTGTGGTATAACGCCGAAGATTTAGAGAAACTGGGAATCAAAATAATTGGACAATGGGACTACGGCTGCGTGTGGATAAGTCATAACTCCCCCAAGTCTGGCGAGTATTCCTTTACCTTCCCCGAACGGGGCGAAGACTCGCTTTTCCCTGTTAAAGACGACATCTATGTTGTGTACGAACTCACCATTGATGCCATTGGAAATGGAGAAATCTATCTTACCACCACTTATCACTTCCAGTGGAATGGAAAACCCATGAAGGAAGAGGGCGATGAAGGCGTCGTCGAAGCGGCCGTTGAAGAGTCCGAGGAGTACGTCGAAGAAGAATCGCTGGAAGAAGAATCGACGGCGGAAGCCCTGGTCAATCTGGTGAAAGAGTGGTTGGAGAAGGAAGGGGAAGATGTTCATACCGATGAGGCCGATACGGTGATCCGCGACATCGTCGCCGGTCTTTTGGCGGGCGGAACAGCCGCAGCGGCCGCCGGCGGAGCTGCCGGTGGCGCGGGCGGTGCTCCCTTCGGCGGAGATTTTCCCGGCGGCGGGGAAGGCCCCGAAGGCGGCAAGACTGAGGAAGAGAAGGAATGGGAGCGCCAGATGAAGGAGTATGAGAAATGGGAGAAGGGTAAGCTTGACAAGTACACCCGGAAAAACCCGGATGGCACCATCAACGTCACCGATCCCAGTACCGGAAAGACGAGCGTCTTCTATCCCAAGGAGGGAGGAGGCTACGAAAACGAAAACGGGACCAGCTATTCAAACAATGACCTGGCCAACTGGCTGGACGACCGCGAACGCAATTCGGAGTACTATAAGGAGAATGCCGCCACGGCCGAAAGGAATCTGGAGGATTGGCGCAAGCGCAACGATGAATTGAAGGATATGGACCGGGAGGCGTATAACAAGGCGAAGGCAGAGCGCGAGCAGCAGTACAAGAAAGAGGACTATGAAAACATGCTGCGCGACAAATACCTGAACGGAGGAGCCTTCGACGCCAAGGCCATTAAAAAGGAGATCCTCAAGGATCGCCAGGCGGCCAATAAGGATTATGCCGATGCCGTCAAGTGGGAGAACGCCGTAGAGGATCTCATGAACAAGACAAAGGTCGTTCAGGACAGTTGTGACACCATCATCAAGGTGGGGGCCGCCATGACGGGCCCTGGCGGCGAGCGGGTTCGTGACGCCTACCTGGTAGCAAAGGGCGCAGCGGCTCGTGGTGCGGACGCGGCTGCCAGAGGCAAGTCGTGGAAGGAAATTGGAAAGAGTGCCGGCGCAGGTGCTGTTGAGGGAGCCATCGAAGTTTGGCAGGAACATACCGACAACCCTATAGGGCAAGCCGCTATTGCCGGAGGAAAACAAGTGATCACCAGTGCGCTGGATGGAGATTCTCCGAAAGAGCTTGTTAAGAAAACCAAGGAGGCTGCCACCAAGCAGTTTATTAACAGCACGTTAGGAAAGGTCGTTGACAAGGTGGGCGCTAAATATGTATCCAATAAGGCCGACAAATTGAAGGATTTGGGAGTTCCCGAGGGTGCCATAGATAGTTTGGTAAAACCTTTTGAGAATAAGGCCACCGCCGTGGGCGCGTTTACGAAAGAGGTCTTTGGCGGGCCTGCGACGGACGCTCTTTATGGAGAAGAAACGAAATCAATCGAGGATATAGCAAAAGATGTAGGAAATTGGACATTAGGCAATGGAAAATAAATTTCACCGTTTTCACGCTTCAATGACTTCGGCGTTGTCCGAAGCTGCCCGCGTCTGTGTAATGTGGCGCCGGCCCAATGAAGATAAAAAGATCAATGGCTTCCAGCTGGAAAAGCTGGCCAGGGAGTACGATGCCGAAAACCCCTGCCCGGAAGGCGCGTGCTACGAGGTAAGCGTGGAGGGCGCTATCGGCTACTGCCCCGGCGCCCAGTACCTTACCCGCTGGCTCTTCTATCCCTGCATGGACGATGAGACCATCACGGAGTTCGTTAATGATATCTGTAGCATACTGAAAGAACCCCAAACGGGAGTCTGCCCTAAATGTGGCACTCCGTACGAAGAGGATGCCAAGTTCTGCATGAACTGCGGCGCCCCCAGACAGTAAGCTGCTTATGAAACTCAGCACCTTTCTCAAGCAGTACCTGAAGCAGAGCCTTCAGGCATTCAGGCACCCCAAGCAGATGCTTCCCACCATCATCCTCACGGTGGTGTGGATTATTCTGGGCATCCTTCAAGTCAAGCTGAGGGAAAACCTTCCCATGAAGGTACTCAACTTCATCACATATGCCCAGGGCGGCCTGTACGGTGGCGTGGTAAGCGCCATCGGCGGAATCTTGGGAAAGATCGTGGTGGCCGGCTTTGTGAACGCCCTCATCGTTCCCCTGTTTATGGGGAAAAAGCCGTTCAGCGGCTTGGGAAACGGTTTCAAGGAGCTGGGCAAGAGCCTCAGTCTCCAAAGCCGTCAGGCCCTGGCTCCGTTTCTGAAAGGCATTGGCTCGGCACTGCTCCTATATGTGCTGTTCAACTTCACCGGGCGTATGGAAAACAGTATGGCTGGCATCATGGCGGCGGTTTCTATCGCACTGGCGATGGGTAAAAAGAACGGCTTCTTGTGGAACTTTGCCTGTAGTTATGCTCAGTCTGTCACCAAGGGCAAGACTCCGGATTACACGAGCATCCTTCGCGCTCTTACCGGTATGACCCTGGGCTTCTCCCTGGGCGTTGCCCTTGCTGCAATCGGGACGGGTTGGGTCAGTTTGTTGGGCATCATCGCCCTATTGGCAGGCTGGATTCTGGGCCGGGGAACACAAAAAGAGGCCGTGGCCACCATTTTGCTGGCAATGCTTACTTTGATACCTGTAAAATCAGAAGCCAGAGGCGGGTCCAAGGATTCATTTGAGGCCGATTTTTATTATGATCAATACTATTACGACCAAGATTGTAAAGGGCATATCAAGATAACAGGGGATGATTACATAATTACTATTCCAAAAGCGACACATAAAGTATCAGAATCAAAAAAATACGACAAGGAATATGAAGAGAGAAACAATATCTCATGGTATGAAACGGTCTTAATCAATGATATTCCTGAGATAACTATTAAGGGAAAATGTAGAGTGGAACAGAAGGTGACGTCACAAGGTGTCCAGATTTATGTATACCCCACTGGAGACTACACGGTAACACCAAACGAAGTAACCTTTGAAGAAAAATGGACAAGGAGAAGCGATAAATTCATAACCTATGGGTGGTATAAATATGAGCTTGGTGATCGTAATGGCAGAGATCGGGCTATCCGGGAAGGATGGAAACAACGGGTGGAAGAGAAACATAATATTAGCACATATTTCGGTGGCGTAACCGTTAAATCAACAATTAAAGGAGAAGAAAACTATATAGCTAGCTTTAACTTTGGGGACGGGAAGGAGCCGACGGGAGGGCTTTTCCTTAAACTGTTATTTAACAAATTACATATTAAGTATAGGAACTATAGTTATAAGCAAAACGGAGAAGAAAAAGCGTTCTATGATTTAGATGACTGGCATCATGGTTATGCACGTGATTGGCAAGAGAACACATATAGCCTTTCTGAGGTAAAGAATTCAAATGACTTAGCCATAAGCATAGGGGACGATTTAATAAAAATTAAAACGAACATCAAGCTCGGGACAATAGCCAAAGCAGAAAAGAAAAGTACTTCGAGTGATGAGAAGGAAAAAAGCTCCGGCGGTTCTGGCCGATCATCCGTTTTTGAGGACGACACGCATGCCGATGAGGAAAAGACCATCATCCAAGATTTGATTGCCGGTCTCTTGGCCGGAGGCGCTGCTGCGGGTGCTGGTGCGGCTGGGGCAGCTGGTGGCGGTCCCTTCGGCGGAGATTTCCCCGGCGGAGGGAAAGGCCCCGAAGGTGGCAAGTCCGAGGAAGAGAAAGAGTGGGAGCGCCAGATGGAAGAGTATAAGAAATGGGAGAAGAGTAAGTTAGACAAGTACACCAGGAAAAACCCGGATGGCACCATAACCGTCACGGATCCTACTACAAAGGAATCGAGCGTCTGGTACCCCAAGGAGGGAGGAGGCTACGAAAACGAAAACGGAACCACCTACTCGGACAACGATCTGGCCAACTGGCTGGACGACCGGGAGCGCAATTCGGACTACTACGACCAGAATGCCGCCACGGCCGAAAAGAATCTGGAGGATTGGCGCAAGCGAAACGATGAATTGAAGGATAAGGACCGGGAGGCGTATAACAAGGCGAAGGCAGAGCGCGAGCAGCAGTACCAGAAAGAGGACTATCAAAACATGCTCCGCGACAAATACCTGAACGGAGGAGCATTTGACGCCAAGGCAATTAAAAAGGAGATCCTCAAGGAACGCCAGGCGGCTAATAAAGATTATGCCGATGCCGTCAAGTGGGAGAACGCTGTAGAGGATCTCATGAACAAGACACAACTTGTTCAAGACAGTTGTGATACCATTATCAAGGTGGGGGCTGCTATGACAGGTCCTGGCGGCGAAAGGATTCGTGATGCCTACCTGGTAGCAAAGGGTGCAGCCGCACGTGGTGCGGAAGCCGCTCAGGGTGGATCCCTCACAAGTTTGGAGACTTGGGGGAAGATAGGAAAGGGTGCTGGCGCAGGTGCTGTTGAGGGAGCCATAGAAGTATGGCAGGAGCATACCGACAATCCTGTGGGGCAAGCCGCTATTGCCGGAGGAAAACAAGTGATCACCAGTGCGTTGGATGGAGATTCGCCGAAGGATATTGTTAAGAAAACAAAGGAAGCCGTAGCCAAACAGTACATCAACAACCTATTAGGAAAGGGCGTTGACAAATTGGGCGGTAAATATGTATCCAAACAGGCGGACAAACTTAAGGATATGGGGGCCCCCGAAGCCGCCTTGGATGGCCTTCTGAAATCTCATGAGGCTAAATCCACCGCTGTGGGCGCGTTAACGAAAGAAGTATTTGGCGGACCTGCGACGGACGCTATTCTTGAAGCAGAAAAAAAGGCGGACGAGCTCTGCAAATCCCTCGATAAAAAGTTTACTCGGCATGAATAAGACCACCCTTACCACCATTATCCTGGACGCCGTCATCATTCTGGTGGTGGCGCTGTTCGCGTTTTCCTCCCGGCCCGGGGATAAGGCCGATAAGAAGGGGCGCATTGAGTTTCGGGAGCCTATTGTGGGTAACAGCAATCCCGTGGATGTGGAGCCTGTGGAAGGTATCCGCATTACGGCCCCTGCCAATGCCCTGGACAAGGACCGGGAGTTCATGATTACGCCGGTGGACGAGAAGACCTGGGAGAAAACAGAGAAGAGAATAGCAGCCGAGAGCGGCGAAAAAATGCTCTTCTGCTTTGACCTGGATGCCGGAATGAAGCCGCAGGAACATCTCCCTGGCGAATATACCGTCTCTCTGGACTTGGAGCAGATGGGAATTCCCCCAGAGCTGTATGACTACATTAGCATCTGGCGTCAGTCTGGTGACTATTTTCAGAAGTACTGCACAAGGATAGAAAACGGAAAGCTTATCTATCGGAGCGACCAGAACTCCATCGTAGTGGGAACTATAGCATATGTTATTCTTGATAAGGTAATATTGGCGGGTATTGGCCTGACGTTACGATGGACATATGAAAAAGTGACCGGTGAAGAGTTTTTCAATTACGATGACGACAGGATTTCGGTCACGCTGAAACACCCCAATGGGGATCACACCATCTATGCCCATTTCAAGATGACGGAATATGCGGATCGTTTCAAAGAGTTCAAAACAAGCAAGGAAGACCATAAAAAGCGCCTGAACGAACTCGAGAAACAGGCCGATGCCGAATATAAGCGCCGTTTGGACGCTCGTTACGGGGAAGGCGGCATGCGCTGGCTCAAGGAATGGGGCGACAAACGAAGCAAAGAGGCCATAGACCGTTCGGCCATCTTTATGAAGCTTTGCAAGGAAGACGAAGAGCTCCAGAAAACAGAAGAGCTGATGAAACTTCCTCCCAGCATAGTGGATATTGGCTCCATGGCGATAGCCGCCAATAAGTTTCTCTCAGAGCATCAAGGCCTCACCAATCCTTTTTGGAATCTGCCCATTTATTTGATGGATATTGCCGACAAAGGCCATCTTGAGTATCCGGATTTGGCGGCACCCTATATGATTGTAAATTATAAAGGAATGTTGGCCGGCAACATACCTTATAGGAGGCAAGGGAAAGGCGAGGATATGCTCATGACGCTAACCCACGAGCTCTTTCACTATCGTCAAAAGAAGAGCCAGTGGATTACGAATATGGATTTCCGGACCGAAGAAACCACGGCTGCCTATCAGGAAAAAGTCTCTTCTGCTTACTTTTTCAGCAAGGGAATTATGACATCGAAGGTGAGTTTCGACGGTCATAGTTTCATTGAAACATCTCCCCGCCTGAATTATGAGATGTTTGGCAGGGACTTCAACGCCAACGTCCAAAAGTATGAGGGCTTTTTCGAAAAACGATCGGAAGCGGCCAACGAGTCATACACCTATGCCGATTTGATGGACTTTCTGGAAAAGAAAAAGGGGTTGAAGAAGCCGCTTACGGGAAAGGAGCTGATAGATAAATATACCGTGTTTTCCCATAAGGAGCTTTATATGAAGTGGTTTGGGATAACAGAGGAGAAAGAGTTCGAGAACTGTTTGCGGGAGTTTTGCCTGGAGAATTATGATAAAATCGTTGATCGCCAGAATAGCATGACCACAGAGAAGCCGGAATTGGCAACGATTTCTTTTACCGTGTCCCCGGCCCGTCCGGTAGTGGAGGCGAAAACCGTGGAGGGTGATCTTATTCTGCGCGGGTTCGACGTGCGGCCGGATGTAAAAGAGAAAGCGAAGCTGTTCAATGCTTTTGTCGTACGCGGAAAAGGCTGCACCCCGGAGCAAGTTCAGTTTTATACGTCCACCTCTGCCAAGGCCAAGAAAGAGGATTTGTATCTCAAAACCATTCCGGGCGCAAAGATAAGCATTCTCTCCGGCGCCTATTTCAAGCCGCAGTCATCGGCCCTGCCTTTTCAGATTGTGGCCCTCTTCGCTCCCGACGCTCCGGAAATCGAAAAGGTGAAAAAAGACAAGATTTCCTTTAAACTTCCCAAGCCGGAGAACGTTTTGGTGAAGAACCGCTTCGTCACCGGCGCCGTGGTAACCTACAAGAACGCCAGGGGGCAGGAGCAAAAGATCAAGGCCAAGGACAATCAGTTTGGAAAAACGGTGAAATGGCCCATGGATGGCGCCAACCAGACGGACTTTACCCTCAGCTTCCACTGGTGTTACGAAACCGAAGACGGAAAAGTTTATGAGTCTCCGGAATCGGAAGAGGCCGTTTATCATGCCATAAAGGAAGAGGAAGAACGGGAAGAAGCGAAGGAAACCAAGGGTCAAGGCTATTGGAAGCTGGTAGACACAAAGACCGAGAGCAAGATGTCGTATACCGATGAAAATGGATCCAAGATTTCCATTACTGGAGGGAATGGGAATTATTCTGTCCATATCGATTATATGGGGAATGTGATGAGTAAAGACAAGAATGGTCATTACTGGTATGAAACCGGAGAAAAAGCCATCGCGGTTACGATAGACAGGAATATAGTTTTTGAAATTCCCAAAGAAGCCTATCTGTCGGGAGAGGAACCTGGTCCGGCTTGTGTTCAGGAAGCAGTGGTAAAAAAGAAAGTAAGGGACGATTGCGTTCCCATGGGGGCCGTATATCATCCCGGCGCTGGTTATTCGATGCTGGAATTGGGCCAAACGGAACATCCGGTACTCACTGTGGGAACGCCATGGTATATGGTAGAAGAGATGGCTAAAAGGCAGGAACAAACTTTCCCCATTCCCACTCAGGATGAAGAGAATCCTTTTGGCTACAGGGAAGGTTTCATGATGGTCCAACAGATTACGACTCCTTTTGGGCAAGACTGCTATGTGAGAATTATCTACACTTACAAATGGGAAAAGGGTAAGAAATGAGAAACAAAACAACCATTACCACACTCATTCTGGACGCGGCCATCATTCTGGCGGTGTCGCTGTTTATGTTTGTTATTCGCCCCTGGGATAAGGCCGATAAGGTCGAGGCCGATTATACACCGGCACCAGAGCTCTCCATTGCCGAGCAGGAAGACGAGTCCCCCCTTTTCAATTATTTGGAAGGAAGCAGCCGGCCGGTGGACGTGGAGCCCGTGGAAGGCATCCGCATCACGGCGCCCGCCAACGCGCTGGACAAGGACCGCGAATTCAAGATTACCGCGGTGGACGAGAAGACCTGGGAAGAGGCGGAAAAAAAGCTGGCTGAAGTAAGTCCCGAACAGATGCTCTTCTGCTTTGACCTGGATGCAGGCTTGGCACCGGAAGAGATACTTCCCGGGGAATATACCGTTTCTTTCGATTTGGAAAAAATAGGCATTCCTTCTGTCCTTCACGACAAAATTACGGTTTGGCGTGAGTCCGGGGCGGACCTCTATAAATACACATCTTGGGTAAAGAACGGGAAACTATACTATCGTAGCAGTCAGAACAGCCTTACTTTCGTGTGTTTAGTTGGGTTAGCAGTGGGAGGAGCTTATTTGTACGAAACGAGCGAGAAGAGGAAAATGCAGAAAGATCTGTATGATGGCTGGTTTTCTCAAAAAGAGGATGTAGTGGAGTATCCTGTCAAAGATGAGTATGGTGACTTTACACTCTATTTTCGGTATCAAAAGACGGAATACGCCGACCGGTTCGAGGCGTTTAAAACCAGCGTCCAAGATTACGAGAATCGCTTGAAAGAGTTGGAAAAGAAGGCAGATGACGAGGTTAAGCGCCGGACGAAAGAGGCTTATGAAAAAGAGACGGAGTTCATGAACTCTTTCCAGTTATTATTCAAAAGCAAAACCATTGAAAACCGTTGCCGTCGCGCCATCAACCGTGCGGCCATGTTGGAGAATCTCAAAAATGACGACCAGCTTCTCAAGCAATACCAGGAGAACCAGGCGCTGCCTCCCAGTGTTTTGGATATTGAAAAGCAATTGAAAATAGCAAACCGTTATTTGACGGACGATCAAGGTTGTCGCCCCCAAACAAAGAATCTTCAGGTGTATTTGGTAGGAACCGACCAGGCAGGAGGTGCGTCGGGTGAATACAAACACACTGCTACCAAAAGGTCCTATGTGGTTGTCGATTATGAAAAGATGTTGGCGAATCGGGCGGTATACCAGCGTGAGGGGAGGGGTGAAGGCATGCTTATCACCTTGACACATGAGCTTTTCCACCATCGACAGAAGATAAGCAAATGGATTGATTTCCGAACCGAGGAAACTATGGCGGCGTATATGGAAAACGATGCCGCGCTCTATTACATCATGAAAGGTGAGATTGTGACAAAAGATGTTCCTTCAATTATACGTAATGTAAAGGCCCTGTTTTCTGGTGTTTATGTGGGCGGAAAGGATTTCGACGCGACAGACCGGGATAGATATGAGGTTTTTGGGCGGAGTTTTAACTTAAACACGTTAAGAAGACCAGATTGGGCTTATACCTATGCAGACTTTATGGATTTCCTTCAAAGGAAAATGAACTTAAAAAGAGCCATCAAAGCCGGCGTTCTCATCAATCAATATTCTTACACAGCCAGCTATGCCGACAACTACAAGACTTGGTTTGGTTTGGGCAACGAATTTACGGAATATCTGGAGGAATTCTGCGTACGAAACCTGAATCTCATAAGAACAAAGGAGAGTCAGTCCGATGTGAAATTAGATAATCCGGACATTGCATGTCAGGATTATACCTTAACGTCCGATAAACCCATTTTGAGAGTCGACCCGCTTAATCTCCTGTCTAAGAATGAAGTACAAGCAGGCGATTTGCTCAACTTGATGGACCCGGACTGGGAGCTCACTATGCGGACTTTTGATTTGGGCAGTGGTATGGGTAATAGAAGGAAGCCGTTTAACGCCTTTATCATTAACGCCGACTTCTCTTCATACAATGCGACCTTTTATACTTCTTCCGATCTATTTGTGAATGAAATTGTAAAAGGGAACTATTTTAGTGGAGATAAGACCGAATACTCAGGTGCCATTTTTTCGAAAGGTGGGCTTAAACCCTCTTATACAATTGTGGCCCTCTTTGCGCCCGACAAACCGGTGATCAAGAAGGTGAAGAAGAACTATATTTCTTTCAAAGTGCCGGAGCCCGACAGGGAATTAGTTAAGAACCAGTACGTGACGGGCGTACTGTATACATATCGGAATTCGGCGGGAGACGAAAGGACCATCCTGGCCCCGGCTAAAAAATTCGGTAAACAGGTTAAGTGGAACCTGGAAGGGGCTGGAGAAAGCGCATTCACCCTTACGGCCAAATGGATCAGCCAGCAGGTCCAGGGAATGACTTACGAATCGCCGGAGTCTGAACCGTTTGTGCACGGTTCGGTCCCCAGCGACGTGACCGCATCTGCAAATGTGGCATCTGACAAGAAGGTCGACAAGAAAAAAGCCAAAGAGGACAAGAAGGCCGAAGAGAAAGTGGTTAAGCACGACAGCCAGGATAGACTAGTGGAGGACAAAAGGTACATCGACAACCCTTTCGAGAAAATCGAAATCTACAATGTTTGGCTTCCTGAGGGAGTTACGCCAGAATGTAAAGTACCCATTAATATAACAGAGCGTGTCGCGAACGCCATGGATTTAAATGCCCCGAATGGTCTTGGCAAACCATCCACTTACCTCACTTACAAATGGAAATTCACCGAAGAGAATTCAGAAATAAAGATTGCATCCCGAGGTGAAGGGTATCTTCTCTCCATTAAGTCAACGCAGACGAAAAGTTTTTCCAACAAGTCATGGTCTACGTGGCTTAGAGGCTCTCCAGACCAGACGTACGACTTTAATATAGAACTCATCTTTAATGAAGACCTTGGCTTGATTTCGGGAAAGGTTAGTCAAAACACGGTCTTTTATATGGAAATTGAGCCGTCGTATGAAGAGGTGACCGAGGAAAAAGGAGGCACGAAAAAATTTAGATGGAAAAACGACGGCCAGGGCATTCGTTGGGAGAAATGCACCTACGAGGCGAGTTATTCCTTTACTTGTAACAATAAAGGGGTAGTATTAAGCAGATGGGAAGGAGTAATAGAAAGCAGATGGGATGGAGTAATCCACGATTACAACATGAAGGCAATAACGAAAGAACACGAATTGCATAGTCCCAACGTGGCCACTTTTGAATGG
>Ga0310696_10007036_pt1 | contig 13280 bp, 27 predicted proteins | sample AusTroGonzalo_MG_4_FD_203885 | JGI IMG/M metagenome (GOLD analysis project Ga0310696, IMG submission 203885) | Bovine rumen microbial communities from tropical cattle in Woodstock, Queensland, Australia - Gonzalo_02 (v2) (version 2) | ecosystem: Host-associated > Mammals > Digestive system >... | reverse complement strand
ATAAAGTTTTAAGAACACTTGTAATTGTTCATGAAGAATGTCCTATTTTTGAGGAGGAATAAAAAAATGACTAAAATGCAGTACTATTTAAATATACTTTTTTTCTTACCTTTAATTATCATTAATTTTGTTTTTTATGGTTTAGATGGAGTGATTAATCTTTTTAAAGAAATGAAAAAATTTTCAAAAATCTATTGACAAAATAATCCCGGACAGTTCTACGGATGAAAACATTCACCAATGTGAAGAGTTACTCCTAAAGAGTAACTCTTTTTTCGTCTGTGTGGTTAGTCCCGACTAACCACCGTCGCCGATTGTTAAAAATTTAACAAACTTTTTTCTTGACATTTTAGTGCATTAAAGCGTGAAAGCGCGCTCCCAAAACTCGCTTTAGTACGTTAAAGTGGTGAAGTGACCGAAAAAATTATACCACATGGCTCCAAGGTTTGTCAAGACTAACATGCGGAAAAAGTTGCACAAATTTTCTCCTGAAATTTTGTGCAATCTGCTACCACAAAATTTTAAAAAAACGCTTGCAATTCTTTTTCCCGTGTGCTATCATTAAGACAGTTAAAGAGAACACCACACCACACACCACACGAGAGAAAGGAAAAACACCATGACAAAAGAAACCATGATTCGCAACTACAGAAAATTTTCCGCCGCCGATGCTTACATTATTGGTTTTGTATACAAACATGAATTGTATACAATCGCTGTCGATGAAATTGCTCCTCGCTTTATCAAAGTAGAGCGTGCATCTTCTAAAAATGGCGGCGGTCTGAAAATTCAGTTTAGGCTTAACAATCAGCACAAACAGTGCTTAATTAAAAAAGGCGCTGAAAAAGTCGGGGACGAAAATCTTGTATACAATTCTGAATATAAAAATAAAGGCGTTGCTTTTGAAGCACTTGTTAGTGAAAAAAATAACATTCCCTATCGTGGAAAAGATAGTGTTCCTTTCTACATTGACGGCGATTTAACAATCAATGGCGTATCTTATCAAATTAAATTTGAAGGTGCGCAGATTGTAGAAGAAAGAACACTGAAAAAATTGAATAGCATGAAAAAACAGAATTGTCAGACAACTTCCAAAGTTGCCTGACAACTCTGGAATCAATAAAAAATCTGAATTATCAGAAAATTCCAAAACAGCATAAAAACAAATTAACAGAATTGTCAAATAATTTGAAAATTCAGTCAATAATTCAAATTGTCTGACAATTCTCATGCCGGACTGTTGCCGGACCCTAGGAACCGCAACAGTCCGAGAATCATATTATACCACGAACCGAGGATTTTTGTCAAGCACTTTATGAAAAATTTTTTCAAGCCGGAGATCCCAAAAACCGCTTGACATTTTATAAAAAATATGATAATATAAATTATAATCAAAAGAAAGGAAGTACCTATAATGACAAGTCTGGAAATCGCTATTGTTACAACTTTAACAATGATTGTTTGTGAGTATGGTTTGGTTTGGGCGTTCTCTCCTGTTTTTAGAAATAGATTTACTCAGACCTGCGCGCGCCTGTTCGCTATCGCTTTTGTGTTTCTTTGCTATTTTTGTTTAAAAAGTGCTTGACAATCTTTTTGAACTATGCTATTATTAAAGTACAAAGAAAGGAGATACAAAAGATGAACAAGACTTTAGTATTCGACATGGATGGTACTCTGGCTGACCTGTATGGAGTTTCTAACTGGCTTCAGCATTTACAGAATGAAAGCGTTAAGCCTTACATCGAAGCAAATCCTTTTTATCTGGAAGAAGATTTAAACATTCTGATTGGAGTATTAAAAGGGCTGGGCTGGCGCATTGTAGTTACCTCTTGGCTTGCAAAAGACGCTTCCTCAGAATATGATGAAAAAGTAAGAAAAGCAAAAATCGCTTGGCTCAAATCAATCAATTTTGACTATGATGAAATTCACCTTGTAAAGTATGGAACAACAAAAGCCAACTGCACAAGAAAATTAGGTGGATTTCAGATTCTGGTAGATGACAATGAAAAAATAAGAAAAGGTTGGACATTGGGAGCAACAATAGACGCAAATAAAAACATTTTAAAAGAATTAACAAATCTGATTATGGAAGAACTTGGGGAGTAACTGCCCCAGGTTCGCCCGGGCAAATTTTTCAAAAAAAGTAGTTGACAAAAAAATTTTTTTATGATATAATATTTTTAGAAAAAAAAAAAAAAAAAAAAAAAGAGGTGATAAATATGGAATTTGAGTACACTGGAACTATTTACATTGATGTTGACAAGATTTATGAAAGGTGTAGAGAATTAAATTATATTGACACTGAGGATATTTATGAAGCTGTCCGCTATGAGATTGCAGAATGTGAAGATAATATTTATTATAACATTGAAGGTTGGATGATTGATGAAATTGTAACAGAAATCAAAAAAAGGATTGACAAAGAACTGGGAATGTGATAATATAAAGATACAAAAGGAAAGGAGAAAAACAATGACCAAACTTACTTACAAAATTGTAACCAACAAAGGTACTGTTCTCAAGAGTGGAGTTGAAACCTACGCAGAAGCCAAAAAACTTGCGGATGCCCTCTATGCCCAGTATGTTCCTGAATACACCTACTTTGAGCCTGAGAAGCCTAAGTTTGACAGGAGCAAATGTAAAAAGTCCGAAGCTTGGCTTGCTGAGCACTCCAACTAAATAAGATAACAACAAGGGCGAAAATTTTTTTCGCCCTTGCACTATTTTTATTTGACAACATTCGGCCGGCGCGCGGACGCCCGCATGGATGGACGCGCGCCGAAATTTTCATTATACACCCACGGCGCACTTTTGTCAATCGGCAAAATAACCAAAGTTTGAATTGCTTAGATCCCAAAATTTTGTGCAAAATGCCCCTTGATTTTTAGTCGCCCCTCATTTATAATAAATAGTAGCAAAGGAAAGGAGATGATACCCCTCATGAAAAAAATGAAAGGTGTTCGCAAACTGGAAAAAAAGGTCAACAAGTTTCTTGCTCCCTTTGGAGTAAAATCTGTTTTAGGTGATGAATTTGCCTATTTCTGTATCTCTGAACTTGTTCAGTTTTCTATTGAACAAGTTGAAAAAAATGATGCTGAGTACATTAAATTTATTAAAAATGAATTTAACTATGATGTTCCCAGTATGTTTTTGTTTTCTTTCTTACATGAAGTTGGGCATCACATGACTATGGATAATCTTGAGGAAGAAGAACTGGAAAATGATGAAATGCAGAAATTTGAAATTTCTGAACACATCAATGAAGAAAACTATTCAGAGTATTCTTTAAAATATTTTCACTGTCCTACTGAAATTGTTGCTAATGAATGGGCTGTTGAATATTTTAAAAATCATGAAGCAGAAGTCATGAGAAAAGGTAGAGAAATGCTGAAAGCATTTCAGCACTTTTACAAGGTTAATGGCGTCACCGCATGAGGTAGCGCCGGGCGCCCCTAAAAAAAATGTTGACAATCTTTTATGACTATGGTATAATAAAGACAAATTGAAAGGAGAATAAAAAATGTCAAAAAAATATCTGATTGGTCTGGACACTGAAACTTGTAATGGGCGCACTATTGATGAAAAACTTGATTTATCTGATTCTCTGGTTTATGATTTGGGTTATGCTGTTGTTGATAAAAAAGGAAATGTTTACAAAACTGAAAGTTTTGTGATTTATGAAATTTTTGTTTTAATGGCAGATGTTATGAAAAGCGCATACTATGCGGAAAAAATTCCTCAGTATTGGGAAGATATTAAAAGCGGAAAGCGCAAACTTGTAACAATCAAAACCGCAAGAAAACAGTTATTAAAAGATATGAAAGATTATAAAACCAATATTGTTTTCGCTCATAATGCAGGTTTTGATTTAAGAGCATTAAACAATACTTATCGCTACATTACAAAATCAAAATATCGCTTTTTCTTTAAGTGGGGGACTGAAATTTGGGATACTCTGAAAATGGCAAGGGATACAATCTGTAAACAGAAAACCTATTTTGAATATTGCGAAAGAAATAATTACATGACAAAACATAAAATTCCTAAAGCAAGAGCCACAGCGGAAATCCTTTACAAGTATTTAACAGGAAATGAAAATTTTTCAGAAAGTCATACTGGATTAGAAGATGTTTTAATTGAAAAAGATATTCTTGCACACTGTTTTAGACAGCATAAAAAAATGCGTAAAAAGTTGTTTGCGGGCGCGTAAAAAGCGCGCCCATCGGCCCGGCGCAAAAAAGTGTTGACAACTATTTCAGACTATGCTATAATAAACTCAAAAGAAAGGAGATAAAAGCCATGACTGAAAGAGAAAAGAAAATCGAACTTTACATGAGTAATCTTGAAATTTCAAGAGAAGAAGCAATCGCCCTTATTGAAGATGATGAAAATGATGTTATTGGCGAAGAAGGTGAAGCCATGACTGAAAAAGCGAAAGAGGTGAAGAGATATGAAAAATCTACCAAAGAGCGCAAAAAAACTACTAAAGAGCGCAAGGTAGATGAAGAAAAAAAAGCCTTGCTTGAAAATCTCATGAAGGCTGTTGGAGCAGAAGTTGACAGTGTAAAGAATGAGGCTGAATTTTCATTCACTTTGAATGGCAATTCCTACACTGTAAAACTGGTCAAGCATCGCCCCCCTAAAGCCTAACCTGTCAAGAGCCAGGACAGAAAAAGTCCTGGCTCTTTTTTTATTAAAATTGCCTATTGACTTTTGTGGCGCGCTGTTGGTCAACAGCGCGCCAAAATTTCTATTATACCACAACTCCAGGTTTTTTGTCAATTGATTTTTTGCACAAATTTCTACTGCCAGGATCCCAAAATTTTGTGTATTTTTACTACTTGTAAAAAGAAAAAAACTTTGATATAATAATAATTGTCAAGGGGAGAAGAAAACAACCTCTCCCAAGCGCATAACTTGGTGAAGTAAAATAAAATCTCTCACAAAAATGTAAAAAACCCATTGACAAACTTAAAATCTTCTGCTATAATAAGTTTACAAGATAAAGAAAGGGGAGCGGGTCGAGAGTTCTTCAAAGTAGGGTTCAGATGAGCCAAGCGCCATTTGGATTTGAAGTAGAAAAACAACAGCCCAAAGGAAATTAAAAAATTTTCAAAAAACCCTTGACAAACTAAAAACCATCTGCTATAATAAGGTTACAAGGTAAGGAAAGGAAGTGTTCATTATGAGAGACCCGCCGAACTGAAAACTGAATAACTAAATAGGTAGTAAGCGCGCCACTACCCGCGGGTCAGCCTCCCATCTTGACCGCGCCCACCTTAGGACAATTTGGCAAGGGGATTGAGAAAATGGGTATCAATCCTAAAAATTTAAAAAAGTAGTTGACAACTTAAAAATTTTCTGCTATAATTTACTTGTAAGATAAAAAAAACAAATTCAAAAAAGAAAGAGGTGTTCTTATGAAGCGTTCTGATCTTTTCCGCGAAATCGCAACCATCGAAGCAGTTTCTGTCAATGCTGATTATGTTGATGCTCTGCTGAAAGAGGCTGAATCTCTTGACAAGCGCGCTCAGAGTCGCATTGGCAAGCAGACTAAAACTCAGAAAGAAAATGTCGCTATCAAGGCTTCCATTGTTAGCGCACTGAGTGAAGCGGAAACTATGACTGCAACTGAGGTTTCCAATGCTGTTGGTATCTCCCTTGCAAAAGCAACCGCTCTGTTGACTCAGATGGTCAAGGGTGGTGAGGTTAACCGCTCTGTTGAGAAGAAAGTGGCGCATTTCTCTGTCGCCTAATCTCAACTCCTACAACTGAATATTGTCAAGAGGTAGATTGCACAAATCTACCTCTTATTTTTTTGCTATTTTGCCTATTGACATGCGGCGGTCTGTGTGGTATAATGGCGGGCCGCGCACAATGGGTGCGCGGCCAAAAATTCTATTATACACCCACCGCTGGCTTTTTGTCAATTGATTTTTTGCACAAAATTTTTATTTTGAAAATCCCAAAATTTATTCATTCTGTCAATATACAAATAAAAAAAATTTTGATATACTTATAATTGTCAAGGGGAAAAGAAAAAATAAAAAACTTCAAAAAAAATTAAAAAAACTCTTGACAAACAAAAGCGCTTTTGATATAATAAGTATGTAAGGTAAAGAAAACAAAAAATTCAAAAAAGAAAGAGGTGTTTACTATGACCAACAAAATGACCTATGTTTCCGCTATCGACTTCGCTATCAACGCTGTTCAGGGTAATGATGAAGTGGTTGAAAGGCTGACTGCTCTGAAATCTGCTCTTGAGAAGCGCAACGCTCGCAAAGCCACTGGTATGACCAAGGTTCAGAAAGAGAATGTTGCGGTTAAGGAATCCATCAAGGGTGTTCTCGCTGAAAGCGAAAACATGACTGCGACTGAGGTCGCCAATGCTGTGGGAATCTCTCTGGCTAAGGCTACCGCTCTGCTGACTCAGATGGTCAAGGCAGGTGAAATCAATCGCACTGTCGAAAAGAAAGTGGCTCACTTCTCCATGTGAGCCACCCACAAAAACTGAATATTGTCAAGAGGGCAAGGGTAAATTTTACCCTTGCCTTTTTTGGCGCGCTGTGGATCACAGCGCGCCATTTTTCCATTATACCACGGGCGCAGCACTTTTGTCAATTGACATTTTTAACAAAAATAGCACGCCGCAAATCCCAAAATTTTGTGCAATTTTGACTATTGCAATTAGTCTTAAGGTGTGATAATATTATACTTGTCAAGGGGATGAGAGAGCAGTCCAGAGAGACAGAGACCCAAAAGAAAAATTTAAAAAATTTTTTGAAAACCCCTTGACAATTAAAAAATCATTTGTTATAATAAGTATGTAAGGTAAAGAAAACAAAAAATTCAAAAAAGAAAGAGGTGTTTACTATGACCAACAAGATGACCAAAGTTCAGATGTTTGAAGCAATCAAGGCTATTGTCGCTGACAATCAGGAAATGGTTGATTTCCTTAACCATGAAATCGCTCTGACTGAAAAGCGCAACTCTCGCAAGTCCACTGGTATGACCAAAACCCAGAAAGAAAATCTGGAAGTGAAATCTGCCATTGTTGACGCTCTGGTAGAGAATGAAAACATGACTGCTACTGAAGTAGCAAATGCTGTGGGTATCTCTCTCGCAAAAGCTACTGCTCTGCTTACCCAGTTGGTTAAAACTGAAAAGGTTCAGCGGAATGTCGAAAAGAAAGTTGCTCGCTTTTCTGTAATCGCCTAAAACTGAATAGTCGATTGGGGCAGTATGAAGACTGCCCCAAAGGATTGGCGCTTGTAGCTCAGTGGTAGAGCACTTGACTTTTAATCAAGGTGGCGTGAGTTCAATCCTCACCAAGCGCAGTTGTTTGTTTTTCATTTTTGTTTTTCCCTTTCTTTTGTGGTGTGCGGTGCCTGTGGTAGGGCACCGCGCGCTCGGGCAAAAAACACTTGACAAATTAAAATTATGTGGTATAATAAAAATAAAAAAGGAAAGGAGATTTCATGACCAATGCAATCAACCAGTTTAAGTCCTTACGCAAATTATGAGGACACTCAGACAAAAAGGCTTCAAGTAATTTATTTAAAAGAGGTTGAACACTTGACAGCCAAACAGATTTCAAAATTTGTGGACTATTCTTTAAGCACTATTAGAAACTACATTTCAAAATTTAGAAATCTGTTAGAAGAAGCAAAAAGGCTTTTTACAAGAAAGGAAGTCGAAATTATTTCAAAAGTAAAAAACTTAGGAAAGAGTGGTGAAGAAAAATGTTATTTATTTAAATTCTATCAAGACAAAAAAATTCTTTTTACAAAAGTAGGCACTACTACAAGAGAAGTAATGACAAGATTGAAAGAAGAAATTAGAAGTTATACAAAATCTGGTTTCCCTATTACAAAGGTAATAATTGAAAATGTTTTTGATTGCGGTAATATTCCTGCTGAAGGACTTGAAAGTTTTTGTAGAGCAAAATTCATTTTAGATTATCCTAACACCTTCAAGAAAAATGATAGATTTATGGGAGTTGATATTCCAGTCGAAAAATTTAATAGTATCATGGAAAGTTATTTAAGATGAGCGGGCGCCCGCTCATCTTTTTTGTCCGGGCCAAATTTTTAAATTTTATTATTGACATTTTAAAAAAAATATGATAATATTAAATCAGAAAAGAAAAGGAGAAAAAAATGTTTGACCGCAACGAAAATAAAAAAGCCAAAAAAGCCAGAAATGCTCAGAAGAGAGTTTTAGTTCCTTTTAACACTGGAACCAGAACTTGCAAAAGCGCAAAAGATTATAGCAGAGCAAAAGGTAAAAAAATCTGTAAAGATTTTGAAAAAGAGTATTGACAAACAACTTTGCTTGTGCTATCATTAAGATACAAAAAGAAAGGAGATCAAGAAAATGTTCTTTGGTGAAAATACTGTTGAAGTCGCTTGCATGTGCCCCTTCTGTGGAAGTACTGATGTAATTGTTGTCCGCAAGAAAGATTATGTTGCTTGGGATAATGGTGTGCTGATTCAGAGAGCGTTTCCTTATCTCACCGCAAATCAGCGGGAGCGGTTGATGACTGGCATCTGCCCTGACTGCTGGGACAACATGTTTAAAGGCATGGGGGATTAATTTCCCCCCAGACCTTGGGTGGCTCGCGACGGGCCGCCGCGAGCCATTTTTCTGTCAATATACATACTATACAATTTTTCCCAGTCAAACTTTGTGTATTTTGCCTATTGCATTTATCCTAAAATTTGATATAATAAAATCACAAAAGGAGATGATAAAATGAAAATTGAACCCAAGATGAGCGGAACCGCGGTTACTGATTTTAGAATCAATCCTATTTTCTGCACTCAAATTATAACACTTAATGAATGTCAGAAATTATTGTATAGACAAGAATCAATGGATTTTATTCTTGATACTTTTAGATTTTCTCTCTGTGCTGATGGAGAATGGCGCGCAATTATTGACCGCGATACTGATTATAAAATTGCCATTCTTGAAAATTATCCTAAGTATGAAGAAGAAATGATAGAATACTTTGGGAAAGATTGGTTAAAACATTATATTAGATTTAATCATTAAAGCTTGACAAATACAAACTAATCTGTTATAATTAAATCATCAAAAGAAAGGAGAAAAATAAACATGACAGTACTTGTAACAAAAGCAAACAGCGACTATTGGTATAAAATTAGAGTATTTACCACAATGGAAGATATTCAGCGGTTTATCAAAGAGTGTCGACATTCAATCATCATTGAAAAAAACATCTTCACTGATGATGAATACTTTGAATTTTGGGAAGGTATGAAAGCTGAAGATATTCCCATCATTAAAGAGTGTCCTTTACACATCACAATTTATAATGATTATATAGAATAAGGAAATGCAGTGTTGGCGCCCGGCAATTTTTTTTTGAAAAAGTATTGACAAATGTCTTAAACTGCGCTATAATTAAATCATCAAAAGAAAGGGGAAATAAAAATGAAAGGGAACATTCATAAAAAAATGACTTTTGAAGATAAGTTTGATCGCGCTTTCGCTTGTTGGGTACAGAATAACCGCAAAGCTTGGCATTATTGGAAACACAGAACGAGAAAAGATTTCCGCAGAAAAATGAAAAAAAGTCTTGACAAAGAATTTGAAAACTGATATAATTAAATCATCAAAAGTAAGGAGAATAAAAAATGTTCATAGCCATTGTAATTGGAGCAATTATCTTTTGCTTAGGATTTATGACAGGTTTTCTTGTTCATAAGTATGAATATGGAGAAATGAGCGATAAAGAATATTTTGAAAGACTTGACAAACTCTCTTAAATCTGATATAATAAAATCATCAAAAAAAGGAGATAAAAAAGATGAAAAAAGAATTTGAGTGTCCTGCATTTGACATGAGTTGCCCTTATTTTAAGGCTGGTTTCTGTATGATGGGCGAAGATGCAAAGAATGAATGTGATGAAGCATGGGAGGAAGAAGAAGAATGAGAAAATTCAAACTTACTGAAGAACAATGCTTTTATAAAGAATATGAAATTGAAGCTGAAAGTCTTGAAGATGCTTATCAGAAATGGCAAGAAAACACAGATGAAGTAAATGACGCTTGCTCAGATGCAGAATGGGAACCTTGCGAACAGATTGAATTGTATCGCATAGATGATATTGAAAATAATGATTGGTGGTATTGTAGTTAAGGCGCGGCGGCGCCTTTTTTACCTGGTCTAGTTAGTCTAGGCTAATCGACGGCCCGCTTATGCGCAGCATGGGCCGCGAATTTTCTGACAATTCACGCTATTCAGTTTTTTTGTTTCATTTTTTGAATTTTCAGACAATTCAGATTTTCCCGAAAATTCACTTTAGCGCACTAAAGCGTCAACGCGTTACTCTACAACACTTTAGCGCGGTGAAGCGTTACTCTTCTCCAGTCTATCACGCTACTACTTTAACGCATTAAAGTGTCGCACTGCACCACGCTAAAGTGTCACAGCATTGAAGTCCCAGTTCACACCCCACACAGATCTCCTATATGCGATCATCGTCCAAGCCGAGGGCCTATATGCGATTTACTCTGCAGCCGACGCAAAACTCAGATTTTTTCGCAGTTTTCACTTGACTTTTCAAAAATTTTATGTTATAATTTAAAAAAAAGACATTTTTTCGCAGCAAAATCTGCACGAAAAATTCTAAATCTTTACATAAAATCGAAGAAAATCTCACAAAATGAATGAAATCTAGGCAAAACTGGCAGAGAATTCCAATTTGCTTAATGCTTTTTTAAGTTTCTGACCGCCGCGCGCATTTGATTTTTATAAAAATTTTTGGTATAATATTACTATAAGATAAAATATTAACAATAGAAAGAAGGAGCAAGAGCTATGACTAAAGATTTTGATATGAAAACAATTTTCAGTATGCTGGACGAGGGCCTTACGCCGAAGGAAATCCAGGGTGCGGTGGACTCCGCAATCAAGAAATACAATGATGATAAGGCAAAAGAAGCTGAAGAACTCGCTGATCTGGATTGCCTGAAGGGAATCCTGGTCGAAAACATCATTGAGTACATGGATAAACTTGGTCTTATTTCAAAAGAAGATGAAAAAGAAGTGGCAGAATCCACTGAAAGCATTTTCAAGATTATGGATAGTATTGAAGCCGGCGCAAGCAAGGTTAAAGATGGTGGCGTCGCTACTATCAAGTTCTCCATGGGGCCTGAAGTGGCTAAACTGTCCAGTACAGATATGGATAAACTGAAAAAAGACATTAAGAACTGTGAAGATCTTTCAAAAGAGTACGAAAAAACTCTGAAAAAACTTTCGCATCTGTTCTTCTAAGAATCAAGAGTAGAAAGAAAAAAAGAACTGCGCTTATGCAGTTCTTTTTTTTTGCTTATGATAACGATAACGGATAGCGAAAACGAGTACAGAGGTCTGGTCCAGCGCCACCACACTTACTCCATACACTTCTTCCATCTCCATACACTTCTTCCATCTCCATCCCTATTTACACCTTACTCTATACACCATTAACTTTTTTGTTCAATCTGTACAAACAAGTTTAAAAATTTTAAACGCACTTTAATAAAGTATGTTTTTTGCATACCCATTCATCAACCGTATATGCAATTTTTGCACATTTTACTTATTAATAAATATGCAAAAAATTATCATGCTTTATAAACCACTTGAGATAAATCACCATTCGGCCCACATGTTACATAAGGTATTAAATCTGGCCTATCACCAACATAAATCTTATTCGGCCATTCACTCTACTTCCTTACAGTACCAGTACTAATAGGCGTAGTGACATAACAAGTACTAATATGAGGAGAATAATCAAAAGGAATAGAATAATTCTATTTCTTCTTTAACTCAATTATAAGAATCTTTAAATCTTTATACTAATCCACTCCACTACTTAAAAATTCTTTAATATCAATAGTAAAAGAATTAAGATCATCCAACTAACTCTTACTTATAAAATCTTTAATTGCGGCAGCCCGCTCTTTCTTATTTTTATATATATAATAAGCGCTGCGCTCTGGTCCACACGTAATACTCATTTAACCTCCAAAAATGTCATATAAAAATTGCAAAAAGGTTCTCCCTCGCCTGCGGCGGGTTTAATTATCATTTTACATATACCCCGGATAAAAATCCAACCGCAGAATAAAGACACCCCCTATTAAAATCCACCCTTCAAAGTTTCATAACAAAACGCTACCCAGGAACTAAAAAAGCTACTTGCTTTTTCATACTCCCCCGATTTAACTAATATAGGAAATTCAGTCTGATTCATCAAAAAATTCAGATACCCCCCTAATAAATCTCTCTCATACCCCTCATTCATACAAACTAAATCTAATAAATCATTATAAACTTTCTTAAACTGTTCAGTATTCACATCCTTTAAATACAAATACTCCGTAATAATAACTCCATAAATATCCTCAATAGTCATCTTCCTTTTTTCCTCCCTCGGAAGTCATCCCCCAGCGACAACTTCAGAAATAATCATAATCTTAATCATAATCATAAGTGTGAATTTAGTGAATTTCTGAATTTTTCAGTGAATTTTCTGAATTTCACAAAATTCACAAAATTTTCAGTGAAAAAGTGAATTTTTACTGAATTTTTCTGAAATTCACTAAATTTCTGAAAATTTTTGAACTTTTTAGAACTTAAACCCCCCATTTAAATCCTCATCTTTTTCTTCTTCTTTTATAAAAACATCTGGGTAAGTTTCCTTTAAGCTCTTAATCTTTCCAGAAATCCACGAATTACTTTTTCCTAACTTTGCGGCGATATCTTTCTGCTTCATTCCTTGTTTCAGATACCCCGCTATTTTAACCGCTAATTCATAATTAGTATTCATAGTCTTTTCTAATTTTGCGGCGTACCTCTCGTTGGTTTTCTCACTGGTCTTAATTAATTCCGTCATATTGGACTGAATCACCCAGTTATCATCAAAACTATTCTCATCAGTCAGTAACTGCTCTAGATATGCAATAGCAAACTGACCAGCTAACTCTGCATCATGCGGATATATCACTCTAATCTTCTCAAGCGCGGACGCATAAGCAATAGAAGAGTTTCTTAAAATTTCAATATCTCTCAGTTCCATTTGCGGCGACCCCCTTTTATAATTTCATGGAGATCTCCATCAAAAGTTGGATCATTCTAAAAAATCCAACAAGTGTATCTGTCATCGTTTGGATTAGGCATAGTATCTAGGAGTTTATGCCCCAATAACTGCATTTTTGCGGCGTACTTCATCCTAAAGACTATTCTAGTGTCTTGATTTGGTT
>Ga0310696_10007035_pt1 | contig 13282 bp, 6 predicted proteins | sample AusTroGonzalo_MG_4_FD_203885 | JGI IMG/M metagenome (GOLD analysis project Ga0310696, IMG submission 203885) | Bovine rumen microbial communities from tropical cattle in Woodstock, Queensland, Australia - Gonzalo_02 (v2) (version 2) | ecosystem: Host-associated > Mammals > Digestive system >... | reverse complement strand
GGGTTGGCCATGATCATTTTGAGCTGTTCGCGGGTCTCGTCCATCACGAGGCTGTAGGCAGCGGTGTCTTTTCTCGGATGGGTGAAGAAAGCGTTGATATACTGGCAGAAGAGGTCAAGGTCTTTGGGGGAAGTGCTGCCGCTCAGGCCTTCGGACATGCCGCTGATGTAAGGAGTAAGGCCGATTTTCTTGCCTTTGAGTTTCTTCTGCAAGGTGCTGAAGTCCATGTCAGCGATACCGCCGCGGTCCACGAGGTCGGAAGCGAAGGAGAGGGACGGGATGTCGCACTCGTAGTAGAGGCTTGTGCCGCCCTTGCTCTGTGCGGAGAAGAGGATTTCGTCGTTCTTATAGTCGGTCTTCTTGGTCACAACCTTGATGCCGTTGGAGAGGGTGAGTTCGGTGGCACCGACTTCCGGAAGGTCTTTTCTGTTGACGATATGACCGGGTTTAAGTGTTTCTTTCTCAATGATTTCCTGTTCTTTATAGGTATCCACATAGGGTTCGACGTTGGCAAGGCTCTTGTCGTTGATGATGGCGAGCACTTCTGCTTCGGTGGGGACTTTGAGGCCTTCCTTTTCGGGCATCATCACCACGGCGACGAAGTTTTCGGGGGTGATCCACTGTTTGGCGAGGGCGTTCACTTCCTCCAAGGTGATGGATTCGAGGAACTTATTGGCATAGTTGAGTTCACGTTTGGCACCCGGGATGGGGTCGTGGTGGAGGTAGTGTGCCACATATTCGGAGGCGAAACGGCTGGATTCGGTCTTGTCGGCCTCTTTTTCAGCACGTTCGTAGCGGTCCATCATCTCCTCTTTGGCGCGTTTCAGCTCGCTTTCGAGGAAGCCATACTTCAGCACGCGGTAGTCTTCGCGCATCATGGTCTGCATCGTCTCAATGATGCGGCCCTCTTTGGCCATACCGGAGTTCATGTAGGCGTCGAGGTTGCCGAGGAATTCGCCATAGCCGGCGTCAAGACCGACGGCGCAGAAGTTCGGGGTCTGCTGCAGCTCCGACATACGGGAGGAGTACATTGAGTTGTAAAGTTCGCGGGTCATATAGTCCTTATAGTCCTGCACGGTGGTCATCACCTTGTGGGGGAATTTGCGGACGAACAGCACCTGATTGCCTTGGGCTTCCTTGTCAGTGCAGATGGATACCAGCGGTTCCTTGTTGTTGTCAACAGAGGGAACGATCTTCGGACGGGCGTTCTCCTTGGCGGGGATGGGGCTGAATTTATCCTTGATCTGTTGCTCGATGGCGTCGGGGTTGATGTCGCCGACCACAATCACGGCCTGCAGGTCCGGACGGTACCAATCGTTGTAAAAACGGCGGATGACTTCGGGTTTGAAGCCCTGGATGATCTCGATCAGACCGATGGGGAGACGTTCGGCATAGCGGGAGTTGGTGAAGACGACGGGGAACCATTTCTTGCGCATACGGTCGGAAGCGCCGTTGCCCATACGCCACTCTTCGGAAATGACGCCGCGCTCGTCCTCGATTTCCTGCGGGTCGTACAGGAGACCGTGGGCCCATCCGTACAGGATGTTGATACCCATGTCGATGTACTTTTGGTTGTCGGTGGGCATGGTGATTTCGTAAACGGTTTCATCAAAGCCGGTGTAGGCGTTGATGCCCAGACCGAAGATGACGCCGATCTTCTGGAGTTCGGAAATCATCTCATTGTGGGGATAGCCCTCGATACCGTTGAAGGCCATGTGTTCGGTGAAGTGGGCGAGACCCTGCTGGTCGTCATCCTCCTGGTTGGAGCCGGCGTTGACGGCGAGGCGGAACTCCACGCGGCCTTCGGGCTTCGCGTTCTTGCGGATGTAGTAAGTCATCCCGTTTTCCAATTTCCCGATTTTCACACTCGGGTCGTTGCCGATCTTGCTGTCCAGCTTCTGCGCCATCACGGAGGAGGTGCAGGCGAAGACAAAGGCAACGATGATTAAAAACAATCTTTTCATACGTTTAAAATTTTGATTTATAAAATATTGATTATTAGATTTTTATATTAAATTTTTTTATCTCTGAAAAAGTTTGCAAATTTACATTATTATATGATAACTCCGAAAAAGGCATAATGATATTTTTTTCCCGTTCATTGAAACGACAAACAATAGACGCACGTTTTCGGGAAATACTACACATTTTCCTGAAAAAAATGTAGAGACGCAAGATTTTGCGTCTCTACAATGGAATTATAAAATCCTATTTTGTTTTTATAGACCCATCGTCCGTTTCATCGCCTCCACGTCGGCACGCACTACCTCCTCGGATTCATAGAAACGCACGCTGTCGTCCTCATCCAACTCAAGTTCGATGACCTTCTCGACACCGCCGGCGCCGAGGATGACGGGCACACCGATGAAGATGTCGCGCAGCCCGTATTCGCCGTCAAGGAAGGCGCAGACGGGGAACACCCGTTTCTGGTCGCACACGATGGCCTCGATCATGCTGCAGATGGCGGCGCCGGCGGCGTGCCACGCGGACGTGCCCAACAGGTTGATTAGCTCGTCACCGCCCATTCGGGTACGGTCGATGATGCTGTCAATCGTCGTCTTGTCCATCCATTGCCGCAGCGGGATGCCGCCGATGGTGGTGTAGCGCGGCATCGGCACCATCGTGTTCCCGTGGCCACCCAGAATCAGCGCCTGAATGTCCTTCGTCGAAACCTGCAGCTTCTCGGATATGAACGAGCGGTAACGGGCAATGTCCAGCAGCCCGGACATGCCCATTACGCGGTTTTTCGGAAATTTGGAGACTGCAAAAGCACAGTAGCAAAGCACGTCCAACGGGTTGGAAACCATCAGGATGATGGCGTTGGGCGAGACGGTCGCCGCCCGCGAAATCACGTCTGTGACGATGGCGGCGTTGGTCTTCACAAGGTCACTCCGCGACATGCCTGGTTTCCGCGACATGCCGGAAGTCACCACGATGATATCGGAGCCGGCAGTCTCGGTGTAGTCATCGGTCACGCCGACCACGTTGGTGTCGAAACGCTGGATGGCGGCGGCCTGCCGCATGTCCAACGCCCGTCCTTCCGCCGTCCCCGGCTTGATATCGACGAGTACGATTTCGTTCACCAACCCTTTCTGGGCCAGACAGTAGGCGCACGCCGTTCCGACGGCACCCACACCGATGATGGTTACTTTGCTCATGGCTTCCTATTCTTTGGTGAATTTCTTCACGATGACGTTGCCGTCGCTGACGATGCGGGCGACATAGACTCCCGCCGTCCATCCGGAAATGTTGATTTCCACTTTGGTTGCATCCGCTTTCTGGCGGAAGAGGACGCGGCCGGTGGCATCATAGATGGCGACCTCCTGCATAGCGCTGCCGTTCTCGTCGGCCTGCAAGGTGACGGTGTGGGTGGCGGGGTTCGGATAAAGGAGGACGCCGCTTTCATCGGCGTAGTCGGCAACAGAGGAGGTCACCTGCACGATTTTGCTGGCCGTGGCGGTGCAGCCGTATTGGGTAGTTCCGGTCACGGTGTAGGAGGTGGTGGAGGTGGGGGCAACGGTGATGGCGGCGGTGGTTTCGCCAGTGCTCCATACGTAGGTGCTTGCGCCGGAAGCCGTCAGTGTGGTGCTGTTGCCGGCACTGATCTGCGTGTTGCCGGAGATGGTGACGGACGGTATCGGGTGGATGGTCAGGTGGAGGGTGACAATGCTGTCGCAGCCGGCCGCATTGGTAAGGGTGACGATGTGGTCACCGGAAGTGTTGAAGGTGTGGCCTTCGTAGGTGAACGTGCCGCAAGCCTCTTCGGTGATCTCGTTTTCAGAGGTCTCCAGTATCGTCAGGTTGATGGTGACGATGCTGTCGCAGTTGCAGCTGGAGGAGAAACTCTGTGTGTAAGTGCCACTTTCGTCGTAGGTGGTGTCGTTCCAAGTGTAGGGGCCGCAATTGGAAATGTCGAGCGTAGTCTCGGTAGGCTCACCGATGTTGACGATGAGGGTGAGGGAGCTGTCGCAGCCGTAAGCAGTGGTATGCGGATAGAGGAGTTCGCCGGAGGTGGCGTCCGTGTCGAAGGTCACGTTTTCGGGCTCGTAGGTGAAGGGCAGCTGCGTGCGGCACAGGTTAAGGGTTTCGGTGCGGGTGTAAGCGGGATGGAGGGTGAGGTGGAGCGTGACGATGCTGTCGCAACCGTTGGCAGCCAGTAAATGCTGAGTGTAATCACCAGATTCGTAGTAGGTTTCATTGTTCCAAACGTATTCGCCGCAGGCTTCGTCGCTGAACTCATTGGTGGTGTGGAATTTCTTGGTCACGTTCATCGTGATGACGCTGTCGCAGCCGCCGCCGTAGGTGACGGTATTGGTTTCTGAGCCTTCATCCTCAAAAGTGATGCCGTGCCAAGTGAACGGGAAGTCGTCCTCGCAGACGGCGGAGTCGAGAGTGATGGCCACATCGTCGCAGGCGTAGCCGGCGATGCAGATGTTGAACTTCATGTTGTTACGGGTGCCGGGGATGTAGTAGTCGGGCTGCCCGATGGTGGCCGGATTGATGGTGCTGTTGCTCTCTTTCAGGAGGGCTTTGCGATGGCTGGCGTTATGGCAGAGGAAGCAGTATTGGGAGCCGCCGGACGCGACCGTAGTGCCCGAGTTGTTGAGTACGGCGATGACGAGGCTGTGGGTGCCGTCATAGTAGAACGGGTTCTGGAAAGTGATTTCGTTCCAAACCATATTGCCGCTGTGGAGCTGCATGGGACCGGAATAGACGAGGGTCATCTGTTCGATGGGGACGAATGTGAAGACGAAGGTGTCCACTTCGGCGTGACCCACATAGATGGAGATATTGTTGAGTGTCTGGTTCGTAAGCTGGTAGGTCTGGAAGGAAAGGCTGTTGATTCTGCAGGCTGCGGTGATGCCGATGGAGTTCAGCTCGTTACGGGAATACAGCTGCTGCGAATAGGAGTAGCGGTAGGATTCGGCGAAGTCGATGGGGAGGTAGCGGGTGCCGGAGTTGCCGATAGTGCTGGAGATGTTGCGGTTATTGTCGTCGTTGCAGCGGATGCGAGTGGAGAAGGAGGCGCGGGAGGACCAGCCGCTGGTGGTTTCACTGTCACAGATGGCCTGGACATATACGTCGTAGGAGTGCTCGGCGGTGAGGTTCTCGAAATGGTAAGGTGGCTGCACATTGGAAATGACCGTGCCGGTGCCGGGCGTGAAGCCGGCAGGACCGTATTCGATGTTGTAACCTTGCGGATTGCCGCCGGAAGTCCACGAGAAAGTAGCATCTTCTTCATCAATATCGCTGATATTCAAATTGATGGGATAAGGACATTCGGAACAGGCGTAGTTGACGGAGAAGAAACGTCCGGGTGTCGGATTGCCGTCCACATAGTAGAGCGTGTCGTTGTCAGCGTTGCGGATGAGGACACGGCAAACGGCGTCGTTGTTTCCGGAGTACCATTCAAAATGGAGGGAGTCTTCGCAGACTTCGAAAGTGTAGGTGTTGGAGTGGAGCGTGGGCAGGAGGGTGATGCCTTTGATGGCTTTCTCGCCCTGATAAACAACCATATATGCTCCATTCCAGCCGCTGGCATTATTGATGTTGTTGGATACCTCAATGGTGATGTTGCACGATTCGCCGTCGCAGACGGGACGGTTGGGCTGGATGCCGAAGATGGCGTCCTGGCCGGAGCTGTATTCATGCACGTTGGTGCCGCTGACGGTGAAGTAGCCGTTGCCGCTTCCGCCCCAGCCGAAGTTGAAATGGAAGTAGTTGGAGTTGTCGTAGCCGTCGCAGAGGAAGGCGTGGCCGCCCTCGCTGCTGGAGCCGCTGTAGGAGAGGGGCATCCCTCCGTCAAGGTTGGCTTTCAGCATGTTCTGCCACTGTGTAACGGTGTATTGTGAAAGGTACTTCATCCCTTCGCAGGTGTAGTCGAAGTAGTTGGCAAATGCGTTGGGGAGGTCTTCCGAGTAGGCACCGCTGCCGTTGCAGCTGTACATCATCTCTACAGCCACGCCGCAATGGTAGGAGAGACGGGCCACTTGTGTCCTCATCAAGGAGTTGGTGCTGGCCTCAATGGATGTCGGCATCAGGTCATAAAGGTAGATGGTGTTGCCGAAGTCAGCGGAGAGGGTGCCGAGATCCACGGAAGGTTCGTCCATGGAGTAGGCATGGTAGCTGTGGGAACCGGTGCCGCGTACGGGCCATTCCCAGAAACGGAAAAGCTGTGCCGTCGCCGTCGCCACGCAGCCGGTTACCGCCTGTACGGTATAGCTACCATATTGATAAACAGGACACATGCTGTTGTAGTAGGGATACTGGTTCCAAGTGGTTTGGATGAGCGGTCCCACAATCACCGTGCGGGTGGCACGTTCCTGACGGTTGATGGCCTCCCACTCAGCTGCAACCTCTTCTGTCGCCTGATGGCTCTGGCTGATGGCCGTTCCGATCTCTTGGCGGTAGCCCTCCAGCATGTCGTTGAGACCTGCGGGAATCTGTCCCGGGTTGAAAGCTCCTTCGGTGGAGTAGCCCAGCACCGGCTTCGCACAGTCGTCGGCGGAGACGATGACAAAACCCTCAGTACCCATGTTCACCACGTAGTAGCAGGTGACTTCCGTGGTGCTTCTGCTGTGGCGTCCGGCAGTAGCTACCATATAGGTGGGCTGATAGACAATCTCAGGCTGGATGCCGCGCGATTGAGGGGCAACTGTGCTGAAAAATTGTTGCGCCACCGCCTGGGCCTGTGTCGGATCAATGGGGTTCGCTGATGCAAAATAGGAGAGAGCCACGCAAAAAAATGCCATGGCGAAGGTCAGAAATAGAGATTTTTTCATTGATTTTTGAATTTAAAAAACGGCGGCAAAGTTACGAATCTATGCGCAATCTGACAATCACTTTAAGACTTTTTTGCACGGAAATATTCTCCTTCTACGTAGAAAGGGTGGCTTGCAGGCCAAGGTAGTAGAAAATAGGACTATTTTCCCAACCGTTCCACCATTTCCGCCGTCACTTTGGAAACGGCAAACCTCGGCAGTTCGTCCACACCTGCTACTTGCTGGTTGTCTGTCAGTTCTGGCATCTTTTCCGGACGGATAACGTGGAAGGTGAAGTGGATTCGTTGGTGCGACAGAAGGTGCTTCTTTTGAAAGACGGTTTCGGGGGCTTTCATCGCGCGGATATGGTTCTCCAGCAGAAAACGGTCGAGGTCGAAATGGTCGGTTTCGGTTTCCACAAGGGGGAATTCGTACAGCCCTTTCCAGATGTCATTGTCGGTTCTTTTCTGTATAATGGATTGATTATCTTTTAGATAAATAAGATAATGGAAGAACCGGTCTTTGATGTTGGTGGTCTTTTCCTTGATGGGGAGCGTGTCGGTGCAGTGGTGGATAGCGGCGTAGCAGGTGGGGGCGAAGGGACACTGTTCGCAGTTGGGGTTGGTCGGCACGCACTGTATGGCGCCCATCTCCATCATGGCTTGGTTGAAGCTGCCGGCGTGGTCGGCGGGCATCCACTCTTTGCAGATGGCCTCCACCTTCTTGCGGGTGGCGGCGGTGGCGATATTGTCGAACAGCCCTTTGTAGCGGGCGGTGAAGCGGAGCACGTTGCCATCGACGGCGGGGTAGGGGAGGTTGAAGGCGAAGGAGGCGATGGCGGCGGCGGTGTAGTCGCCCACCCCTTTCAGACGGCGGATGCTCTCGTAGTCGGACGGGAAGATGCCGCCGTAGTCACGGACGACGGACTGGGCGGCGGCGTGCATATTGCGGGCGCGGCTGTAGTAGCCGAGTCCTTGCCACACCTTCAGCACCCGTGACTCGTCGGCTTCGGCCAACGCCGTGACCGTCGGGAAGCTGGCGATGAAATTATGGTAATACGACAGTCCCTGCACCACGCGGGTCTGCTGGAGGATGACCTCGGAAACCCAGATTTTGTACGGGTCATCGGTATTGCGCCACGGCAAATCGCGGCAGTTCGCGTCAAACCAATCCAGCAGAATTTTTGAAAACATCAAGTTATGCTTCAGAGTCCAGAGGCCAGAATCTTCAAATCTCTCAAATCTCTCAAATCTCTCAAATCTTTTAATCTAAGAATGCGAGCGCAGCGAGCTCAAATCTGAGAATACGAGCGCAGCGAGCTTAGTTGTTGTCAATGATTTGGAACAGTTCGTCAAGTTTGGGAGTGAGGATGATTTCGGTGCGGCGGTTTTTGGCGCGGGCGGCGGGGGTGTCGTCGGTGTCAACGGGGAAGAATTCGCCGCGGCCGGAGGCGGAGATGCGCTGCGGGTCAATGTTGCCGGAGGCGAGCAGCAGCTTCACGACCGCGGTGGCGCGCATCACGCTGAGGTCCCAGTTGTCCTTCACCTGCCCGTTGCCGTTGAACGGCACGTTGTCGGTATGGCCCTCAATCAGCACATTGATGCTGCTTTCGGTTTCGAGGACGGCGGCCAGTTCCTTGATGGCGGCCTTACCTTCGCCTTGCACTTCCCATTTTCCGGAAGCGAACAGAAGTTTCTCATCCATAGAAACATACACTTTGCCATTCCGCATTTCCACTTTCAGGCCGCTGCCCTCGAAGTTCTTCAGGGCGGAGGCGACTTTCTCTTTCAGTGCGCGGACTTCGGCATCCTTCTGGTTGAGGACATTCTGGAGTTCCTCAAGGCTCTTCATATAGGTTTCAAGGGAGTCTTCCTTGGCTTTCAGACGCTCCTGCAATTTATTGAGTTCCTGTTCCTTGGCGTTGAGCTGGGCGCGGGCTGCGTCAAGGTCGGTGGAGAGTTCGGAAATCTGGTTGCTGGTGGAGGTGGAGAGGCGGGAAATGTCGCGGGCGAGGTCGTCATATTCGTGCTTCACGCGGGCAAAGTCCTTCTCCGACTGTAAGAGTTTGCGGCTGAGGGAGAGGGTGTCCTGTTTCAGCTGGTCCACCTTGGCCTGCAGGTCGGCGACGTTCTTCTCAAGGTCCATCTTCTGGTTGCGGCAGTCGTTCAGCTCGTTGGTGGCAAACTGTTTGTCATCGGTACATTCTTTATATTGTGCCTCCAGTTCCTGATATTTTTTCTTGGTGACACAACCGGTGGAAAATGCAGCAATAAGACTTCCTAAAACAATGATACTCAATAATTTTTTCATACTTTACGGACAAATTTAAAACGTGCAAATTTATAACAGAAATCACAGATTCGGTTTCCTGTTTTTGTACTTTTATACACGGCTCAGTGTTGAAATTACAGGACGGAGTTCATGTGGTAATTCAAATATTTTCAGTATTTTTGCATTTCTTAATTTTAAAAATAAAAATACTGCATTATGAAAAGATTTGTCCGTTTAACTCTCTTTGTCAGCGCGATTTGCGCAATGCTTACGATGACCAGCTGTTCTTACAACTCAATGGTTGCGGCGGAGGAGAACACCGAAAGCGCGTGGTCTGAAGTCCAGAACCAATACCAGCGCCGTGCCGACCTTGTGCCGAACTTGGTCAACACCGTGAAGGGTTATGCCGCTCACGAGAAATCAACTTTTGAAGCTGTGACAGAAGCCCGTACCAAGGCTTCTTCCATCAATCTTACCGTGGATGACCTGACGGAAGAGAACCTCGAAAAGTTCCAGAAGGCGCAGGACGAACTCGGTTCCACCCTCAGCCGCCTGATGGCTGTGGCCGAAGCCTATCCCGATCTGAAGGCCAATGAAAATTTTATGGATCTGCAGGCACAACTGGAAGGTACGGAGAACCGCATCGCCGTTGCCCGCCGCAATTTCAACGAGGCTGCGCAGAGCTACAACACACTCATCCGCAAGTTCCCCGCTATCATTACCGCCAAGATCTTCGGTTTCAAGAAGAAAGCGTACTTCCAAGCAGCCGCTGGCGCAGAAACTGCCCCGACTGTAAGTTTCGAATAATCTGAAAGATGAAACGTCTTTTCCTCCTGTTTTTGCTGGCACTGTCGGCCGTCTTCTGCCGTGCACAGCTTCCCGAGTTCTCCAATCGCCTTGTCAACGACTATGCGAAGGTGCTGAGTGATGATGAGGTTCGTACGATGGAAACGCGCCTCCGGAGCTATTACGACACCACCTCGAATTGTGTCATTGTGGTCATCATTAACGATTTGGCGGGCTATGAGGCCGCCGACTACGCCCAAAGGTTAGGGGAAAAGTGGGGCGTGGGAACGGGCAAGTACAGCAACGGGCTGGTCATTCTGCTCAGTCCGAAAGAGCACGAAGTGTTCATCGCCACCGGTTACGGTTTGGAAGGTGTCCTTCCTGACGTCACCTGCCACCGAATCGCTGAAAAGTATATGAAGCCGCACTTTCAGGAGGAAGAGTATTACGAAGGACTTGAAGCCGGTCTGGACGTCATCCTGCCGGTGGCGGCCAAAGAATACAGTTTTGAGGAGTTCCAGAAAGAGCAGGATGCCGCTGAAATGGCATTGTTGATGAAATTTCTGGGATTCCTTGTGGGTTCTGTCCTAATTATTTTACTTGTCGCCCTCATCGCTTCCTATCGGAAAAAGCATCCCTCCAAGCGTAAACTGGCTCTTCTAGCTATTGCCAATGCCAAGACCAAGGAGGATTTGTCTGCTGCTCTTTCAGAAGCTAAGAGATTGAGAATCAAGCAGACTAAAATTGATGAGTCCCTATCGCAGCTTTTCAACCGGTGTGTGATGAATGTCACCAAAGCGCGGACGTACCGGTCGATGGTGGACGGGATGTCGCTGGCGTTGGAGATGGGTGCGGACGAGCAGCAGGTGCAGATGGCGCGTGAACAGGCTGTTGCGGGCATCATTGCCGCTGTGGGCAGTGCCCGTTCTGTAACGGGATTGCAAGAGGCTGTCCGCGAGGCGGAGCGTGCCGGTGCCACCGAATTCGCGCTTGCCCAAGGGCGTGAAAAAGCACTGTCCGGAACCTTGTCGGACTTGTCCAAAGCTGTTAATGTTAAAGCTTTGCGTAGTCTGGAGGATGCGGCGATTTCGTTCGGCGCACAGTCTGTGGACGTGCAGCGTGCCAAGGAGCTGGCAGGACGTAATGCGTTGAGTCGTATCAGCAGTCCCAAAAGTATTGATGATGTCACTGCTGCCATTGAACTAGTTGAATTTCTGGGAATTTCGGAAGTATCGTTGTCATCTGCGAAGGAGGCGGGACAGCGTTCCGCACTGGATGACTTGGCGAAGGCCAATTCGAACGGTGAGATCAAGAAGGCTTCGGAGTTGGCCTTGTTCCTTGGGGCTGCGACGCTTGCGGTGATGGCCGCGAAAAAGCTGGCGCAGGCGCGGTTACGCCGTTCGTCCGGCAGTTTCGGTGGAGGCTCGTCTTTTGGTGGAGGAGGCTCCTTCAGGGGCGGCGGCTCGTCCGGCACTTTCGGCGGCTTCGGCGGCGGCCACTTTGGTGGCGGCGGCGGCGGTGCCAAATGGTGAGGGAAAAGCCAAAAATCATCATAAATTTTATTGCCTTATGATTATCATTTTATGATTTCCATTTTATGGAAATTTCGTACGGCTGATTCAGAATCTTTGAAAGCCGCTGAACGCAAAAAAGTTGTACTTTTGCCGCTTCAATTCTTGAAAAAGGATTTTTATAAAAAAGAAGGACAACTCATTGAAGGATAATATATTGTATTTTCAAAAACGATGAATCTCGACAACATTCTTACGTTTCTTAAAAACATTTTCTCCTTCGATGAGGCCTATCCGCTCCTGTTTACGCAGTTCTATTTTTGGGCGTTCTTCGCCATCGTCTTTGCTTTTTTCGCCCTGCTGAAAAACAAGATCCTTCTGCGTAACACCTATCTGTTTTTTGTCAGTCTCTTTTTCTACTATAAAACCTCCGGCTCGTTTGTCGTCATCTTATTGACAATAACCTTGTTAGGATTTTTTATTGCCCGATGGATGGGCAAGTCCGAACGGACGGGCCTGCGGAAGTTCCTGCTGGCTTCGGGCGTGGTCATCAACCTGTTCGTGCTGTTCTACTTCAAGTACGCCTACTTCTTTGTGGATGCCGTCAATACGCTGTGCCACACCGACTTCATCGTGGTGAACTATTTCGCCCTATGGGCAAACGAACTGACGGCCACCGCCCATTTTGACGTGGGCAAGATTCTGCTCCCGGTGGGAATATCGTTCTATATCTTCCAGAGTATTAGTTACTTGGTGGATGTTTACCGCCGTCAGGTGGAGCCGATTTCCAATATCCTGAACTTCGGCTTTTACGTCAGCTTTTTCCCGGGTTTGGTGGCGGGCCCGATCATCCGCGCCAGCCAGTTCGTGCCGCAGCTGTACCGCAAGTACTTCCTGTCGCGCCGTCAGTTCGGCATTGCCCTTTTCTGGATTCTTAATGGCTTGATTAAGAAGATTGTAATGAGTGACTATCTCGCGGTGAACTTCGTGGACCGCGTGTTCGACAACCCCGTCCTGTTCACCCCGTTTGAGAACCTTTCCGCGCTTTTCATCTACTCCCTGCAAGTCTATGCCGACTTTTCCGGTTATACCGACATTGCCATCGGTGTGGCGATGCTGATGGGCTTTTATCTGCCGCAGAACTTCAATTCGCCATACAAGGCGACCAACGCCGGCAATTTCTGGAAACGGTGGCATATCTCGCTGTCCAACTGGCTGAAAGACTACCTTTACATCCCCCTCGGCGGTAACCGTAACTCCACTGCGGCCACCTACATCATCATCGTTTTTCTTGGTATCGTAGCGGTGCTTGTATCGGGAAGTCTTATCTTGGCGTACATTCTGGCGGGAATCGCGGTTGTTCTTGCTATGATTGCCATCATCTTTCCCGCTTCGCGAAAGAAGATTTCCACCAACATCAACAATATGGATACGATGCTGTTGGGCGGTTTCTGGCACGGCGCAAGCTGGAACTTCATCATCTGGGGCGGCCTGAACGGCTTGGGCATTCTGGTCTATAAGTTTTGGAAAAGCTTGAAATACTACTGGCGGACGTTGGCAGCATTTGTCCCGTTCGCGGCATGCCTGATTGTCAACCACTTCGCATCGGCACCAATCTGGCGTATCGGCTGTGTGTGGTTGGGCGTGATTTTCTTCGGAACCATCGTGAAGCACCTATATACGCTGATTGCGCCGAAGCGGGATATCCCGTGGCTGGATCGCGCGTGGGGCATCCTCCAGACCTTCGTCTTTATTTCGTTCACCCGTCTGTTCTTCCGCTCCGGCTCGAACCTGGACCCGGCGGTGGCCAACCAGACGGCATGGAACACGGCCAAGGCGATGGTGGGACAAATCGGTGCCTCGTGGGACGGCTCACTCATTCCCGACATCCTGCTCACCTACAAGTATGTGTTCCTGATGTTTGCTGCAGGAATGGTTATCCATTGGTTGCCA
>Ga0310696_10007034_pt1 | contig 13282 bp, 11 predicted proteins | sample AusTroGonzalo_MG_4_FD_203885 | JGI IMG/M metagenome (GOLD analysis project Ga0310696, IMG submission 203885) | Bovine rumen microbial communities from tropical cattle in Woodstock, Queensland, Australia - Gonzalo_02 (v2) (version 2) | ecosystem: Host-associated > Mammals > Digestive system >... | reverse complement strand
TCCAGACCATGCCGTTCGTGACGTAGCAATAGACATAGGTCTTGCTGTCGTGGTTGGGGTAGATGATGTCGAAGTCCGTGATGAGCGTGCATCCGGCGTGGATGTTGGTCGTGACGCCGCCATATGCTTCTATCGGGTTGCCGCTGATGCGCACCGTTCCCGCGCCCAGCGCGGTGATGCATTCAAGGCGGAACGGCTCGGAGGCGCTTCCGAGGTCGTTGGTGAGGGCCAGGACGGTGTCGGCCGTGGCGTTTTCTATGACGAGCGAGTCGCCGGGCGCCACTTCGCCGTCCCAGTTTCGCGAGTCGGCGAAGTTGACGCCGTCACCCCCGCCTGTCCAGACGCGCGTCGCGGCAAATGTACAGCACGGAGCCAAAAGGAGTAGACATGCTAGACGAAGTAGACGGATAGAAACGCGCTTCAGCGCGTCCGTAGCGCCAATAGAGAGAAATACATTTCCCATAAATGTACCCCCCCCCCTAAAACACTTCATTTCATGCAGTTTCATGTTTTCACTCCTTTATTTGAAAAAAAATCAAGGTCGAACAGCCGCGTTCCTGTCACGGCTTTGTGTAGTGTACCAAATTCCCCGTCGGCAGTCTATTGCCAAATCGGACGTTTTGGGGAAGTTTTGTGAGCTGCTTCCACCCCGAGTCAAACGTCCAGATTAATCACGAAACATGGCCAGGCGATCTCGGAACACGCGAAGGTACTCCGCTTTCGCGTCTTCCGAAAGAAGCGACCGGGCGACCATGTCCTCCACCTGCGGCAGACGATCCCTGAATTCGCCGACGATGCCGACGACGGATTTCCCGTCCACCCCGTATGCCCTGCCCAACGCCACGAAGTCGGGCATTGAGTAGTATCCAAGAGCCTCGAACTCGGAAGTCATGAAGTCTGGATCCCTGAACATCGACAACGCCATGAATGTAATATCCCCGGGATAGTGCAGCATCGTGTTGAGCAGGTCGTAGGCCGGAGACATCACATAGTCGCCGAGTTCGCTCTCGAAAACGGAGAAGTTCTTTAGATGGGCGTCGCCGTTGGCGAAAAGATAGTCGAACAAAATCTGCCGGAACACCTTGGGAAGTTCCACGCGCGCGGCGGGACACGCCATGCGGACTACATCCGCCATCTCCTCATAGCTGAAATCGTACTTGTACGACTCGCCGTGCGTCTCTTCGCTCCGCCCCGCGACCTGACAAAGATCCTCCTGCCGAATCGACTTGCCGTGTCTGCGGTCGAACCTGCGCGTAAGGTAGGCGAGTTCGCCGTCGGCAAAGCGGACGCACTTGTTCTCGGCCGTGCGGATTCCGAAAAGACGCTCGGCAATCTGCATAGTCAGATTCTCGTTCGCGGGAATGTCCGCGGCGAATCTGGCCAACGAGTCCTCCGGCACGGGCTTCAGGATGAAGTCCCCGCCAGACTCGACTACGGCAAACTCGCCGTCAACAATCGACAGGAGGACCTTGGACTGCACTCCGGAAATGGAGTTGCGCAGTCCGCTGCGAACCATCATGGGCAGGCGCAAGTCCGCTTTCGTGAAAGGAAGCACGTCTGGCACTTTATCTCGGAAGGACATAGACAGCTCCAATCGCGCCTTGCCTGCATGTTTCCGCAAGCCGGGTGAAATGGTCGTTTTCGTCGATTTTCATGGTGCGGCACTGCATGCGCTTCTGAGCACCCTCCGCCAAAAGCCCGTAGAAGAACGGAAACAGCACGTCGGAACGATGCACGGCCTTTCGCTTGGAAAGTGAAAACGCCACAGACGGGCGTGAACTCTCGCGATACGCACGCGTATAGCGGAATTCATATCCGCCGCGCCTGAAACGCGCAAGCACCCCGGCCTCAACACCCTTCACATAGACCGTTACGCACTTCATGTCGCCTCCATATCCCTTACACAAACCTTCAGCTCCAGCCCCAATGCATCGGCCACGGAGTCAACCAGCCTGAAGGTTGGATTTCCGCTCCCACGTTCCAGATTGCAAAGAGCATGCTCTGAGACACCGCAAAGCTTGGCCAATTCTCGCTGATTGACCCTTAAAGCTTTACGCCGCCTTGCGAGGAATGTACCTATCTCATCAATTTTCATTGTAATGAAGTTTATCATCTTCTCCGCCACCTGTCAACCCAGAAAAGAGACCGATTCTTCATTATATTGAAAATCCGTCGCTCATGCGAAAGACTTTCGTGTCAAAATCTGCACAGAACTGCGATACAGGATTCCTCGCTCAACCAGCCTACGGCGAACCTCCGTTGGAGAAATTAAACAAATTAGAACATAGAGATTCTAAATTCAAGGCCGAACAGCCGCGTGTCGGGCGAGGCGAAGCCGCACGTGAAACGGTCGGCATCCTCCGCCACAGCCTCTCCGGACAGAAGATCGACAACGCGCTTGCACTTTCCCGGCAGCGAAACCGAGATCTCCCCGCCGTCCTTCGTGTGCACCGCCATGAAGCGCTCGTTCGCGAACACCACGCATGGCTTCGACGCCCACACGAGCGCGCCAGCCCCCTTAATCACGCCTCTCAGGCTCTCGGCTGTATACTGCTTGTAGTCGTAGGCATAGACGCTCGTCCAGCCGTCCATCTTCGTCGTGGAAATGCCGGGCGTGGCGAACGGCACGCCCGCATATCCCTTCACGCGCTCCGGGTCGAGAGACTTGCCGTCGGAAAGCCCGGGAGCGTAGCACCATACGACAGTCTTGCCGCCTGTCATCACCTTCGCGGCGAGCAGGGCCTTCTTCTCGGGCGTTATGTTGATCGCCGCCGGGCACACCACAACCTTCGCCTTCGAGATGTCGCGCGTCTCGAGGTCGGATAGCGTGCACACGTCGAACGGCACGCCCGTCTTCGAGAGCTCGTTGCGGAAGTGCTGGCCGAAGCCGCGCTCCTTCTCGTCCTTCTCGTTCAAATGGTAGATGCTCTCGGGGTCCGAGACGAGCAGCACCTCGTCGGCGGGATGCGGAAGTGCGCCGGAGTATAGACGGGTGATCTTGGCGAGCTTGGCGATGCGCGCCCTGATGGCTGGATCGTCGTAGAATCCGTTCTCGCCGCCCCACATGTCGAACCACCAGTATGAGCAGCCGTTCGCGATGGCGAAGGCGGCCTCTCGCGTATTGCCGGCGAGGTCGTCCTCGAACGTCTTCCATATTCCCTTGCCCCAGCGCTTCTGCGTGTGGGGGCCAAAGTCGATCTCATGCATGAGGCGCTTGCCGTGGCGGCGGGCGGTGGAGTGGACGAGCTGGCTGCCGGAGCCGCCGCCCATCCAGCGCTCTGAGTAGTTGCCTGGGGCGATGAAGAAGTCGATGTCGGGCGAGGCGAAGACGCGCTCGTAGTCGAGGTGCGCAAAGGAACAGTGCTTGTTGTCGCTCACGTAGTAGTATCCGAAGAAGACGCCGATGTCCTTGTTCGCGGGGATCGCCTTGCGGGCGGCGGCGGCGAAAGTCAGGATCGCGTCGGGCCCGACGGAGTTGTGGAACTTCCAGTAGTCTATCTTGTCCTGCTCCGTGGCAGGATCATAGACAAGGTTCTCGAAGGCGGCCGTCTTGATCTTCTCCTGGTCTGGCACCGAGGGCCCGTAGTCTAGGCCGCGCGCCCTGCACCACTTCTGCCATGCGGCGTTCTTGTTGCGGCTGGTGCGGCCGCGGTCGTACTCATACCATTCGCTCGTGCCGCCGCCGGAGAGGATGTAGGCGCGGATGCGGTGGCCCCACTTCTTCTCGGAGTAGGCGATGAAGTCAAGCATCCACTCCTTTGTCTTCGCTATCCACTTCGGGTCGCACGCGGCATGCGTCACATCGGTGAAGGAGTCGAGCCAGAAGCGGTGCGTCGCCCAGTACGGCGTGTTAAGGTCGATCATGCAGAGGAATTCGGCGTTGGGGCTCGCCTTGAGGAAGTCGCCTATCTGCGCGTCGAGGGCGGACCAGTCGTACTCCTTGAAGTCCTTCCAGATGAGCGGGTAGTCGCAGTACGGATGTCCAACGCCGTTGATCGTGTTGGCGGCGAAGAAGCACCTTACGGTTATGCCCATCTCGGCGAAGTCCTTGGTGCGCTCGAGCTGCGGACGGAAGCTGCGGTAGCAGATGTACTGATCGCGCGGGCCGCCGAAAGCGACGCCCGCCGTCAGCAGGACAAGCGCGCCAAGACACACTGCCCGCACGTTCGCATGTACAGTTCGAGACTCGCGTTCGCGACTCTGTCTATAGATTCTCTCCATGCGAGATATGATATCAAAATTCTTCAGCCCCGCGCAATCACCAATAACTCTACCTACTTGAGGACATTTTCAAGCCACGCTCTGTACACGGGCTGGTACTCGGACGGTCCGCCACCATGACCGTGCTCAACCTTGTCAAACATGAACTTTGGTCCGCGAAGTTCGTTGTAGATGGTATACACCGAGTCGGGCGGCACGGCGTCATCGATGAACCCTACGCTCATGAACACGGGGACGGTGATGCGTCGCGCGCAGTAGGCGGCGTCGAAGTAGCGAAGCATCTTCCAGCGTTCATTGAGCAGACCGTCGCGGATGCCGATGGGGCGCCCTTCAACGGAGCCGGAGAGGTTGCCGAAGTTCGGCACACCGCAGAACGCCGCCTTGATGTGCGGGCTGAATGCCGTGTAGTATACGCCGAAACCGCCGCCATGGCTCGCGCCGGAGTGGCTTATGCGCGCACGATCGATGGAAGGCTCCTTCGCGGCGAAGTCAATGAGCCGGCAGCCGCCGAGGATGCATGGATAGAAGTAGAGATCGCGCGGCGCCTTGTCGATGTTTTCGAAGATGAAGCGCCGAAGGTTGTGCTCTTTGAGCCACTGCGCGTGGTGCGCCTTGCCGTCGCGGGCGGCGGGCCTGTACGGCGGCAGATGGATCAACAACGCCGCCGATGCGGTAGGCGTGCCTCCGGCGAGCGCGTCGGCTTCGGTGAAGTACGCCTCGCCGCCGCTCACCACCACACGGAGCGGATAGGGGCCGGGGCCTTCCGGAAGACGCAGGAACCCGTACTGGCGCTTTCCGTTTACGGTGTTGCACGAGACGGCGTAGATGCCTTTTGCCAACGAGCGCTTTTCGTAGTCGGCCGGGATGGACTCGAGCTCCTTGAAGGCGTTGCCCCAGAACTTGTCGTAGTCGTCCGGCGGCGGGAGGGACGGGCGGAGGCGCTCCGGCTCAAACGCCGCTCCGGCCGAGACTTCATCGCCCGCTTTGTCCATCCGCTTGGCCCAGCAGCGTATGAAGCCAGGCTTGCCGAGCGAGAACGACACACGGGCGGGAGTGGTGGTGACGAACAGGGAAAGCGGTTCCTTTCTCACACGGCAGAAGCGTACCTCCACGGCGACGCCCGGCTGCGGCGAATTGACGAGGAACTCGGCAGTCTCCTCGATCCGGTAGCGGTGCGAGGCGCGGGTGCAGGCGAGGGAGATGGCGTTGTCGTCCCCGACGGCGCAGAACGCCGCCGAAAGCGTCAGGATCAGAGTCGCGCACGCAGTTGCCGTCTTGGTAGAGTCTGTCATAGAGAGCTCCTTTGGGGATGGACGAGGTAAAATGTATCAATTCCAGCCCCCATCGTCAAGGGGATGTTTGGCAAATGACGCCCTTGGTTATTTGGGGATTGCCATCACCGTTGGGAAATGGCATAATGTAGGCGATGAAAATCTTTCTGGCCATTATCGCCGCAGTCGGAATTGTAAAACTAAACGCCATGTCAGACACAACTCGCATCTATGCCGGACACAATGCCACAGGTTCGGCAATTTACGCTTACGACACAAAATCGGGGCGTCTTTACAAAGGGCACAATGCCACAGGCTCGGCCGCGTGGATTTACGATTCGCGCAGCGGGCGCATCTTTAAGGGCCACAACGCCACCGGATCGGCAGCCTTCATCTATGATGGTTCGTCATGTCGCTTCTACGTCGGCCACAACGCCACGGGTTCCGCGACGGCCGTAGCTGCAGGATCATCGCCGCTGCGCATCTTCAGTGGCCACAACGCGACGGGAAGCGCCTTCTGCGCCGTGGTTTTCGGCTCCACAACACGAATGTATCGCGGCCACAACGCCACGGGGTCGGCCGCCTACTCCATCAGTGGCGACCTTCCAGCGGCGGTAGTCGTATTCCTTGCCGAAAAGCTGCTCGACTGACGTCGTAATCCGCCGTCCACGGGCATCCAGTACGCGCACGACGCGGCAGTCTGCCCCGAGGCGAAAATCACGAGTCCGCGAACGCCACGGCTTGATGTAGATTCCGCGTTGCGCATGTGGTCTATCGTCAGGCGTTGTCAATCTTCGCAATCAGGTCGTTGGCACGGACGAAATCGCCTGCAAAGCGTTGGAGGGCGCGGTCGAGGTTAGCCCTGGAATTTGGCGCATTCTTCATCGCTGATCAGTCCCTTCTCTTTGGCTGCAATCGCAGCGTCCGCAACCCTGTCCAGCTCCACGGAACCGTCGTCCCGCGCAGTCTTGAGGGCATCGACAAGTCCCTGACACCGGATTCCTTCGTAGCCCTCGTACTCGACCATTTCGCAACTGGCGTTCTTCTTCACCCTGAATCCAGACGGGAGCTTGCGTCTGACGCGTCTTGAGGTCCCGACGTAGAAGGTGGAGGGGTTGGCGGGCGTGAGTCCAAGCATGTACAACACGGACGCCCCCCTCAGGTACGCGCCATCGCCGACAATGGCGACGGATATGGCGTAAATGTCGTTCGGCCCGACGACATGGTACTGAACCTGATAGACCCCGTGTCCGAGGCGCGTCAGGCGGCCACTTTTCACCATCGCCACCATGCACTGCTTGGAAACGCCAAACTCCTTCGCCTGTGCGGATGTTATTATGCCATAGTGGTCTTCCGCCACCGGCCATATCTGCTCGTACGCTGTCATGTCAAAAGTAAAGCCTTTCTTTTACCTTTTGCCGCCAGCGGACATTATAGCAAACATCCGCCCTGTGAATCAACCTCAAAAGATGTCATGTCGTGTAGTTAGCAAAAGCGGAAAAGTTGTAGTCAGCAAAAGCGGACTCAGCGCTTTGGCAAATGAAGCTGTGGATTTGTGGTAAAAACGACCTTGGGAGGCCCTGAATGAGTTGGCTTGTTAAGCGCAATGGAAATCGAGCCGTCCACGTGCCGGTAAAGGAACGCCCTCGTTCCGCTTGGGCATCCAGTGGGACACCAGAGGCCATCGACAAGAATCCTGCCGCGAGGGCCGATAACTATGCCCGTGCGCATCGACCATACGAGTTCCCACCATCCGTCGGACGGAATCGGACGCAGCTTGTTCCGTCCCTCGGTTATTGCGTCGTTCCAGGCTGTCTGAGGCGTCTTCCCGATTTCGCGGTGAATTTCGAATCCGTTGCGGTAGTCGGCAAGCGCCTGGGCGTGCCTGTTGAGAACTTCCAGCGGGGTGTCGGAATCGAAGCGCTCGTGGGCGAAAGATTTTGGCAACCTGTCCTGCCAAACCTGATGAACGCGCTCGATTTTCCCCTTCGCCTCGGGCGAATTGGCAAGGATGAAAGACACATCATAGAAGTTCAGCTTGCGTTCCAGAGCGGTTGCGTTGCCGTCCCCTGAGTTGAAGAAACTGGCTTTGTCCACATAGATCTTTAGAGGAAGGCCGAATCGCGTAAAAGCCCCGTAAAACAAGTGTATATACGATTCCAGGCATTCGCGGGCATACAGTCCGATCCCCGTCTGCATCCTGCTGCAGTCATCGATGAGATCGATGAGATGCTGCTGGCCGTTTGCCCTGCCGAGGAAGTAGTCCGGCGTAGCGTCCATCTGCCAGAGTTCTCCTATGGACGTGCGCTGCCATCTGCGCGTGTGGGGCGAGGTGTGCGGTCTTTGCCGGAAACTCTTGATGCCTTGGGCAAGCGCCCACTTGCGAACCTGTGCACGACCCAGCGGAAATCCGAAACGCCTGCCTGCCTCCGCAGCCGCAAAAGCGTACGAGAACCGCTCTGCGTTACTTCCTTTCGAAAGAACCTCACGAAGGAAGGCCTGTACCTCCAACGGCCAGGCCGGAAGATGGTTGCCGCCGGAGACGCCAGGCCTCCAGTCGCCCAGCACCCCTCCGGACTTCGCGTTAAGATACGCCGTGCGCAATTCGTAAAGTCGCGTCTTGCCGATGCCGAGATCCTCCATTGCGGACTGCGCGTCAATCAATCCGTCAACGAACTGTTCCATCGTGTCGCGAATGTGCGCGACGCCCAATCGTGTCGAGATTTGTCGTTTCATGGGGTATATTTTACCCCATTTGTCCGCTTTTGCTGACTACACCGGCGGCCGCCCCCCTGTCTAGTTCGATTCTGATAGACTATCCCCTGTTCCTGCTCAACAGGTGTTGGGATAGCTGATTCGCAAGGAAAGGCGAAAAGAATGCCCGGGAGACGATGGCCATCGTCTCCCGGGCGGTGGCGACAAGCCCGTTCACTCCCAGGTTCGGCAAACCGACCCATAGCTAGGGCGTCGCCACTTTGCGTGGTCAATAAACTGAATGGTTGCAAGGGCTGCGGACCCTGCAAGGTCCGGCAGTTGCTTTCAGCTCGTATGACAAGGAAAGTATACCATGAATCAGGCCAGGATGCACATCGGAGTGGATGTCGGCAAGGAATGTCTCGACATCTGCTATCCAGACGGATCAAAGGAACACATCGGAAACACAAAACGCAGCAGAGCAAAACTCATCAGGAAGGCAAGGGCAATGTCTGCCATTGTCAGCTTCGAAGCCACAGGACCGTACGAGGAAAATCTTGCGGACGAATGTCTTGCCGCAGGAGTTTCCGCCGTCAGGCTGGACGCATGGAAGACGAGGAAGTACGCGGAATCCCAGGGGATGCTTGAGAAAACGGACGCCATCGACTGCGAGATGATCCGAGATTTCGCGGCATCTCTCAAACCGGAGCAGCTTCGCTTCGTCCGCCCCATGTCCGACGGTTACAGGAGGCTCAAGCGGGCGACCAGCGTCAGGAGGAACCTGATCAAGGCCAAGACACTTGTCGTCAATCAGCTCGAGAACATACTGGACAAGGACGTCAGGGCCTCTGTCTCAAGAGTCATTGACGCTCTTGAGAGACAGATCGAAAAGATGGACGCGCTTTGCACCGAAGCGATAAGGTCGGACGAGAAGATGAACGCCCTCGCCGTGCGATTTGAGCAGGTTGTCGGCGTTGGCCCCGTGCTGATCAGCACGATGCTGTCGTCCTGTCCTGACATCGGATCGTTCACGTCCAAGGGCATCGCCAAGATGGCTGGCGTCGCACCCATCGAGAACAAGAGCTGCACGATCAGAAAGAAGTCGAAGCCACGGCGAGGCCGAAGGGAACTGCGAAGTGCGCTGTACATGGCCGCTGTAAGCGCCTGCCACAGCAACCATCTCCTTGAGCCTGTCTACAAGAGGTTCACCGACAGGGGGATGCCAAGACGTGTCGCGCTCATCGCCTTGGCCCGTCACATCGCAATCCTGATGAACTACATCGCGAAGTACCCCGATTTCAATCCGGCCGTCGACCCGAAGAAGGTCGCCCTGCTGGCCCTACCAAAGAGAAAGCCAGGGCGTCCCCGCAAGAACCCGTAACCACGACAACGGATAGACCATGGACAATCAGCGCTGCCTTGCCGCAGCGTTTGCGGAGCTTTTGTCCCGAAATTCAAAAAGGGTTCTCCTTCCTCTCCTCCTTTCCCCCTCACCCCTTTTTCTCCTTGCTATCTTCTCCCTGCGCTGACGCGCAAAAAAGAAATTCAAAAATTATGGTTGCTATGGGGGGCGTGCTGCCCTTCCTTTCATTCAAAGATCAGCAACGATATAGCCCAGAACAATCACATAGCCTTACATTACGGACTATTTCTCATCTGTCCGCTTTTGCTGACTACAACTGTCCGCTTTTGCTGTCACCTCGACACCTCAAAAGATGTCAAAAGCAAAGGAAATCTTTTACAATTTGGCATTCAATAGCAGCGGAAGCAAATCACCCTTATGGCGGGGGCCACACACGTCCTAAATCCATTTTCGGTCATGATGCGTCAAGGACCAATGAAAACTTGCCACATATTGACCACAAATGGGCAATTTGTGCCATGTCTGACACTGTGACCTCTAATAGCAGAACCGTCGGCGGCTTATCATCGCCTTTAATCCGTTTCAATGACCCGATATAATCCGGTCATTTGTTTGGAGTGACTCCATCTTCTCATCCCGCCTGTCAATCCCCCACTTCCGCCGCCCTCATACGAATCCAACTTGAAGATGAAATAGTTCTTCATTGTGGTACAAGTGTACCACAAATACCTTCCGTTCGGCAACTTCAAACCCACCACCGCATTTTGCAAAATCCGGTGGTTGGCGAATCATGCGAGAGAGGCATTCAGGAATGCGGCGGCAAGCGAGCTCCTGGGCTTAGCGAGCGAGTAGGAACCGTCTTGATCGCGGATCACAATCCCGGCGGCCGACAACATGCCCAGATGGCGGAGGAATGATGTCTCACCAAGACCCGAGAGCTTCTTGAACTCCGCGTAGCGAATCGGCTGGACGTTCTTTAGGAGCCGAACGATCGCTTCGCGGCGCGGATGGGAATACGCCTGCAGGAGGGGCAGAAGCCGGGATGTCCAGTCCTTCGGCAGGTTTTTCATGGCAAACAGCCTGGCAAACGACTTCTGAATCTCGGCGGCGACGGGAAGTGAGCGATCGGAACCGGTGCCGTAATACACGTAAGGCCCCGAACGAATGACGCTAATCAAGCCACGCGCGTTCAGCGCACGGAGATATGTGCTTGCAGTCGAGGCGGAGACATTCGCCTCGGCAGCGAGTTCCACGACGCCCTTCGATCCCTTTGCGAGAGCGACAAGGCGCAAGAGGTTCAGACGCTCGGCGTTCGCCAGCGCACGCGCCGTTCGCCATAATGTCGGCTTAAGTCCTGTTGCCATGCGCGATATGATACCAAAACCGCCGCAGAACTACCACCGCATTTTGCAAAGTCCGGTGGTTGGGCCGGCGAAGTAAAGAGCCGACGAACGGAACCAGTATGGCCACCACCGCATTTTGCAAAATCCGGTGGTTGTGGCGGCGAAGTAAAGCGCCGACGAACAGAACACACAGTTACCACCGCACTTCGCAAAATACGGTGGTAGTGCACGCATCTGCATTGCGGCAAGTCTTCTTGTCTGGACGAGTCCTATGGCATCGCCTCTTACGCTACTGTGTCAATGCTGCCGTGCCAAAGGGGGCTGACCCTGCGTTGACCTGTTTTCCACTTACGGCGTCTCTCCGTACCTGTACGCATCGCTACCACCTACATACCACGACGGTAGAGGTTCACGCGAATAATAATCCATATCATCCGACCCGTCGGATTCGTCAGACACCTCTTCTCCCAATTCTATAAAACTGTCAAATGCTTTCCTGTAATTCACATTGGCCTTCGCTTCACCAATGCCGATCACTCGGACCCCTGCCTTTTTAAGTTCCAACACAACACCCCGATAATCTGAATCAGACGAAACGATGAAAACACATGTTTCTGCGGGCACGCAATTACTAATCAATCGGCGGATGTCCTTTATGATCTTCTTGTCGACCTTGTTTTTAGCCGGACCACCTGGAAGGCGAATCTCCTTCAACCAATCAGTAGTCATCACCATCTCATGCCAACCCAATGTTGCACGATCCCTCTGAAGCGCATACACCTTCCCACTACACATATCCACAAGATAGAAAATACTGCGCTCAATCTGCTCAATGAACTTACGGGGCACGTTCTCCGCATCGATAAACGCAAACACGTTCTTGCCGTGATCGCCTACAGCGATCTCTCGTTCGAGTTGTCGCTCAATCATCCCCCACTCTTCATAAGTTGCACCCGACGAAAGCGCATCCTCAAGCGCCTGCCCGGTTAGCCCGAATGCGAAATCCCACTCACTCATTTCATGCCTCTAGAAAAACCGGTATGATTCTTTACGCCCATCTTCACCTTCACTACAACCTTCCTCTTCCCAAACTTCGTGCGCTGCCGCTTCCCTGTCCTCCGTAGCCTTGGCGAAGGAGGATGCATCGCCGCAAGCCTTCTGGTCTTGACGAGTCCCATGTGGCGTTCTCCGTTAGTTCACTGTTTGCAAGCCGCGGCGCACAACTTCGCGCATCATCCTTTTACCACGCCAGTTGATCAATTCAGTCGCAGTCTGAATGTATTCGCGGCATGCACGTACGTAGTCGTCGCGTGAAACACCACGTCGCCAGTGCCAAAAGCCTCTGTAGAGCCGCTTCGGAACCAGATTCGCGTCACAATAGTCTTGCAGCATGAACTTCTCCACATATCGCCTCCAGCCGATCTCGCCCCGATAGTCGTCCCAGAAGAACGCATTCGCGTCAACAAGTCCCATCAGCATGGCGTTGGCCCGCGACTTCCCAAGCAGACATTCATGCAAGGCGACAAGGAACTGATCGAAATAGTCATGCCAGGCCGTACGGCAAGTGTTCATCGTCTTGCCGCCGCACTTCACATTGGGAAGCGGGAGGAAATTCCCGATGCGGTGATAGGTGTACCAGAATTCGTGGGTCTTCTCGAAAAGTTCTTCCTCTACGCCAAAACGCCGAAGCCCTTCGAACCCGGAAACTGGATCCGGGGCCACGCCGCCATCCTCGATCTCACGACCGAAAAGAGTCCGGAACGAGTTCATGGTGTCACCCCGCATCCTCTGTTCGCATCTGCATTCAGAATCGTTAGGAGGCACCGGCGGAGATTCACGAACGCGTTCAATTCCCCAAAGCCTATGATACACCTCCCATGCAAGGTTAGTATCGTCGCAATCCGCGGAATCCAGAGTGGAGAAACCATATACAAGCGGCAACACCTGGATTTCGCCGAGGCTCAACTCCGCGAACTTCTCCACGTTTCCGCCAAGATGCCGCGCCGCAAATCCTTCAAGATCAAATGCGTATTCCTTCACCAAAAACTCCTTCGCTGTCTCACGCCCTTCATCCCCGCCTTTGCGCGCTGCTGTTTCCCTGTCCTCCGTAGCCGCCTGTCCGCCGTAGCTTCAGCGTAGGCGGATGGCGAAGGAGGATGCATCGCCGCCAGCCTTCTTGTCTTCACAAGTCCCATGACATCACCTCTCGCGCTGCTGTGTCAATCCTGCTGTGTCAACAATTGCTGTCCCTGTTGCCCTCACTCAAAGAAACTCCGACGCTTGCGTATGACGGAGTTCGTGGAATCATGCCATTTCCAGAACGTATTGTCATTAACTGGATACACCGTCTGCTTCGCGTCGAACTTGCAGTCACGCCATCCTTCGTCGTA
>Ga0310696_10007032_pt1 | contig 13284 bp, 7 predicted proteins | sample AusTroGonzalo_MG_4_FD_203885 | JGI IMG/M metagenome (GOLD analysis project Ga0310696, IMG submission 203885) | Bovine rumen microbial communities from tropical cattle in Woodstock, Queensland, Australia - Gonzalo_02 (v2) (version 2) | ecosystem: Host-associated > Mammals > Digestive system >... | reverse complement strand
TCGGCAATAGGGTGATGTTGCCTATTCCGTTATAGCCATTCTCCACAGCGCAATAAGTCGCCGTAAGGTAGCTTGAACTGATGTTGTTCCTCGAATTACCAGCCTTGTTGCCCCACACCACGCAGTTGACCATCGTATTGTTACTGCTGCTGGAATAGAAACCACCACCATTGCCACTATTGTAGATGGCGTTGTTCACAATATCGCAGTTGATCAAATTTGAGTAACCGGTTGAATACACGCCACCGCCATATTGGCTATAATTCACATAGTTATTGGCAATAATGCTGTTCACCATATTGGTGTAATACGTATAGGCACCAGCGCCACCATAAGCCCTGTTCTGTTCAATCCGACAGTTGACGACTCTAGCATAATTCGATGAATTACCTCCATAAGCGCAAATGCCACCGCCATAACCTCCATAGGCATCATTGTTGGTGATCACGCAGTCACTGACCGTGGTGTTGCTGCCCGCATAGATACCGCCGCCTTCAGCATAGCCACTGGTATAATAACCTCTACTGGTATTATGATGGATATTGCAGTTCGTGATGGAGCTACCGTCAGTCGCATACACACCGCCACCATAACCATGGCTATAGCTTGTACCGGAATAGTGCGAATAGTTGCCATAGATTTCGCAGTTCTCCAAAACGGCCTTGGTCATATATACGCCACCACCATAGGAATGTCCATTGTATTGGATGGTGTCATGGCGGATGATACAATTCTTAAGGCGTCCGTTTTGCCGGAGGTAAGCTCCTGCACCTGAGCTGTAGTTCGTCAACCTTCCTCTTTCAATGATGAAGCCATCCCATGTGGTAAGGGCACTAAAACTTTCTGATTGGTTCAGCACCCGTTGGACGTTCTGGCCGTCGAGGATGGTCGGATGTGCAGCATAGTCACGTTCTTCCAACGAGGTCTCCGTTCCGGCGAAGCCGCCATACACATCAACGCCTGCCACCATGGTAAAGGCATTATTTCCCATGATGCTATCGCCGACATAGGTACCTTCTTTCACCCAGATCGTCGGTTTGGGGCTCATCAGGGTGACCAGGTTCAAAACCAAACGGAGATTGTCGGATGCATTGTCCCATGAAGAGCCGTCTTTCGCACCCTCGCCTTCCACAGTTACATAGATGATGTTGTTGGAGTCAGGAGTAATGGTAGATGAGATGTCGTAGGGCGATTCGTAGGCACCGATATCCACTATAAGCTGTTGGATACGGTCATTACCGGCGATGTCCTCATCCGGAATATAGGAAGCGCTGCTATTACCTCTGTTCACCAGGAAGGATCCTTCTTGCAAGCTCCAGTCTCCTCCACTGTAATCTTTGCCTGCGCCTGCTGTTGGAGCGGTAAACTTGGGTGACATATCGTCGCCATCGTTTTTCTCCGAAAGGATCACATTGCCTGTCCCCGACCAACCTCCTTCAACGGCGCAATAAGTAGCTGTCAAACCACTGCTATTGTGAATATTGTTGGGTGTAGTGCCGATGCGGTTGCCCCATACGACGGTGTTGGTCATCGTAGTTGAGGAGCCCACATAAATACCGGCACCGCTACCGCTGCTGTACAAGGCATTATTCACAAGGTCGCAGTTGACGATGGTGGTATAGCAGGTGTACATGCCGCCGCCATATCTTCCGCTCATATTCACATAGTTATTGGCAACGATACAGTTTATGAACCTGGAATAGTAGGAATAGGCGCCGCCGGCATTCCAAGAAGTATTGTTTTCAATACGGCAGTCTTTTACAGTATTATAATTGGAGGAGTTGCCATAAGTATACAAACCTCCGCCGTGGGCATAGTCGGAATAGTAGGATGCCGATGTGTTGTTCCTGATAACACAGTTGGTGATGCTACAATTCTGTCCTGCATACACGCCACCACCTTCGCAGTAGTAGTAACCGGATGTACCGCTAAAGTGGGCGTAGTTGCCGTAAACCTCGCAGTTATCCAAGGAGCCGCCGTTCAAATACACGCCACCGCCATAGACGTTTCCTCCCGAGTATTCGATGGTATCATTGCGGATGATGCAGTTCTTGAGGTTTCCGTTCTGTTGGAGATAGGCACCAGCACCTGAACCAGTGGTAGTCAAACGACCGTTTTCGATGATGAGACCGTCCCAGGTGGTCGATACAGAGAAGCTTTCGCCCTGACACAACACACGCTGCACCCGCTGTCCGTCGAGGATGGTGGGATGGGTGGCATAGTCGCGGTCATCCAACGAGGTCTCTGTTCCAGCAAAACCACCATAAACATTCACGCCTGCCGCCATACGGAAGGCGTCGTTGCCAGCGATGCTGTCACCCACATATCTGCCTTCCTTCATCCAAACGGTGGGCTTGGTCGACATCGTGGTCGCCATGGCCATCACTACGTTGAGATCGTCGATGGCATTGTCCCATGAAGAACCATCTTTCAGTCCTGCACCTTCAACAGTCATGTAAATGATATTGTTTTCATCCGGTGTGACGGATGAAGAAGCGGTATAGGGGGATTCGTAAGCGCCAATATCCACAACGCCCTGTTGAATACGGGCATTGCCGGCCAAGTCAAACTCAGGCAGATCCGTAGCCGTGTTAAGGCCTCTGTTCACAAGGAAAGAACCGTCCTGCAACGTCCAGTCGCCTCCACTATACTCCTTGCCCGCACCCGCTGTTGGAGCGGTGAAGGCAGGCGACAACAGGCTACCTGTGTTGGCACTCGCAAGCGCCACATTATTGTTGCCTGACCAGCCACCTTCGACAGCACAGTTGTAGGTCGTCAGATTGCTATTATTGTACACATTGCTTGCCGAGGAACCGGCACGGTTGCCCCAAACCACAGTATTGGTCATGGTGGCAGTGTTGCTGACATAGACACCGGCACCTGAACCGCTACTGAAAATGGCATTGTTCACGATATCGCAGTTGGTGATATAGGAATAATTATCGGCGGCTACACCACCGCTATTCTTGCCCGATGTGGTCACCGTATTGTTGGCAATCAAGCAGTTGAACAATTTGGCATAATAAGAAACAACGCCACCGCCATTATTGGTGGATTCATTGTTCTCGATACGACAATCCTTAACAATGGTATAGGTTGACGAGCTGTTGCCGTAAAGATTGAGACCTCCACCATAACCTGAAACGTTATTGTTTCTTACTACACAACCTGAAATATTCACTGCGCCATAGGCATAAACGCCACCTCCATAGTTTTTCGAGGAGGAAGAATTGTTTGAGTTATTGTAAATCTCACAATTGAGGATGGCAGCTTCTTGGTTGGCATACACGCCACCACCATAACCGTAATAACTGCTGGAACCGCTATGCTGGATTGCATTACCATAGACCATGCAGTCTTCTATGACACCGCCGCTGTTACGAACACCTGCACCGTACACATGAATGCTGGAGGAGCAATTGATCGTGTTGTTTCGGATCTGACAGTGATTCAGTTTGCATTGTTTCCGGATCCATGCACCAGCGCCACTACCAGAAGTGATGTGGCCTTGTTCAATAATGAAGCCGTCCCAGACGGTGGGATTGGCATCCGCAAAATCCGCTGATTGGTACAAAACCCGCTGAAGATTCTGTCCATCCAGGATGGTGGGATGGCTCTCCCAGTCACGATCACCCAATGTGGTCTCCGTTCCGGCAAAGCCACCATAGACGTTCACTCCTTCCACGATGGTAAAGGCGTTGTGGTCTGCGATGCCGTCGCCCGTATAGGTACCTTCGGCCACCCAGACCTGAGGCTTCACTGACATTTGGCCGGCTATTTCGAGCACTGCATTCAGGTTGTCAGCCGCGTTAGCCCAGGAGCTGCCTTCTTTATGGCCTGAGCCACCCTCCTTTACATAAAAGATATTGTTGGCACTCGGTTGAAGCATGCTAGTGGAAAGGGTATAAACAGGACCGTAGGTAGTACCCGAGGAATTCCTCTCGTTGACTTGCCAATAATAGGTCTTCTCATTTTGCAAGGGAAGCTGATAGCTCTCAGCCAACTCACTAGTCCAGGCCACAGCCACATCGGTGGGAGGATTGGTCTCACCAACCAAAAGTTGGTATTCAGTAGTGTATTGGCCGAACCACCATGTCAATTCTTGGGTGGGCTTGGTTTCATAAACCACATAACCATTTTCAGGTTTGAGATTATTGATGACCAAGGGAGCAGGGACGCTTGACCCATCAATGCTCACCGAAAAGTCATCGCTCGTTGAGGAAGCCACGATATAATAGGTACCACTATGGTACACATTGCCAAAAGCGCCATAGAAGGTAATATCGTCGATATAATATGCATCCTCTCCTGTATCGTTACTGCCATCTTTCCTATATCCCCAAGTAAACTCATGTTGACCGGCAGTCACAGGGAAAGAGCGAAGCGTCCATGCATTGGGTGACGTACCTCCTTCCCTGTATTGTTCAACGTCATCAATCAAAAAAATGCCCCAGTCATAGGTAACACTTTCTGAAGATATTCTGCTATAGAACTCTATCGTACCAGCCTCGGAATATTCCACATTCATTTTAAAATACGAGGTCGTATTCTGACGGGATTGATTGCCGCTCTTGATGCAATAGGTACCCTCATGAGGGTTAGTGGAAACTATTGTCCAGGGATAGGTGGGGTCGTTTGTGCAGTTGAAACCAGCGAAGTCACCGCTCTCAAAATTACAAAGTTGGTGACTGTTGGCAACAATGTTATTGTCCGGAGTCGGGCCTCCCTTTCCCATGAAGCCTTCTGGATACACGCCAACCTTTCCATTCTCTCCCGATCTGAAAGAAGTGGTCAATTTGGTATCAGACGAGAGGGTCAGTTTAAACACGGCATCCTTCCCATCGGTGGTAGTACCAGGAAGTTGGTAGTTGTTGTGCAGGTTGGAACTAGCGGAAAACGACTCCGTATAAGGCAGGGTACTCACCTCGCGGGCCAGTTCCCACACATCAGGCGAAACCGCGTCGTATGCCGTGGCTTTCATAGGGATGCGGAATGATTGATCCGTGTCATACGCCAACACGATCGTGTCTTTCACTTCTCCAGAACCCGAGACCGTGGACACCTGAAGCTGGATAGTGTCGTTGCTGAAAACGAAAGGAACCGTAGGCTTATCAACAGCAAAAAAGCTGTTGTCATTGGTTATGGAACTCACCGTTGTTTCCAAACCCATATTCCATACCGTCACAGTCATTGGATTCATCCAGTAACCGTTAGGCCGCAACCCCATATCAATATTAGTTGGAGCATAAACAAAATAAGGCCTGTTCGGAATATAACCGAACTTCATATTGTTTCGACTATTGGATACTCCCGAAGTACCCTGAGGAGCATCAGGGGTGAAGGAGGTGTCGGTATAAAAATAGACCGACCCGGAATTCGCCGTGCTGTGGGTATAGAACTTTTCGCCATTTTGGGTATAAGAACCCGTATGGTCATAGACTCCTACAACCAAATTTTTTGTTCCATGATAAAAGAACACGTCCGTCAAGTCAATGGTCACCCAATAATCCTCCCCGGTATTGGAAAAATTCACATAACCAGAGAATACTTCGGTCAGTTCGCCTACCGGTATATAATCTGTTGTGCTTCTGAAAGCTGCCTTGTCAGTAGTGCCTAGATAAACCGTAAGATTACGGTTGTTTGAACTAGAATAAAAATACTGGAAAGACAGACTAGTGATTTGGCCATCCAATCCAAACAAATCTTCAGGAGTAAACAGCTGTTCAGTCCATGAGTATTTATAATAAATATTGGTTGGAAAAAAACCGCCGTTGGTGGATCCCGTTCCCGAGCCAACTGTCACTTCCAAAGCATCCTGTCCAAACATACTGGGCATCCAACCCAAAACAAAAAACCAAACGATAAAGAGTTTGTACAAACCTTTCATATTTCGTATTTTTTTAATTATCAAAAACTTAAAAAACCATAGTGGTGGTGACACTAGGGTCCACTTCCAAATAACAAAAATACTCGGGAAAAATGAAAGGACTTTAGGTATTAATACCTAAAACCCTTAACAAGTTATGAAACTGAAATGAACAGGAAAAAGTCAACTCACCAACCCGTTGCGGAAGGCGTAATTGACCAGTTCGGCCGTGGATTTGCAGTTCAGTTTGCTGAAAATGCGAACTTTATGGGCTTCAACGGTTCGTTTGCTGATATGGAGCGTCTCAGCAATCTCCTGGGCAGTCTTGCCATCGGCACAAAGGCGCACGATTTCCAGCTCGCGCGAGGAAAGGCTCTCCGACCCGCCCACATTCATAGTGTGGGCCCCTCCTTTGAACATCGATTCGATGTACATCTTCAACTCTTCGGGCTTCACCGTCTTGCCGATGATCCCGTCGACACGCCCCTCGGCCATGCGTATGATGGTGGGATTGAATACATCCCCTGAAATCAGGAGTATTTTGGTCTCGGGCGACACCGACTTGGCCACACTCGCCACATCTATGCCGGTCCCATCCGGCAAAAAGAAATCGAGCATGATCAAGTCAATCTCTTTGCCGTGGTCCTGAAGGAATTCGACAGCCCGATGCACATCTTCGGCCTCAGCCACCACCTCCATGTCGGAACCGAAATAACTCAACGACATCCGGAGTCCCACGCGGTACATCGGATGGTCCTCCACAATCATCACCCTGATCTTTCGGTTCGTTTCCATGGTTTATGCCTTATTGATCGTAAAACTCACTGTAGTACCCTGGTTCACAACACTTTCAATCTCCATCTCCCCTCCTATCCTTTCCATGAGCTGACGGCTGACGAAGAGCCCGATACCTGTGCCGGTCTCACCGCTGGTGCCCTTGCCTGGCATCGTCATCTCATTCAACAACTTGGCCAGCTTTTCCTGGTCAATGCCAACGCCTTGGTCGGCAACGGAGACCTTGTAACGTTCTCCCTGCTCCACAGCGGTCACCTTGATATTGCCACCGGGTTTGGAGAACTTCACGGCGTTCGACAAGAGGTTCTGCATCACCATTCGCACAATGTTGATGTCATCGAAGCATTCCCAATCCTCCGGAATCTCGTTGGTGATGGAAAGCGATTTCACTTTTGCCTGGTAGAGGTGGTCGGCGATGGTTTTCCGAGCCATCTCACTCAAGTTGAACATGGTAGGATGATTCTCATTGTCGCCCAACTCGCCTTTTACCCAGAAGATGAGATTCTGCAACTTGTCCTTTAGGTCATCCGTTGACTTTTTCATACTTTCAAGGCCTTCCTTGAGATCGGCGGGATTCATGGTGTCGGCATGGGCGCTCATCATATCCAGCATCTGCGACTGGAACTCCACCGGGGTCTTGATGTCGTGCGAGATCACCGAGAACAGCTGGTCCTTAATCTGGTTGCGGCGCTTCAGGTAATAATTCTGGTGTTTGCGCCTCCGTAGCAGCAGGAACAGCACCACGTTGAAACTGGCAAACAAAGAGGCGATGATAATAAGTTCGATCATCATTACATCCTTTCTGGCATCCCGATGCCGAGGAGGCCTGAGGCATTGCGCAGGAGGGCGGCAACCATGTCACAGACCTGGAGGCGGAACATGCGACGGTTGGGGTCTTCCTCCTTGAGGATGCTGCATTCCTGGTAGAACTGGTTGAATTCCTTGGCGAGGTCGAAGATGAAGTTGGCGATCATGGCGGGGCTACGGCCTTCGGCAGCTTGGTTGAGCACCATGGGCCAGCCATACATCATCACGAGGATTTCCTTTTCCTTGGGTTGGAGGTCGGCCACTTGGGTTTCACTCTCAAGGCGGATGCCTTGTTCGGCGGCCTTGCGCAGCACCGAGCAGATACGGGCATGGGTGTATTGCACAAAAGGACCCGTGTTGCCGTTGAAGTCGATGGACTCCTCTGGGTTGAACAGCATGGTCTTCTTGGGATCGACACGGAGGATGAAGTACTTCAGCGCTCCCAATCCGATGGTGTGGTACAGCTTGTCGGCCTCTTCTGGGCTGAGGTCTTTAGCTTTGCCCAGTTCGTCGGAGACACTCTTGGCGGTGGCCACCATCTCATCCATAAGGTCGTCGGCATCGACCACGGTGCCCTCGCGCGACTTCATCTTGCCGTTGGGAAGTTCCACCATACCATAGGAAAGGTGTTCGATGTCCTTGCCCCACTCACGGCCCAGGCGCACCAGCACCCTTTTCAGCACATCAAAGTGGTAAATCTGCTCATTGCCAACGACATAGATCAGCTTTTCAGGATCATATTCCTCAACGCGGAGTTGGGCGGTGCCAAGGTCTTGGGTCATGTAGACCGAGGTGCCATCGCGGCGAAGCAGCAGCTTCTCGTCGAGCCCCTCGTCGCGGAGGTCGCACCACACCGAGTTGTCGTCGCGGCGGTAGAGCACCCCTTTCTCGAGGCCTTCCTGCACCAGGGCCTTGCCCAGCAGGTAGGTTTGCGATTCGTAGTAGATCTTCTCGAAGCTCACGCCCAGGCGTTTGTAGGTCACGTCGAAGCCGTCGTAAACCCATTGGTTCATCATCTCCCAGAGCTGACGCACCTCGGGATCGTTGGCTTCCCATTTACGCAGCATCTCACGGGCTTCCTGCATCAGCGTCGACTCGGCCTCAGCCTTGGCCTTGGCTGCTTCCTGGGCTTTCTCGTCCAAGGTGTCAAAGTCCGCTGGCAACAATGACTTCAGTTCCTTTTTATATTCCTTGTCGAACAACACATAGAAGTCGCCAATCAGATGGTCGCCCTTCTTTCCAGTGGATTCAGGGGTGCATCCGTTGCCCCATTTTTTCCATGCCAGCATGCTCTTGCAGATATGTATGCCACGGTCATTGACCAGGTTGACACGCACCACGTTCTTGCCATTGGCTTTCAGAATCTCGGAAACGCTCCAACCCAGGAGGTTGTTGCGGATATGGCCCAAGTGCAGGGGTTTGTTGGTGTTGGGCGAGGAATACTCGATCACCACTGCCTTACCGCTGACAGGTTTGCGGCCGAAGTCGCGTCTCTCGTGGTTCTCGCGGAAGAAGTCGAGCCAGAAGCTGTCGGAGATGAGGATGTTGAGGAAGCCTTTCACCACGTTGAACTTGGCAATCATGGTGGATTCCTTCATCATCTCGGCGCCCATTTCGTTGGCGAGTTGCTCGGGGTTGCGGCCTGCAAGTTTACCGAAGGGGAACACAACGACGGTGAGATCGCCCTCGAATTCGGGCCTGGTCTTTTGGAAATTGATTTGTTGCGCAGGGGGTTCTTGTCCGTATAAAGATTTGAACGACTTGATAAACAGCTGTTTAAGGATTTCTTCGAGCATAATTATTGTTGATTAATCATGCTGCAAAGATAAAAAACTTTCCGTTTTTAACTTTCAACTATCATATATTCCCTCTGAGTGAGAGGCTGAAAGCTTAGCGTTGAGGAACAGCCTCAGGAAGAAGACAAAAACAGAAAAATGCAGAAAAATGTCTTTCTTTTAACTAAAAGTTGTATTTTCGCAGCATCATTCATACCCATGACATTCAAATAATCAACAACACAATAACCCATTTACCATGAAAAAATTCACTTTAATCGCCTTGCTGATTTCCATGATGTCCATCCACGCCCAAGCCCAGTGGTTCGACCTGGAAGAGAACTCTGAACGTGCAGTCCTCGGATTCAACGGTGGCATCCTTGGTTTCAGAAACGTTACCGACAACCACAACACAGACATCGGGACTTACAAAGACATTGGATTTGGTGTCTGCCTCTCCCTCGGCGGCCTCTATGTCGACTTCACCTATGTCATGCCCGATCACCGTTTCGACAGCCAAGTCATCATGGGCAACTGGGACGACCACTCCGCCTTCACCCTCAATGCCGGCTTCCAAATTCCGATTTATGAGCACTATGTGTTCATCACCCCATTGGTCGGCTGGAGCCGCGTCAGCACAGGCTACACTGTAGGCAATGATATCGGCGTTGACTCTGAGTCAAATTCCATCTACCACAAGTACGTTTCCACGTGGCACAGGAACGAATTCAACTACGGCGGTGCACTGACCATCAGCCCGATCAGTTGGCTCGACCTCAACTTCAACGTAACAAAAAACGCGGCCTACGCCGGCATTGCTTTCAATCTTGCCGGTTTCCAAGACTAAACCAAGAACGGTTGCTTCGGCAACCGTTTTTTTTATGCCTTCAACGAACTAAACACCATCGAATATGTCTATCTCACTGAAAAACCGCAGCTTGATCTCCATCAGCGACTACACTCCCGAGGAGATCTGCCACGTGCTCGACATCGCTGAGGATTTCGAGAAGAATCCCCACCAGAACCTGCTCAACGGACGCATCATTGCCTCGTTGTTCTTCGAGCCTTCCACCCGCACCCGCCTTAGCTTCGAGACCGCCATCCAGCTTCTTGGGGGCAATGTCATCGGCTTCAGCAGCACCTCGGGCACCAGCGTCCAGAAAGGCGAATCGCTGGCCGACACCATCACCATGGTGGCCAGCTATGCCGACCTCATTGTGATGCGCAACCCCATCGACGGCTCCGCCCGTCTCGCCTCAGAGGTCTCCAAAGTGCCGATCATCAACGCCGGTGACGGCTCCAACCAGCACCCGACGCAGTGCATGCTCGACCTTTATAGCATCCGCAAGACCCAAGGCACCCTCGAGAACCTCGAGATCACCCTGGTCGGCGACCTGAAATACGGCCGTACCGTCCACAGCCTCGTAGAAGCCATGAGCCACTTCAACGCCAAGTTCAACCTGGTGTCGCCCGTGGAACTGAAGCTGCCGAGAACAGTGAAACAGCATATCAAGGACGCCCATCTGGAATACGAACAGTTCACTGAGTTGGAGGAGGTCATCCCCCACTCCGACATCATTTACATGACCCGCGTCCAACGCGAGCGCTTCCCCGATCCGCTGGAATACGAGAAGGTGAAGAACTCATATGTGCTTCGCAACGCCATGCTGGCCAACGCCAAGCCCAATTGCCGCGTGCTGCATCCCCTACCGCGCGTCAACGAAATCCACGTCGACGTGGACTCCAACCCGAAAGCCTACTACTTCCAGCAGGCCCAGAACGGCGTATACGCCCGTCAGGCTTTGATCGCAGCTATTTTAGGACTCAAGTAAACGGAAAACTGAAAAACTATGGAAAAAAGAAAAGAACTGATCGTATCCGCCATTGAGAATGGCACGGTCATCGACCATATCCCCGCCGACAAGGTATTCCAGGTCGTCAAGATCCTGGGACTGGACAAAGCCAGTACTCCGGTCTATCTCGGCATCAATGTGGAAAGCAAGAAATACGGCACCAAGGGCTTCATTAAGGTCTCCGACAAATACTTCGAGCCGGAAGCGCTGAACAAGATCGCCCTGGTGGCTCCCACCGCCTCCATCATCGAAATCAAGGGTTTTGAGGTGGTCCGGAAGCAGACCGTACAGATTCCCGAAAGAATCGAGCACATTGTGAAGTGCTTCAACCCGAACTGCGTCACCAACAAAGAGCATGACATCCCCACCAAGTTCCGCGTGAAGCATGTCGACGGCAAGCTCCGCCTGGTGTGCCACTACTGCGAGAAGTACACCTCGGAGGAAAACATCGAGTTTATTTGATTACGCCTGAGCCTTGGGTCCCATGGTGAAGGGAGGCAACTCGGTTGTCACTTCTTTGATGGGACCAAAATTTGATTCGTACTTACCCAGATTCTCGGCCAAAGCCTTGTAGAGGCGTTTGGCGTGTTGGGGTGTCATCACGATTCTTGATTTGACCTTGGCTTTCGGTGCGCCCGGCATGAGGCTCACAAAGTCGATGATGAACTCGGTCGGAGAATGGGTGATGATGGCCAGGTTGGAATAGGTGCCACCGGCAATTTCGTCGGTGAGTTCAATATTGATTTGGTTTTTCTGTTTCTCGTCCATGATATTGTTTTTTTGATGGGTTTATAAAAAGGTAGAGACGCCATGATGATGACGTCTCTACTTGTTGATTTGAAGGGATCAGTCAGCGAGGACGGCTCCTTTTTCCTTCAGGGCCTCGTATTCTTCGCGTGAGGCGACGATCAGGTCGTCATACTCACGGAGACCGGTGCCGGCAGGGATCTTATGGCCTACGATAACGTTCTCCTTCATGCCCAGCAGATAGTCTGTCTTGGCACTGATGGCGGCGTTGGTCAGGACCTTGGTGGTCTCCTGGAAGGATGCAGCCGACATGAAGCTGTCGGTTTGCAGGGCGGCGCGGGTGATACCCTGAAGCACTTGGCTTGCGGTAGCAGGCTCGGCAGGACGTGTCTGAACGAGTTTCAGGTCCTTGCGCTTCAGCAGTGAGTTCTCGTCGCGTAGCTTCATGGCTGAGACGATCTGACCGGCCGAGAGATTCTCTGAATCGCCCGGATCGGTAACGACCATCTTGCCGTAGATCTCGTCGTTCTCTTCCTGGAACGTCAGCTTGCTCACCAGTTCGCCTTCAAGGAAGCGGGTGTCGCCGGGTTCCATGATCTCGACTTTACGCATCATCTGACGCACGATGACTTCGAAGTGCTTGTCGTTGATGGTCACACCTTGTGAGCGATACACGCTCTGGACCTCGTTGACGATGTACTCCTGAACCTTCATCGGGCCCATGATAGCCAGGATGCTGGCCGGAGTGATGGCGCCATCCGACAGGGGCTGGCCAGCCTTCACATAGTCGTTTTCCTGAGCCAGAATCTGTTTCGAGGTAGGAATGAGATAACGCTTCTGGTCACCCGTCTTCGAGGTGATAACCACCTCACGGTTGCCACGTTTGAGGCGTTTTTCGAGGTGCACTGTACCGTCGATTTCCGAAACCACCGCCGGGTCGGAGGGGTTACGGGCTTCGAACAGCTCGGTGACACGCGGCAGACCGCCGGTGATATCGCCGCCGCCGGAGACGTTACGCGGGATACGCACCATCTGGTCACCTGCCTTGATCGCCTCGTTCTCGTCGACGACCACGTGGGCATCCACAGGCAAGTCGTACACGGCCAGCACTTCGCCATTGTCGTCGACAATCTCGATTTGCGGGTTCTTGGTACCACGTTTGCCTTCGATGATCACACGCTCGCTAAATCCAGTCTCAGCGATGGTCTCGCTGTGGTAGGTCACGCCTTCGACCACATTCACGAAGCGCACCTTACCTGTGAACTCGGAAATGATAGTGGCGTTGTAGGGGTCCCATTCAAAGATCTTGTCGCCCTTGCTGACCTCGGCGCCGTCCTGGAAGTACAGTTTGGCACCATAAGGAATGTTGACGGTCATCAAGACGACGCCAGTGTTCTTGTCGTGAAGCTTCATCTCAGCGGAACGGCCGATGACGATCCAG
>Ga0310696_10007031_pt1 | contig 13286 bp, 13 predicted proteins | sample AusTroGonzalo_MG_4_FD_203885 | JGI IMG/M metagenome (GOLD analysis project Ga0310696, IMG submission 203885) | Bovine rumen microbial communities from tropical cattle in Woodstock, Queensland, Australia - Gonzalo_02 (v2) (version 2) | ecosystem: Host-associated > Mammals > Digestive system >... | reverse complement strand
TGCTTTGGGCACATACCAGCACCTGAGTTTCGCGGTGTAGGGTCTCATGGATGGCTTCCACCAGTGTGGTCGTCTTGCCTGTACCTGGCGGTCCGTGGACGATAGCCACATCCTTGGCTCGCAGCACCTTGTTCACGGCTTCCTGCTGCGTCTTGTTCAGGTAGGGGAACGACATCGGCTGGAAGGTGAAGGTCTCTGCCTTCTGACTGGAGTAGAAGAGGTCGCGCAGGTAGCCCAACCGCCCATCGGCACGCATCACACGGTCTAAGGTGTCGAACATGGTGCGGTAGCTGGTTTCGTCGAACGATAGTTGCACGCCGACGGTTGATGGTTGACGAGTTGAGGAGTTGACGGTCGATAGTTCAGTGAGCGGTGTGCCATCGGGTACACTTACCACCATCCTGTCGCCCGTTCCCGAAGTGCCGTCGCCCGTTCGTGTTTTTTCCACGAAGCTAACCGTGCCGGTATAGGAATAGTAGCTGATGGGATTCACGGCCTCTCCCTGATGGACAGCCTTCATCGTGCTTGAAGGCTCCGTTCGGCCTGAGCTCACGACGAAGGCTGTTCGCTTAAAGAACACGACCGGTCTGCCCGGTTCGAAGTTGTGATCCGTGTCGTCATCTGCATCGCGGAACACCTCCACGCACAACTGGTTGAGCGAGTTGTAGTAGCAGCGCCCGATGCGTATCGGCCACCACGCGTCACCGCTCTTCACCAACCGCTCCAAACCCCTCTCTTCGGTTTGTCGCCGGTAGGTGTCCTTCTCGTTCTGGTACTCCATTTGGAGCAGCAGCCGTTGCCCAGTCAATGCTTGTATCGCGTTCATGCTCTATGGTGCACTTGCTCTTGAAATCAAACGGAATGGGGTGTCTCCTTATTTCCCGATGCAAAGTTAATCAATTTTTGTTATGTCGAGAGTACTTTTTTGAATAACTTCTGGAAAAATAACATAAAAGTAAGGTATTTGCTATCAGGCTAAAACTCTACCACCGTTCAACAAATCTTTTTTCCTCTTATTAATCTGCATTTGCTCACGAAGGAGCTGCATATATTTTTCGGGGTCTTTTTTTATTGAGTCATCTGATAACTGCTTCATAATGCTTTTTAAAGAAATATCAAGAATAGCATTACGATAGTCATTAAAGACATGCAAAACCTCTGCATATCCAATAGTGTCTTCTTCAATTTTCCCCTCTGCAAGTAGATATTTATCACTCATTAAGCGCGAAGCCTCTTGGCTAAAAGCTTCTTGAGGGCTATTTAAGAAATACTGACTCGGTGATACGTTATTAAGATTACTCTGTTCCCAATTACTCAGCATTTCTTTATACAAAGGTGTCTTTAAAGAAATATCATCTATCTCTAACTGCTTAATAATACAATCAACTACCGAAGATGTATGTAATTCACCATTTTCACCTTTAACCTCAATACTTCGTTCTCCATATCTTATAATTAATAGCATTAACAACCTTTCGATTTGATACAAACGTTGTTCTTCTTCTGAAACCAAAATATTTGAATAATCCGCAGACTGATTAGATTCGTTTTCAGTGCTTGTACCTACTTTAGCCTCATTTCGTAGGGCTTCATTTTCTTTTTCTCGTTGCTTACGCCTTTCCAACTCCTGACGCATCTTGAGAACCTCATTATGTAGTATTGATTCCCGAACATTGAGGCTTTCACTGCAACGATGAATATATGATGCACGTTCTATCTCTTCGGGTACGACTGCAATGGACTCTACGATGCTGCGGATGAGGTCGGACATCTTGTCAGGATCGCCTTGTGCTTCGTTGAGGAGGAGGTTGGTCTTGAAGGTGATGAAATCGACCTGATGTGATTCGACATATTCACGAAACTCGGTAGAGGTGTGTTTGCGTGCAAAGGAATCGGGATCGTCGTTATCGGGCAGGAGGAGTATCTTGATGCGCATGCCTCGTGCCAGGAGCATATCGGTTCCTCGCAGGGCTGCTTTCTGTCCTGCTGCATCTCCATCGTAGAGGAGGGTGATGTTGTTGGTGAATCGATGAAGGATGCTGATCTGATCCTCGCTGAGTGCTGTGCCTGAGTTGGCCACGACGTTCTCGATGCCACATTGGTGCATAGAGATGACATCGGTGTAGCCTTCGACCATGAAGACGTTGTGTTCTTTCGAGATGGCTTTCTTGGCCTGGAAGAGTCCGAACAGTTCTTTGGCTTTGTGGTAGATTTCGGATTCTGCTGAGTTGATATACTTTTGATTCACTCCTTTGGTGCGGGCATCGAGCACACGTCCGCCGAAGCCGACGATCTTGCCGCTGATGCTGAACCAAGGGAAAATGACTCGTCCGTGGTATTTATCATAAAGGGTGCCATTGTCGCGCTTGAATGAGAGTCCGGTCTTGATGAGATAATCCTCTTTATACCCTTCTTGCAGGGCTGCTTTGGACATGACATCGGTGGCTGAGGGTGAAAAACCGAGACGAAACTTCTCGATGATGTCATCGCGAAATCCACGACTGCGGAAATAGGCTAGTCCGATGGTCTGTCCTTCATCGGTATGGAGCAGGGCATCGTGGAAATAGTTGCTTGCCCATTCGTTGACAGCAAACATACTCTCGCGCTCGCTCTGGGTGCGACGCTCTTCGGGAGTCAGCTCTCGTTCCTCTACCTCAATACCGTATTTCTTTGCCAGAAACCGCAGGGCATCGTAGTAGCCCAACTGCTCCTGCTTCATGATGAAATGGACAACATCGCCCCCTTCGCCACAAGCAAAACACTTGCAGATGCCTCGCGCGGGCGATACAGAAAAAGAAGGTGTGGTGTCATCATGAAAGGGACAGAGTCCACGAAAACTGGACCCTGCACGACGAAGTGTGACATACTCAGACACGACATCTACGATGTTGGCTGCACTTCGTATCCGCTCTATGGTGATAGGAGAAATCAAAGTGAGGTTATAAGGTTGTGAGGTTATTTAACCGACTGGAAGAACTCCTGACGCAGGCTTTCGTCCTCGTAGGCTCCTGTGTAGGAGGTGGTGACTGTGACCGCCCCTTGCTTCTCTACACCTCGCATCTGCATGCACATGTGTTGAGCCTCTACCATTACCATCACTCCTCGTGGCTGGAGTGCATCCTGAATACACTGGCACAGCTCACGTGTGAACCGTTCCTGCACTTGCAGACGATGGGATAGGATGTCGATGGCGCGTGGAATCTTGCTCAGTCCCACGATACTGCCGTTGGGGATATAGGCTACGTGTACCTTTCCGAAGAAGGGCAACATGTGGTGTTCGCACAGTGAATAGAATTCCACACCTTTCACGATGACAGGCTGAGCGTAAGATTCCTGAAACTTGGCTGACCGCAACACCTCGACAGGGTCCTGTTCGTACCCACTGGTAAAAGTCAGGATACATTTCGCCACACGTTCGGGTGTCATTAACAGTCCCTCGCGCTGGGTGTCCTCGCCTACCACCTCAAGGGTTTTGGTGATACACGCTTTCAGTTCGTCAATCTCTTTCTGCTTGTCGTCGAATGATAGTCTGTACATGTCGAGCGTAAAAATGATTGGTTGTTACTTGAGTTGGTCGGCTGTGACATAAATCTCGCTCTTTACCACCATTGCCTCGGAGATACCTCTGGCCTTGATTTTATGCATATAGGCCGATGCATCTTCATGGGTGGTGAAATCGCCTACTCGGCAAATCCAGTGAGGCGATATGAACGAGGTGTAGGCACGGAGTTCAGGAAACATACCCATAACTCGTGTACCGATGCGCTGTGCCTGTGTCTGGTCGGCACGCTGATTGCTACCGAAATAGACCTGCACACGATAGCCACGCACCTTCTGATGCATACCTGCTGCCTTACCTCGCAGGTCGTCAGCATCTTGACGCACCTTGTTTTCTGTGGTGATGGTTGCCACTTTCGAAGTGGTAGCAAGTGAACTGGGCACCACCTCTTCGCCATTGACGATGGCTGTGAGGCGTGGGTCTTGTTCAATTTCGAACACACCCTGCCCTTCCACTTCGGCCTCTACCTTCGAAGTGAACGTTTGTGCCTTCATGGTCGCCGTAGCCACCATGAAGACCAAAACGAAGCATGATAGGAATCTCATGTTATTTCCAAGCGTCGATAATACCTTTGAAATCAGGAGTCTTGAGTGATGCACCACCAATCAGACCTCCGTCGATATCCTTCTTAGCGAAGAGTTCAGGAGCGTTAGAAGCCTTGCAAGAACCACCATAAAGGATAGAGGTGTTCTCAGCTACTTCGTTGCCATACTTCTCAGCGATGATGCTGCGAATGTATGCGTGGATTTCTTCTGCCTGGTCAGCTGTTGCAGTCTTGCCTGTACCGATAGCCCAAATTGGCTCGTAAGCAATGACGATATTGGCGAATTCAGCTGGAGAGAGGTGGAATACACTTCCTTCGAGTTCTGCCTTTACAACTGCATTCTGCTCGTTAGCTTCGCGCTGTTCCAGACTTTCACCGATACAGAAGATTACTTTCAGACCGTTTGCGAGTGCGAGGTCAACCTTCTCCTTCAGGATAGCAGGAGTTTCGTTGTAGTACTCACGACGCTCTGAGTGACCCAAGATGACATATTCAGCACCTGTAGATTTCACCATCTCAGCGCTTACCTCACCTGTGTAAGCACCCGATGCCTTGTCGGCACAGTTTTCAGCACCCAGACCAATCACGCTGTGATTGATGATACCAGATACGGTTGCCAAGTGGATGAATGGTGTACAGATGACTACGTCACAGTTTGGCTTCTCAGCTGCCAATACTTCGTTCAACTCAGTTGCGAGTGCAACTCCTTCTTGCAGGTTCTTGTTCATTTTCCAGTTACCTGCTACGATTTTCTTTCTCATTGTTTGTTCTTTGTTTTTATTATTAGGGTTGATATTATGAGTCTTATGGGGTTAATGGGGCTAATGGGCAGCCTTTGAGGCCGATGGGCTAATGAGTCCTTGGATTTCTTCCTGGGTTGGGAAGTTCCAGTGGCTCCACTTCTTGATGATTCGCCCATCGTGCAGGAGGATGAGTCCTGGGTTGGAGCGCACCATCGTCTTCAGCGTACGGTCGTCGGCTGTCAGGCAGAGGTATTCTGCGCCTGTGTAGTCGGCCCATCGGCTGCGTGTTGCCTCGTCGGATGCAGTCAGGCAATAGTACATGATGTCGTTTGCCTGTGCATAGTCGTAGAGGTCGTTAATCTTGTCCATGATGCTCTCATCGGCTGTCTGCAGGTCGGGTGCACAAAGCAACAGCGTGCTGCCTTCGTAGGCCAAGATGTCGCCTGTCACTTCTTCGTCTCCATATTCAATGTAGAAATCGTTGATGATGTGCTGACTTGCCCCACTGATTTGCTTTCTGCGGGTCTCTACGTAGGTCCATGTGGAATCTGGGTCATCATCGTCGATGCTGAGTTCCAACGTCTTTCCGTCCTTCTCATAGATGATTGTCACCTCGAACTGTGGGCGCTGATCTTCGGGCACTTCTACCATCGTACGCAGGTCTGTACCGACCTTGTAAGGACGGAAGTCGATAACCGGCAGGGCATAAATGCAATACATCATATAAGCCAGCAGACCCAGCGTGAACAACGTGGACACAATCCAATACACGCTTGTACTGATAAGGTGTGGCTGGAGTCGATACCAGCGGAACACCACGATTGCTGCGCCCAGCAACACGATATTCTTCAGCAGCGTCTGTACGTTCGTCAGGATGATGGCATCGCCGAAACAGCCACAGTCGCTCACCGGATTGGCAATTGCAATATAGACGGTCAGCAGGGTCATCATGGCCATGAAGACCAGTGTGATACGCGACACCCATTTTCTGCGCATCCCGAAGAACAGATACACACCTAACACGAACTCGAAGAGTGCAATACCCATTGCCATCAGGAGGGTGAACAACTCAGGTACGCCTGTGATGCCCCACGCGCTGAAATAGTCCTCCAGTTTGTAGACCATACCCAACGGGTCGTTGGCCTTGACGAAACCGGAAAAGAGGAAAGTGGCAGCCAGCAAGAAGCGGCAGATATTCACCACAATCTTCAGCACGATATGCAAGGCATTTCTGCTCATTCGCCGAAATCCAGTTTAATCAATCCGAATACCGAATAATTTATCATATCGAGATAGTTGGCATCAATACCCTCCGACACCAGTGTCTGTCCGTCGTGCCCCTCAATCTCTTTCGTGCGGTTCAGCTTCTGCAGAATCAGGTCAGTGTATGAACTGACACGCATCGAACGCCAAGCCTCATCGTAGTCGTGATTCTTCTTGAGCATGAGGTCGAGTGCCTCCTGTGCATATTTATCGTACAGTTTCATTGCATCGTCGGCAGTCATATCCACTACATCGGCATAACCTAATTCGAGCTGGATGAGTCCCACGATACCATAGTTGACGATGGCCTGAAACTCAGGATAGATGCCCTCACCCACAAACGAGACACCCTTCACTTCCAGACTTCTGATTCGTTTGGCCTTGATGAGTATCTGATCAGTCACTGAGGAAGGACGCAGTATTCGCCACGATGCACCATAGTCGTACAACTTGTTGGCAAACACCTCACGACATTTCGCCATCTCTTGTTTGAACTGTTCTTGCGTTTCCACCATCACATTTACTATTTGACAATTTAACTATTGACTATTTATTAACCCCTCTCTTACCACCCTAACCTGAGGGGGAAAAGAGAGGGGTAAGAGAGAGCAGGGAAGAAGCCTTACGAGCACTTCAGTACCTGCCCAGCCTTGATATTGGCGCCTGGTTTCAGACCATTAAGTTTGTAAAGCTGATCGAGCGAGATACCATGATTCTTTGCGATGCTATATGGGGTATCGCCTTTCTTCACCACGTAAGTCAACTCCTTTGGAGTCTTGCTCTCTGGCTGCTTAGGAGTAGCTGGAGCCTGTGTCTCGGTTGCTGCAGGAGCAATCTCTGGTGCCTTTGGTGTAGCTGCTGGAAGTTGAATCACAATATTCTGCGATACTGGAGCCGTTTCCTCTTCTTTAGGAGCTGTCGCTACAACCGTATTCTTTGCATTCTGAATTTTACCCGAATTCACTACGTAGTAGTCGCCTGTGACGTCCTGTGCCTCGAAATCGAACATCAAAGCAGGATTGATGGCTGTTCCTAAGAGTCGGGTTTCGAAATGGAGGTGCGAACCTGTGCTAGCACCCGAGTTACCACCAAGGCCGATTGGCTGTCCTGCACGAACGATTTCGTCTTCCTTCACCAGTTGCTTGCTCAGGTGTCCGTAGAGCGTCTCCAGTCCGTTAGGGTGACGCAGTACTACGTAATATCCCCAACCACCTGCGTTGTACTTCACGATACGCACCTTACCGTCGAATGCAGCATAGATAGTATCGCCGATATATACCTTGATGTCCAGTCCCTTGTGCTGACGGCCCCAACGAGGTCCGAATTTCGAAGTAATCTTACGGCTTGAAGTCGGCATAGCAAATCCACGAAGGTCTACCTTGAAGTTTGGAGGCATGACGCCAGGAGCAATCAGTGCTGAGGTATGGTCCCAGGTCGAATAAATCTCGCCTGCAGGATTATGCAAGTCGACGAATGCTGGGGTATTGTTGATTTTGATTGTTTTTAGGTCTTTCAGGGTTCGGTCTGATGGTGCTTTGTTAGCCAACAGATCCTGAGCAGATACTGCTGTAGATACTGCTGTCAAAGCGACCAATGTAATTGTTTTTAGTAATCGTATCATTATTGCTTAGTTTAATATTCATCATTAGCATACAGGAACTGGAATGTCGACTGCTTGTAGTCGAATATCTCGTCTGCATTGAAGAATCGGTTGATTTCTGCCACAGCATTCTCAGGAGAGTCTGATGTGTGGATGATATTCTCTTGGAAGCTCATACCGAAGTCACCACGGATGGTGCCAGGTGCTGCTTTTCTACCGTTTGTACTGCCCGTCATGGTTCTCACCGTCTCTACAGCGTCTACACCCTCGTAGCAGCAACAAACCACTGGTGCTGCCATCATTGAGTTCTTGATGCGCTGGAAGAATGGTTTCGATGCCAAGTGTGCATAGTGTTTATCGAGCAACTCATCTGTAAGTTGCATCATTTTCATTCCGCAGAGTCGCAGTCCCTTCCGTTCGAAACGGGCTGTCACCTCACCCACAATGGCTCTTTGCACAGCACTCGGCTTCAGTATTACAAGCGTTTTCTCCATTATTCTATTTTGACTTTTTTTACTTGAAGTTTTCGCTTCGCGCAAAATGCTACCGCTCGGCATAGTTCAAGCAAGCTTGACTACGTTCGGTCTGAGCTCACGTCGAAGGCTGCACTCCCTTAATCGCATTTTTCGCTACGTTCGCTAACTTCTTTAATCCTTTCATGACTATACGCCATAAAACGCTGCAAAATTACAACTTTTTTTTGGAACAGCCAAATATCTGCCTCTTTTTTTTTGATTTATTAGCATTCCTTAGCACAATTAACGACTTTGAGGGCAATAAATGACGAAACGTAACATCTCGGGCAGTGAAACGTAATTTCACGACCCGAGAAACGTAATCCCACTCCCTCTGTGCTAACGGCTCTCTTAACGAGAGATTTTGTAAAGTCGAGTTAGCAACAACAAAAAGCTTTTTATAACATTGTTTTACTTCTTCAATTTGAATCGGACAGGGAGAGTATATTTCATACGGACAATCTTTCCATTCTGCTTGCCTGGTTTCCACTTGGGCATTGACTTGACGACTCGTAAGGCTTCTGCATCACACTTGGGGGTCAACGAGAGAATAACCTTTGGGCCACTAATGGAACCGTCCTTTTCAACGATGAATTCTACAATCACCCTACCCTCTATTCCCTCTTTCCGAGCTTTGGCTGGATACTTTATCTTCTTGTCTTCGTATTCTAATAATTTTTCCATACCTCCAGGGAACTCGGGCATCTCTTGCACAACCTGAAAGACATCATCCTCATTGACGAAAGGCTCATCAGGAGTTTCTACAAGCACTATTACGGGACCAAGTCTGGGCCTCTCACCCTCTTTATCTGCAACATTTGAATCATCAAACTCAATCCACTCAGGTTCTATACAACCTAAACTATCCCCATCCTGTATAATATTATCAGGGGCAATACTATCAATTTCAAGGATACACACGCAATCAATAGTGTCTTGTGCCATCATACCGAGTGGAAGGAGAGCGAGCAATAATAAATACATTTTATTCATACTAATCTGAATTTGATGTTGATAACATTTAATTCGCTTCGCGCAAAATGCTACGCCTCAATAATGTTCAAACAAGCTTGACATTATGTTCGGCTTAATCGCATTTTTCACTTCGTGCAAAATGCTAACGCTCGGCATAGTTCAAGCGAGCTTGACTCTGCACTCACTTAATCGCATTTTTCACTTATCTGTCTGTATTTAGGTCAAGATCCTTCTCTCCCGAATATAGTTTTGCAAAATAATCATACCAGTCTTCATCAAAATACTGTTTAGTCACTTTATGTTCCCCATCTTGTATCGATTTTATCCAACTGCGATAGGTCTGGACAACAAATGTCATTCCCGTATCGTTGCCAAAGGCGATGCCGAGGGGTTCTCCATCATTCTCCCAAAAGGATACCGAAAATGCAAATAATCGTTTGGGGGAAGATTTATAATGATCGTACCAATATGTTACTTTATAGTAATAGCAACCTTTTCGTTTCTGAACATTCGGATGATTGATGAACTCACGATAGGTTATGTTTGGATCAAACCGATTAGCACCTGATATCTCCACACTCATCGGCTCCCGATACCAATCTGGAGCGCAATTCATCATCACCTCCTTAGCGGCTTTCTTCAAATACTCATTCCGAGCATCCTCTGTCATCTTACTCAGATTCGTGACAGACCCAACCTGTGCACACAATGGCATGCTAAGCAAAGCCATTAGGACAAACAATATTTGTTTCATCATAACTGTCTGGTTTTATTTATGGGAGTGGCATAGGCTGCGTGATATTGTGCTTGACCCACTCATGATAAGGATTAACGAAGAAATTATGTCCGAAATGATTACCAAAGATAATGCCAAGAGGCTCTCCATCATCTTCCCAGATGGCCACCTTCGCTTGAAATGGCCAACTTTTCTGAGCCGATGGTGCATATCGGATGATAACCTCATAAAACTTTCTTCCCTTCTGCTCGCGGCTTTCCGGCATGAAATCAGTCGTTCTGAAAGTCTTCAAATCCGACACCTCATACTCCACTGGAGGAGCAGGTGTATAGCCACTTGAGAAACAATCTGTAACCTCCGCAGCCTTTTTTGTCAGATATTCATGGCGTTGCGCCTCAGTAAGGTTTTTCAGATGGGCAATCGGTTTCATGATTGGAGGGAGTACAAAGAACGAGGTTTCGTGATCATAGTTGTTACAATTAAGCCCATCAAACATTGGAGCAAGAAACTCTGCTACCGTCATCAATGAATCCACTCTGCTTGACTTGTTACTTATTACGGCTTCCATCAGTTGCTTGGTAAACACTATGAGGGATTCCACCCGTCCATGTCCTTCGCTACATTCCTGCAAAGCACATTTCTCATGAAAAAAGAATTCTGAATTTTCCCCGTCCAGACACATTCCCAAAGGAGAGTACAGATAATCCCATTGATCATTTCTGCATTTTACCCACGATGTTTCTGGGTATTTGGCACGGCTCACAGCCCCACTCCATAGACGAGTTAACCGCTTGAGGTGCCCATCAGGAATCGTCATCTGTGTCGTCATCTTCGGATTGCGTATCGTGGTTTCTAATTGCTGCTTATACACCAGCGCATGCGCCAATGTATCGTAATACAAAATACGCAAATCGTCCCAACAAGAAGTGAAAAGCACCCCAAAAGCGGCATGCTCATACCCCAACACACGATACCCTTTCCACCGCCTGTCCTTACTCTGTTTTACAGAATCGACACATAGGTCGGATAGCGGCCAAAGCCATGCATGAACAGGTGCCGTAAACGGCCCTATTCCATCATCATCTTGTGCCATCATACCGAGTGGCAAGAGAGCAAGTAATAACAAATACATTCTTTTCATACTAAACATAATTTGATGTTGATAATTTGTTGAGCGAAGAGTGCGCTAACCGCTAACCACTATCCGCTAACCCTTGAATTCGCTTCGCACAAAATGCTACCGCTCGGCAAAATTCAAACAAGTTTGATTCTGCACTCGCTTAATCGCATTTTTCTGGCTGCAAAGATAGTGTAAAAAAATGTAACATACTTGCAGATTTGTAACATTGAGTACACGTTGTGTACACCTACATCCTCCCCGTATGGCTGTGTGGGGGGATACAGAATTCAGTATTTGAAGTTTTTGTCGAAGTTGATATATCCACTTATCTGCTCCACATAGTCATCAATGGTTTTACCACCTTTGGAGTTGATAAACAGCAATATGTTGACCGAATAGTATCTGTCGGCACGATAAAATTCGAGGCCGTAGCAGTCTGTGGCATTCTTCTTCACATGCCGAGTGACAGAGACAACCTCACATTTTACTTTTTGCATATTAGGGATTTTAGTAACAAAGACCTTGTCTGAATTTGTGATTTGCGTCAATCTGTCATTTGCATGCATACGGATATGCTTCTGCTTAGTTGCATTGATTTTCTCCATTAGTTCTTTGTCGTTCAATACAGAAGGCTCATGATCAATATGGAACCAAGGAAGCCCGCAGTTGTTGAGCAGCTCACTTGTAAAACTAGCTCCGTGCCGTAGAATCGTATTTTCATCTATTGGTACTTCGTGGTCAGGTTTTGGTTTGCTCGCAAATCTTAACGAAGGCATCAACAATATACAATTATCGTCAAGGGTTATGATGGGACCTGCCTCAAAAATTGGAATGTTGCCACCCGATTGTCTCATACTTGCAAATTGAAACACACGCATCTTACTCAGCGGCACGTTTTCTTCTGACTCTATCTTCATATGATGAGGGAACGAAAGCGAAACACCCCAATACTCCTTGTTCTTACGCACATAGGTTTCCCAGTCATCCCCCATTGGATCAGAAGTTGCTGACGATGCTTTTTGCTTGGGTTTGGGTTGTTCATCACTTCGTTTCACCTCAATAACGATATCAATGGAATGACCAGTAATCAGCGTTCTTTTAGCTCCGTGCCTGATAATGTTAGTCTCTAAATCTTGATCAAAATACGAAGCCATCAAAGTATCCTTTGGGTTTATTATCTTCAAGGAGTAGCTACCATTAACATCTGTCACAGCATGACCGATGATTCGTTTTTCCTTATCTATCTCAATGACATTTACCCTCATAAGTGGTTCACCTTTATCGTCCGTCACTTTCCCATGAATGACATCTCCTGCCTTCACTTGTGCAGTTGCAAGGAGCGAGATGCAGAATAACACTTGGATAAAAAACACTTTTCTCATAATTATAATTTTTTGCCCCTTTCGGGGAGGTTTACTATTTCTCTTTCACTTTTGCCCATACCTTATGTCTTGCCTGTTGATGTTTTACATCTTTGTATGCTTGATTCATCTCTCTCAATTCCTTAGATGATAAACTCTCGTAGAATTCAAAGTCGGGCCTACGGTATTTGGCTAACTCTTCTTGCTTGATGCCTCGCTTCACCCAATCCTTATATGAAATCTGCATAAAAGGCACACCTCGTCCGTTTCCAAACATCACACCTGAAGGTTCGCCTGTATCTACCCATATATGTACTTGAAAGGCATAAACATAGTCAGGCACCCGTCTGCCATCATATCGGAACTCTACATTGTAATATTTCCTACCATGATTTCGGGAAACTTCAGGATTTAAATTCTGCTTCCCCTCAAATGCTTCCATCCCCAGTACCCTTGCCTTAAGCGGTTCCCGACAATAATCAGGACCAAAGTTCTGAGCCACCTCCATCGCAAGATTTATCATATATGCTTCCCGCTCAGCCTTCTTCATGCTAGCAAAGTCCTTCTTTTCCTGTCCCATCGCAAGGAGCGACAGGCACAACAATAGTGGAATTAAAACGATTCTTTTCATAAAACTAATAAAATCGCACTTTAATTTTTACATTTTTCTAAAAGTACGAATAGTAGAACGTGCAGATGCGAGGTTCTTCATCACCTTCTTCGCTGATGACGATATGGGTGGGTTTGTAGGAGCTGATGCCGAACTTGCTGCCGCAGGGAAGGGCGCTGATGTTGTTTTTGAGCCAGGGTTCCAACCCCATCACCTCCGCACGCTTCGTACTTTTGTCGTAGAAGAAGGCTATGGTACGT
>Ga0310696_10007030_pt1 | contig 13287 bp, 11 predicted proteins | sample AusTroGonzalo_MG_4_FD_203885 | JGI IMG/M metagenome (GOLD analysis project Ga0310696, IMG submission 203885) | Bovine rumen microbial communities from tropical cattle in Woodstock, Queensland, Australia - Gonzalo_02 (v2) (version 2) | ecosystem: Host-associated > Mammals > Digestive system >... | reverse complement strand
CGAGCCGGTCCGCGTCGGTCAACCTTGGCTTCTTCATCTTGTCTTTTCCTTTTCTTGTGGAAGTGCGCCCGCACCGTGCGGACGCTACGGTGACAAGTATGAAGAAGCCTTTTCTAAAAGTAAATGCAATCTTCCCCCGGGGGGAAGGGAGACGTCCCGTTGCCCTTGATGATGACTGCTCTTCCTGTCGGGAACAACTCAATGCCACTAGTTGCATCTCCCCGTTTGGGAACAGATGGATGCGACCACCCTAGTCGCATTGAGTTTGGGAAGAAACAAACTTCCCGGACGTGCGGAAAATGTCCGCACGGAGTCGGGAAGTTATGGTATAATGTATCTGCGCCGTCGTCTGGCGGCATGTTGGTTTCACTCATGAAAGGAGCAGGTTAGGAATGGGATCAAAGACACTTCCCGTTTTCATGGCCGCGTTGAGGATTGCCATAGGATGGCACTTTCTCTACGAGGGGTTGTGGAAGGTGATGCAGAAAGGCGGCTGGAGCTGCGCTTCGTATCTTGACGCGGCGCAGGGGCCGTTGGCCGGGCTGTTCAAGTGGATGGCGGCACAGGGATGGCTGGTGACCATGGGCAACTACGCCGTGATGTGGGGGCTGGTGGCAATCGGCCTCTCGCTGATCACCGGGGTGCTGTCCCGCGTGGCGGCGCTGTTCGGCATGGCGCTCATGGCGATGTTCTACTGCTGTCAGCCGCCGGAGCCCTTCGCCGAGGCCATTTCCGGCGCGGACGGACGGTTCTTCGTGGTGGAACGCAACTTCATAGAGGCTGTGGGTCTGCTGCTGATCGTGGTGCTGCCGTGCTGGCGCGGATTCGTCCGCACGCTTGTTCCCGGGGTCGCTGCGCTGGCGGCGTTTGGCGGGTGCTTCTGGCAGCAGTACAAGGCGGATGCGTTCAAGAAGGTGGAGGCGGTGACCTCCGCGACGGTGAAGGTTCACGAATTCACGGCTCTGGCGGCGCTGAAACAGCCGATTTCCGAAAAGGCGAACGTGGGCGGGATCGAGATCTCGCGCCTTGCCCTCGGCGGCGACCTCTTCGCCGGAAGGGCGCATGCGCGCGACCTCATCTGGACGGACGACTTCATGCGCAGGTACAACTCCGGCGTGACGCTGGGGCGCACGATACGCTACTGCCTGCACTGCGGAATAGACACCGTCTTCGCCGATTGTCAGTTCCTCGCGCCGATGCTGGCCGAGGCGCGGGCCGTCAAGGGCGAGCTCAAGTTCTTCGCGGGCTGCATGGACGGCAAGGAGGCGGCCGCGGCGGCCTCTGGAGGTGCGAAGGCCGTGTATCTGCGGAACGAGGCGACTGACGCCGCCGCGAAGAAGGGCGACGCCGCGAAGCTGAAGGAGCTCTTCGCCGCGCTAAAGGCAGCCGGGCTTCCGGCGGGCGTGGCGGCCGAGGACCTCGAGACGGTGAAGTTCTGCGTCGCCAACGGGGTTGTGCCCGACTTCTGGATCATCGCGTTCCATTCGCTCGAATATCCTGCGGCCCGGATGGAGCAGCGGTGCAACAACATCTGGTGCACGGACCCGGACGTCGTTTCTGCGTACATGAAGACGCGCAATGAGCCCTGGGTCGCGATGCGCTGCCTTGCGGGAGGCGCCCTTGACCCTGTGGCGGCGTACAAGTTCGCAAAGGACGGCGGGGCGACGGCCGCTTCGATCGATCTTCTCGACTACCGTATCGTCGAGACTGTGAACGGAATAATGGCACCGCCCAAGAAGGCGCCTGCCGCAAAGGCACCTGCGGCAAAGGCACCGGAGGCGAAGGCACCTGCGGCGAAGGCGCCGGAGGCGAAGGCAGATGCGGACAAAGGGAAGGAGAAGGTGAAATGAGTTTCTTCAAGAAGCTGAATGATCCTGCGGCCCATGAGCGGCTTGGCGGCGCCGTGGTCGCTCTGATGCGCATGGTTGTTGGGTGGCATCTCGCCTACATGGGCGTGTGGGCTCTCACTTCCACCTGGGACTATTCCTGGGCTGGATGCTTCAGGTGCGCCCACTGGCTGTTCGGCGGGACGTTGCGCGGCATCGGCGGCTCGGCCGCGATGGGCGGGGTGGACATGTTCATCACGTGGGCGCTTCTCGCGGCCGGGGCGCTTCTGATGCTTGGGGTGTTCGTCCGTCCCGCGGCGGCGCTGGGCATTGCGTATCTGGCGCTGATCTACCTTCTCAACCCGCCGCACTTCGGGCACACGGGGGAGAGCCATTTCATGTACGTGGACAGGAACGTGGTGGAGATCATGATGCTCCTCTGCGTGATGGCCTGGAGGCGCGGCTGCGCCGACAAGGGTGAAGGGGAGAAGGGCAAGGCCGAGGAAGACAAGGAGGCGGCGAAATGAGCGGGGGCGTAAGCAGAAGAGAGATGCTGTTCGGCGGCGGGGCACTGGCGGCCCTCGGCGGCGCGGCGGCGTGCACGAAGGCGATGCGCTCCAAGCCCGTCATCCGCAGCACGGGGCCGGCGACGCCGGCGTTCGACAGGAAGCGGGATCTGGAGGGCCTTGACCATCCCATGACGGCCACGGGCACTATCGGCGGCGTGAAGCTCTCGCGCCTCATCCTCGGGGGCAACATGATCGGCGGCTGGGCGCACTGCCGCGATATGCGCTTCTACGACAAGCTCGTGAAGGCCTATTTCACAGACGAGCGCATCTTCCGCAACTTCCGGATAGCCGAGGAGTGTGGAGTGAACACCATTTCCACGAACCCTGCGCTTATGCGCGTCATCAACCGCTACTGGCGGGAGGACGGCGGGAGCATAAAGTTCATATCTGATTGCGGCTATAAGGAGGGAATCATCAAGGGTGCGGCCGTCAGCGTCGAGAATGGCGCGAGCCTCGTCTACTTTCACGGCGGCCTGGCGGACACGACGGCGATCGTCAAGAAGGACTGGAAGCTGTTCCGCCAGTATCTGGACGAGTCTCGGAAGCTCGGCGTCCCGGTCGGAATCGGCTGCCACACGATAAGGACGGTCAAGTTCTGCGTGGAGCACGACTGCATTCCCGACTTCTGGATGAAGACGGTCCACCGCATCGACTATCCCACCGCCCATCTCAACGAGGACAGGAAGAAGAGCAGCATCTATCTTGGCTCCTGCGACAACCGCTTCGTCGACAGCGACAGGGAGGCCGTCTTTGAATGCATGGCCTCGCGTCCGGAGCCCTGGATCGCCTTCAAGGTTCTCGGCGCCGGCATAGAGCACCCGCGCGACGCGTTTCCAGTGTCGTACATGGGCGGCGCCGACTTCGTCTGCTGCGGCATGTACGACTATCAGCTGGTCGAGGACGTGAACATCGCCAATGGGGTGTTCGAGAAGGGGCTGCCGGAGCGCCGCCGCCGCTGGTGCGACTCGTAAGCCGGACGCGGCCATGAAGAAGGGTATTACAGCGGCGATTGTCGCGGCGGTGATTGCCGTAGCCGTCGTGTGCGTCGTGTCGCGAAGTGGCGAGCACGGGGACGTTGCGGACGGTGGGACTGGGCCGCAGCAGGCGGAAGATCGTCCACGCCAAGGCCGGCCCCATCCTGCCGCAAGGCCCGTTGTCCCGTCTCGGCCCGCGCCCGTCCGCGCGAAGAGCGTAGAAGCCGAGGTGTCGCCCGGTGGCGAGACTTCGCCCGAGACGGAGATGGAGGAGGAGTCCGACAGCGAAGAGGAGAACAGGCGAGAGAGAGAGGAAGAGGCGAGAGTCGAGGACTTTGACTCTCTCACGGACAAGTGGATGGAACCGTCGAAGGAGCCGGTTTCCATGAAGGACGTCGACGAATTCGCCGCGAAATTCCGCCTCATCCCCAAGGAGCGCCAGGAGGAATGCCTTCATCGGGCCCTCAACCTCGTGCCAGACGAGAATGTCATGCTGCTGGCGGGAATTCTGATGGACAAATCGCAGGACGCCGAGCTCGTGGAGCTCGTCTTCAACGACGTGCTGAACCGCAGCGACGACGTGAAGAAGCCGATTCTGCAGCAGATATTCAAGGACAAGGAGCATCCATGCTGGGCGGACGCCGCCTGGGTGCTCGACATGACCGGCGAGGCGCCGGAGAAGAAGAATTGACAGTTGCGCGATGGTACGCGAAAAGGGCGGGTCGGAACCTGCGGACAGCCAGCGACGTCTCGCGGCGGAAAGCATCATCGCGGCAGAGACCGTCTGCACGGCATCGAAATCCTCCACGAGGATCAGGATCTGATCGTGTTGGTGAAGCCTGCCGGCATTCTGGTGCAGGAGACATGCCGCCGGGTCGGGAGGCAGAGCATACGCGGAGGAGAAAGGTGCGTGGAGTCCATTCTCACGGACTGGGTGAGGAAGGGTCAGGCACGCAGTCGGCGCCGCGTGTATCTCGTCCATCGGCTTGACAGGGACACGAGCGGAGTAATGATGGTCGCGAAGACCGAGGAGGCTCAGGACTATTTCCGCAGCAGGTGGGCCGAGGTCACGGAGAAGACGTATCTTACGCGCGTGGAGGGCGAGCTTCCAGCGGAGGAAGGCGTGTTCGAGAGCTACCTTGTGGAGGAGGATGACATGCGAGTCCATTCCACGGCGGACAGGACGCGGGGGCGTTTTGCGCGCACCGAGTGGAAGGTTCTGTCCGGCGGGGCGCGGCCGCTCGTGGAGGTAGCGCTGAAGACGGGGCGCAAGAACCAGATACGCGTCCATTTCGCCGAGGCGGGGCATCCTGTCGTGGGGGACGTCAAGTACGGCAGGGCGCGCGGACGGGAGAGGATGTGCCTCCATGCGTGGAAGCTCGCGTTCGCGCATCCGCGCACGGGCGAGCGTCTTGCGTTCGAGACGGCGCCTCCGGACTTCGCGGGGCGCTTCTTTACGCTATTGCGGAAGGCGGCTGTTTCTGCTACAATCTAACGAACTTCCGGGCGTTGAAACGCGCCCGAATCCATGAAAGGGAACTGAAATGCAAGTCAAGAGTCTGACCACAGTAGGAATGGCGCTTCTCCTGGCGGGATGTGCCACGCAGAACGCGCCGTCTGCCGGAAAGGCGCGCAAATGTGGATGCGAAGCATGCACATGCGCCACCCCGTGCACGTGCAACACTCCGCCGAACACGCTCTCGAAGTACGAGATGGCCGATGGCTGGAAGCTGCTGTGGGACGGCAAGACCTCCGCCGGATGGGTCGGCGAGAAGAGCGGCTGCAAGACGTTCCCCGACCATGGCTGGACGATGAAGGACGGCGTTCTCACCGTTCTGCCGAAGAGCTACATCGACGAGAACGGCAAGTGGCAGAAGCTCCCGCCCGAGCAGGCGAAGCTCGGCGGCGGCGGCGACATCGTCACCGAGAAGGAGTACAAGGACTTCATCATGAAGCTCGACTTCAAGCTCACCAAGGCCGCCAACAGCGGCATCAAGTACTTCTACCGCAACGGCTGGAACGAGAACACCTGCCTCGAGTACCAGATTCTCGATTCCGCGCACCCCGACCACAACCCGAAGAACGAGAAGGGCGCCAAGGGAAGCCACCGCGTTGCCTCGCTCTACGAGCTGAAGGCCGCCAACGCCGAGAAATTCCTCAAGCCGCTCGGCGAGTGGAACACCGCGATGATAGTCGCGAAGAAGGGCAAGGTCCAGCATTGGCTCAACGGCAAGAAGGTCCTCGAATACGTCCGCGGCTCGGAAGAGTTCCGCAAGGCCGTTGCCAACTCCAAGTACATCAAGAGCCAGAAGGACGGGCCCTGGGGCGAACTTCCCGCGGGCCGCATCAAGATCCAGGACCATGGCGATTCCACCGTCTTCTTCCGCAACATAAAGATCAAGGAGATGTAGTTAGTGGCTAGTGGTTAGTGGCTAGTGGCTAGTGGCTGGTTTTGAGTGGGGATGATGCCGCGCAAGTTCCATGTATGCGACGCGTTCGGGATTCCGGTGTATCTGGACATCTCGACGGCGATATTGCTCTTCTTCTTCGTGGGGATGACGCAGTCGCTGGCGCTCGATCTGGCGGCTGCGATGCTGCTGCTCGTGTCGATCGTGCTCCACGAGCTGGGGCACTCTCTCACGGCGCGTGCGTTTGGATGCCGCACGAGAGACATAACGCTCATGCTCATAGGCGGATGTGCGAGCCTCGAGAGGATGCCGCGCAAGGCGTGGCAGGAGCTTCTGGTGGCGGCGGCGGGGCCTGCGGTGAGCTTCGTCCTCGGCGTGGCGTGCTACATTGGCGCGGCGTTCTGTCCGCTTGAGTTCACGGCGACTGCGCTCTTCATATCGGCGATCGTGAACTTCTCGCTCGGGGCGTTCAATCTGCTGCCCGGTTTCCCGATGGACGGCGGCAGGATATTCCGGAGCGCCGCCAGGGCGTTCACCACGCGCGCGAAGGCGACGTGGCTTGCGATGGTCGTGGGGCGCGTGTGCGCCGCGCTTCTCGTGTTCGGTCCCCTGTTCGGCGTCACGCGCATCTGGATCATCCCGATCGGCGGCAATTTCTTCATGCGCCTCCTCATCGCGTGGATGATCTGGAACGAGGGATGGCGCGAGTATCATCAGACTCTCGCGGAGGAAGCGTGGAGCGGACGCTGGGACTTTTCGGCGCGCGTGTCGCCGCCGCCCTACGGCGGCGACGAGGACGACGCGGAGGTTCGCCGCGGCAGGTGAGTTGAAATTGGAAAGGTCGTTGTAAATGTCTCTATCTGTAGGTATCGTCGGGCTGCCCAACGTGGGCAAATCGACTCTTTTCAACGCATTGACGAAGAAGCAGCAGGCGGCGGCGGAGAACTACCCCTTCTGCACGATCGAGCCGAACTCGGCCGTGGTGGAGGTGCAGGACGCGCGCCTTGAGAAGTTAGCCGAGATTGCGAAGCCGCAGCAGATCATCCGCGCTACGGTGGAGTTCACCGACATCGCGGGCCTCGTGAAGGGCGCGTCCAGGGGCGAGGGGCTCGGGAACAAGTTTCTCGCGAACATCCGCGAGTGCGACGCGATTCTGCACGTCGTGCGGTGCTTCGAGAACGACGACATCATCCACGTCCAGGAGGGTGGCAACAAGTCGGCTCCCATAGCCCCCGTCGACGACGCCGAGGTGATCGAGACGGAGCTGATACTGGCCGATCTTGAGCAGCTTCAGAAGCGCCATGACCGCGTCGCGAAGGAGGCGAAGGCCGATCCGAAGAAGCGCCCCGAGGCCGACGCCATCGCCGCCTTGATGAAGCATCTCGAAGAGGGGAGGCCCGTGCGCGCCTTCCCGCGCGCCGACGGAGATCCGATTCTGCCCGTTCTCCGCGATCTCCATTTTCTCACCGACAAGCCCGTCATCTACTGCGCCAACGTGTCCGACGACGACGTGACGGGGGCTGAAAGTCCGCACGTCGCCGCGCTGAAGGCCTACGCCGACGCGCAGGGATGTGCGCTCGTCGTCGTGTGCGCGCAGATGGAGGCCGACCTGGCCGGGCTTTCCGACGACGAGGCGAAGGAGTTCCTCGCGAGCTACGGACTTTCGGAGTCTTCGCTCGACCGCACCATCGCCCTTGCGTACAAGACGCTGGGCCTCGCGAGCTTCCTCACGGCGGGGCCGAAGGAGGTGCGCGCCTGGACGTTCCGGCGCGGGTGGAAGGCGCCGCAGTGCGCCGGGGTGATCCACACAGACTTCGAAAAGGGCTTCATACGAGCCCAGGTCGTGTCCTGCGACGACTATCTGAAATACGGCGGCGAGTCGGGCGCGCGTTCCGCCGGAGTGCTCCGTCCCGAGGGGAAGGACTACGAGATGCAGGACGGCGACGTTGTGGAATTCATGTTCAACAAATGAAAAAGGAGATCAAAATGAAATTGACAAGTCTGTTCCTCGCCGCTCTTTTCGCGGTGTCGTGTTCCGCGGCGGAGCCCAAGGCGTCCGGCACCGCGTATGCGCAGGAGGCCCTGAAGCCGTTCCTCGAATCCGGCGAGCTGCCGGGAGCGATCAGCGTGTTCTACAAGGCCGGTGTGCAGGAGACGGCATGCGTGGGGTACGCGGACGCCGAGAAGAAGCGTCCGATCGCGATGGACAACGTGTACATGCAGTGTTCTCAGACGAAGGGCTTCTGCGGCGTGACGGTCGCGATTCTCGTCGAGGAGGGCAAGATTTCGCTCGACGATCCAGTTGCGAAGTATCTCCCCGAGTTCGGGACGCTGTGGGTCGAGGTGCTCAACACGAACGGCGTGCGCGCGCTCGTGCGGGCGAAGAACAAGCTCACGGTGCGCATGGTGATGAACCACACGGGCGGCTTCGCGTTCGAGCTGCCGTCGTACACGACCTTGGGCGGATGGTCGCGGCGCATGCCGCTGAGGGCCGTGGCGGCGATGGCCGCGGCGCTGCCCATCAAGTTCGAGCCGGGCACGAAGGCGAGCTATTCGAACGTCGGCATCGACATCGGCGCGGCCGTGGTCGAGGTCGTCTCCGGCCAGCGCTGGGAGGATTTCCTCAAGGACCGCGTCCTCGATCCGCTCGGCATGAAGGACTCCGGGTTCTGGCCGACGGACGCGCAGCTCGCGAACAAGATCGAGATGTACAACGTCAAGGGCGGCTCGCCGGCGCAGTGGCGCGAGCAGAATCCGTCGATGCAGCGTCCGTACAACGACGACCGCGTCTTCTCCTCGGCGGGAGCGGGCCTCTGGACGACTGCCGCGGACCAGCTGAAGTTCTACAAGATGCTGATGAACCTCGGCGTCGGCGAGAACGGCGTGCGGATTCTCAAGGAGGAGACGGTGAAGACGATCCTCGCGAAGTCGACTCGTCCCGAGGGGCTTGGCGGATATTCGATGGGTCTTACCGTTTCGGGCGACGGCTGGTTCGGCCACGGCGGCGCCTGGGGGACGAACTGCATGGTGAATCCCGACAAGAAGCAGCTCAAGCTCTGGGCCGTGCAGTTCTGCGGCGGTCCCTGCCCGTGGGACGCCGCCAGGAATGCGGCGGCGGACAAGTTCTTTGCGGAGAAGGCTGACAACTCTGCGGCCGACGCTTACACCGGCCGCATGAAGTGATCAATTGCGCGAAACCTGGTAGGGCGGCGTGTCCCCACGCCGCCGCGGTCACGCGGGACGCGTGACCCTACCTTGGCATTTTGAGTTATCCCATGTTCCTGGCGGCGTCGGCTCCGTATCGGTTCGTGCCGGTGGTGTTGCTTCTCGGCGTGGCGGCGGCGCTGCTCACGGACACTTCTAAGTTGCCTATCGCTCTTCGCGGACTAAGGCGGGCGATAGGCTGCGATTCTGGAGGCGGAGCGGCCCACAAGGTGCCGGCATGGCGCCGTTGGCTTGCGTTTGTGCTGGTGGTGGCGGCATTTGCGCTCGCGGTGGCCGGAGGAAATTAAAGGCGATTCTCAAAAATTTCCTCTTGTCCGCGTCCGCCGATAATGGTAAAATGCGGTTAGATTTCGGGAGGTAGTGTACACTCGAAAGGCCAAAAACAGAATGACAATTTGCGATAGAATATGCTTCGCGTCGCGCGCGGCGGCGTTGGCATTGCTCGTTTTCGCCGTCGGATGCGACAGCGAAGAGAAGCCTGCCGCCGTCGAAACGCGGCGTCCGCCGGGCCGCATGGAGGACCCTGCGTACAAGGAGCAGCTCAAGTCCATGACGTCCGCGCAGAAGAAAGTCGCGGCCGAGCTGAACGACATCGAAAGGCGCATGGACCTCGAGCGCAGGCGCGCGCGCGCGGCGCTGGGCGCGGGCGCGACGGAGGCGCAGGTCCTCGCGGAGCTCGAGACGAACTCCGTGAAGTACGCGCAATGGCACTATCTGAAGGGGCGGCGCAACGCCGCCGAAAAGTCGATGAAGGACCGGAAGGCGGAGACCGTGGCGGCCGTCCGCGCGAGGATCCTCCAGGAAACGCGCGAGCAGGGTTCGGCGGTGAGCCCGGCGGCGCAGGAGAAATGATTTCGATTTCAAGGAAGGCAGGTAAAGTATGAAAGCCAAGAACAGACTCGCATTCTTCGCAGGCGCGATGGCGGCGTTGGCTGCGGTGATCCCGTTCGATTCCTCTGCGGCGCAGAACATCAGGCGCATGGACTCGACGAAGGCGTATCCGGCGGACGCGCCGGCGCGCATCGCCGACGAGGTGACGTTCCGGATGATACTCGACAACAACACGTCGAACACGGCCTACGACCTCACCTGGAACTTGAAGTACCAGGGCTTCGGAAGTGAGGCGTTCGACGCCGTGAACAATCCTCCGATGATAGCCGTGAAGATAAGCGGCGACACGCACTGGGCGAAGATTGTGCGCGTTGGGCAGTACGACGACGGCAATCATATCTCAGACCAGCTCTCCGAGATTGACTTCTCGTACACGGTCAAGCCGGGAGACTTGGCAGCCCCGATGGAGGTCGTCCAGTCATCTGGACAATACGTCTTCCTGAACCTCGGCGCGACGGCGCTGTGGGACATCCGCGACGTGAATGGCGCACGTGCCGATCTCGTGTTCAGGAACGCCGGGCCTGCCGTAGACGGCGTGGACGTGAATGCCAACTATTACCTTACCAATCCTGCGGAGCCACCTGTCGGGCAGGGGCCGGTGCACATCAAGACGCTTGACTTCGACTCTCTCGCGACGGAAGCCGGGTACTGGCGCGAGATTCCGGAGACAACCGAGTCCGCCACGCCGGCGCTTCCTACGATTCTCATCCCCGGCGGCTCCGCCACCAACGGCACGGTGTACGTGTGGATTTCGGACGAGACGGGCACAAACGTCTCGACGACTGTCGATTTCGGCAACGGCATGGAGACGCAGCTGAACATCTACGGGCAGAAAGTCCACCCGGTGACGATCGCGACCGGCGACGAGTCGGAGACGTTCACGCTGAAGGGCCTTTCCCGCGCAGGCACGGGAGAGGCGTACATCTACCTCTCTGCGCTGCCGCAGAACACTTTCGCGACCGGCGATCATCTCATTTCGAACTTCACGTACCGCGTCGTGAAGGTAACGGAACCTCCAGAGCCCTACGTGTGGTTTACAATAGACAATGCGGCCGTCGCCTGCACCTCCGACTGGGAGACGCCCGCCGCCGTTCTCTCGGTGCATCTTTCGCAGTCCTATCCCGAGGACGTCACGATCGGCCTCAACATGGAGACTCCGACGCGCGACGCCGCCACGCTCTTCGCCACCAACTCGATAAGAGTCTCCGACATCTCCACCGGAACGCCATCCTGGATGAACCAGGACGTGCAGGTCGTCGTCAAGAAGAACACCGTCCTCGGCCAGGCGTACATCTACGCTCTGGGCGCGGAGAAGGAGAAGATAACGTTCACGCCTTCGGTGGATTCTCCTGCGGCGGCGCAGACGTACTACCGCGCACCGAGGCCGGGCGACGGCTGCACGCTCAGGATCGACGCCTCCACGCCCGCCGTCCAGATACTCGACAGCGACGCGCGGCCCGTCGTTCCTCCCTACTTCGCCCTCACCGAGAAGAAGCCGTACCAGTTCTACCTCCTTCTCTCCGACGGCTACCGTTGTAGCCAGGAAACGACGGCGGCGGGATATCCAGGCTACACGATCAAATGGGACCGTGAAAGCGACAAGGCGGCGACGGCCATAAATCCGCAGACGTTCTCGAACGTCGTTCCCGAGACGGTGGACGGCAAGCGCGTCCTGCCCGTGACCGTGACGTATCCTTATGCAGGCAGCTACACGAACACGAAAATCCGCGTCACGAACCCCGACGGCGGCTTCACGGAGATTCCTGTCGTGGGCGACGATCCTATCGTCGTGAACGTCGCGGACTCCAAGAAGGCGTACGCCACCCCGGAGAAGACCGAATACGCCGAGGGCGACACGGCGCGCGTGTCGTTCTCGCTCTCCGAGGCGTACGTCGACCTTTCCGGCAACTCGCTCTACGCCTTCCTCGAGCCGCTGAACGAGGCGGCGTCGAACACCACCGAATCGGCGCAGTTCTACATAACCGGGACGAACGAGCTCGGCGAGGCGATATACAGCACGGGCGGAATACTCATCAGCGACACGGCGTCCGTAGGCTCCGCGCTCATAAAGCTCAACGACGGCTACTCCGAGGCGGACGGCTACAACACGCCTCGCTTCGGCGTGAGGTTCTGCACGTCCCAGACGTTCGACCCTGCCGCAGAGGTGCTTGAATACTCAGTCTCCCCGTTCACGCTTGCCGTCTCCAACGTCTATCCCTCGATCTCCGCGATATACTGCGAAGGCACCGCCAGCGAAGGCAACAGCTTCCCCGTGCCGGTGATCGTGGGCGTTGACGCCACATTCGAGGTCGTGCCCTCCGACCCCGGCCGCAAGTACGACATCGGCGGCAACGATCCCGACACGTGCCTCATTGCGCGCTGGAGCTTCAAGGGAGCCTCCGAGAAGCAGTGGACGCACATCTGGAAGTTCAACCTCCAGGACGAAGGCCCGTCGAACCAGTGCGCATACGCCTTCTACGATCCAAGCACGAACAACCAGGTGAAGGTGACGCTCATCGACAAGGACATGCGCAAGCCGGGCGACATCTACTGGGTGGACGACCCCAACTACGAGGAGGGCGGATACTGGAAGACGAAGGCGACGTTCAACGTCGACGCGCTTCCTTCGCAGACGTTCTTCGTGGAGGCGACGGACAAGCCCACGATACTCGTCGAGCCCACTTTCGACTACTTCACCGAGGAGGACTTCCTCAACGGCGACATCAGCTTCAACGTGTGGCTCACCGAAAGCGCCAACGCGAACCTCAACGTGAAGATATTCGTCGAGCGGATGGCTCCGCCGCCGGCGGGAACGAAGAACCTCGGCCTCCTCGAGCTGTCCGAATACACCGGGACGATTCCCAGGGGCAGGGGTGTCTACGGCGCGTCGCTGACGCCGGGCTACGTGTTCTACGTCGACAACCTCGACGGCACCTCGCGCACGGAGGCCGGCGACACGCGCTTCCGCGTGTGGGCGGAGGTCACCACGACCACGAAGAAGAACGGCACGAACATTCCGTGGAGCGAATACTTCGTGAGCCGCACAAACAACTACTTTGTGGCTAAGAACTCCGCGCCGGAGTTCCGCATGGCGAACACGTCGATCGGCGGCTGGGAGCCGAACTCCGAGACGAACAGGTACACGGTGGAGAAGAACGGCCAGATCGAAGTGAAGTGGCAGGTCTCCGACGTCCTGCCCGATCTGACGAACAACCTCGTCGTGTCCATTTCGTCCGGCGCGTTCGCGACCACGAGCTTCGTCTACACAGCCACGTCCACATTCGACGAATACGACCACACGGTGGACGGCACGTGGAAGTTCGCCTTCACCGAGTCTGGGAACTACACGGTCACTATAACGGCCACCGACAAGGACAACGGAGTGATCCGTCAG
>Ga0310696_10007029_pt1 | contig 13289 bp, 12 predicted proteins | sample AusTroGonzalo_MG_4_FD_203885 | JGI IMG/M metagenome (GOLD analysis project Ga0310696, IMG submission 203885) | Bovine rumen microbial communities from tropical cattle in Woodstock, Queensland, Australia - Gonzalo_02 (v2) (version 2) | ecosystem: Host-associated > Mammals > Digestive system >... | reverse complement strand
TCGCCATTATTGTCAGATTTCAGAACCCCTCCTGTTGCAATGACTTTTGCATTGTAAAAAAAGTCCATATGGACACGTATGCCTTTGCCTCCTAAGCCGCCGCCGATTCCGGCAGATCCGTCTTCTCCTGTAGCCACAACCTCGACTTCATAATGTATTTCGATCCTTCCATTATTTTCAAAGTAGTTTTTACCGCCACCGATTCCGGCACCCCCGTGACCGAATGCATCTATCTTGCCTCCATAGAAATACATTTCTTTACCTTGGCCAGCATTCTCGCCAGCGCCGATTCCGGCACCTCCATTTCCAGACTCAGCCTTGACAGTACCACCGAAGATGCTGATTATTCCGTTGCTTCCACCTTTCATGCCGCCTATGCCGGCGCCACCATCACCGCCTTTGATGTCCAGTTCTCCACCATGGACGGTTACGTCACCGGCATCCTTATCCTTGCCTCCTCCGATTCCGGCCATGCCTCTGTCCGGGTTGGATACGACAAGTTTTCCGGTGCCTCCTTCCTGGTCGTAGATGGTGAGTATTGTGTTGTTGTCTACGCTGATTCCCTTTTCAGCAGTGAGAGTTACACCGTCTAAAAGAATCAAGTGGACATCTCCTTTGACCACCAGGCGGTCCTTGACCGTAAGGTTCTCGGACGCTGCATAAAACCCGCTTTTCAGCTCGGTTATCTTACTGTCCTTATTCAAAAACGTTACATCCCTCTTGTTGATGTAACAGTCATGATATTTGTATACATAGTGGTAATCCTCGTATACCTCGGCCTTCTCCCGATACTTTAATCCTTCTACCCACTGGGCCTCGAGGGTTACAGTGCCTTTGTCCTCTTCAGTGAGGTCTCTGACTATCTCACCGTCCAAGAAGGTTTTATCCGAACCCTTGACCTTCCATTTGTCGAAGACCAGGCCCGTTTCAGGACTAGTGAAACAGTTCTTGGACAGTGCCTTGTACGTGTGGTATGTGAACTCTTCATCATCCATCTGTCCGCTTCCGCCGTTTGGTTCAAATTTCACCGTATATGTATTCGGAACCCACTGGGCATAGAGTACCATATCCTTTTCGGTATAAATATTGCCTTTGTCTTTGTAGGTCTGGCCAATCCCAAGGGGCGAGACACACCAGAATCCGAAATGCCAGCCATGTCTTTCATATTTGTTCTCATCGAGGATACTCACTTGGCCCGCCACAACTTCCTGAGGATCCATTGAATTGTAACCACCATTGGAGTTGAAATAAATCCTCGGGTTTCCCCACTGGGCGTAAAGAGTCACGGTCCCGCCGTCTACATCGGTGAGGTTTTTGACGGAATCACAATCTCCATAGAAGGTTCCCTCTCCGGATTGCGTCGTACTCCAGTCCTTGAATGTAGAGTACGTATATGTATTCTTCGGAAGAGTTATCACAGCATCGTAGTCGGCTTCGACATCCGGCATCTGCGTGCCTGTACCGCCGTTCCTGTCGAAATGAATGGTGTATTTATTTGGATTCCAAGAGGCATACAGGTAAACATCGGAATTCAGCTCGATTGTACTCTCGTCTTCGCAATAAACATCACCCGTGGCGGACAGGGACCACCCGGCGAACTTGTAGCCTGTCCTTTCGAACGAATTCGGAATCAGCTTTATGCTGTTTCCCGTGGTCTTCTGTATATTCATTTCTCCGGTTCCGCCGTTTGCGTAGAATGAAACGACATATGTCGGTGGCGGATCTTGCTTGCAGGATACGCAAAGCGCAACGCATAGTAATACCGAAAGAATTAACATCAATGCTTTCTTCATCTATCTCTCCTTGCCTTTCTATACCCCAATGATAGTTGCTAACAGGTTTATCATGCATCGCCTACTGTTGCGCTGGGGACGGTCATTCCGCACCCCTTCAGTATATCATCGAAACAGCTGGCTGCATCTTTTTTCGGTACCATGGTACATATCCATGGTACATGAGCTTTGTGCAGATTCACACCAAAGAAACAAAAAAGCCCCTCCAGTGTACCTGAAAGGGCTTTTTTTGCTATAGGCGCGATTGGGTTTGAACCAACGACTTCCACCGTGTGAAGGTGGCACTCTCCCGCTGAGTTACACGCCCATGCGAATCTGATGTTAACTTAGAAGGCTGCTTTTGTCTACATGGTCTTTGTAAGACGGAGGGCAAAAAAAAGTTTTGTGAGCATGCCGCAGTTTTCAGGATTGGGGTGGGGAGAAAAACCTGCGGCACACGTATCACAAAACCTAATTCTGTTTTACCACCAAATGGTAAACTTGACAACTGGTTCTTTTACTAAACTTTTTTACCAAATCCTCAGACCGTCCTCTTCCATGGTGAGAGTCGGGGTGCAGCGGTGGATCCTGTGGGTCTTTGCGAACTCGGAAAGGCTGATCTTGTCCAGCAGGGCAAGCTCATCAGGACGGTAGGATAGTTCCAGCGTGACGCTCTCGCAGGTGTCCGTGGTGTAGCAGATGCCCTGGTGCAGTTCCATGAAGCTCTTCATGGCGGGAAGAAGCTTGGTGTTGTCCGTCTTCTCGAAGAGGGACTGCACGAAATCGTCCTGAAGGACCCAGATGTCCTCGTCCTCCGAGCGGCCCGTCTGGTTCATCCACTTGTTGAACAGCACGAAGAGGTTGCAGGCGGAGATGTTCAGGGCCTCCAGGATGCAGTGGATCCACATGCAGCTCTGTCCCTTGGTGTAGAAGAGGTCCATGCCGCGGCGGATGTTCATGGCGCGCTCCATGTCCTGCTCGTCGAACGTGGCGGTGCGGATTACGGTGCGCTCGGCATCGTCGCCAGGGACAAGGCCGAGCTCACAGGCACGCATGGCAAGCTCGGTGCCCGGCAGAAGCGAGAGCACGAAGCAGTCGATGTTGCTGGGCATCAGAGAGACGGCGAAGTCCACAGTGTGGCGGAAGCGCTTGAGGTTGTCCTGCGGCAGACCGATTATGATGTCCAGACCGAAGGACACGCCCTTCTTGGCGAGCATGCGGACCTTGGTTTCGAAAAGATCCCTGTTCAGGCGGCGCCCTATGGCGGCCGAGACCTCCTCGTCGCTGCTCTGAAGACCTATCTGGAGGGAGCAGTTGAGTTCTGCGAACATGTCGGCAAGTTCCTCGTCAATGAGCTCGGCACGTACTTCGAAGGTGAAGTGCATGTCCGATGGGGCCTTGGCAAGCAGAAGGCGCATGATGGTCTTGGCGCGCTCGGTGTTCAGGTTGAACGTGGGGTCCAGGACGAAGACGTTGCGGATGTCGTGCCTGACAAGGTAGGCAAGCTCGGCGGAGATCCTGTCCAGGGGATAGTCGCGCACTGTGCGCTTTCCGCGGGATTCGAAGCAGAAGGCGCAGGTGAAGGGACAGCCGCGGGTGAGCTCCCACAACACGGAGTCGTATTCCTTTATGACATCGTCGGCCTCGCCCGTGAGAAACGGAGACGGAAGGTCTGCCAGGTCGGGAAGACGCGATGAGACGGGAGAGACGAAGGCATGTGTGATGATGCCCTCTCCCTGGATGTTGCAGGCCTTCTTGCCGCCGACTATGCTCCGCAGGGCCGAGACGGTGGAAAGCTCCCCTTCCCCCATGACGGCGAAATCAAGCCACTCGGGCAGGCCTGTTGTGAAATCCACAGTGTGGGGGCCGCCTGCGAAGAGAATCACAGAGCTGTCCAGAGAGCGCACCGTAAGGGCAAATGTCCTGAACCACTGCCAGTTCCATATGTACATGGAAAGACCTATGGCCATGGGGTGGCGGGACACGGCAAGGCGTGCGCTTTCCGAGGCATCTTCGTCGACGTAATGCTGATAGAGCGAGGCGTGCGGCAGGCCGCTTGCGTGGTTTACGGCCGCCTTTACACACAGAGCGCCCATCGGGAAGCTCATAATCGACTTCTCGAGGGCGCAGCAATGGATTTCTAAGTGATTCATCTCAGAAGGATGATTCAGTCGTCTTCCTTGGATGACTTAGCATATGAAAGAGCCATCATGGCGTTGTCGAACTTCTGGTACTTGCCGTTCTTCAGCTTGATGGAGACGCTTGTCTTCTGGTTGCCGGACACCTTGACGATGTACTCGGTGGCTTCGACCTTGGTCTTGAAGTACTTGATGACCTTGTCGCTTCCCTGGCGCTTTACGGCCCAGCCCTTTCCTGCTATGAACGAAAGCTCATGGACGTCCAGGACTTCCTTCTTCACTTCCTTCTTAGCGTCTTTCTTAACGTCTTTCTTGACTTCCTTCTTGGGTGCTTCCTTTTCCTTTGCCATATGAAACCTCCGTATGATTCGGCACACATCGTGTCAGTGTAAGTCTACCACAGGAACAAAAACGGAGGTAACAAAAGTTTATCCCGCAAGCTCCGCAGCCTTCCGGGCACACCTGATTCCGTCCACCGCGGCACTGACGATTCCGCCTGCGTAACCCGCACCCTCACCGCACGGGAAAAGGCCCGCCGTGGACACGCTCTGAAGAGACTCCTCGTCACGGGTGATGCGCACCGGGGATGAGGTTCTGGTCTCGCTTCCGATCAACGTGGCCTCACGTGTCATGAACCCCCGGGCCTGGCGCGAGAACACCGAAAAACCCTCCCTCAGGGCATCGCACACAAAGCTCGGCAGCACATCATCCAGGGCAGAGCACGTCAGACCCGGGGCATAGCTCGATGCCTCCACGTCCGCACTGGTCCTCTTTGCCATGAAATCGGTCATCCTCTGCGCAGGGGCCTTCTGGGAAAAGCCCGATGCCTCGAACGTGCGCCTTTCCAGGCGGCTTTGCATGTCCATCATCGCAAGGGGGTTCTTCAGAAGGAAGTCATCGTCACCCAGAATGGACACAGGAAACTCCACTACCATGCCGCTGTTGGCCCATCTGGAGCCGCGGTTGGAAGGCGACATGCCGTTCACAACCACCTGGTCGGCATCGGATGCAGAGGGAACGACGAAGCCTCCGGGGCACATGCAGAACGAGTAGACGCCCATGCGCCTTCCCTCCGCCTCCACCTGGGTTGCGAACGAGTATTCGGCCGCAGGAAGGAAGGAACCGCGTCCCTTGGGATTGTGGTACTGGATGCTGTCTATCAGCTTCTGCGGATGCTCAAGGCGGACTCCCAAGGCAAGGCTTTTGGCCTCGATCTTCACACCCGAGCCCTGAAGCATGCGGAACGTATCGCGGGCCGCGTTGCCTATGGCAAGGATCACAGGGCCTTCGAAAACCCTCTCTTCCCCGGAAAGTCCTGCCTCATCGCGCTCAAGCGCCCTGACCCCGCAACAGACCCCGTCCCGTACGATAAGGTCCGTCACCGTGGTTCTGAAGAGCACTTCACCGCCGTGGGCCAGAATTGCGTTTCTCATGTTCTCGATGATCTTCGGAAGCTTGTCCGTTCCGATGTGAGGATGAGCGTCGCAGAGAATGTCATCCGAGGCTCCGAACTGAACGAAGGTGCCCAGAACCTTGGAGTTCTCGCCCCTCTTCTTGCTTCTGGTGTAGAGCTTTCCGTCGGAATAGGTTCCCGCTCCGCCCTCGCCGAAGCTGTAGTTGGAGTTGGGGTCCACTATGCCGCGCCTGGAAATGCCTGCGATGTCCAGCCTTCTTGTGTGAACGTCCGTTCCGCGCTCAAGGACAACCGGGCGGATTCCCTGCTCCAGAAGAGTCAGGGCGGCAAACAGGCCCGCAGGCCCGCTTCCGACTATGACGACCTGTCCCTTGGAAGGGTCTGCATCCTTCAAAGCCATGCCCTCTGCCACAGGCTTGTCGGGATTGATGCGGCAGACCAGATCTATCATCACATCGCGCCTTCTTGCATCCACCGAGCGCCTGATGATTATGTACCTGTCGTCCCCGGACAGATGCAGTTCGCGTCTGAGGGAGGCATCGTCATAAGCCTTGTGAGGCGGGAGGCGCAGTGTTACGTCCTTGGTGGGTGAGCTCATACTGAAGATGATACATTGCGCATGATCGTTTGTGTAGATGCTCGGCTTGAAGAGGCCCATCCTTTCTGCTAAAACAGAGACGTGAACGCGCTTTCTGTCTTCAACGTCGCAAAATCCGTCAAGGACGGTAACCTCTTTTCAGATGTGAGCTTCGGCCTCGAAGCCGGAGAGCATCTGGGCATCATAGGAAAGAACGGCGCGGGAAAGACGACCTTTCTGAACCTCATCTGGGGAGCCGTAAGACACGGCGGCACACTTCCGGAGGGTCTTCTGCCCGATACGGGTGAGATTACGATAAACAGCTCCATGAGAACGGCATACCTCAAGCAGGACGTGGTCTTCTCGGAGAACTGCACGCTCGAGTCCTACCTGATGGAAAGCGACGACCCCCACATAGAGCTGTTAAAGCTCTACGAGGGCGGCGAACACGATCTGATGGACACGATAGAGAACCTGGGCATCTGGGAGATTGGCACCAGATACCGGCGCTATCTTTCGGAGCTGGGAGTCAATGAAAGCCCCGCAACACGCATGGACGTCCTTTCGGGCGGCATGAGAAAGAAGGCCGCAATCGCCCGGATTCTTGCCACAAAGCCGGACATCCTTCTTCTGGATGAGCCTACAAACCATCTGGACATCCCGGCCATCGAATGGCTTGAGAACCACCTGGACGACTACACCGTGATCCTTGTGACCCACGACCGCTACTTTCTGGACCGCATCTGCACCAAGATCATGGAGATAGACAGGGCAAAGGCACACTTCTACGAGGGAGGCTACACCGCCTTCCTTGAGGGACGCGAGATGCGCCTGAATGCCCTTGCCAAGGAGCAGGACCGCCTTGCCACAATCTTAAGGCGCGAGCTTGAGTGGCTTCACCGCGGCCCCAAGGCCAGAACGGGCAAGGACAGCGGCAGAAAGCAGCGCATAGAGCAGATGCTCGGCCAGCGCGAACGTCCCGAAGATGAAAGCCGCGCCTTCTCAAGCATCGCCCGACGCATGGGCAAGAAGATCCTTGAGCTCAAGCACGTCGGAGTCTCGCGCGGCGGAAAGCAGATTCTTTCTGACTTCAGTCTGGAGTTCATCAAGGGCCAGAGGTTCGGCGTAATTGGCGAGAACGGAAGCGGAAAGAGCACCCTTTTGGAGGTTCTCACCGGAAACCTCGCACCCGAAAGCGGCGAGGTGGACACGGGAATCAACACCGTCTTCGGCTACTACGACCAGAACTCATCACGCCTTCCTTTGGACAAGAGCCCGCTCGAGTTCTTCTCCGACATCAGCGAGCAGATCGTCCTCTCCTCCGACTACGTCGTCACCCCGGCGCGTTTTCTTGAGCTCTTCGGCTTCCCCTCATCCTTCCACCGCCTTCCCATGCGAGTTCTCTCCGGCGGCGAAAGACGAAGGCTCTACCTTCTGAGCACGCTTGTGCGCAACCCCAATTTCCTGGTTCTGGACGAGCCGACCAACGACCTGGACATCGACACCCTCAGACGCCTTGAGCAGTACATCCTGGACTTCCCAGGCTGCGTCGTATCCGTCAGCCACGACCGAGCCTTCCTGGACCGCACCTGCTCCGAGCTGATTGTCATGCCCTCTGCAACGCGCTTCGAAGGCACCTACTCCGACTACCACGCCCAGAGCCTCACAACCAAGAACGATATCCCTGAGAAGACCGAATCATCTAAAAAACAGACCGATACCCGCGAAAGAGACCATAAAAAGAAAGGCCTTTCCTTCAAAGAACAGCGCGAGTTCGAAGAGGTCTCCTCCCGCATCGAAGAGCTTGAGACGGAAAAACAGGAGCTCGAGCAGTTCTTCTCATCCGGAGCTGCGGACACGACCGGAGAGAAACAGAGGCGCTACAAAGAGGTGCTTGCAACCCTTGAGAAGGATTACTTACGATGGGAGGAGCTTGCCTCGCTTGCCGAGTGAGACATTCTGCCGGAGGCCTTCATCTCGCAAGTGAACTCCTCCGGATGCTTTCTGTAGAAATCCTGATGGTATTCTTCGGCAAGATAGAAGGACTTGAAAGGCTCCACGGCAATCTGAACCGCCCTTCCCGACTCCTGTTCCAGACGTGCAATCCTGTCAAGTGCAGCCTGCCTCTCATCCTCTGAGGTGTAGTAGACGGCAAGGGTGTACGAGTGCCCGCGGTCGATGAACTGGCCCTGTCCGTCGAACGGATCCACATAGGAGAGAAATGTATCAAGAAGCGTACCGTATGAGACCAGAGAGCTGTCGTACTCGATGCGGATCGTCTCGCGGTGGCCCGTCTTCTGGGCTTTGACATCCTCGTACGAAGGGTCTGTCTCGTCTCCTCCGGAAAAACCGCTGGCCACGGCCTTCACCCCGTCGAGCTCATAGAACGGCGGTGTGATGCACCAGAAGCATCCTCCTGCGAAAAAAGCGTAAGAATCCATACACAACCTCCGGATTGCCATCAGTATACATCTGTTTTGGAGAAACGTCTTTACAATTGAAGGTATGCTTTGCATTGACATATACTATATATATGATATGCTTTAGATAACAGAGGAGCCGAAATGTCAAGCGTGAATATGTGCATAAGAGTTGATTCAGAGTTGAAAACAAAGGCGGAATCCGTTCTCTCCCAACTGGGAATGAGCATGAACGGAACAATCAATATGTTCCTTCATCAGATTGTCAGGGAAAAGGCCGTGCCGCTCAATCTTTCGCTCTGTTCAACCCGTGCTGATGTCGAAAAAGATCTGGCACAGGCACAAGCACAGAGGAAAGCAGGCTTTTCAGGATATGACGCGTGGGATGTTCTCGATGAAATGGATCAGATTATAGCTGTTGCAGAAAAGAAGGCCCCATATGGAAAAGAGATACAGGATCCTCCTGGCGGCAAGAGTTAGAACCCAGTTTCTAAGGCATGTAGAATTTCTTTCACGTGTCAGCATAGCTGCAGCGAAACAGCTTCGCAATGACTTCAAATCAACGTTGTTACGTCTCATGAACAACCCTTACCAGTTTCCGATTGATATCGACCTGAACCCGGAAAACACGCCATACCGAAAAGCCATCTTCGGCAAGCGCTACAAACTCTTGTTCATCATTGACGGTGAAAGTGTTTTTGTAGATTCCGTTGCAGATTGCAGGCAGGAAATCATAGCCTACTGAGTCTTTTTTTCTCCTTCCCTTATTTGGCCAGTAGCTGCTGCTTGGCGTAGCGGATCAGAATCTCGGAAAGAGTTATGCGGGAATCCGAATCCTCGGCCCCGAACTGGATGACCACCAGATTGTGTGGCTCCCCATTGGAGTCTTCGGTCCGCATGAGGGCCACGAGGCAGCATCCGGCCATGTTCGTGGTGCCGGTCTTCAGACCGATCCCTCCGAGATGCTCACATCGAACTGCCTGGCAGTTCCATCCAAAGCCGCGGCAAGGTCCCTCAGAGAGATGTACCTGTTGTTTCTGTATTCGTGATGGATCGTCCTTACCACCATGGGTCGGGCTCCGTCCACCACGATGCAAAGGTTCTCCAGCATGGTCTGCTCCGTTGTGTTCGCATCTTCTGCGGTTTTCCGGGACATGACACAGGATGTGAGACAGACCAGTATCAGGAGAATTGCGATGATGGATTTCCTAACAATCATACCTGCCTGGTGAAATTGAGAATCCTCGAAGACCCGTTGTAGTTCAAATCCAAAGTAAGATCATCTTCTCCGAGGATGAAGTTGCAGTAATAGTTCTGGTGCTGCTCACCCCTATAGCACTCCATCAGCCATTTCGTGGGATCCAGATTGAGTGTCAGCGGATTATCCGGATTGAAATTCACAGAAAAGACAAAACCATCTGCACTGATGCTTCCGTTTACATCGGCCGAGTATCCGACCATGAATTTCATCGATTTGATTGACGTATCAATGAAGACCTCGCCGAAAGCAATCCCAACGTCGAATTTGAAATCAAATCTGTCATCATCGAAAGTAAGGTCGTTGAACTCCGAAACCTCCGGATTGGTATAGGCACTAATAGCGACGGTTTGCGTTTCCGCACTGAGGACCTTGACTGTGGTCGGCAAAGCCGGGGGTGTGAAGTCACCGAACTTGGCAAAGGCATAGGGCTCTTCGGTCTGGTAGCTCTGAGCGATATCAAAGCCGATGAAGTTGTGAGCTACTTCAATGTACAGAGGCTGAAGGATCTCACCCTCCTTCACATAATCGCCTTCTCCCTCGATTTTGTTGCCACCTCCGAGATTGATGCTCATGGAGAATCCGCCAACCCCGTCGAATGTGATGAAGGAGCTCTCGTCCCCTTCAAGGACCCACCGTCCTGTGAACAGGTCGCCCCAGACGGCATAGAGCGTAATATCCGATGTGACGGTGATGCTCTGCTCGTCCGTGTAGGTAATGTTTGCGGTATTGTCCGTCGACCATCCGGCGAAGAGATAACCGTCGTTCGTGTAGGTGTTGGCAGAGAGGGCCTTCTCCTCTCCGGCATTGAAGACCTGGTCGGGCATGGGATCGCCCGTTCCGTAGCCCTTGTCGAACTTCACCTTGTAGGTGATTCTGGTCCATATGGCATAGAGGGTCAGATCCGATGTGGGAGTAATCTCCTGCTTGTCGTCATAGACCTTCTCTCCGTCGGCGCTTGTGGCCCAGCCGGAGAAGGAGTAGTACTGGCGTGTGAACTTGTTCTCACTCAGAGCGTTGGCGGTGTTCTTTGCCATCTCCTGAGCGCCCATCTCCCCTGTTCCGCCGTTGGCATCGAAGGTGACCTTGTAATTCTTGGGTTCGACGTTGTTATTGCAGGACACGACGATGCATGCCAGGGCAAGAATTGCGATGATGAATAATGCAGTCTTTTTCATTCTGATCTCCTCACTGTCTGACGAACGTCAGATCCACAGGGGTTCCGTTCTCGTTCACTGTCACAGTCACCGTATCGGAATCCGAGAAATTGAACGGACAGTAGTATGTGTTGTATTCCATGGCATCGAAGCATTGCACGACCCATTGGGCATAATTGACATCTTCACCGCTGGTAATATCATTGCTCGGGTTGAAGTCGATGTCTATGATCAGCGTCTCTGCGGTGAAGCTTCCGGGGTTTCCGGTGTTCCTGTACTCTTCCAGGAACGTCAGGACTTCGCGGGGGAAATCAATGGTGACCTCGCAGAAGCGCGGATTCGCATTGAGATCGAATTGCATGAACGTATGGGGCCGAATGTAGGTTTCATATATGGGTTTTCCGTTGTAAGCCGCCAGATTGACAATCTCTGTTTCGGCAGTGACCAGTTGAACCTTGTTTTTCCCGTCGCTGAACTTGGTGAACACATAAGGCTCAACCTCCACAGCATTCGAGATGACGAAGGCTATGCAGTTTGCCTCGACACACTTGTAGGGATGCAGGATGAACTGGCCTTCGGTCAGGTAATCGCCCTTTCCTTCCAACCTCTGTCCGCCTCCGAGGTCGATGCTCATCTTGAAGGCGCCGAAACCGTCGAACTCCACGTAGGAGCTCTCATCGCCCTCCAAAGTCCATCTGCCTGAGAATCTGTCGCCCCAGACGGCATAGAGTGTCATGTCCTCCGTCGGAGTTATCTCCTGTTCGTCGGAATAGACCTTCTGTCCCGATGGCTCCGTGGCCCAGCCGAAGTAGAAATCATCGGCGTTTGTGAAGGTGTTGGCAGAGAGCTTCACAGACTCGCCGACCTTGACGACCTGGTTGGCCATCTGGCCGTCTCCGCCGTTGGGATCGAACTTCACCGTGTAGGTTACCCTGGTCCACAGTGCGTAGAGCGTCATGTCGTCAACAGCCGAGACGCTCTGACGGTCGTCATAGACCTTCTCTCCGTCGGCGCTCAGGGCCCAGCCGGAAAAGGCATAGTTCTCTCGTGTGAACTTGTTCGCACTAAGTTTTGTCGATTGTTTTCTGACCACGGTCTGGGAAGACATCTCCCCCTCTCCGCCGTTGGCTTCGAATGTGATCTGGTATTTCTCTACATTGTTGTTGCATGACACAAGAATGCATGCAAGAGCCATTAAGACAAGAAACAGCAAAGTAGCTTTTTTCATGACCAAACTCCCCTCGTCGTTCGATTCGATATGCCCTGGTTCTGAATAAAGCTGTATTCCTCAGTTGTTGATTCTAGCCCGCTGAAGTGGCGCAGTCAATTATACATTGACCAAAGCCACCGGATTGGCTATCCTTTACCCCGTCGATTCCATAGCTCAGCTGGATAGAGCACTTCCCTCCTAAGGAAGGGGTCGCGCGTTCGAATCGCGCTGGGATCACTTGAAGACCTCCATGCGGGGTCTTCTTTTTTTTCAGAAAATGTAGTCCTCAGCACACTCCGGCGAGAAGTACAGCTCCGACGGAATGTGGGTTGTGATCATGAAAACGTCCGAACGGCAAAGCCAAGTGTAGTCGATGGCAAGACCCTCTTTGTAGTGGTAGTCTTCCGGAGTTCCTTCAGCCGTTGCGTTCTGGCCCCATGTGACGTCCACAAGGTACCAGGATCCGTTAATCTGCACGGCGTTCCAAGCATGGGGTCCGCCCTCATCCGGAGGCACGATGCCGGTTCCTCCGATGAAGATGCAGGGAATGCCGTAGCTCTGAAGAACGTACTGGTAAGCCGCGGCGAACGAGGCGCACACGCCCCTGAGATTGACCATAATGCCGAGCATCGTCTGCTCTTCCAGAGTCCTGGAGTCGTATGTGGCATACAGGACCAAGTAGTCGTACAGTGCCTTGGCGATGCTTGCATCGTCCTCAAGGTCGGCGTTCAGACTTATGTACGTTCTTATCTGGTTGAGCTTGTTCTCTATCAGAATCTTGTTCGCTTCGATGAGCTCATCCGTCTCAACGTTGCGTTTAATCGAAATCATCCATTTTTCGGCAAAGATATGGTAATCATACCCCCTGCCCATCCAGAACAGATCCGGTCTGTCGGCGGTAAGGGCCACGAAGGCCTTCTCTGTTTTACTTCGATCCTTATCGTAATCGAAAGCCCCGGTGAAATCGACATCGAAGTCATAAATCAGCATGTCTGCAAGGATTTCCCGATAGATTTCCTTCTCTTCCTCGGTCAGCTGATTGTAGTAGCACGTGTTTGCCTCGGTCTGTCCAAGATCGGAAGGATCCGGGGTCGGCTCCGGACTTGGCTCCGGCGCAGGCGTGGGTGCCGGTGTCGGTGCAGGCGGGTCAAAGCCCAGATCAAGGTCACACGAGACCGCAAGCGAAAGCGCCAGAGCAATGATCAGAAGTATTGAAGCCAGCCGGAATCTTTTCAACATACAATCATACTAACACAGTTTAGTTGTCTTTGTGAGTCATCTTTTGGGCATCTTCGAACATCTTGATCAGACTGGCGATGGATTTGCTTATGTCGTACTCCCTG
>Ga0310696_10007028_pt1 | contig 13290 bp, 11 predicted proteins | sample AusTroGonzalo_MG_4_FD_203885 | JGI IMG/M metagenome (GOLD analysis project Ga0310696, IMG submission 203885) | Bovine rumen microbial communities from tropical cattle in Woodstock, Queensland, Australia - Gonzalo_02 (v2) (version 2) | ecosystem: Host-associated > Mammals > Digestive system >... | reverse complement strand
TGACCCGTTCGGGGCTCGAACCCGAGACCCCAACATTAAAAGTGTTGTGCTCTACCAACTGAGCTAACGAGTCCTCCGTTTTGGGATTGCAAAGGTATCTCTTTCTTGGGAATTCTCCAAATTTATTTCAACTTTTTTCCGGTAATTTTCTCGATTGCCTCGAAACTGCCCAGATCGCTCCAGGCCCAGCGGCCGGGAATCATGTAGACATCGGCAGATTTCTCCATGACGGCGTAGTCGATCGAGATCTTCTCGCAGGTGGGGAAGAGGCGGGCGAGTTCGGCTTCCTCCGCCGGGGTGCAGAGCGCCGGGGCGAGTTCGTCCATGATGCCGCAGATCTGCGGCGCGTGGGCGCGCAGCTCGGATTCAATCGTGTCGATGTTCCAGACGAAGATACCGGCGTTCCAGAAATAGCCGCCTTCGGCGAGATAGTGCTCCGCCACCTCCAGGGCCGGCTTCTCTTTGAAGGCCTCGACCTTGACGATGCCGTCCGTGGCGCCGGGGGCGTGGATGTAGCCGTAGCCGGTGTGCGGGGAGTCGGGCTGGATGCCCACGCAGACGATGGCGTGGCGTTCTTCCGTGAAGCCGAGGGCGCTGCGCATGGTGGCGGCGAAGGCCGCGCAGTCGGGCACGTAGGCGTCGGCCGGCGTCACGACGATGTTGGCCTGCGGATCCTTGCGGCGGATCTTCCAGCAGGCGTAGGCGATGCAGGGAGCCGTGTTGCGGGCCTCCGGCTCGGCGAGGATCTGGTCCTCCGGGATGGCGGGCAGCTGCTCGCGGATGAAGTGCGTATAGCGGGCGGAGGTGACCACCCAGAACTGCGCCTGCGGGTCGACCTGCAGGAAACGCTCGTAGGTCAGCTGGATCAGGGTCTTGCCGCAGTCGAGCAGGTCGATGAACTGCTTGGGATGCTCGGGGGTGCTGATGGGGTAGAGGCGGCTGCCGACGCCGCCTGCCATGATAACTATGTGGTTGTTCTTCATATGCTTACAGGAGTTCTGAAAGTTTCTTGTAGAATTGCTTGCTGACGGGGATGCTCGGCACCTCGGGGTGCAGGAGCTCGGCCGTGATCATGCCTTCCTTGTTCTTGCTCAGGAGCTTGACGAACTTGGGATTGACGAAGTAGGAGCGGTGGCAGCGGACTAGCCCGTGGTTGGCCACGGTGTTCTCCACGCTCTTCATCGAGGCGCGGAGCATGAATTCCTTGACGCGGTCAGCGTCCATGTAGCGGATGATCACGTAGTTGGCGTCCGCCTGGATGCAGATGACGGCCGTCGGATCGATGGTGAGCTTGAGCCGCTTGTGCTCGTCGTAGAACTTCACAAGGGTCTCGACCGGCTCGGCGTTGAGGTCCTTCTCCTTGTTGAGGATGATCTGGATCAGCACCAGGAAGAGGTAGGGATAGACCAGGATCAGGTATGCGTACTTGAAGCAGACGGACAGGACGACGAAGTAGCTGTACATACCATTATAAAATAAGGTCGTGTACATGGCCATGAAAAAGGAGAACACGAACACTTCGCCGACGCACCAGATGGTATAATGCCACCACTTGAACGGGATATGCTTGTAGAGCGCGCTGAAGATCAGGCGGGTGAGCGCCAGGATGGCCATCAGGATGGTGGCCATGATGATGAAATGGAAAGCGAAGCTCATTCCGCCCACCTGGTAGTAATCCTTCATGCCGAAGGGATCGTACAGGAAGCAGAATCCGACAAAGAACGCGGGAATCAGCACAATGTACAGCAGTTGCGACAGGTAGCTCTTGCCGATACGGAGTCTGGAGTTCATAGTAAAAATCGTATTTTTTGTTATGTCCCGGCGTCAGGGACGAAACCGTGTGGCGTTTGATTTCGTCCCAAAGATAGGGCCTTTTTTCCGCATAACAAGCGTTTCGTCACTTTTTTCGCCCGCTGGTTCCTATTATTTGCGCCTCTGTGCGGGCGAATGTAACTTTGCTTCCCGAATTCGCCCCCGCAGACGGGATTTACCCACTATGCCGGCGGATTTGGCCACAAAGTCCGTTCATCATCATGCCGGATGCGTATTTCGGGGTATCTTCGCAGCCGGTTTTTGAAAACAACTGACAGACATGATCAAAATCGACAACTTCATCAGCCTTTTCGAAGGCGCCGTCCGCGACAGCTGGGACCGTCCCGCGCTGAGCGATTTCCGCAAGTCCACCATCACCTACCGCGAACTTGCAGAACGGATCGACACCCTGGACCTGATCTGGAAGCAGGCCGGCCTGAAGCCGGGCGACAAGATTGCCATCAACACCAAGAGCTGCGCCCTGGGCGCCTCCGTCTTCATGGCGGCGGTCAGCAAGGGCTACGTGGCCGTCCACCTCTATAACGCCTTTACTCCGACCGACACGCTGCGGCTGGTCAACCACTCCGACAGCAAGATTCTCTACACGGAGAAGCGCACCTTCGACGCGATGGACTTCGAGCAGATGCCGCAGGTCCTCTGCGCCATCGATTCCGCGACCGGCGAGGTTCTCGCCAGCCGGAACGGCGTGGGCGAGCTCTACGCCGCCGGCGCGCAGCTGCTGGCCGGGCGCTATCCCGCCGGCATGCAACCCGCTGATTTCCAGGTTATCCATCCCGACTTCGACGAGGTCTGCGCCATCCTCTACACCTCCGGCTCCACCGGCAACCCGAAGGGTGTGATGCTGACCTACCGCAACTATACGGCCAACGTGCAGGGCATCCGCCCGGGCTTCCCGTTCCACGAGGGCGAGAACTACCTGAGCCTGCTGCCGCACGCGCACAGCTTCGGCCTGACCTGCGACGTGGTCATCCCGATGACCATGGGCATGCACGTGACCGTACTCGGCCTGCCGCCGATCCCGAAGAACGTCCAGGAGGCCCTGGTGGAGGTGCGCCCGCGCATCTTCTACGGCGTGCCCCTCATCTTCGTGAAGTTCGCCGAGTACGTGCTCGGCGCCGAGATCAACAGCCCGGAGGGCAAGGCGAAACTGGCTGACTACAAGAACAATCCGGAGTACTGCCAGATGCTGCACGACAAGCTGATGGCCGCCATGGGCGGCAACATCGAGGTGTTCGCCACCGGCGGCTCGGCCATCCCGTCCGAGGTCGAGGCCCTGCTGGTTTACAAGCTCAAGGTTCCGTTCATCACGGGCTACGGCCTGACCGAGCTCGGACCGATCGTGTCCTACGGCAAGGTGGGCAAGTACATCCCGAAGTCCTGCGGCGAATACCTGCCCGAGATCATGGAGGTCCGCATCGATTCTCCGGATCCGCAGCACATCGCCGGCGAGCTGTCCGTCAAGGGCGATGTCGTCTTCAAGGGCTACTACAAGAACGCCGAGGCCACGGCCGATGTGCTGCAGGACGGCTGGTTCCGCACGGGAGACATCGGCACCGTGGACGAGAACCGCAACGTCTTCCTGCTGGGCCGCAGCAAGAACATGATTCTGGCCGAGAACGGACAGAATGTCTATCCTGAAGAAATCGAGGTGATTCTCAATGAGTTGCCTTATGTGGCGGAATCCATCGTGCTCCAGCGCGAGCACAAGATCGTGGCCTTGATCGTGCCGAACATGGACGCCCTCGACAAGGCGGGCCTCGGCGCCGACGGCCTCGACGCCATCATGCGCCAGAACATGGTGGCCCTGAACAACAAACTGCCCGGCTACTCCGCCGTCAACGACTTCGAGCTCCGCTTCGAGCCGTTCGCGAAGACGCCGAAGGGCAGCATCCGCCGATTTATGTATAAATAATGGAAGAAAGGAGAGTAGTTATTACCGGAACTGGCGTCATTTCGCCGGTCGGAAACGGTACCGCAGCATTCTGGTCCGCCCTGCAGGCGGGCCGTTGCGGCATCCGCCCGTACCCCCAGGCGGGGGAATGGAAACTGCCGGTCAAGGTGGCCGGCACGGTGGAGGATTTCGACGCGACCGCCTACGGCGTGAGCGTCAAGGAAACCAAACGCAACGACCGTTTCTGCCTGTTCGCGCAGGCGGCGGCCGCGCAGGCGATGGAGGAGAGCGGCCTGGAGGCCGGCACGAACATCGCGCCCGAGCGGCTCGGCGTCTATGTGGGCACCGGCATCGGCGGCATGCAGACTTTCATCGAGCAGACGACCGTCCTGCTGGAGGAGGGCGAGGACCGCATTTCCCCGCTGTTCATCCCCAAGATGATCGGGAATATCGCCGCTGGCAACATCGCCATCCGCTATGGCGCCCAGGGCGCGAACCTCACCACGGCGGCCGCGTGCGCATCCAGCACGCAGTCGGTGGGCGAGGCTTTCCGCGCGGTCAAGTTCGGCTTCGCCGACGCCATCATCGCCGGCGGCACGGAGGCGGTGCTCAACCCGCTCGCCTTCGGCGGATTCGTCAGCGCGCATGCCCTGACGCTGGCCGCCGATCCGCTGCGCGCTTCGCTGCCGTTCAGCGCTGACCGCGGCGGTTTCGTGATGGCGGAGGGCGCCGCGATGCTCATTCTCGAGGAATACAACCATGCCCGCGAACGCGGGGCGAACATCCTCGCGGAGGTGACGGGCTACGGCAACTACTGCGACGCGCACCACGCCACGGCGCCCCGTCCGGACGGTGTTCCGGCTTCGCGCGCCATCCGCGACGCCCTGGCCCAGTCCGGCTACAAGTCCGGCGAGGACCTCTATATTAACGCGCACGGCACGGGCACGCAGCTCAACGATTCGGCGGAGACGGCGGCCATCAAGCTCGCCCTGGGCGAGACGGACGCCCGCCGCGCCTCCGTCAGCAGCACCAAGTCGATGACCGGCCACATGATCGGCGCCGCCGGCGCCGTGGAACTGCTGGCCTCCGCGCTGGCGTTGCGCGACGGCATCATCCCGCCGACCATTGGCCTGATCAACCCCGACCCGGTCTGCGACCTGGACTACACGCCGCTGGAGGCGGTGAAGCGCCCGGTCCGCGTGGCCGTTTCCAATTCCCTGGGCTTCGGCGGCCATGACGCCAGCGTCGCCCTCCGTAAGATTTAAAACCTGACCCAATAACATGAACAGAGAAGAAATCAAGCAACTCCTTCCGCACCGCGAGCCGATGCTGCTGGTGGACTGGACCGAAAAACAGGAAGACGGAAGCATCCGCGCAACCTACAACGTGACCGGCGAAGAATGGTTCCTGAAGGGCCATTTCCCGGATTTCCCGGTGGTGCCGGGCGTGGTGATCTGCGAGATCATGGCGCAGTCCTGCACCCTGCTCCTCGGCGAGGACCTCGTGGGCCACACCCCGTTCTACGGCGGCCTGGACAAGGTCCGCTTCAAGCGTATGGTGCGCCCCGGCGACACCATCGAGACCAGCGCCCGCATGAAGGCCACCCGCGGCCCGCTCTTCATCATCGAGGCTGAGGCCCGTGTGGAGGGCCAGCTCGCCTGCAAGGGTGAACTCACTTTCTATCTGATGGATTCTAAAGACCTGAAGAAATAATGGAACTGCTGAAAGGAAAGAAAGGCATCATCACCGGTGCCCTCAATGACAAGTCGATCGCCTGGAAGGTGGCTGAGCGCGCCATCGCCGAGGGCGCCGAGATCGTGCTCACCAACACGGAGCTGTCGCTCCGGATGGGCACCCTGAATTCATTCGCCGAGGCGCACGGCTGCAAGCTGATCGCCGCCGACGCCACCTCGCTCGAGGATCTCGGCGCGCTGGTGGACGGCGCCATGGAGCATTTCGGCGGCCCCTTCGACTTCGTACTGCACTCCATCGGCATGTCGCCGAACGTGCGCAAGGGCCGTCCCTACGAGGCCCTGGACTACAACTTCCTGTCCAAGACCCTGGACATCTCCGCGATCTCGTTCCACAAGTTGCTGCGCACCCTGTACGAGAAGGACGCCCTGAAGGAATGGGGCTCCGTGGTGGCGCTGACCTACATCGCAGCCGAGCGCACCTTCGTGGGCTACAACGACATGGCGGACGCCAAGGCGCTCCTGCAGTCGATCACCCGCAGCTTCGGCGCTATCTACGGGCAGGCGAAGCACGTGCGCGTGAACACCGTGTCCCAGTCGCCGACCGCGACGACCGCGGGGCAGGGGATCGCCGGCATGGAGGACATGCTGAAGTACGCCGACCGCATGTCGCCGCTGGGCAACGCCACGGCCGACGACTGCGCCGACTACATCGTCACGCTGTTCTCGGACTACACCCGCAAGGTCACGATGCAGAACCTCTACCACGACGGCGGCTTCTCCTCCGTCGGCCTCACCGCCGCGGAAGTCGCGACCTTCCCGAAGGAATAAGAATGGCACTACTGTGGGGGAATTTACCCACAGTAGTCGGAAACGAAGAGACTTCAGTGGGAGTTTCTTCGTTTTTTTGTATATTTAAATGCTAAAACTGATATTCATGAAACGAATCCTCCTTTCCCTTTGCGCCCTCGTGGCCTTTGCGGCGACCGCCGCCGCTGCCGAAGACTGGCAGAACCCGGCCGTAAACGAGCGGAACCGCGTGCCGATGCACGCCAGCTTCGCGACCGACAGCCCCCGGCTTTCGCTGGAGGGCGTCTGGAAGTTCAAGTGGTACGAGACCCCCGGCGCGCGTTCGCGCGACTTCTTCAAGCCCGGCCTCGATGATTCCGCCTGGGGCAGCATGCCCGTGCCCGGCATGTGGGAGCTGAACGGCTACGGCGATCCGCTCTACGTCAACATCCAGTACGCCTGGGACGGCCATTACGAGAACAATCCGCCCATCGTGCCCACGGAGCACAACTACGTCGGACAGTACCGCCGCAGTTTCCCCATTCCGGCGGACTGGAAGGGCCGCGACATCTTCCTGTCGGTCGGCTCCGCCACCTCCAACCTGCGCGTGTGGGTGAACGGCCAGGAGGTCGGCTACAGCGAGGACAGCAAGCTGGAGGCCCGTTTCGACATCACGAAATACGTCACGCCCGGCAAGGACGCGCTCATCGCAATGGAGATCTTCCGCTGGTGCGACGGCACCTACCTGGAGTGCCAGGACTTCTGGCGCTACGCCGGCATCGCCCGCGAGTGCTTCCTGGAGGCGCGGCCCAAGGCCCGCATCGAGGACCTGCATGTCATGGCGGAGATGGACGGCGGCTACCGCATCGGCGCCAGCCTCACGAAGGCCGCCGGGAGCGTGAAGTACTACCTCTCCGGTCCGGGCTTCCCCGAGCGGGAGGTGCCGGCCTCCGGCCGCGTGGAGAACGCGAAGCTCTGGAGCGCCGAGACTCCGAATCTCTACCACCTGCGCGCCGTCTGCTATGACAAGAAGGGCGCGACCGAGACGGTCGAGACGGACTTCGGCTTCCGCACCGTCCGCATCGTGGGCCGGAAGCTGATCGTCAACGGACGGCCGATCCTGATTAAGGGCACCGACCGCCATGAGATGTCCGCCACGGGCGGCTACGTGGTCACGGAGGCTGAGATGCTGGAAGATATCCGCATCATGAAGGAGTTGAACATCAACACCGTACGTACCAGCCACTATCCCAACGACCCGCGCTGGCTCTCGCTCTGCGACCGCTACGGCCTCTACGTCATCGCCGAGGCTGACATCGAGTCGCACGGCATGGGCTACGGCCCGGCGACGCTGGGCAACAACCCCGTCTACAAGCAGTCCCACCTGGAGCGCGTGCAGCGTATGGCGCAGCGCGACTTCAACCACCCGTCGGTCATCATCTGGAGCCTCGGCAACGAGGCCGGCAACGGGGACAATTTCTACGCTGCCTACGACTGGCTGAGCGCCTGGGACGAAAGCCGCCCCGTCCAATACGAGCGCGCCGGCGAGGAGTACAACACGGACATCATCTGCTACATGTACATGACCTACGCCGACCTGGTGAAATATGCTGAGAATCCGGCCATTACCCGTCCGATCATCATGTGCGAGTACGCCCACGCCATGGGCAACTCGATGGGCGGCTTCGAGGACTACATGGACCTCTTCCGCCAGTATCCGGAGCTGCAGGGCGGCTGCATCTGGGACTTCGTGGACCAGGCGGTCCGCTGGCCTTCGGCGAAGTCGCGCACAGGCTACATCTACGCCTTCGGCGGCGACTTCAACGACTACGATCCTTCCGACAACTCCTTCAACTGCAACGGCATCGTCGCGGCCGACCGGAGCTGGCATCCCCACGCCTGGGAGGTGCGCCACGGCTACCGTTCCATCCTGACTTCGGCTACGCCGCAGCAGGCCCTGGACGGCTGCGTGAAGGTGTATAACGAGAACTTCTTCATCGACCTGAGCCGCTACATGCTGCGCTGGGAGGTCCTCGCCGACGGCGTGCCCGTGCTCGCCGGCCAGATGGACGCTCCGAAGGTCGAGCCGCAGCAGACGGTCACGGTCGACCTGGGCTTCAGCAATCTCGACCTGGAGGGCGTCGACGGCGAGCTGTACCTCAATGTCAGCTATGTCCTGCGCCGCGCGGACGGCATCCTGCCCGCCGGCACGGAGGTCGCCCACGACCAGATCCTCCTGCGCGAAGCGCCGTACCGCCTGACAGCCGCCGACCTGAAGGGACGCCGCTGGACGGCCGATTTCGACCCGGTGACGGGTGCGCTCTGCTCCTACAAGCTGGAAGGCAAGGAACTGCTGGCCGCGCCGCTGATGCCCTGCTTCGGCCGCGCCGTCACGGAGAACGACCTCGGCGCCTGGCTGCAGCGGCGTATGGGCGCGTGGCTGTATCCGGAATTCAAGACCGTCTCGCTCGAGCGGAACGCGCAGGGCGTGGAGGCGGTCTACGACGTGGCTGACGGCCTGGCCCGCGTGACGATGCAGTACGCGCTCGCCGCGGACGGCAGCATCACCGTGACCGAGCGGATGAGCGAGGTCCGCGAGGGCGCGCCGAACCTCTTCCGCTTCGGCATGGAGTTCGCGATGCCGGGCGCGTTCAACACGCTCGAATTCTACGGCGAAGGCCCGTTCGAGAGCTACATCGACCGCCAGGGCGCCTCGCAGACGGGCGTCTGGAAGCAGTCGGTCGCGGATCAGTACCACTTCGGCTATGCCCGTCCGCAGGAGTCCGGCACCCACGTGGGCATGCGCTGGATGCGCCTCACGGATGCCGCTGGCTGCGGCTTCGAGATCGCCGCGCCGGAGAAGTTCTCCGCCTCCGCGCTGCCTTTCGGCCGCCGCGACATCGACCTGTCGGTCACGGGCGGCAGCCGCGCCAAGGGCGGCGACCAGCGTCATTCGCTGGAGCTGCAGGAGGACGGCCTGACCCACGTCAACGTGGACCTGGTCCAGATGGGTCTGGGCTGCGAGAACGCCTGGGGCGCCCTCCCGCGTCCGCAGTATATGCTGAAAGCCGAACCTCGCAGCTTTACCTTTACGCTGAAGCCGCTGCTGTAACGGCAGCCGGTAAAAGAAAAGGCCTCCGGAAGCAAAACGCTTCCGGAGGCCTTTGGCTTTCGTTGGCGGTTTACACTAGCGGGCCTTGCCGTTGGAACCGAGAACGTTGATGATCTTGTGCTCGTACATCTTCTTCATCTCCTCACGGGCCGGCTTGAGGTACTGGCGAGGATCGAAGTGACCCGGATTCTCGGCGAGGTGACGGCGGATGGCGCCGGTCATCGCGAGACGGCTGTCGGAGTCGATGTTGATCTTGCAGACGGCGCTCTTGGCGGCCTTGCGGAGCTGCTCCTCAGGGATACCGATGGCGTTGGGCAGGTTGCCGCCGAACTGGTTGCACATGTCAACATACTCCTGCGGGACGGAAGAAGATCCGTGGAGAACGATAGGGAAGCCGGGGAGCTTCTTCTCGATGGCCTTCAGCACGTCGAAAGCGAGGGGCGGCGGAACGAGCTTGCCGGTCTTCGGGTCGCGGGTGCACTGCTCCGGGGTGAACTTGTAAGCACCGTGGGAGGTACCGATGGAGATGGCGAGGGAGTCGCACTTGGTCTTCTTGACGAAGTCGATCACTTCCTCGGGCTTGGTGTAGTGGGACACCGCGGAGGACACCTCGTCCTCGACGCCGGCGAGCACGCCGAGCTCGGCCTCGACGGTCACATCATATTTGTGGGCGTAGTTGACGACCTTGCGGGTCAGCTTCACGTTCTCCTCGTACGGGAGGGAGGAGGCGTCGATCATGACGGAAGAGAAACCGAAGTCCACGCAGCTCTTGCAGAGCTCGTAGCTGTCGCCGTGGTCCAGGTGAAGGACGATCTGCGGCTTCTTCCAGCCCAGTTCCTTGGCATATTCGACAGCACCCTGCGCCATGTAGCGGAGGAGCGTCTGGTTGGCATAGTTGCGGGCGCCCTTGGAGACCTGGAGGATCACCGGGGACTTGGTCTCGACGGCGGCCTGCACGATGGCCTGGAGCTGCTCCATATTGTTGAAGTTGAAAGCGGGGATGGCGTAACCACCCTTGACGGCCTTGGCGAACATCTCACGGGTGTTCACGAGGCCCAGTTCTTTGAAGGAAACTTTCATAAATATTACGATGTTTTGTGACTTAGATTCAGTAAATCGTGCAAAAATAACTATTTTTGCGGAAAACACCGCATAAATGTCAGGCAAAGTCATCATCTTTTCTGCACCTTCCGGCGCCGGCAAGAGTACGGTCGTGGGCCACTTGCTGGGGCTTCATCCTGAGTTCGAATTTTCCATTTCCGCCACCTCGCGCGCACCGCGGGGGACGGAGCAGGACGGCGTCGAATATTACTTCATGAGCGCCCGGCGTTTCCGCCAGCTCATCAAGAAGGACGCGTTCGTCGAATACGAGGAGGTCTACCAGGACCGCTTCTACGGCACCCTGAAGAGCGAAGTCGAGCGGATCTGGGCCAAGGGCCACGTCATCGTCTTCGACGTGGACGTGAAGGGCGGGGTGAGCCTGAAGAAATATTTCGGCGACGCCGCCCTGTCCGTGCTGATCGTGCCTCCCAGCATGGAGGTGCTGGAGCAGCGCCTGCGCGGCCGCGGCACCGACAGCGAGGAGGCCATCCGCGAGCGCCTGGCCAAGGCCGGGTGGGAGCTGGATTTCGCCGCGGGCAAGTTCGACCGCGACCTGGTGAATGACAAACTGGAGGACACCTTCGCCGAGGCGGAGGCCCTCGTAAACGATTTCTTATGCGGATAGCCGTCTACTCCGGCTCCTTCGATCCGCTCCACATCGGCCACCAGGCCATCATGGAGCGGCTCACCTTCACGAACGAATTCGACTGGGTCTACCTGGTCATCTCCCCGCAGAACCCGCTCAAGGACCCGTCCAAGGCGCTTTCTGCGGAGCGGCGTTACCGGGCGGCCATCGACGCCGTCCGGCGTCATCCCGAGCTGCACGTGTGGGTGGACAACATCGAGCTGGAGATGCCCGCGCCGACCTACACGATCCGGACGCTGGACGCGCTGAAGAAGCGCGAGCCGGAGAACGATTTCACGCTCGTGATCGGGGCGGATAACTTGCAGAACATCCACAAATGGCGCGACGCGCCGCGCATCCTGAGCGAGTACGGCGTGGTGGTCTATCCCCGCAAGGGCTACGATATGGAGATGCTCCGGGAGATGCTGCTGGAGGAATGCCGCCATTTCCCGGCGCCGTACGTGCTGGACGCTTCGCAGGGCGCCACGCCCGGCAAGGTCAGCCTCGAGGACCTGGACCGCCTCTACAAGATCCGTCTGATCGACGCCCCCATCGTGGACATCTCTTCCACGCAGATCCGCATGATGCAGGAGCAGGGGCTCGACGCCTCAGAATACTTGATGTAGTTTCCGCCAGCGGGCGGAGTCTTCCAGACGGGCGGCCCGGAATTATTTTTCGGTTCCCGAAAAACCAATTCCGGCTCCGCTTTCCGCCGCTGGCGTCAGAACAGAATGCTAACGCCGATGCCGATGAGGACGAGGCCGCCAAGGATTTCGGCCCAGCGGCCGAAGCGGGAGCCGATGGCGCGGCCGGCGCGCAGGCCGATGATGACGGACAGCGCCGTGATGGCGAAAACGGCCACCAGCAGCGGCAGGAAGCCGTTCCAGTCGGTACCGCCCAGCGACTGCGACACGCCGACGGCGAGCGCGTCGATGCTCGTGGCCACGCCGCCGACCAGCACGTTGCGCCAGCCGTTCAGGTTGCGGACTTCCGCCTCGCCCTTGATGCCCTCGATGAGCATCGAGCCGCCGACGTAGAGCAGCAGCAGGAAGGCGATGATATGGGAGACTTTCTCGACCAGGCCGACGAACAGATAGCCGAAGGCCCAGCCGGCCAGCAGCAGTCCCGTCTGGATGACGGCGAAGGCGAACGCCACGCCGAGCACTTCACGCCAGCGGACGCTGCGCAGGGTCACGCCCGAGCAGAGCGAGACGGCCAGGCAGTCCGCGCACAGCGACGCCGCTAACAGAATTGCTTCCCAAATACTCATTTCTAAATTATTGGTCTGCAAAGATACGATTTTTTCGGCGGGCGGAGTCTTCCAGACGGGCGGCCGCAAATTATTTTTCGGACAAGTTTGCCGAAAAACCAATTTGCGCTCCGCTTTTCCGTCCGCCGAATGGAAAATGTCGGAGCAGGCCGCTTGCGAATTACGAAATAAAATTGTTATCTTTGCAGGCTTGCTTCTCCGTGACGCGAGCTATCCCGTAAGTTTAACCCCCTTCCGACGATTGTGCCGGGACCAACCAGGAAGGAAGATGATCAAGATTTTCTACAGACGTGGCAATGAGATCATTGTCAGCCAGTCCGAAACGGAGTTTGCTGCTATCGGCAAAGAAAAAGTCCTCTGGATAGACCTCCTGCAGCCTACAGGAGAACAGAAGAGGGCGGTCGAGGCGTTTCTCGGCACGGAGATTCAGAGCCGCGCCGAAGCGGAGGAGATCGAAAGCTCCTCCCGTTTCTACGAAGAAGGTAATTCCATTTTCGCGAACACCAACTTCCTGTCGCCCTCCGGCGACGGTATGTTGATGGACCCCGTGTCGTTCATCCTGTCCGACAAGATCCTCACGACGGTGCGCGAGATCCCGCTGCGCTCCCTGGACACCCTCCAGCTCAAGCTGCAGGCCCTGCCGGAGCAGTTCCCGGACGGTTTCACCATGTTCGTGGAGATCATGGACAAGCGTGTGGACCTGGACGCCGACATTGTGGAGCTCATCTCCAAGGAGGTGTCGCAGTTCAGCAAGCGCATCAACCAGAAAGAAGACATCAACGAGGAATTCCTCCTCGATATCAATCAGTTGCAGGAGAGCGCGATGACCGTCCGCGAGAACGTCGTGGACAAGCAGCGCCTGATCTCCAACATCCTCAAGAGCAAGCGCTGCCCCAAAGATCCGGAGCTGCGCGAGGACCTGGGCATCATCCTGCAGGATATCGCCTCCCTGATCAACCACACGAACTTCAATTTCGA
>Ga0310696_10007024_pt1 | contig 13292 bp, 27 predicted proteins | sample AusTroGonzalo_MG_4_FD_203885 | JGI IMG/M metagenome (GOLD analysis project Ga0310696, IMG submission 203885) | Bovine rumen microbial communities from tropical cattle in Woodstock, Queensland, Australia - Gonzalo_02 (v2) (version 2) | ecosystem: Host-associated > Mammals > Digestive system >... | reverse complement strand
TCCCGGCCGGACCTACTTTATAAGCGTCTTCCGGAAGGGGGACAAGTGGATCGGCTCGGTCCAGGGCTCCGCCGTCCAGAAGACGAAACGCGGGATACTGAGCGTTCTGCGGCGGGTCGATCCGGCGCTCACGCCTGGAACTGTCCTGCTGACCGATGGCTGCTGCGCCTACGCCGAAACGGTCGGCGCCGATACCACGTTCACGTTCGACACCGACGGGCTGGCGACCTCGAAGAGCGTTCTCTGCTTCGACCTTCTGGTCAAGATGACGGCGGACGCCGTCCTGACCTTCCCGGTCTCGAAGTGGTTCGACTTCGGCTATCCCGCGCGGCCGTTCAAAGCGGGGCAGACACACGCGCTCACCTTCCTCTCGCTCGACGGCGGCGAGACCTGGATCGGCAAGCATAACACCATTTTCAACGGAGATATTACATGATCACCAACGACACAATCTGGTCGGAGCTCCAGACCCCGATCGACGTGACCGGCGAGCTGACCACCGTCACACTTCAAGACGGCATCAGCCTCTACCAGGTCAATCCCGGCTCGATCGACACCGAGCTGGCTTTCTCGACCAGCGCTATCCAGCCGGCGATGACGGCCGGCGGGTACAACATCATCACGTTTGAATTGATCGTCCACATGACCACGGTCCAGACGATCGACTTCCCGGAGAACATCACCTGGCTCGACTCTATCCCGCCTACGATGAACGCGCCTAACAAGGACTATCTGATTTTGTTCAAGTCGTTTGACGGTGGTCAGACTTGGCTCGGCGCACCGGAAGGGAGTTGGAACAATGCTTAACAGATGGGGAAAATTCGTCGAAGGCGCCTTCGAGTGGGCGCCGGTAAACTTTGTTACACCAGAAGGGCGCACAATCTGCAATTTCTACCGAAAAGAAAAATATCTAAGACAATACGGATATTTACCAGTCGAAACCACCCCTTGTCCGAACTACGACTACGAACTTCAAGAAGCGGTCGAGATATATAGACAAGAGGGGGATAAGATTATCCAAGAATGGGAGATTCGCCCGTTGGAAGGAGGGGAAAATGCCGCTGATTAGATTTCCTACGGTCAAAGGGCTGGTCTTTACAATCGACCTATCAAAAATCGCCGACCGCGAAAACCCGCGCACGATTGAGGCGCCGCTGTACAACTACGCGCAGGAGCCCATCATAATAGAATGGGGTGATGGCGAAGTCTCAAAGCTTGACGTCGCACAAGCTAGCAATTTCCCATCACATACCTACGCGGAGGGCGCGGGGGAAGTTTTCAGGGTTACTGTTAGGAGTGTAACAGGACACCTGCCGGTGATAATATTCTACAATTCTTCGGCTAATCTTAACATCACTCTCGCCGTTACTTCGGTTGACCATTTCGCGGGGTGGTCAGGGAGAACCACCCCCTCCGGGTTTGCGAGCTACGCTAAGAACACAAGCAATCTGATATACATTGACCCGCGTATTATAGGTCTACCTACTTGGAACAATACAGACGGTGCGCACAGCTACAGCGGGATTGAACAGCCGGTTGAGTCTTTTTGTCTTGATTTTATGAGCCAGAATAAATATTTAGGTGCGTTATTTGGCAACACTAAAGTGTTTGGAAGGGTTCCTCGCGGGTTCTTTAAGAATGTAACACTAATGGAACAGTGCCACAATAGTTTTGCCAATACAAATATAAGCGGAGAACTCCCGGAAGACCTGCTAGACAATAACCAAAACCTGAATTTTATTGGTTCGATGTTCAATGGGTGTACAGGACTGACAACGCCGTATATCTTCTGGAATCAAGACGGAACAATCGACACAGAAAAACACCCGAATTTGACCGCAAACAACGCGACTAACGTCTACGCAAACTGCACCTCGGAACTCCGCGCCCAGGTTCCGACCGCCTACGGCGGGACAATGACGGTCTAGCATGGAGTGGTATATAATTTTATTTGTTACACTGATTGCCGCCGTGGTGATTGATATTGGGCTGGCGGTGCTGGACCGGATTAAAGAAAACAACGGGTGAAGTATGGCGTTTGCGTGTCTGGCAATAACATATCTCGCGGCGGGTGCGGCGGTTATCTGGCTTGAAGCGAGGGATGAAAAGGTGGAGGAATAAAAATGACTTGGGAAGATTGGGTTTTGATTTTCCTTGCCATTTACGCCGTAGGAGACGTTATCGCGTCTCTTTATAGCGCGTATTTCGCCGAAAAGATTGTTACCGATTCGATTATTGATGAAGAAGGAAAGGAGTAGTTGAAGATGGTTGAATTGTTACTGTTTCTTGATACCGTGATGACGCTCGGTATTCTCGTAGGCGTCTGGTGGAGCGTGTTCGCCGCGCATAACGGCGATCTGAAAGAGGTCGCAAGGACTCTCCGCGAGTTCGTCGAGAAAAACGTCGGCCGCGACAAATGATCGCGCTCTATAAAATCTTCCGGCTGCTGCGGAGGGTGTTCGGTTCGCTGAGCACCCTCGCCGCCTTTTGCACCGGCGCCGTGAAGAAAACTCTCGTCTTCCTTCTTCTGGCCTTCGTCGTTCTCTTCTCACGCCTGGCCGACACCATCGACCCGGAAGACTAGCCAAGTTCCAGCGCCGCGCGGTGAGCGAGCGGCCGGTTGTAGTCGGCGTAAATGTCGGTCGTTCTCAGGTTCGAGTGTCCGAGAACGGTCTTCGCCGCTTCCTTCCCGATCTTCTGGTCGATCGCCGTCGCCGCCGAATGCCGGAGCTGGTGCGGCGTGATCTTCACTCCGATCCTCTTCGCCGCTCTCTGGACGCTCCGCCGGTAGGTGTCGTGGGAGTATCTGTCACCCGGCGGCTTCTTCCGCACGTCGGCGCGCTGATAGTTTTTGTGGGTGACGGCGTTTTCGACCCTGATCGCACAGGCCGCCGCTTCGGCTCGCTTCGGCGAGAAGACAAAGTCGGTCTGCCGGAGGTTCGCCAGATACGGTTCGAGAATTGCTTGCGCCTTCGGGCCGATCGGAATGATCCGTCCCTTCTGATGATGCTCCGTCTTCGACTCCGAGGGCTCATACTCCCACACCCCGTCCTTGAACTTCTCGATGTCGCACGGTCTCATGAGACAGAGTTCGCTCGACCGGCACCCGGTCAGGGCGTGGACGCGCATCATGTCGGCGACCACGGGGTTCGTCTTCCGCAGTTCCGCGATCACCGCGTCGATGTCCGCCTCCTTCGCCGGCCGGACCGGTTCGGTCTCCCTGGCCGCGGTCTCGTATTCCCTGAGCGGCTGCAGGTCACGCAGGTCCCACAAGACCTCCTTCGGCACGATCCCCCACTGGCGCGCTCTGGCGAAGACGGCGACCGTCTGGCTCATTCTGTCGTTCACGGTCGTTCGGGAGAGCGGAACCGACTCCCCTCCCCGCTGGATCCGCTGCGAGAGCCACCAGTTCCGGAGCGCCAGCAGATTCTTGAGTCCGAACTTCGTCACCGGCATCTTCCCGAACATCAGCTTCAGCGGCTTGAGCACCATCTTGTACCGTTCGGCGGTCCCGGTCGACCGTCCATGTTTTTGGTACCGGAGTTCGGCGTGGGTGGTGAACCTCTCGCAGACCTGCTCCACCGTCACCGAACTGAGCCGTGACGGAGCCGGCGCCGGACCGCTCTCGATTAAATTTTTGATAAGCTTGTGATATTTTTTTTTCGCCGCCGCGATGCCGTCCGAGATTTTCCCGAGCCAGACCTGCCGGCTCTTCCCCCCCTCGACCGGCATCCGGACATAATAGTAACCCCGAGCAGTATGCTTCCGAATTTGGGGCAGAGACCCCGCCGAACCACGACCCATATTTTGCCCTCCAACAAAAAAATCGTGTACTCTTGCAGAAAACGTGTACAGAGTCAGATTCTACCAGAAACAAAAAAAACGCTCAAGTGCCATTAAATAAGACACCTGAGCGAGTGGGCGATGCTGGGCTCGAACCAGTGACCTCAGCCGTGTGAAAGCTGAATGGCCGGCGGCGGTCTGACCGCTATTTTTCAGCGATATGCCTTGTTTTCAGCGGTCAAACGGCTCTCTCGAAAAGGGAAGAAAAGGAAAAAGGGGAAAGGAAAACGTGTACAAATTGGCCGAAACGTGTACTGATTCCGGTCTCATTTTTCCCCTTTGTCCGGTTCGATATGGGTGAGGAGGAAACGGCCGATCGAGGCGAGTGCGAGGGGGAGAATCGCCGAGGCGAAACCGCCGATGATCGCGCCGACTCCCGTCCCGATGAGAGCGTCTGCGCCGTCCTCGACACCCCGAATGATGCAAAAGACGCCGCCGATGATGCCGAGAATGATCTCAAACCCGGCAATCGCGGTCAGGCTGGTGACCCACCATTCGAGATTGTCCCGGGCCTTCTGTTTCCTTGAGGCTATCTTGCCTGACGGTTCGGGGGCGGTGGCAGAGACGGACGTATCTACGTATGTACCTCCGGACGTAAAGACGGTTGAGGGGGTTGGGGCCGGAGTTGGTTCGGGAGCGGGCAGAGGGTCGGCGATGGGGTAGGGTTCGGGTTCCGGTTCGGAAACGACGGGGGGAACGGGGACGGCGAACTCCAAGCCCTTGACCTTTCTGGCGGGAAGATTACGCCCGCCCGCGATGATGACCGTTTCGGGGGTGAGGATGCCGTTTGCAGCCAGAGCGCGCAATTGTGCCGAATTGACCGGGCCGCGCTTTTCGCCCGTCTTTTCAAGATAAAAAAACTCCATGAGTGCCTCCGCGAAGATAAAAAATGCCGACGGGAAACAGGCCGTCGGCATTTCATTTTAATTCAGAGACTAAAAGATTCAACTCAACCGTGCCGGTTATTCTCGTTTTTTTTCGGCGGGTTCTTCGGCGGCGGCGAGTTCGCGGACCACGTTCATGAGGATTTCGCGGTTCGCGGGGGTGAGCTGGTCGAGACAGTCACGCAAGAACGCGATGAGCGATTCCTGGTCGATCGCCGGTTTCTCGTCGAATACCGGTTCGTCCCCTCCGGCGCCGGTCAGAAGCCACTCCTCGTTCACGCCGAACGCAAGGTGAAGAACACGGACAAGACGCTTTTCAAGGGTTTTCGCCTGATTGTTTTCGAGATGGCTGATCAAACTTTGCGAGTAACCGATAGCGTCTGCCAGTTCGGTTGTGCTCAGTCCGAGAGCGTTACGCAACTTTAAGAGTCGTTCGTTTTGTGTCGTCATTGATACCTCCATTACTATGATTATAACGCCCTCTTATGAACCGTCAATAAGTTTTTCGGAAAAATTTGCTTTTCCCTATTGACGGTTACTAAATTTTCTGTTATTCTTATGAATAGTTCATAAAGACTTCTAAACGGAGGTTCAAAATGGAAAGCACAACATCGAACATTATTGAGGCGGTTGTCGAGCTGACTCCCGCCGACCGGCTTTTGGTCGGGCTTGTTGCCAGCGCGCTGCTGGCAAGCCAAAAGTCTTCGACCTCTGTAACACAAAAGGAGGGGGAGTGATGAGTGCACTGCTGAGTCCCTCGGCGGCAGGGAAGATGGTCGGGGTGACCGGGAAGACGGTCAAGAACTGGATCCGTTCCGGGATCATTCCGGCGGACTCCTGGCTGAAGTCGCCGACCGGCCGCTACAAGGTCGACAGTGACGCCGTGATGATGGCGGTCAGCGGAGGCGACCGCTCTCTCTGCTACGCAACGGTACCGGAGGTGAAACGTGGACATGTTTGATTTTTTATGGATGGAGATGCTCAACGGAGGGCATCCGGTCGACCGTCCGCTGGCGGACTGGCATGAGATCAAGGCGTGGGCGGAAGATCTGCTCGCCGTGAGGAGGGCCGCGGAATGACGGCTCAACGAAGCAAGGCGGAGGTGGAGAACCTCTACTGGCGCGCCGCCGAACTGGCGCGTGAGATTATTTCGAGGAACCGGCCGTTCGGGATGTTTTTCGACAACTGGCCGGAAGGACGTGACAAGGAAAGCTGCCGGCGTCTCTGGGACGCCTGCACGATCGCCGACACCAGGCAGAACAGCAACGAGATCAAATACAACTCGCTGCGGGACGCGATCGCTTATGCGGAGGGACAACAATGACGGGTCGAGTGTGGCTGGGGATCAACAGGTTCGAGACCGAGAAGGGCGTCTGGACGGTGGTCCGGGTCGAGGGTGACTCTTATTCGCTCCGCGGTCAGGTCAAGTCGTTCGGCGCGTTCAAGTACGGGTTCCCGCTCGACATCTTCGTCGCTCTGAAGCAGGAGGCGGGGATCGACTCGAACGAGGAGTTCCGGAAGTGGCTCGACCGCAACGCCGACAGGCGTGAGAAGCGGTGGTACACGCATTTTTCCGGCGCTCCGGAGATGAACGCGGACAAGGTCCGTGAACTGGCGGCGGGTCTCGGTCAGGCCTGCGGTCTGCCGGCGCTGGCGGTCCGTGAGAGGAAGCCGGTCGTTCTCGGCGCCTACGTGCCGGAACCCGCTCAGCCGGAACCGGAGGATGACGGCGGCGAACTGCCGTTCTAGGAGGTGAGGATGGACCTGACGTACGAAGTCTACCACGGCGACTGCTTCGACCGGCTGGCGGAGATTCCGGACAAGTCGGTCACGCTCATCCTGACAGACCCTCCGTACGGACACAACAACAAGAATGGCGATCTGCTGGCGAATCTGACGGCCGCGATGCCGAATGAAACGGCGAAGAGGGCGGCGCTCGGCCGGAAGACCGACTTCGAGTTCAGCCGCGAAACGATACACAATGACGGCGAAGATGCGAACGAGCTGGTCCGGCGTCTGTTCGCCGAGGCGGCGCGGGTTCTGAATCCGGTCGGCTGCTGCTGCTGCTGCTGCTGCGGAGGCGGAGGTCCCGACCCGTCGTTCGCGCGCTGGTCGCTCTGGATGGACGAGGTGATGCGCTTCGTGCAGATGGTGATCTGGGACCGTGGACGCGGCGGACTCGGCTGGCGGTACCGCCGTTGCTACGAGGTGATGCTGATCGCGGTTCCGAAGCGCGGGAAATTGCCGTGGTACGACCACTCCGGCTCGATCTGGAACGTCATCAGGCCGGGCGATCACGGAATCCGTCCGATGTCGCCGCCGACGCGGGAGCATCCGACTCAGAAGCCGGTCGAACTGTTCGAGCACTTCATCCGGCTGCACACGAAGCCGGGTGACCTGGTGGTCGATCCGTTCTGCGGGTCCGGGTCGAGCGGAGTCGCGGCGAAACGGCTCGGCCGGTCATGGCTCGGGTGCGACACCGACGAGCGCTGGGTCGAGATGACACGGAGACGGCTCGCCGCAACGACATCTCCGCTTCCGGAGATGCTCGAAGACGAACTCGAAGAGTGCCGCGAACTCGAAAAGGAGCAGAAGACGCTCCTCGACTGAAAAGAACTCTCCTCCGGATCTTTCCTAGCATTCTTCCGGAGGAGGTCCATCGGCGAAGGCGTTCGCGTCCTAACATCCAGCGCGGCGCCGGTAGCCGTAGGGACGGCCGGCGGGTCTAGCCTTTCTGACGCCGGGCGTTCCGCAACGAGGTAAGCCGTGAGAGCCTCGATAATGCCTTTGAAACTGGGGGCGGATCCGCGGACGTTCATATTCACTCCTTGAATCGGGGGCCCGGGCCGGTTCTCCCGCCGGTCCGGGCTTCACCAGGGAAAACGAAGGAAACATGACAAGGAAGACAAAGGAAGACCGGCCAGGCTGGAAATACTATCAGGCACGGGTCAAGGTGGACGCGCTGGTGGACGCGGTCATCCTCGAATCGTTCAAGACGTGCCGGGACGAGGGGTGCAAGGTGTGCGACACCCATCTGCAGTCGAAGTTCCTCGAACTGCGGGACGCGGCGGAACGCCTCTCTCGTCTCCTCTCGCTCCGCGAGACCTACGAAGTCCACGCGCATCAAGGAAGGAACCGCTGATGGCAGGAATAAAGCGTCCTCCGCTCTCGGAGGGTGAGAAGGTGCTGTTCGGACGGATCGAGCGGCTCATACTCGGCGAAGGGCTCACCTACACCGAAGCGGCGGAGCGGCTCGGAATGTCGTTCGGGCGGGTGAAAGGGTTCATTAGACGGTGGGAATTGCAGACGGGGGGGAACTTCACGGAACGGAACATCGAGGCGAGCGCCGACAGATACGCCGCGTGGGTTCACGGCGGGAAGATCGGGCCGCGGCCGAAGATGAATTTGCGGTTCGGGAAGACGGAATACGGGTTTCTCATCGCCTGCCTGGAACGGGGCGTCCTGGTCGCGGTCCAGAGCCAGGAGCCGTATCCGCCGTCCACGGCTGCGGCGGCTCGGAAGTATGCCGAGACGTATCTCCGGCCGGAAGAGCGCGAGCGGATGTTCGGGCTGATCAACTACCACGCGGCGATGCACGTGACGCAGGCCGCTGAGGATATTAAGGAGGCTCTCCGCGCCGAGGCGAAGGACGCGGAACCGCACAAGGGACCGAAAGGTATCAGGAGGATCCGAAGGTGGTCATAAGGACGTGACGGGTCCCTGGCGGCGGCTGGTGCCGGATCGGGGCTCATACACCCCGACACGGGGAAGGTTCGACTCCTTCCCGCCGCCTTCGCCGTCCCCGAACGGCCGGCTGCGTTGGCCGGCTGATGAGTCATATCTGTTGTATTGCCGAGGCACCGGGGACGGCGGTTTTCATTTAAGGAGGGGAACATGGAAAGAACATCGAAGTTCATTATTCTGGCGCTGGCGCTGGCGAGCATTATCTGCGAGTTCGCCTGGGCTCAGGAACTGATGACGGTCACGGTCCCGGCGGAATGCCGGCGCGTCATCGAACTGGTCAACCAGGAGCGGGAACGCTGCGGACTTCCTCGGCTGATCGAGGATAAGGAACTCTGCCGGATGTGCGAGTCGTGGTCGGTCATTCAGTCACGCTATGAGGGCTTAAGTCATTGTCCTAACTTCAAAAGATACGCCGTGTGCGAGTGTGTCGCCGGGAACATGTGGAGCCCGGAATCGGTGATGGCGCTGTGGCTCGCGAAGTGCGGGAACCGCGCCTTCCTGGTTCCAGGGCGATACATCGGTGTCGGTGTCAGCCGTGGGTATTGGACGCTGAGAATCAGATAAGGAGGTCGTGATGCTTTTAGCGGTGATGTTGCTTGCAAGCGCGATGTTATTCGGCTGCCGGGACGCGTCCGGGCCAGAGATAGAGGAGGAAGAAATGGTGACAGTACAAGAGTTCGGTGAGGTCTACATCGCCGACGAAAAGGACAGTCTGGAGGAGCTCACTTCGCGCGCCGACGTGGTGGTGGTCGATTTCAGCGCGGCATGGTGCGGGCCGTGTAAGATGCTTGCGCCGAAACTCGATGAGATGGCGGCTGAATATTCGTCAGTCTATTTTGTGTCGGCCGACGCGGACAAGTGCCGGAAGGCTGTTGAGCAGGCGGGGCAAGTCTTGTCTCTGCCGTGCGTGGTGATTTACACGAAAGGCAAAGAGGCCGGGCGCGTCATTGGGTTCAGCCCGGCGAAGATCCGCGCTGAAATTGACCGCGCCGTGAAGGGGGAGGACGAATGACCGAACAGGGAATTGACAAAATTGACCGGCTCACCGCGCACCGTGTTCTGAAGAAATACTACGACCAGACAGGCGCGTTTATCGGTAGCCTGTTTGAAGTCGGGCGGAGAGATCTGTTTGTGATCGTCGGCACCGGCGAGGAGATCGGCGCACAGATGGACAATCTGCGGATTCTGTTCCGCCGGGAGAAGCAGAAAGGGGGGCGGGAGTGATGGCGCTCACACCGGAACAGATTCGCGTTCGGGAACGTTACCTCAAAATCGAAGTGGAGATTGGGTGTCTTGTAGACGACGCGCATGACGCGTTGGAGCTGGCCCGGACCCTTTCGGACCGCGATTATGTTTACGTCCCCTATCTGGCCTGGCATGAGGCGTGCGAAGAGCTGCCGAAGACGATCCGGAAGATCGAGAACCGGCTCAAAAAGGTCAAAAAGCTGTGGAGTGCAAGATGAACGACGAAGCATTTAATCGGTTCATCCGGCTGACGTTCTACATCGCCGGGATTCTTGCCACGATCAAAGTATGGTTCCCCGAACTATGGGAACTGATTTTCAAATCAGGCGGGGTATCTCAATAGGCTAGAGCGCGGCATTTGTAATGCCGGTGATGCCGGTTCGACTCCGGCTCCCGCCTTTTAGGCCGGATAGAGGGTTCGGCCAGGTTACGAAGTTTCAAATTTTACGGAGGCATGTATGGCACAAGTCAATTTGGACAACACGAAGGCGCTGAACAAGATCGCCGATGCGCTGGAAAAGATCGGGAAGATCGCGGACGGTTACCGGATCGCGGCGGAGGCACCGGCGACTGCCGAACCGGCCGGAGGAGTGCCGGTGCTGCTGATTGTCGAGGTGCTGATCTCGCTGATCAGGATTATGTGGTCGTATGTTAAACCGCAGCACGTGGCAAAACTTAGAGAGCTCAGGGGGAAGCTCGAACCGTATCAGCCGGTGCGGCCGTCGGTGTGCTTGGACGGGGAGGAGGTGGCGTGATGAAAACTTGCAGCTTGCGCAAAAAATGGGAGAACGCCGTTCGAGGGTGGTTCGCCAGACGAGGCTACTCCTACTATCTTTTCGCGCCAACATATTCTGGAGAAGATCGTCAATCTTGTACCATATCGGCTATCACAACCATTTCAGACGGTTCCTCTCTGGTTCTTGAAGTGTTTGTGGGGGCAAGGTCAGATGCAGGCGAACTTCTGAGAGGATGGGGATCTTACCGTCTAGTCTACGACTTCCCTCTTCGCGAAACCGAGACCGTCATCGGCGGGATCCCGAACGAAACGATCAACAAAGTCTGCGAGATATTCGAGGAGGCGGCACGAGATGAGGTCAAGAAGTTTTCACGGATGCACGATCTCAAACTGTTCGAAGAGACAGAAGATCTGTTGGTCGGGTTCCTTGCTGACGCTATGTGGTCAGAGTCGGGACTATGGGAGGCGGACGACTGTGAGTAACAAAAACAAAAAGGACGACTGGAAATTCGTCAACGCGATCGGCGATACGGCGGAGAAAATTCATGACGCTTGCGACACGCTGGTCGGAGTGCTCGGACAGTTCACGGGTCCCGGCTCCGGCCAGATCGGGACGTTCATCCATCCGGGTCCGGAGGGCTCGAAGTATCCCTGGCTGATTCTCGCCGGGCCGGCTCCGGTGATGTGCGAACACGCTTCGGAAAGCGCTCTCGAAGGGTCAAAGAGGATCGCGAAAAAACTGAATGAATTGGAGGGTGACGATGAATAATATGGTTGTTTTATGTGATCCTCCGGTGTCCGAGACATGGAGCTACGCGGCGGCATCGTTCGAGACGCTCGAAGAGGCGCGTGATGCGGTTCCCGCAGTTTTGGAAATGTGCGAGAACAACGACTGCAACGACGGCGAAACCAACGACACTCACGGTCCGTCTGTCAAGAAATGCTCCACCGTCAACGACATGAAGGCGCGAATACTGGTGACCCTGTTATCTCACAAAGGGCACACACACAGGAACCACGTTTTCCCCGAGAGCAAGTTTACCGCTGAGCAGATCAAAAGCTACAAAAAGGCCGAGACCGATCTCGTCAAAAAGGGCCTGATCAAAGTTGAAAAGCGAGGCCGGGGGTATTCGGTCTATCTCAACTACCAGCCGGCCACCAAAGGAAAGATGACGGCGCCGGATGACAGTCTCAGCCAAATTGTCAGAGACGAAGTTCATCAGGTCGTTCGACAAGAGATTCGAGTCGGCTTTGTCGGCTTACGCTCAGAAATTCTCAAACATCTCGACCAGAAGAGAGAGTCGAGATACCCACTTCTTCAACTCACGGACGGAGGAACAAAATGACCGACCAGCAGATCAGTGAAGAATGCGACCGGATCAAGGCGCTGCTCAAAGCGAAGAACCAGTGCTACGGCGATAGCGCGTCGAAGGCTCCGGTGCTCGTTCCGGGGATGGCTCCCGGAGCCGCGATCTTCGTCCGGATGAGCGACAAGATCAGCCGCCTCGCGGCGATGAATAACAGCTCCTGGTCGATGGACCCGATCGGCGAGTCGGTCGAAGACACCGTCCGCGATCTGGCCGGCTACGCGATACTCTGGCTCGCTCTCTACCGCGAACGGACCACCGAGAAGAAGCCGTTCGACCCCGCAGAGGGGAAGATCGACGATAGCGACTTCTTCGGACCGGGCGGCGTCTTCGGGGCTCAGACCGCGGAGAAGGAGAAGGCATGACGGCGACGCAGGAAGTCTATCACGGGAACTGCTTCGACCGGCTCCGGGAGATCCCCGACAAGTCGGTCACCCTCATCCTGACCGATCCCCCCTACGGACACCGGAACAACGACGGGGACCTGATCTCCGTCTGGGAGGCGGCTTGTCCGGGAAAGCGCGGTTCGGTCGAGAAAATGGAACCGAGACCGATCGACAATGACGGGCCGGAAGAGAACGAGGCTCTGATCAAGGGTCTCTTCGCCGAAGCCGCGCGCCTTCTGGCGCCTTCCGGGAGTTGTTGTTGTTGTTGTTGTTGTTGTTGTTGTTGTTGTTGTGGTGGTGGTGGTGGTCCGGATCCGCAGTTCGCGCGATGGTCGAAGTGGATGGCCGACGCGCTCTCGTTCGACCAGATGGTTATTTGGGACAAAGGGCCGATGGGGATGGGGTGGAGATACCGCCGTTCCTACGAGACCGTCCTAATCGCTCACAGGAAGGGCGGGAAGATGTCCTGGCACACTGAGTCGAAACAGATCGAGAACGTCATCAGGCCGGGCTCCTACGGAATCAGGAAGATCTGTCCGAACCCGGACCAGCATCCGACCGAGAAGCCGGTCGAACTTTTCGAGCTCTTCATCCGGCTGCACACCAAGCCGGGCGACCTGGTCGTGGACCCCTTCTGCGGGTCGGGCGCGTCGGGCGTCGCCGCGAAGAAGCTCGGCCGGAACTGGATCGGATGCGACACCGACATCCGGTGGGTCGAGATGACCCGCCGCCGGCTCAACGCGACCACCCCGCCGCTTCCCGGCTGGATCGAGTCGGAGATCGAACGCTGCGAGACCCTTCCCCGCCGGAAGGTCAGGGAGGAAGGCGGCATTGTTGGAGATAACTTTCAACTGAAATGAATGATTTTATGAACCAGTGGTCCGGGCTGATCGCGTTCGCGGTCCCGATCGTCATCGTGATCGTGTTCTCGCTCCTGGACCGGGAATAGGGAGGATTAAACATGAGTAACTCACTGACAGTCAAACAGGACGGGACACTCGCTCCGGGTATGTTCGATTCGATCGAGCAGATGACCGCGGCGCTGACCGTCGCAGAAAAGGTGTCGCAGTCGAACATTCTTCCGGAC
>Ga0310696_10007023_pt1 | contig 13293 bp, 7 predicted proteins | sample AusTroGonzalo_MG_4_FD_203885 | JGI IMG/M metagenome (GOLD analysis project Ga0310696, IMG submission 203885) | Bovine rumen microbial communities from tropical cattle in Woodstock, Queensland, Australia - Gonzalo_02 (v2) (version 2) | ecosystem: Host-associated > Mammals > Digestive system >... | reverse complement strand
TGGGCGATGATCTTCCCGCCGTCCAGGTCCGCATTGACCCAATGGATGGTGATGCCGTACACCTTGACACCGTAGGCGACGGCGTCCTCGACCGCATGGGCCCCCTTGAAGGCCGGAAGCAGGGCCGGGTGGATGTTGATGATCCTGCCCTCGTAGGCATTCAGGAGGGTTTCCCCGACGATGCGCATATAGCCCGCCAGGCACACCAGGTCGATCTTCTTGGCATCCAGGATCTTGACGATCTCCGTCTCGAAGGCGGCCTTGCAAGGATAGCTCTTGGGCGAGAAGACGAAGGTGTCCACGCCGTAACGTGCCGCCTTTTCGATGACGGCGGCCCCGGGCTTGTCACACACCATCACGGCCACCTCGGCATCCAGGACGCCGTCGGCGCAGGCGCGGGCGATGGCGTCGAAATTGGTGCCGGTCCCGCTGGCGAATACCGCTAACTGCTTCTTCATTGCAGGACAATGTTGACCCCGGGCCTGTCCGTGACCTTGCCGATGACGGTGGCTTTCTCGCCGCGGTCCTTCAGGATGGAGATGGCCTTGTCGGCCTCGGAAGGATCCAGGACGGCGATCATGCCGATACCCATGTTGAAGATGTTGAACATCTCGCGGTGCGGGACATTCCCCCACTTCTCCAGCATCTTGAACACCGGGAGGATCTCCCAGGTTCCCTCCTGGATCTCGAGGCCCTGGCCGGACTGCAGCACGCGCGGAATGTTCTCGTCGAAGCCGCCGCCGGTGATGTGGCAGATTCCGTGGACATCGCACTGGCGGATCACTTCCAGCATCTGCTTCACGTAGATCTTCGTCGGAGTGAGGAGCACCTCGCCGAGCTTTCGGTAGCCGAATTCGGCAATCGGCGTATCATAGGAAAGGCCGGCATCGGCAACGATCTTCCGCACGAGGCTGAAGCCGTTGGAGTGCACGCCGCTGGAGGCCACGCCCACCAGGACATCGCCCACCTTCACCTTCGACCCATCAATGAGCTTGGACTTCTCGACGACACCGGTGGTGTAACCCGCAATGTCGTACTCGCCATCCTCGTACATGCCCGGCATTTCGGCCGTTTCACCGCCCACGAGGGCGCAGCCCGCCTGGCGGCAGCCTTCCGCCACGCCGGCGACGATGGCTTCCACCTTGGCCGGGATGTTGTGGCCGAGCGCCACATAGTCCAGGAAGATGAGGGGTTCGGCGCCCTGCGCAAGGACGTCGTTCACGCACATCGCCACGGCGTCGATGCCGATGGTGTCGTGCTTGTCCATCGCGAAGGCGATCTTGAGCTTGGTGCCGACGCCGTCGGTCCCGCTCACGAGGACCGGTTCCTTGACGCCGAGGGCCGAGAGGTCGAACATGCCGCCGAAGGAGCCGATGTTGCCCATCGACCCGATCCGGCGCGTGGATGCGACGTGCTGTTTGATCCTGCGGACCACTTCATACCCCGCTTCGAGGTTCACGCCCGCGTTTTCGTAGGTTTTCGCCATAGTCTAGTCGTTGATTTCTTCGTCATACAAAAGGGTCGGATACTCGCCCGTGAAGCAAGCCTGGCAAGGGTCGGCGCAGCCGAAGGCGGAGGCGCGCGTCGATTCCGGGCTTAGGTAGCCCAGGGAGTCGGCTCCGATGGCCGCACAGGCCTCTTCCAGCGTCCGGTGCGAGCACAGGAGCTCTTCCGGGGTGGACGTATCCACGCCGTAGTGGCAGGTGAACCGCATCATCGGGCTGGCGATGCGCACATGGACCTCCGTCGCTCCCGCCTCGCGAAGGAGACGGACAATCTTCAGGGAAGTGGTGCCGCGGACGATGGAGTCGTCCACCAGGACGATGCGCTTTCCCTTCACGATGCTGTACACCGGGGAAAGCTTCATCTTCACGCCCAGTTCACGCATGGACTGAACCGGCTCGATGAAGGTACGGCCCACATATTTGTGCTTCACGAGGCCCATCTCGTACGGGATGCCGCTTTCCTCGGCATAGCCCATCGCCGCGCTCAGGCTGGACTCGGGCACCCCCACGACCATGTCGGCCTCGACGGGGCACTCCCGGTACAGGCGACGGCCCGCTTCCTTGCGGTACGCGTGCACGTTGCAGCCGTCAATGTCGCTGTCGGGACGAGCGAAATAGATGTATTCCATGCCGCACATCCGGTGCTTGCAGAACTTCGAGAAGATCGTGCTGCGGATGCCGTGGCGGTCCAGCGAGATGATCTCGCCCGGACGCACGTCCCGGATGAACTCGGCGCCCATGATGCCGAACGCGCAGGATTCGCTGCTGACGACGTATCCACCGCCGATCTTGCCGATGCACAGGGGCTTGATGCCGTACTTGTCGCGGGCGGCATAGATGCGGTTCTTCGTCATGATGACAAAGGTGTAGCCGCCTTCCATCATGTTCAGGGCCTTCACGATGTTCACGATGCGGTCCTCGTTCGCGCTCTTCTTGATCAAATGCGCGAGAAGCTCCGCGTCGGTGTCGGTCTGGAAGATGGTTCCGCGTTTCTCCAGGTACTCGGCTATTTGCCTGGAATTCACTAGGTTACCATCGCTGGCTACGCAGAAATCACCGGAATGGTGCCGGAAGAAGAAGGGGCCCACGTTGTCCAGGCCGCCCCGGGAGGCATTCGCGTATTTGACGCAGCCGATTCCCAGGGAACCCTGCAGCTTGCCCACTTGCCCATTGTTGAAGATTTCATTCAGGAGGCCGAGCCCCCGGTAGCGATGGGAGTCCCCATGCGCGTCGAAAGTGGCGATGCCGCCGCCTTCCTGGCCGCGGTGCTGGAGGTTGTGGAGACCGTAGTAGATGTAGGTCGAGGCGTCCGGAACGCCATAAACAGCAAGTACACCCATATTATTCTTCCGTTTCCATTACGTTTTTCAATTTCTCCAGGACAATGCCGTAGGAAGCCACCATGTCGCCGAGGTCCAGGCGGAAGCGGTCCTTGTCCAGCCGCTCCCCCGTCTCCATGTCCCACATCCGGCAGGTGTCGGGACTGAGCTCGTCAGAAATGATGATGGCGCCCGTGTCGGCCGCCCGGCCGAACTCGAACTTGGCGTCCACGAGCTCGATACCGGCCTTGTGCAGGAGGTCCGTCAAGAGCTTGCCCGAACGGCGGACAATGTCATACATCAAGTCCAGTTCCGGATAGGTCGCCAGCCCCAGCGCGACAGCCTGGTCCCGGTTGATGAGCGGGTCTCCCAGTTCGTCGTTGTTGTAGCAGAGGTCCAGGATCGTGTTCTCCGGTTTCATGCCATCGTCGACACCCAGTTTGGTGGCCAGGGAGCCTGCGATCCGGTTGTGGAACACCACTTCGAGGGGGATGATCTCGATCATGCGGCACAGCTGCTCGCGTTCGTCGAGGGTCTCGATATAGTGGGTTTCCACACCGTTTTCATTGAGATAGCCCAGCAGGAGGGCGGAAATCTGGTTCGTGAGCGCACCCTTGCCGGCGAAGCGGGCCCGCTTGACGCCGTGGTAGGCGGTCGTCACATCTTTATAACGGAAGATGACACGGGTAGGGTCATCGGTGGAGAAGACTTGCTTCTCGTTTCCGTTGAAGATAAGTTCGTTCTTGGTCATTTATCGTTGTTTTCTGAAGTAAGCGACTGCGTTTTCGAAGATAGGCTGCCGGCAGTTGCCGGCGATGTTCTTGAACAGACGGTCCTCATAGCGTTCGCTGTGGCCCATCTTGCCCAGGATGTGTCCGTCGGGGCTCACGATGCCCTCGATGTCGTAATGGGAACCGTTCGGATTGTCCACATAGCGGAAGGCGACCTGGCCCTTCGCAAAGAGTTCCTTTGCCAGTTCCGGCGAGACCACGAACTTGCCCTCGCCGTGGCTGAAGGCGATGCTGTGGTGCTCACCCTTGGTGAAACTGGCAAGCCAGGGGGAATTCACCGTGGCGACCTCGGTCGTGGCCATCAGGGAGACGTGGCGGTTGATGTCGTTGCGGAAGAGCGTCGGGGAATCCGGCGTCACGCAGCCCAGCTTCCCGTACGGGAGCAGGCCGCTCTTGACCAGCGCCTGGAAACCGTTGCAGATGCCGAGGACAAGGCCGCCGCGGGCCAGCAGGTCCGTGATGGCAGCGCCCACCTTGGCGTTGTTGATGACGTCTGCAATGAACTTGCCGCTGCCGTCCGGTTCGTCACCGGAAGAGAAGCCGCCGCAGAACGCCAGGATCTGGCTTTCGGCAATCTGCTTCGCGAGGGCGTCGATGGAACCGAGGACATTCTCCGGGGTGAGGTTCCGGAACACGAACGGACGGACCTCGGCGCCGGCCTTCCGGAAGGCCTTGGCGGTATCGTAGTCACAGTTGGAACCCGGGAACACCGGCAGGCAGACCACGGGATGCTCCACCGGAGCGCCGGGATAGACCATAGATGGCCGATCGCGGTCGGCCATGACGGCGTCATTCCCGGCTTGACCGGGAATCTCAGGGACGGGCTCGTCGAAGGCGGGCTTGACCCGCGGCGGATAGAGCTTGAAATAGCGGCCCTCATAGGCCTTTTCCAAGGCCTCCAGGGACATTTCGCAGCCATTGACCCGGATACCGGAATCGGTGACGACACCGAGTTCGATGGCGCAAGGATGGGACAGGTAGGACGAAGCCTCCACCAGGGCGGAACCGTAGCCCAGGGAGAAGAGATCCTCTTCAGGAACCGTCACATTCACGCCGAGTCCGTTGCCCATCGCCATTTTTACGAGGCCCTCGGCGACGCCGCCGTAAGACAGCGACCAGGCAGATACGATGCTGCCCGCACCGATGGCTTTATACAGATAGTCCCAATTCCCTTTCAGCTGCTCCGTATCCGGCATCCGGTTCGGGAGCGGGGTATGTTTCAGGAGATAGATCCGGTTGCCTGCCTTCTTGAACTCCGGAGAGATCACTCGGCGGGCATCGACGGTCGTGATGCCGAAGGCGACGAGGGTCGGAGGCACATGGATGTGTTCGAAGGTTCCACTCATGGAGTCCTTTCCGCCGATGGACGGCAGACCGAACTCCTTCTGCATCTTGAGCGTGCCGAGCAGGGCGCTGAGCGGCTTGCCCCAAGTGTGCGGGTCCTTGGTCATGCGCTCGAAGTATTCCTGGTAGGAGAACCGCATGCCGCTGTAGTCGGCACCGGCGCAGGCCACCTTCGTGCAGGCCTCGACCACCGCATAGGCAGAGCTGTGGTACGGGCTCCAGAGGGCAAGGTCCGGATTGTAGCCGAACGCCATGACGCTGGCGGTCTCGGTGTACTGGTCCATGGGCAGTTTCTGGACGGAGACCTGCGTCTCGGTCGCCTGCCGCTTGCCGCCGTAAGGCATCAGGACGGTGGAACGGCCGATGGTGGAGTCGAACATCTCCACGAGGCCCTTCTGGGAAGCCACATTCGGGGAAGCCATCACGGAGAGCATCTGCTGCTCCAGCGTCTCGCCTGCCGGTTTCCGCAGGAACGGATCCTTGTCCTCAACGGGCAGGACCGCAGCCTTGGCATAGTGCTTCGCGCCGGCGCTGTCGATGAAGGCGCGGGTCAGGTCGCAGACCTTCCTGTCGCCGTAGAACATCCGCATCCGGCCGGTATCGGTGACATTGGCCACGTGGGTGACCTCGATGTTGTCCACGGCGCAGAGTTCCATCATGCGGGCCTTGTCCGCCGCTTCCACGACCACAGCCATCCGCTCCTGGGATTCGCTGATCGCGAGTTCCGTCGCGTTCAGGCCGGCATATTTCGCGGGGACACGGTCCAGCCAGATGTCCAGGCCGTCGGCCAGCTCGCCGATGGCGACGCTCACGCCGCCGGCGCCGAAGTCGTTGGATTTCTTGATGAGCCGGGTCACTTCCGGACGACGGAAGAGACGCTGTAACTGACGTTCCTCCGGGGCGTTACCCTTCTGGACTTCGCTGCCGCAGGTTTCGAGGGAAGCCTCGGTGTGCTCCTTGGAAGAACCGGTGGCGCCGCCGATACCGTCACGGCCCGTACGGCCGCCGAGCAGGAGAATAACGTCGCCGGGAGCGGGGCTCTCGCGCCGCACGGCGGAGGCGCGCACGGCACCTACGACGGCGCCGATTTCCATGCGCTTCGCTGTATAGCCCTCGGAATAGATTTCCCGGACGTGGGTGGTGGCGAGACCGATCTGGTTGCCATAGCTGGAATAGCCGGCGGCCGCCTTCTTGGAGATCATCCGCTGGGGCAGCTTGCCCGGGATGGTGTCGGCTACGGAGGCGTTCACATCGCCGGCGCCGGTAACGCGCATCGCTTGATACACGTAGGCACGGCCGGAGAGCGGGTCACGGATGGCGCCGCCCAGGCAGGTCGCCGCGCCGCCGAAAGGCTCGATCTCGGTCGGATGGTTATGGGTCTCGTTCTTGAACTGGAGAAGCCATTTCTCGGGCTTCCCGTCCACGTCCACGTTGACGAAGATGCTGCAGGCGTTGTTCTCCTCGCTCACCTCCAGGTCGTCCAGCTTGCCCTGCTTGCGCAGCCAGCGGGCGCCGATGGTCGCGAGTTCCATCAGGCAGCGGGGCTTGTTCCCGCGGCCGAGGTCCGCCCGCATCTGCTCGAAGAGCGCGAGGGAGGACTCCAGTTCCGCTTTCATGAACGACTCGTCCACGGTGATCTCCTCCAGCACGGAGGTGAAGGTCGTGTGGCGGCAGTGGTCGCTCCAGTAAGTGTCCAGGATGCGGAGTTCCGTCTCGGAAGGGTTCCGTCCCTCGGACTTGAAGTATTTCACCACCTCTCCGAGGTCATCCGCGTTCATGGCCAGTCCATGGCCCTTGCAGAAGCCCGGATACTGGTCCGGGGCCAGGTCGATGAACCCCGTCAGGTCCTCAAGGGGCTTCACGTCGGCCTTCTCGCCGAGCGCGAGGACGGACAGGTCCTTCTCGCGGCATTCCACCGGATTGATGAAATAGTGCCGGATCTTCGCGAGCGTCTCCTCCGAGACGGTGTCCTCGAAGACCACCAGGCGGGAACTCTTGATCTCGATGTCCGCTTCCGGGTCGATCAGATGGACACAGTCCACGGCCGAGGAGGCCCGCTGGTCGAACTGGCCGGGGATGTATTCCACGGCGATGTATTTCTTGCCCGCGAGCGGAAGGTCGTCGGTGACGGTGTCCGTCACCACTTCCCCGAACACGCTGTAACGACTCTTTTCCAACAGGTCGTCGGAGAAGCCGAATAGGTCGTACACGTTGATGAGCCGGAGGGAACCCAGACCCAGGGAGAGGTTCTCGTTAAACTCGGCGAGGAGGCTGGCGGCCTCCACGCGGAACTGCTCCTTTTTCTCTACAAAGATGCGCCTGCTCTTCATGGTTTTAAAATTTGATGCCCACCGACGCGGTGTAGCGGGGGTGGGCATTGTATTCAGATTACCGTATGGAGTACCTTGTCGCTCTGCTGCTGGCGGAAATCCTCCAGTTTCTTCCGGAGGGCGGTATCCTGGAGGGCCAGGATGGCCACGGCGTAGAGAGCGGCATTCTTAGCCCCGTCGATGGCCATCGTCGCGACGGGGATGCCGGACGGCATCTGGACGATGGACAGGAGGGAATCCAGACCGTTCAGGGCCTTGGACTTTACCGGGACACCGATGACCGGAAGCGTGGTCAGGGCGGCGATTACGCCCGGCAGGTGCGCGGCTCCTCCGGCGCCGGCGATGATGATGTCGAATCCGTTGTCCCGGGCGGCCCGGACATAATCGGCCAGCGGACCGGGGTTACGGTGCGCGCTGAGGACACGTTTTTCGTAGGGGATACCGAATTCTTCGAGGGTGACGCAAGCCGGGGACATGACGTCCCAGTCACTGGCGCTGCCCATGATAATGGCTACCTTGCTCATAAGATTTCTACAAACGGAGTGCAAATTTACGCGGAATATCCGAGGGTCGCAAATCCTTTCCGCTTTTTTTTGAAAAACTTTTCCACAGGCAATTTGTTGAAATTTTATGCCAAAAAAATTTGCAGAATTGCCACGGAAAGCAGTAACTTTGCAATCCGGAATGTTGAGTAAGTCCATCATATCCCAGACACTCGGCATCGGTCGGACCGATGAGGTCCTTATTTTTTATTGGTAGGCAGCCCTGACGGGTTGTCTTTTTTTTATGTGCTCAGCATGGTAAAGCTCCCTGCCTTCGCCGACCTTCACGTGCACTTCCGTGAGCCGGGACAGACCTGGAAAGAAACCATCCGCAGCGGCAGCCGGGCCGCAGCGCGGGGCGGGTATACGCTGGTATGCGCGATGCCCAACCTCGATCCCGTGCCGGACAGCCCGGAGCATCTCGCCGTGGAACTGGAAGCCATCGACCGGGACTCCCTCATCCGGGTACTCCCCTATGGTTCCATCACGAAGGGGCGGCGCGGACTCGAACTGGTGGATTTCCACGCCCTCAAAGGCCGTTGTGTCGCCTTTTCCGATGACGGAAGCGGCGTCCAGAGCCAGGACATGATGCGGGAAGCCATGCGTGCGGCGGCGGCCGAAGACGTTATCCTCGCCGCCCACTGCGAAGACAACACCCTCCTCCGCGGAGGTTATATCCACGATGGCCGCTATTGCCGGGAACATGGGCACAAAGGGATCTGCTCCGAGAGCGAATGGGGCCAGATCGCCCGGGATGTGGAACTGGCCGCTGAAACCGGATGCCGGTATCACGTCTGCCACATCTCCACGGTCGAAAGCGTGGACATCATCCGCCAGGCCAAGAAGAGTGGCGTGAAAGTGACCTGCGAGACAGCGCCCCACTACCTCACGCTCTGCGAGGACGACCTCCAGGAAGACGGTCGCTTCAAGATGAATCCGCCGCTCCGGACTGCCGACGACCGCGAAGCGCTGATCGAAGGACTGGCCGACGGCACGATCGACGTCGTCGCCACGGACCACGCCCCGCATTCGGCCGAAGAGAAAGCCAAGGGCCTTGCTGGCAGCGCCATGGGTATCGTGGGTCTGGAAACGGCATTCCCCGTCCTCTACACCCGCCTGGTAAAAACCGGCCGCATCAGCATGGAGCGCCTGGTGGAAGCTATGGCCACCGCCCCGCGTCGCATCTTCCGCCTCCCGGAAGCGACCGACGACTGGGTCGAAGTGGACCTGGACACGCCCTATATCATCCGCAGCAGCGAATTCGCGTCCATGGGACGGGCCACCCCCTTCGAGGGAGCCGAGGTGTATGGGCGGATCCTCAAGACCGTATTGGAAGGAAAAACAGTATATAACAGCTTGACAAAATGATCAGACCCGCAAAGAAACTGGTGCTGGAAACCGGACAGGAGTTCTACGGAACGGGGTTCGGGGCGGACTGCCGCAAAGTCTGCGAAATCGTCTTCAACACCTCGGTCGTCGGCTATCAGGAGATCATCTCGGATCCCTCCTACGCCGAGCAGATCGTCGTGATGACCTATCCCCTGATCGGGAACTACGGCATCACGGACGAAGACTTCGAGTCCCACGGTACGGACATCGGCGGCCTGGTGGTCCGGGAATGCTGCGACACCCCCAGCAACTTCCGCTACACCAAGACCCTGGAAGAAGAACTGGAAGAGCACGGAATCCCCTGCCTGAGCGGCGTGGACACCCGGATGCTCACCAAGATCATCCGCGACACGGGCCGGCCCATGGCCGCCATCGTGGAAGCGGACATGCCCAAGGAGGAGGCCCTGGCCCTCATCGCGGCCACGCCGCGCCCGACGGACCTCGTCCGCCGCGTAGGCTGCCGCAAGCGCTGGGTCACCCGCACTTCCAACCACCTGTACCACGTGGTGGCAGTGGACTGCGGCATCAAGCAGAGCATCCTTTCCCGGCTCAAGGAGCGCGGCTGCAACGTGACCATCGTCCCGTTCAACACCCCCGCGAAGGACATCCTCGCCTTCAATCCGGACGGAGTCCTGCTCTCCAACGGCCCGGTTTCGGCCCTGGAGGCCCCGGAAATCCTCGCCCTGGTCCAGGAACTGAAAGGCCGCGTCCCGGTGTTCGGCATCGGCCTCGGCATGGAAGCCATCGGCCTGTCCTACGGTGCGAAGCTTGTGCCGATGGGCTGCGGCAAGCACGGTGACTATCCCGTCCGCGACCTGGCTTCCGGCCGCATCAACATCGCGGTCCTGAACCAGACTTACCGGTTCGACACCGTCGAGGGAACCGGCCTCACCCCCACGCATGTCCTGGTCCCCGAAGGATATGTGCTGGGATTTGAAAACAAGGCGGACCGCATCTCCGGCGTCCAGTTCCACCTGGAGTCGGCCCCCGGCCCGCAGGATTTCGTGTATCTTTTCGACAAGTTCATTCAAATGATGGAGGAGCAGCGCCATGCCTAGGAGGACAGATATCAAGAAAGTGATGGTCATCGGTTCCGGCCCGATCGTGATCGGCCAGGCCGCGGAATTCGACTATGCGGGCACGCAGGCGTGCCTCGCCCTCAAGGAAGAGGGCTACCAGGTGATCCTGGTCAACTCCAACCCCGCCACCATCATGACGGACCCCAACATCGCCGACAAGGTGTACATGGAGCCCCTCACGCTGGAATATGTGGCGAAGATCATCCGCTATGAGCGTCCGGATGCGCTGGTGCCCGGCCTCGGCGGCCAGACCGGCCTGAACCTCGCCGTCCAGCTCGCGAAGAAAGGCGTGCTGGAGGAGTGCGGCGTGGAGATCCTGGGCACTTCCTTCCAGAACATCGAGAAGGCGGAGGACCGCGAGCTCTTCAAGGAGCTGTGCCTGTCCATCAACGAGCCGGTGATCCCTTCCGAGATCTGCTACAGCCTCGAGGAAGGCCTCGCGGCGGCCGAACGGATCGGCTACCCGGTCATCCTGCGCCCGGCGTTCACCCTCGGCGGCACGGGCGGCGGTTTCGTCAACAACCCGGAGGAGATGGACGACATGATGCGGAACGCCCTGTACCTCTCCCCTGTCCATGAGGTGCTGGTCGAGAAGAGCATCAAGGGCTACAAGGAGATCGAGTTCGAGGTGATGCGCGACGCGAACGACACCGCCATCGCCATCTGCTCGATGGAGAACATCGACCCGGTGGGCATCCACACGGGCGACTCGATGGTCGTGGCCCCCGCACTGACCCTCACCGACAAGGAATACCAGATGCTTCGCGACAGCGCCCTGCGCCTGATCCGCGCCCTGGACATCGCCGGCGGCTGCAACGTCCAGTTCGCCCTGGACCCGCTGTCCTTCAAGTATTACATCATCGAGGTCAATCCCCGCGTGTCGCGTTCCTCCGCCCTGGCTTCCAAGGCCAGCGGTTTCCCGATCGCCCGCGTGACGGCGAAGATCGCCGTGGGCCTCACCCTGGACGAGATCACCGTGGCGGGCGCCCCCGCCTGCTGCGAGCCCGCCATCGACTATGTCGTGGCGAAGGTCGCCCGCTTCCCCTTCGACAAGTTCAGCGAGGCGTCCAACGAGCTGGGCACCCAGATGAAGGCTACGGGCGAAGTCATGTCCATCGGCCGCACCCTGGAGGAGAGCATCCTCAAGGCGATGCGCTCGCTGGAATCCGGCTGCTGCCACATCCACAAGAAGAAGTTCGACGACTGGTCGGAGGAGAAACTCCTGGAGTACATCTCCACCCCGACCGACGACCGCATCCACGCCATCGCGCAGCTCCTGCGCCTGAGGATCGACCTGTCCCGCATCTACGACCGCACGAAGATCGACATGCTCTTCCTGGAGAAGATCTACAACATCGTCCGGATGGAGCGCCGGGTCAAGGCGGCCCCGGGCGACGTGGAAATCCTGAAGGAGGCCAAGCGTATGGGCTTCGGCGACCAGTTCATCGGACAGCTCTGGGGCTGGACGGAGGCCGATGTGATCCGGCTCCGTTTCGCCAACGGGATCGTCCCGGTATACAAGATGATCGACTCCTGCTGCGCCGAGCACGACACCTATGTTCCCTACTTCTACTCCACCTACGAGCAGGAGAACGAGTCCATCCCCTCGAACCGCAAGAAGATCCTCGTGCTGGGTTCCGGCCCGATCCGCATCGGCCAGGGCGTCGAGTTCGACTACTCCACCGTGCATGCCATCTGGGCCATCCGGGAAGCCGGTTATGAGGCCATCATCATCAACAACAACCCGGAGACCGTGTCCACGGACTATACCATCTCCGACAAGCTGTACTTCGAACCGCTCACCCCGGAGGACGTGATGAACGTGATCCACCTCGAGAAGCCGGACGGAGTCATCGTCACCCTCGGCGGCCAGACGGCCATCAACCTGGCCGGTCCGCTGGAAGAGTTCGACGTCCCGCTCATCGGCACGGGCCTCCAGGCCATCGACAACGCCGAGGACCGCAAGCTCTTCGAGGAAATCATGCGGAAGACCGGCATCCGCCAGCCCAAGGCCCATGCCGTCACGAACGTGGAAGACGGCGTGAAGGCGGCCGAGGACATCGGCTATCCCGTCCTCGTGCGCCCGAGCTTCGTGCTGGGCGGCCGCGCGATGATGATCGTCGGCAATGAGGCCACCCTCCGGCACTATCTCCATAACGCGGTGGAAATCAACGAGAAATCTCCGGTGCTCGTGGACAAGTACATCCAGGGCAAGGAGACGGAGGTCGATGCCATCTGCGACGGCGAGAATGTCTTCATCCCGGCCATCATGGAACACGTGGAGCGCACGGGCATCCATTCCGGCGACAGCATCAGCGTGTATCCGTCCTTCTCGCTGAGCCCGAAGGTGAAGCAGGAGATCATCGACGACACGGTCAAGCTGGGCAAGGAAATCGGCATCGTGGGCCTGTTCAACATCCAGTTCATCGTGGACCAGAACGAGGATGTCTATGTGATCGAGGTCAATCCGCGGAGTTCCCGCACGGTTCCGTTCATCTCCAAGAGCACGGGCATCCCGATGGCGAAGATCGCCACGCGGGTGATGCTGGGAGAGTCGCTGAAAGACCAGGGCATCACGGAGGTGTACTTCCCGGAGCGGAAGAAGCACTTCGTGAAGACGCCGGCCTTCTCCTTCGGCAAGATCAAGGGCATCGACACCTACCTCTCCCCCGAGATGAAGTCCACGGGCGAGGCCATCGGCTACGACAAATCCCTGAACCGCGCGCTGTATAAGTCCCTGCAGGCCAGCGGAATGGACATCAAATCCTACGGCACCGTCTTCGCGACCATCGCCGACAAGGACAAGGAGGAAGCCCTCCCGCTCATCCGCCGCTTCTACAACCTGGGCTTCAACATCGAGGCGACCAAGGGAACGGCCGAATTCCTCCGGGAACACGGCATCCGCACCAAGACGCTCAAGAAGCTCCGCGAAGGCAGCGACGAGATCTACCAGGCCCTCCGCAAGGGCCACGTGAAATACGTCATCAACACCAT
>Ga0310696_10007021_pt1 | contig 13296 bp, 12 predicted proteins | sample AusTroGonzalo_MG_4_FD_203885 | JGI IMG/M metagenome (GOLD analysis project Ga0310696, IMG submission 203885) | Bovine rumen microbial communities from tropical cattle in Woodstock, Queensland, Australia - Gonzalo_02 (v2) (version 2) | ecosystem: Host-associated > Mammals > Digestive system >... | reverse complement strand
AACTTTTTTTCACGTTAAAAAATGTTTTTCCCCTCCCCCGGAATCACCGACCCTCTTCGGGAACAGAGCCTATTTTTTCAGGTCATTCGACCTGAAAAGCGAACGCGTCGTCCTCAAGGTCGGGCGCGCCGGTGATCCTGCCCCCGGCGCACTCGCCGGGGCGCAGGGCGGGGAGTGTGAACTCCTTTTGCCATGTTCCGGCGGAGACGAGGCATTTTCTTGCGGGCACGGGCCGCAGGACGGAAACTCGCCACGTCAGCGTCCCGCCGGAGCGTTTGAAGTCGAACCCGTGGTCGCCCTGAAGGCGGCGCAGGACGGCGAGGCCGCTCAGGACCCCCAGTGCCAGCTCGAAAGTGCGGCTCCCCCCCGGTTCGAGGGTGATCCGGCGGAGCAAGATCTCCGCCGTGTGCATTTTCGCCGTCTCGCTCTTCCAGGTGTAGAAGAAACCGTCCTCGGCCAGATCCTCCTTTTTGGCGCGCAGAAAGACTGTGAGGCGCGATTTCCCGCCGGTGGCGGCGATCCAGTCGGCTCCCGGCACGATGTGGCGGCTGAGATTGCCGTCGCGGAAGGTGTCGACGACGAGGTTCCCCCCCTTGTGTTTTTCGGTATCCTGATAGCGGCCCAGACGGCGCACGCCGGGGCCCGCGATGAGGGAGACGTCGGGCACGCTCCCCTCGGGATCGGCGACCAGATGCTCCCAGAGCCGGATCTCCTGCGGTTCTTTGCCGAAATTGCTCACCGTCACGGCGATGCCGATGGCGGAAGCCCCTTCCTTCAGCGTCAGGACTCTTGTCAGGACGACGGGGAAGCCGCCGATGAACCGCCCGGTCATGGCGACGGAGACGGCGTCTTTTGCGCGCCGGATCTCGCATTTCCCCAGCGGCTGGTGGAAGAGGACCGTCCCGTTCCAGAAGAGCGTGCGGTTGCCCCGGACGGTCACGGTCTGCTTGTCGGGCAGAAGTTCGTTGATCGTTTCCCGGGTGTACTGGTAGGGGCCGAAAAGTTCGCTTTCCCCGGGGAGCCAGCGCAGTCCGGCCAGCGCGCCCATGGTCCCCGGGACCACGGTCGCCCGCAGACAGGCGTTGCTCAGCACGACGGCCTTCTGTCCGCTCAGCGTCGTCTCCTTCGCCTCCGGCGCGGCCGTCAGCACCTGCGCCGCGGCGCAGAGGAGTGCGGCGAAAAAGGCCCGCTTCATTTGTACTCGCCCCAGAATTTTCTGTACGGCAGGCACTTGCCGTAAAGTTTCGTGTAGAGCAGGGGCTCCCGGGGCAGGCCCATGGTCTGGACGAAGGGCGGATCGTAGACGAAAGTCTTGTCCATGACGCGGAACAGCGCCGTTATGTTCCTGTCGAGGGCCTCCGGGCTGGCGGCCCAGACGGCCAGCGCGCCGGACTGCCGCCCCGCGCCGGAGACCTGTTTTTCGCGGCAGAAGAGCAGGATCTTTCCCTTTTCGAACTTGGGTTTCGAGGTGATGACCACTTGGGGAACGGCGGAATTTTTGCCGAAGACCTTTTTGTCCTTGAGGAACTCGAAATAGGTGACGAACCGCTCCGCCTGAGATCTGGCTTCCTCGGGAGCGCAGACCGTGAATTCCGCCTGTTTCCGCACCTTGGCGCCGACGAAGAAGCTGGCGATGGCCGACGCGGGACTGCGGAACTCCAATGATTTGTAGGTGAGGACGAGACGGCTCCCGTCCCGGAAGGCGAGGGGGGCCTTCGGATCGGCTTTCTTCCCGTCCAGCGTCACCTCGGCGGGGCGGAAGGCCCGCAGCTCCCGGACCTCCAGGGGCGACGTGAAGGCCTTGCCCTTGAAGTCCAGCGTGATGACCCGTTTATGGAGCTGGCGCTGCGCGGAGACGGTGACGATCGTCCCGTCGGGGCAGTTCACCCCGGCCACGGCGCGGAAGAGCACGGGCGTCCGCGAGGGGAGTTCGGCGTCGACGCAAGTTTCACCCTGCTCCACCTTGTTCACCGTGGAAGAGTCCTCCCGCAAGTGGCGGAGGAAGAGATAAACCGCCCTCTTGCCGTCCAGCTGCGCGTTGTCGAAGCGCAGCGTGCCCGAAACGGGCTTCGGCGCGGAGTTGCCCAGATAAAAAATCGTCTGCACGCCCCGCCCGTAACGGCTCCGGAAGGGGATGCGCAGACCGGCCGGGACCGTCGTCAGGGGGACCGTGGCCTGCCAGCCCGTGCGGACGCACTCCTCCAGCTCGGGCATGACGTAGAGCAGCACCGGGTTGCCGTTGGTCTGGACGAAATCGTAGAACATCCCGTACTTGAAGGCGGAAAGCATCGTGTAGTCGGCGACTTTGGCCAGCGCCTCCCGGAGTTCCTCCGGCGTTTTGGTGCGCCAGTCGGGAAAGAGCAGAGTAAACATGAAGTGGCTGGAGATGCTGGCAGGTTTCGGGCCCACCCAGTAGCGCCACAGAGGCATGTTGCGCATGAAGCGCCCGTGGTTGCGGAAACCGGCCTCCAGCTCGTTGCGGTCGGCCTTGAGATAGCCGTTGACCCAGGCGGTCAGGGGGCGGCCGTCGCGCCCCTTGAGGGAGCGGACCAGATCCACCTGACGGTTGACGGCGAGGGCCTGTTCGATGAACTTGCCCTTCTCGTCCCAGGCCCGGCCGGGGATGTCCTTTCCCACCGCCGGTCCCCGGTAGAAGGCGCCGCCGTAGCCGCAGTCGAAGGCGAATCCGGGCGGATCGACCTCCTTCGCCGTGTCGCGGACGGAGTCCTCGTAGAACTTCTGATAACCCGTCCCGTAGGGGAACGTGCGGATCTCCTTGTCGTAGGCCGTGCTCCACGTGGTGAGGATCCGCGGCACGTCGGGGTCGTCGTTGATGGAATCGGGGAAACGCTTCTGCGCCAGCGTGATCTCGCACCACAGCCCGCAGCAGCTGTTGTAGAACATCCAGCCGAACTTTCTGCCGAACCGGTCGAAACGCTCTTTTCTCAGTTTGCGGTAGTCCGCGTTGGTCATTTTGCCCGCGTCCACCATGACGCCGCCCAGCTTGGGGACGTTGCGGGGCTTGCTGAACATCTTGTAGTCGGAGAGCTCGTCATAACCGTAGATGTCGCCGGAACGGCGGTAGGGGCAGTAGCACCACTCGATGGTGGCGTAACGGCGGCGCAGCAGTTCCGCGTCGGGCTTTGCCCACCAGCTCTGGTAATGAGTGTAAGCGCCCCAGATGTAGGGATTTTCCTGATCCGTTGCCCAGAGCTCCGGCAACGAATCGTAGAACTTCTGGACGACCCCCTCCCGCTCGCCGTAGCGCGTTCCGCTCTCGCCGAGGAACATCCTGAAGGCGACGCTTTTGCCCGGCGCGAGGACGAAACGGAAGGAGAAGGCCAGCTGCCGCGCTTCGGGGTAAAACCCGGACGCGCTGAAACTTATGGGGTCGAACAGCGCGCCGCCGAGAAAGACGGCCGATTTTTTGCCGAAGACCGCCGACACGGGGAAGGGCATCATGGAGGCGCCCACGTTTTTCTCGAACTTGCTCTTGGTCGTCCGGCGCAGAAGCGGCGCGGCGCCCGCCTCTTTCACCACGTTGAAACCGTCCCAGAACCGCAGAAAGGTCCCTCCGTCGAAAACGAGGCGCAGTTCCGGCTCGATCCAGAGCTCCTTCTGCGTTTTGTTCTCGATCTCGGAAGATATTTCCGTGAGGGCGTGCCGTTTTTTCGCCGTGACGCGCCAGGTGAGTTCCGGCGTTTCCGCCTGCCCGTTGCGGAAGGCCAGCGCCATGGGCTTTCCCTCCGGACCCAGCGTCATGTACGGAACGAGCGCCGCCTTTTTCCAGTTTGCGGCGGGATCCTGAGAAGTGACGGCGATCTCCTCCGGCCCGATCTCGAGTTCGGCCGCGGCCAGGGGGAGCGCGGCGGCGGCCAGAAGCGCCAGGAACAGTCTTTTCATGGTTCGATCTTCCAGTTTTTCCAGCGTTTGATATCTTTTTTCCATCCGTCGAAGGCCTCGGCAAGGCCCAGCGTGTCCTTTGTGAAATTTTCCGCATGCCCGTCCAGCATCGCGTAGTTGGAGCTGGCCTTTTCATGGAAGGGCCCGTAGTCCGACGGCCAGCAGACCCGGACGGGACGCAGGGAGTACCCCCTTTTCACGGCGGAGTCCCCGAGGGAGACCGTGTAGGCCGGGGTGGCGGCCTCGCTCAGCTTGCGCCAGCGGGACTTCGGACTCCCGTCGCTGCTCAAATAGGTGTTCATGCCGTAGGCCGTGGAGCCGATGTCGAAGACGGATGGCAGCAGATCCCGCTCACCCGGTCCCTCGTCGGAGAGAATTTTGGCCGACCGGGGATTGGCCGGGCAGTAAAAGAGATGCGCGTCCCGGGCGTAGGGCAGGACGCGGCTCATCCAGAACTCCCACGTCCTCTTGCGCACGATGAGGGGCGGCAGAAAACCGTCGTTGTCCTGCGCGTAGGCGTGGACCGCCTGCGAGAGGCGCGCCAGATTGCTCCGGCAGACGGCGGCTTTCCCGTCCGGCGGCATCGCCGCGGTGAGCATCACCGCGCCGAGACAGAGGATCCCGGCGCAGAGAGCCGCTTCCGTTTTCGTGATCATGCCGCGCTTACTTCCACAGGAAGGGCGACTCGACGTGACTGGTGGGGACGATGCTGGAGTCGAGGAACGTCTTGGGCTGTTTCAGGACTCCCACGTGGAAGTCGGCGTAGAGCAGGTTGTTGTCGCCGTTGTGCCACGTGCCGATGCGCACGGGGGTGTCGTCGCGGATGATGTAGCTGTTGGCGTCCTTGCCCGTCGTTTCGGCCAGCAGCATGCACCGGGAGGCCTTTTTCATCTCGGTGACCTTGACCGGCGTGAAGCGGCCCGGCGCGCCGGCCTTGTACCAGCCGGGGACTTTTTCGCGGGTGCCGACGAAGGCGGAGCTGTAGCCGTATCCCACGTAGGTCCAGCTGGCCAGACCCGAGCCCATGACGCAGACCCAGGGGCCCCGGGAACTCAAGTCGCGCATGTAGTATTCGCTGGGACTGGCGGCTTTCGCCGTCGGGCACTTCCACAGGTCGCCCGTCACCAGTTTGAGGCTCTGCAGCAGCGCCGCCCAGTTCCACTTGTTCTTGTCGAGGGCGGCCGAGCCGTCGGGATTCACCAGTATGTACGGCGGGAAGGAGTCGACGTAGTTGTCGACGTACTGGGCGAAGGCGGTCCCGAACTGCTTGAGGTTGCTCTGACAGCTGGCCGTTCTCCCCCGCTCCCGGGCCTGCTGCAGGGCGGGCATGAGCATGGCGGCCAGGATCGCGATGATGGCGATCACGACCAGCAGCTCGATCAGGGTGAAACGGATGGCGGCGGCGGACTGGGAAACTCTTTTTTTCATGATCTTACTTCTCCTTTGGGTTGTCGGCAAGATATTCGAGAATTTTCTGTGCGAGAAAACTGAAGCCGGGTTCGTCCAGATGGATCACGTCGTTCCGGGCGAAAAATTCCGGGCGGGCCGCCTTGCACATCTCCTGATAAAGATCGAGATATTCGGCCTTTTCGGCCGCCGCGGCCTGCTTCTGGGCGGCGATGCCCTGCCGGGTCAGTTCGGGCACGCCGAACTTGACGAAGTTCTGATTTCTCTTTTCCGCGGCGGCGGCCCGTTTTTCCTGAAAGGCCTCGTGGGCGGCCGAGGGGGAGATCAGAACGATCCGCGCGCCCGGATTTTTTGCCTTGAGGAAACGGATCACCCGGACCATGGCGGCGGTCTGCTCCCCGAAGGGGACCAGCGGCTTGGCATAGCCGTCGCTGCGCAAAGTCCGGTTGTCGTTGGAGCCGACGGCGATGAAGATCAAATCATAGGGTTTGTCGAAGAGACCCGCGTATTTTTTGACGTCGCGGCCCTTGCCGTTGAGCCGGTCCTCGATGCGGGTGATGTAGTCCCCCGCCACCGCGGCGTTGCGGAAGGAGACTTTTCCCGGGTTGTTCCGCTCGAGGAAGTAAATCACCTTGTCCGCGGCGTTTCTTCCCCGGTTGAAGTCGTAGATGCTGTCGCCGAGGAAGAGGATCCTCACGGGTTTGCCGAACTTGATCTTCGCGGCGGCCTTCGCGACGGCGTCGTATTGTTCCTGCGGCAGGACGGAGAAGCGCGTTTCCGCCGTCGCGCCCTCCGCCGCGGCGGTCACGCGGTAGAGCCCCGGCTGGACCGTTTTTTCCGGCGGCGCGGCGGTGAAGGAGCGGTCGGGCAGGATGACGAGCCGGGTCAGGGCCGTGCCCTGCGGCGTCACGTCGAACCGGCAAGGGGGCAGGGGATCGCCGAGCCGGAGGATCCCGTCGGGCGTCCCGGCCTTGACGCTCACGCCCTCTTTCGAAACCGTTTCCATCAGAAGATCGTCGATCTGAGAAGAACCGCCCGCGGAGAGGCGGATCCGCACGTAGACGCCGACGGGGGCCGTTCCCGCGAAGTCCCGGGTAAATTCGATCTTTTGCCACTGATCGGTGAGGACGACGTCCTCTTTCGCGCCGTAGGGGGTATATTTGTACTTCCCTTTCCCGAGGTAGATGCCGTCGGAGAGTCCGGCGTTGATCTTCCCCTTGCCCCGGGCGAAAAACGACAGCTTCACCCGGGGAGAGGCGTACTGACTGCTCATCATCGTGCCGCTGGAGAGCGTGGTCACTTTGTCTCCGGCCTTGAAAAGCAGCACCTTGCGCCCGCCGTGGGCGTCTTTTTCGGCGACGACCCGGACCGTTCCCCCCTTGCTTGAGAGATACCCCGAGCTCCGCTCGAAGTCGGCCTTGAGCGCCACATCGGCCCGGAGGGGAAGGGCGATCCCCGCCGCCGCGAACAGCCAAAACACTTTTTTCATTTTTTTACCTCGGCGTTATAAGCCTGCGCGGGGATCTCGACGACGCGGTGTTCCCGGCGGGCGGTTTCGATGGCGGTCCCGACGACGGTGGAGGCCAGTCCCGCCTCCAGTCCCGCCCGCTGCACCTTTTCACCGCGCACCAGGGCGATGAAGTTGCGGAAGAGGGTGAGGTCGCTGCCGCCGTGTCCGGAGTCGTTGTCCTGTTCGAGCTTGAAGTGCCGGGCCTCGCGCCCGTCGGAGAAGGAGACGTCCACGGTGAAGTCGTGGGAATCCGCCTCGATGTAGCCCGTGGTCCCGATGACTTTGAGCCGGCGTTTCGGCACGGGGGCGAAAAGATCCAGCGAAAAACTGGCCGTGACGCCGGAGGGGTATTCGAAATTCACCACCTGATGATCGATCACGTCCTTGTCGCGGGTGTAGACGCAGCGGTCGAAGCCGAAGGCGGAGGGATCCGACTTCTCCTCCTCCGTCATGTAGACCATCTCGCCCGCGAAGCGGAAGCGGCAGTCTTTGTCGGGACACTGACTGCAGAACTCGCACTTGAGCTTGTCGGACGTGAAGAAACTCAACGAGCCGAAGGAGGAGACCCGGCAGGGGTTCTCCCCGGCCAGCCACGAGAGGATGTCGATGTCGTGACTGCACTTGGCCAGCATGAAGCCGCCGGAGCTGGCCACGTGCCGGTGCCAGCGGCGCATGTAGCTTGCGCCGTGGAGCACAAAAAGCTCCTCGTCGGCCTGGAAATTCATCACCTGACCGATGGTTTTTTCGTCCAGCAGTTCCTTGACCTTGCGGTAGACGGGGTGGCCCCGCAGGACGAATCCCAGCAGGGCGCCGCGGCAGGAGCCGGCGTGCCGCAGGATCTCCCGGCAGCCCTCCACCGTGGGGGCCATGGGTTTTTCCAGCAGCACGGCGCAGCCGCGTTTCATGGCCGCGACGGCCACGGGGGCATGCTGGAAGTCGGGAACGGCCACCACGACGCCCTCGGGCCGGACCTCGTCCAGCATCTTTTCGAGGGAGGTGAAGAGGGGCGCGGTACAGTTGTGCCGGCGGGCGAAACCCGTCAGTCTTGCCTCGCTGCAGTCGCAGACGCCGGCAAGTTCGATCCCGGGTTCCTTCATGGCCAGTTCGACGAAGGTCTTGCCCCGCTGGCCGAATCCCGCGACGGCGATTTTTGGGGAACTCATAAGATGCGGATCCTTTTATGTTTTTCTTCTTCCGCAGAAGATTTTTCCGGAACGGGCGCCCCGGGGCGGGGCGCACAGCTTTTGCGGACGGTGAGCGTGGCGGGCAGGACCCGTTTCACGGCGCTGGACCGTCCTTCGAGAAGATCGAAAAGGAGAGTCTTCGCCGCGCGGCAGGCCTCCTCGCAGGGCAGGTGGATCGACGTGAGCGCGGGCGTGGCCGCCGGGGCCAGCTCGCGGTCGTCGGAGCCGATGATGGAGAGGTCTTCGGGGATGCGGATCCCCGCCTCGGCGCAGCACTGGATGACCCGAAGCGCGGTCATGTCGTTGAGACAGATCCACGCGGTGCACTCGGGCAGTTCCCGCCGGATGGCGGCGACCCGTTCAGGCGTGATCGACTCGAAGGACTCGAACACCCGGATCCTTTTTTCGGCGTCCGGGGCGCAGGCCCGGAAGGCGTTGGCCCGGGGCCCGTGGAGGAAACTTGCCCAGTACCGGGCGATCAGCGCCACGTTTTCGTGGCCGAGGCCGTGGAGATAGTCCATTGCCGCGCGGATGCCCGAGGCGTTGTCGTAGCATATCGTCGTCTCCCGGAGCCGTTCCGGCGGCTCCCCGGGGGAGAGGCAGACCACGGGGCACCCGAGGCGGGAGACGAATTCGGCAAAGTCTTCCGAGACGGGGAAAAGCCGCAGGATGATGCCGTCGCACCCGTAGCTGATGAGTTCGAGGACTTCCTCCCGCAGCAGCGCTTCGTCGCCGGAGGCCGCCCCCTGGATCATGCGGTAGCCGCAGGACTCCAGCACGCCCGAGAGGATCCGGCGCTCGGCCGCTCCGACCTCGTTGGCGGCCAGTCCGCAGACGCCGATGAGGTGGCTTTGGCCCGTGCGCAGCTTGCGGGCGAAGCGGCTGGGCCGATAGGCCAGATACCGCAGCGCTTCCTCGATCCGGTCCCGGGTCCCGGCGGACATGCGGACGCTCTTGCGGTGGTTCAGGTACCCCGAGACCAGTGTCGCGGAAACCCCCGCCCGGCGGGCCACGTCTGTCAGATTTGCCGGCATTTGTTTCTTTTGGTTTATCGTTGCACCATGTCGATCGTCCATAACATAGCACCATTCCGCAAAAATGCAAATGCCGGGACCGCTCTGGAAAAAATTTTTCCCCGTGCTATATTAATGACAGGCGGCGCATGCCGCTGCGCAAACGAATCACTTTCTGGAGGAAAACATGTTTCTGACCGGATTTGCCGACGAGGCCGGGGCCGATTTTTCGACCCAGATCAAGGCGACCGCCGAGCTGGGGTGGAAGTTCATCGAGACCCGGGCCATCGGAACCAAAAACCTCGCGAGCCTCTCCGAGGCCGAATTCGACGACGTCTGTTGTCAGCTGGAGAAGTCCGGCATCGCCATCAGCTGTTACGGCAGCGCCGTCGCCAGCTGGAACAAGCATCCCCGCAAGGAGGAGGATTTCGTCAAGAGCCGCGACGAGCTCCTTGCCGCCATCCCCCGGATGCACAAACTGGGCGTCAAACTCATCCGCGGCATGAGTTTCCTCACCCCCGAGGACGAGGAACCCGACAGTCCGGAACTTGAGAAGATCATCTTTGCCAAAGTCAACGAACTGGTCAAAATCTGCGAGGACAACGGCATCGTCTACGGCCACGAAAACTGCATGAACTACGGCGGGCTGTCGTATCTGCACACCCTCAAACTGCTGGACCACGTCAAGAGTCCGGCTTTCAAGCTCATCTTCGACACGGGCAACCCCGTGTTCAATTACCGCAGGATCGGGCAGGGGCCCTATCCGCTGCAGTCCGCGTGGGAGTTCTACCGCAACGTGCGGGAATTCATCACCTACGTCCACATCAAGGACGGCACCGCGCTGCCCCGGACCGACGGCAAGCGGCCCTCGTGCAAATACTGCTGGGCGGGCGACGGCAGCGGCGACGTCCGGGCCATCGTCATCGATTTGCGGGAGACCGGGTACGACGGCGGATTTTCCATGGAGCCCCATGTGGCCGCGGTCTTCCACGAAGCCCAGCCCCGGAGCGCCTCTCTGGACGCCGTGAAGTATTCCAGTTACGTCGAATACGGCCGCCGTTTCGAGAAACTGCTCCGGGACTGCGGCTGGGAGTTTTAGAAAAGTGAAGCCGTCGTCTCTCGTCCGGATGAGTTTTTCCATCGAGCCGGAACTTTTTTCCGGACTGGAGACCCTTGTGCGCGAGCACGGCTACGGCAACCGGTCGGAGTTCGTCCGCGACATGATCCGCAAGCAGCTGGCCAAGCGCCAGTGCGCTTACAGCGGCCGGGTGATCGGCACGATCAGCGTCCTCTGCGACCTCTCCCGGTCCGGCGTCGAGGCCAAATTGAACGCCGTCCTCGACGCCGCCGTGCCGGAGGTGCTGGGGGCGACCCGCTTCGCCGCGGGGCAGGGGTGCTCCACCACCATGATCACCGTTGCGGGCGTGGGATCCGACATCCGCGCTCTGGCCGACGCACTCCGCAAACTGCGGGGCGTCGTCCAGACCGAGTTCGTCATCACCTCCCCCGCCGCGTGCGGGAAAAGGTATGAGGTATGAGGTATGAGGTGAAAAACGACCTCTCGCGCAGTCATGAAACGCGGAGCGCCGTCAGGCGCGAGCATTGGAGTGACGGAGCGCGGGGTCCCCGAAAAGTACCCGAAGCCCGCGGAGCGGGTGAGGCCCCTCAAACGGGGCCGAAGGCAACTTTTTGGGGCACCATCGCCGCAATAATTTTTTTTGGCAACGAGTATTACGAAAACAAAAAACGTAATATCGAAAAAAGAAAGGAATGAAAGAAATGACACGTCAACTTTTATCGTCCCGCGGGGGAACCCGGTTCACGCTGATCGAGCTCCTGGTCGTGATCGCGATCATCGCGATTCTGGCGGGGATGCTGCTGCCCGCGCTGCAGCAGGCCCGGGAGCGGGGCAAGAGCATCAACTGTCTGGCGAACAGCCGGGAACTGGGGAGGGTCTATCTCTTTTACGCCGACGACTACGACAGCTATCTGCCCTGTCTGGACAGCATGGGCGGCGAGAACGCCGTCAACGCCGACGGGGAGGTCCTGAAGCCCAAGACCTGGCTGAACGGGCTCGTCAAAAAATACCTCGGGCGGCTGAACGCCTCCACGGAGCCCTACAAACTGCTCTTCTGCCCCAACGAGACCGTGACGGAGGACATCACGACCAACTACGGGCTGAATTATCTCATCGCCACGGAAAACAAAATCGGCATCAAAACGACCCGCTTCAAGCACGCCTCAAAAACGGGGATGCTGGTGGAGAACACGGGGCACCTGTGCTACTACTGCGACGTGACCAATCCGCTGGGCAAGCACGCCACGGGCAGTTCCTACGGGAACAACCGGGCGGTCCTGTTCCGCCACAACGAGCGGGCGTCGGTGACCTTCCTCGACGGCCACGGCGAGGCGGTCGAGAAAATGAAGATCCCCTGCCGCGAGAGCTTCCCCAGCCTTACCAAGGACGAACTGGAGTACACCCTCTTCAACCGCGGCGTGACCTCCAAGTAGCCCGGTCTCTTCTTCCCGCCTTGAATCTTTGCCGGGAAAGGGTTATATTACCCGGACGGACAAACGCATTTTCAAGGAGGCGGCGGATGAAGAACCAGGCATCGGCGTATTTCGGGGCGGTCCCCAAAACTCACAACTGCGCCCAGAGCGTGGCCGCGGGAGCGGGCCGGGAGGATCTGCTCCCGGAACTGGCCTCCTGCGGCGGCGGCCGGGCCCCCGGGGGGCTGTGCGGCGCGCTGTACGCCCTGCTGAAACTGGCGCCCGAAAGCGCTCACGACAGGCTCCGGCGGGACTTCGCCGCCCGAGCCGGCGCCGAGACCTGCCGCGAAATAAAGACCGGGAGCAAATTCCCCTGCGCGGAATGCGTCCGGCTGGCCGCGGAACTCTCGGAGGAGTTTCTCTGAGGACCCGTCCATGAAGATCGATCGGAGCAAGTCCGGCGCCCTGCCGGCGGACGCGGGGTTCGGGGCGGTTTTCAAAATCGCGCTGCCGCTGATCCTCTCCAACTCCTGCCACGCGGCGAACATGTTTTTCGACCGGCTGATGCTGGCGCGGTACGCCAACGAGGCGGTGGCGGCGGCGTTCACGGGGGGACTGACCCACTTCACGCTCTCCTGTGTCTTCGTTGGGACCGTGGGCTACACGGGCACCTTCGTTGCCCAGTACGACGGCTCCGGCCACCGGGAGCGCATCGGCCGGGCCATGTGGCAGGGCATCTATCTTGCCCTGCTGGGGACGGTCGTCATGACCAGCGGTTTCTGGTGGGCGGAGCCCCTGTTTTCCTGTTTCGGCCACGATCCCGGTGTGGCGAAACAGGAGGTGATCTATTTTCAGATCCTCAGCATCGGCAGTTTCTCCTTCATGCTGGTGAACGTGCTCAGCTGCTTCTGGAACGGCCGGGGCAAAACGAACCTCGTCCTGGCGGTGTCGGCGGTGATGACGCTCTTCAATCTGCCGCTCAATTACCTTTTCATCTTCGGCAAATGGGGGCTCCCCGCCATGGGGACCGCGGGCGCGGCCTGGGGGACCGTGGGCGCCGAGGTGATCGGACTTCTGGTCTACGCCGCCGCCTATTTCTCCCCCTCGGCCCGGCGGCACTTCGGGACCCACCGCATCTCTTTCGACGGGGAACTGCTCCTGCGGATGATCCGCTACGGGCTGCCCAACGGCATCCATCTGGCGCTGGACCTCATCGCCTTCAACACCTTCGGGCTGCTGCTGGGGTGCTACGGCGTGGCGGTGCACGAGGCCTCGGGGATCACCTTCGGCATCAACAACATCGCCTTCTGCCCGGCCATCGGCATCGGCATGGCGGCCTCCATCCTCGTGGGGCAGGCCGTGGGCGCGGAGCGGATCGGTCTTGCGAAAAAGGCGCTGAAAAACTGTCTCGTCATCGTGACGGCCTACACCTTTTTCATGGTCCTGCTGTTCTCCGTCTTTCAGGATCTGGTGCTCTACCCCTTCATGCGGCCCGGCGACGCCGGGCAGGCGGAGTCCATCCGCATCGCGGGGTACATGCTGTATTTCATCAGCGGCTATCTGCTGATCGACGGGTGCAGTATCGTGCTCAGCAACGCCCTGCGGGGGGCGGGGGACACGCGCTTCACCATGTGGGCCATGACCGGGGTGGGGATCGGCCTCTTCGCCGTACCCTGTCTCGTGCTGTATCTTGCGGGCGTCCCCTGGTGGACGCTCTGGATCGCCCTCGAGGCCGAGATCGTGCTGCTGTGTACCCTTTTCTTCCTGCGCTACCTCGGCGGACGCTGGA
>Ga0310696_10007020_pt1 | contig 13296 bp, 10 predicted proteins | sample AusTroGonzalo_MG_4_FD_203885 | JGI IMG/M metagenome (GOLD analysis project Ga0310696, IMG submission 203885) | Bovine rumen microbial communities from tropical cattle in Woodstock, Queensland, Australia - Gonzalo_02 (v2) (version 2) | ecosystem: Host-associated > Mammals > Digestive system >... | reverse complement strand
TCTTCACGTCGGCGAAGTCCACGTTGATGTAGCCGCTGCTCGTGATGATCTCGGCGATGCTTTTGACGGCTGTTGCCAACACCTCGTCGGCCTTGTTGAAGGCCGTGAAGATGTTCATCTTGCCGTAGAGCTGATAGAGTTTCTGGTTGTCGATCACCAGGATGCTGTCCACGTGCTTGCTCAGTTCGTGGATGCCTTCGACGGCGCGGTAGAGCGCCTCCTTGCCTTCGTCGCGGAACGGGACAGTGACCACACCGACCGTCAGCTTGCCCATCTCCTTGGCCATCTTGGCCACGAGGGGAGCTGCGCCCGTGCCGGTGCCGCCGCCCATACCGCAGGTGACGAACACCATCTGCGTGTCTTCGTCGAACAGCCGTGCAATCTCTTCTTGCGACTCCTCGGCGGCCTTGCGGCCGATGGCGAAGTCGGTGCCGGCACCCAGGCCCTTTGTCAGGACCGGGCCGATCTGGAGTTTGACGGGGACGGGGCTCTTCTGCAGGGCCTGCGTATCGGTGTTGCAGACCACGAAGTCAACGTCCTTGAGACCGAGGGTATACATATAGGAAACGGCATTGTTGCCACCGCCGCCGACGCCGACGACCGTGATAATGTTGCCCCGTTTCTCCCAGCTGGTAGGTATCAAATCTGCGTCCATAACTTAAGCTTTGTCGTTGTTCGAAAATAAGGTATCCCAGAAACTGGGTTGCGTCTTGCGCTCTTCTTCCTTGCGCCGCTTTTCCTCTTCCTTGCGCCTGCGCTCCTCTTCCTTGCGCTGGCGTTCTTCTTCCTTGCGCTGGCGCTCTTCTTCCTTGCGCTGGCGGCGCTCTTCGCGCGGGTCAGGACGTTGCGGCTCCGGTTCCTCTTCCGGTTCTTCTTCCTTGAAGAGGGTTTCGGGGTCGACAGCGAGCTTGGGTGCATCGGGCATCTTGTGGTTCATGGCGTGCGAGAGCTTCGGTTCAAGCGTCTCGAGCACCAGGCCGACAGCCGTGGAGGCGTACACATCGAAGGCCGCTTCCTGGCTGACACTGTCAATGGAGCCCTGCGGTGCGGCGAGCCGGACTTTCTGGCCCAACAGCGCCGTGGCCAGCTGGATGGTGTTTTCCAGGTGGGCGCAGCCACCCGTGATGACCACACCGGCAGAGATCTTCGTCGCATAGCCCGACTGCTCGATGATGAAGCGCACAGCATCGAAAATCTCGCTCATGCGCGCCTCGATGACGCGGGCCAGAAGCGTGAGTTCGACCTCGCCGTCAATGACTTCGTTTTCGTTCTTGAGCACCAGCTTCTTGTTCTCGACGGCGTATTCCTCGCAGCAGCGGCCGTGCTCGATCTTGATGATCTCGGCCCAGCCTGCGGTGATGTTCAGCTCGTTCTTGATGTCGGTGGTAATGGATTCGCCGCCGAAGGGGATAATGGCCACGTGGCGGACGATGTTGTCCTTGACGATGGCCACCTCGGTCGTGCTCTTGCCGATGTCGACCAGCGCCACGCCGTTCTCCATTTCAGGACGGCTCAATACGGCGCGTGCCGAAGCGATCGGCGCGAGGATGGCCTTTTCCAACCGCAGTCCGCACTTTTCCAGTACGGTGATGCGGCGGTCCAGGATCGACTTGCGTCCAAAGAACAGCTTGAATCCGGCGTCAATGCGGCCGCCGACCATACCGATCAGTTCGTCGTGCGTGATGCCGATGCGGTCTTCGGTGCTATAGAACTGGGGGACTGCCTCGAACACCACTTCGTCGCCTTCGAGCGATGCGTTGTAGCGTTTCCGGGTGATTTCACGGACCTCATCTTCGGTGATGTAGGCCTTGGGGTTGGGACGGTTGATGGTGCAGGGAAGGTCCTTGGTGTGAAGTGCGCGGCCCGACAAGCCGATGGTGACGGCTTCGATGGGCTCGTGCAGGTCCGCTTCCGCCTGCTTCAGGAGCGCGCGGACCGTCTCTTCGACCTTGAAGTCGTTGACGATCTCACCACCCTCGATACCGGCGGATTCCGCATCGTGATAGCTCACGATCCGTATGCCGGACGGCAGTTTCTCGCCTACGGCGAGCGCCACCTTGGACGATCCAAAGTCCAATGCTGCTGCGTATCTGCTCATTTCTCCTTACAAATTATCTGGTTGTTAAACTTTAGGTTGATTGTCTTGTAATGTTTCTTTTCCGCCGTAGCTTCCGGCTCGACGTTGCGCCACCAGACTTCCAGCTTGCGGAATTTCTCGACATAGTCGCTGCTGTTGCCGAAGATGATGGCGGGACCGTCCTCGGCCGTATAGAGCACCAGGTCTCCGCCTGGTTCAACGTCGATTTGCTCGATCTGGCCGCGGAGCGTATTGCGGCTGTCGATATAGCGGGCCATGTCTACGACGCCCAGTACCCAGGCGCGGCTTTCATCCGGTGCGGGTCCCTTGTATTTCTTGTCCGGCGCGAGCGGGATACTGCCGGTGACCACCGGCACGTCCACAGGATGCACGACGGGGAAAAGATATCCGTCCGGATCGCTGTACCAGTGTTCCGCCCCTTTCTCGAAGCGGACTACCGGTTTGCGCTGCGTGATCTCTACGGCAATCGTATGCGGATTGGCTGCGTAGACGTCGGCCTTCATCACTTCACCGCGGTCGCGGACCGCCATTTCGATGCTGTGCAGGTCGACCGTGTCGGTGCGCTGTCCCTTGACTATCCTGATGAGGTAATCGTGCATTTCCTGCCGGTCCACGATACTGCTCTCCAGCGAGTCGAGCAGGACGACGTCGACCTTCTGGCAGCGGGCTTCCGCCCGTCCCTTGGCTTCGAGTCCGCCCACAAGCCAGAACCAGCAGCCCAGCAGACCGCCGGACAGCAGGATAATGAGGGTCGTGAGCAGGATCTTCTTAACCATTGCGCTGTTTCAGGGTTTCAGTGATGGGTTCGATGAAACGGTCGACGTCGCCGGCCCCGAAGGTCACCAGGCAGTCGATCGTACGGTTCTCCAGGGTGTCCATCAGGCGGCTCTTCTCGATGAGTATCTTGTCCTCAAGCGCGACCTTGTCGAAGATGATCTGGGAAGAGATGCCCGGAATCGGTTCCTCCCGCGCCGGATAGATGGGCAGCAGGATCAGGGCGTCGAGCCCGCTGAGCGCATCGGCGAAGTCGTCGGCGAAGTCGCGGGTACGGGTATAGAGGTGCGGCTGGAAAATGCCCAGCAGATGCCGTCCCGGGAAGATGTCGCGCATTGAGCTGATGGCGGCGCGGATCTCGTTGGGATGGTGTGCATAGTCGTCGATATAGGCGATTTTCGGCGTGTTGACATGGATGTCGAAGCGGCGCTTCACGCCCTGGAAGGTAGCGAGTGCCTCGCGGATCTTCTCGGGGTCGGAGCCGTGCAGCAGGGCTACGGCCGATGCGGCCACGGCGTTTTCGACGTTGACCCAGCCGGGGATGCCGACGCTGCAGTGCGCGATGCGGCCTTTCGGGTGGTTGAGCGTAAAGTCGAAGCGTCCGCCCGGCAGCGGAGTGATGTCCGATGCATAGAAGTCGCACGGCGTGTCATAGGCGTAGTGCAGAACACGGGCCTTTACGGCATCCAGGGGCACTTCTACGCCCTGTTTGATCAGCAGGCAGCCATCGGCGTCGACCTGCGAGGCGAATTCGCCGAAGGCTTCGACCACATGCGCGCGGTCGTTGTAGATGTCGAGGTGGTCGGCGTCGGTGGCCGTGACCACGGCGATATGGGGATGCAACTGCAGGAACGAGCGGTCGAATTCGTCGGCTTCGGCCACGAGGACGGGGTTGTGGCTCAGCAGCAGGTTGGTGTCGTAGTTCTTCGAGATGCCGCCGAGGAAGGCGTTGCAGCCTTCTCCGGAAGCAGTCAGGATGTGGGCGAGCAGGGTGCTTGTGGTGGTCTTGCCGTGTGTGCCGGAGACCGCGAGGCACTCCTGGCCGCGGGCGATCTCGCCCAGCGCCTGCGAGCGCTTGCACAGTGCGTAGCCGTGGCTGCGGACATACTGGAGTTCGCTCATCTCGGCGGGAATGGCCGGTGTCCAGATGACGAACGTATGTTCGACATCCTTCGGCACCATTTCCACGTCATCGTCATAGTGGACGCGGATGCCTTCGTTTTCCAGTTCCCGGGTCAGTGCCGACGGTGTGCGGTCGTAGCCCGATACAGTGAAGCCCTTGTGTTTGCAATACCGGGCGATGGCACTCATGCCGATGCCGCCGATCCCGATGAAATAGTAATGTGTATAGCTCATTCCTTCACTAATTTCAAAACTTCCTTGGCAATGACTTCCGAGGCGTCCTTGCGGCCAAGCTTGAGGATGTTCTCCTCAAGGCTGGACATCTGCGCTTCGTCATGGATGATGCTGTCGACCGTGTCGAGCAGATTCTCGTCGGCATCAGCGTCACGCACCATCAGCGCCGCGCTCTTCTGCACAAGCGCCATCGCGTTGTGTGTCTGGTGGTCCTCCGCCACGTTGGGCGAGGGAACGAAAATGGTGGCTTTGCCCGCCACGCAAAGCTCCGAGATGGTGCCGGCGCCCGCGCGCGAAACCAGCAGGTCCGCGACCGCGTAGGCCAGGTCCATCCGTTTGATGAAATCCGTATAATAGAGGTTCTTGACGTCGCGTCCTTCCATGAAGGCGTCCACGCCGGCCTTGTAGCCTTTGCCGCACTGCCAGATCACCTGGTAGTCCGCCTTGTCGGCACGGTTTTCCACCCAGTCGCGCATCACGCGGTTCAGGGTGCCGCAACCCAGGCTGCCACCTACTACGAAGAGCGTCTTCTTGAGCGGGTTCAGCCCGTAGAAACGGTAACCTTCCTCGCGTTCCGCACTGGTCGCGGGGGCGATCTCCTTGCGGATGGGGTTGCCGGTGAGGATGATGCGGTCGGCCGGGAAGAAACGCTCCATGCCCTCGTAGGCCGTGCATATGCACTTGGCCCGTTTCGACAGAATCTTATTGGTCAGGCCCGCATAGGAGTTCTGCTCCTGGATGAGGCAGGGGATGCCCTTGTGCGACGCGCTCCAGAGCAGCGGAGCGCTGGCATAGCCGCCGACACCCACCGCCACGTCCGGCTTGAAATCCTTGATGATATCGCCGGCCTTGCGGATGCTCTTGATGACTTTAGCCGGCAGGGCGAGGTTCTGGGCCGAGAGTGAGCGCTGAAGGCCCGCCACGGGGAGACCGATGATCTTGTAGCCGGCCGCAGGCACGCGTTCCATCTCCATTTTGCCTTCTGCGCCGACAAAGAGGATTTCGGCTTCGGGGCAGAGATCCTTGATCGAATTCGCGATGGAAAGGGCGGGGAAGATGTGGCCGCCCGTGCCGCCGCCGCTGATGATGATGCGGGGATTAGTTTTCATCTGCAACCTCCATATTGATTTGTGGTTCTGTGATTTCAGGATTCTCGGCCGCCAGTGCGGCTGCGGCTGCTTCCGCGGCTTTGAGCTCCAGCGCCTCCTGTTTCTCGAGGTGGCGGTTGACGGAGAGGATCATGCCGAAAGCGCCGCACAGCACGATGTAGGCGGTGCCGCCATGGCTGATGAGCGGCAGCGTGTGGCCCGTGATGGGGATCAGGCGCACGTTCACCAGGATATGCAGGAAGGCCTGGCAGCTGATCAGGAACGCCAGGCCCACGATCAGCGCGCTGGTATAGGTGGCCTGGCAGCGCTTGCAAAGTCGGATGCACCGGAACAGGAAGATCAGGTAGAGCATCAGCACTGCGAGGCCTCCGATCAGGCCATATTCTTCGATGATGAATGCATAAATGAAGTCGGAGAAGGCCATGGACAGGGAATACCGCTGGGTACTCTTGCCCGGGCCTTTGCCGAAGAGGCCGCCTTCGGAGATGGCTACCTTGGCGTTCTCGCTCTGCCGCTTTTCGTCCTTCATCTTCTGGATCTCTGCGGCCGAAAGGGTTTCCGTGTCGATCTCCTCATCCTTGTCGTTGATGAAGTCGCCGATACGGCCCTCCACCGTACCGAAGCGGTTGAATACCTTGCCGACTGCCGTCTGCTGCACGGCCGGCCGTCCCGCCACGAAAGCGTGGTAGATACCGAACATCAGCAGCACTGCCGCCACGAGGATTCCCACGGTGATCATCAGGTTCTTGAAGCTGACGTCCATGAAGAAGAGCACCAGGAACGCGATGCCTCCGATCAGCAGGGCGGAGGAGAAGCTGTTCTGCATGATGAGCAGGCAGACGATGCCGACGGGCAGCAGGATCCGCAGCGCGAACTGCTTGAAATCGGACAGCTTGTCGCCCCACAGCTCGATGGCGCGGGCCAGGTAGAGGATGACGCCGACTTTGGCGAACTCGAATACCTGCACCGTGCGTCCGGCGATCCGGATGCCGCGGATGGCACCGTTGATCTCGACCCGGAGGCCCGGCACGAAGAGCATCAGCAGCATGACGACCGTAGCCCCGTACAGGAGGAACGAGAAGGTGCGATAGAAGCGCAGCGGGATGAGGTAGGCGATGAACAGCACCGTGAAGCCGATGATCACGGACTTGGTCTGCTCCATGAAGATGGCGACCTTGCTGATGCCCCGCGACGAGGCCAGGAAGCTGCTCGACGAGAACACCGCGACGATCGAAACCATCGCGAAGAGGACGACCAGCATCCAGATCACCTTATCTCCCTTGAGCTTCCAGAACTGTCTCATCGCACCGTTATTTTACAGGTTGCGGACCGCCTCCTTGAACTGGCGGCCGCGGTCTTCATAATTCTTGAAAAGGTCGAAACTTGCGCAGCACGGGCTCAGCAGCACGGTGTCGCCCGGCGATGCCAGCTCGGCGCATTTGTTTACGCACTCCGTGGCGGAGAGCGTGTCTACGATCACGGGCACGATGCCGCCGAACGAGTCGTGGATTTTCTTGTTGTCCACGCCCATGCAGACGATCGCCTTCACTTTCTCGCGCACCAGGTCGTACAGCGGGGCGTAGTCGTTGCCCTTGTCGGTGCCGCCCAGAATCAGCACGATGGGCGTCTTGACACTTTCGAGCGCATACCAGGTGGAGTTCACGTTGGTCGCTTTCGAGTCATTGACGTAGAGCACGCCGCCCACGCTCATCACCTTCTCCATCCGGTGCTCCACGCCCTCGAACGAGGTGAGCGACCGGCGGATGGTTTCGTTGGTGATGTTCATGATCTTGCCGGCGATGGCCGCCGCCATCGAGTTGTACACGTTGTGGCGGCCCTTGAGCGAGAGGTCCTGAACCAGTATGTCGAATTCGTCGCCCTGGTAGTTGACGCGCATGGTTTCACCATCAAGCCAGGCACCCTGGTCCACCTTCTCGTTCTGGGTGAACGGCAGCTTCTGGGCCTGGATGACGATCTTGTTGAGTTCGCCGATGGTCACCTCGTCGTCCGAGCAGAAAATGAAGCAGTCCTCGGGGCGCATGTTTCGCGTGATGCGGAACTTCGCGTTGATGTAGTTCTGGAAGCAGTGGTCATACCGGTCGAGGTGGTCGGGCGTGATGTTCATCAGCACCGCGATGTCGGCCTTGAAGTCGTACATTCCGTCAAGTTGGAAGCTGCTGAGTTCCAGCACATAGATGTCGTGCTTCTCCGTGGCTACCTGCATCGCGTAGCTCTTGCCGATGTTGCCGCCCAGGCCCACGTTCAGCCCTGCGTTCTGCAGCAGGTAGTAGATCAGCGACGTGGTCGTGGTCTTGCCGTTGCTGCCGGTGATGCAGATTTTCTTTGCGGTGTCATAGTATCCCGCGAATTCGATCTCCGAGATAATGGGAGTCCCCTGATCACGCAGACGTACGACCAGCGGTGCGGTTTCCGGGATGCCCGGGCTCTTGATCACCAGGTCGGCGTCGAGGATCTTATCAGGCGTATGCCCGCCCTCTTCAAAGGGGATATCCCATTTCTGGAGCTGCTCGCGGAAGGCGTCCTTCAGCTTGCCGCTGTCCGAAAGGAAGGTTTGATAGTCCTTGACCTTTGCCAGGACTGCGGCGCCCACGCCGCTTTCGCCTCCACCGAGAATGACTGCTTTTTTCATATTTCTTATTATCTGATTTTCAGGGTTACAATGGTCAGGACGGCCAGCAGGATCGAAACGATCCAGAACCGGACGACGATTTTGTTCTCAGGCTGGATCCGTTGCGGAAGCTGGATCAGCGCGTCCGGATTCTCCTTCTGGAAATGGTGATGGAGCGGCGACATGCGGAATACGCGCACGCCCGTTCCGGTTTTCTTCTTCGTATATTTAAAGTAGTAGCGTTGGATGATCACCGACAGGCTCTCGACGAGGAACACGCCGCAGAGGATGGGGAGGAGGAGTTCCTTCCGGATGACGACCGCCAGCACGGCGATGATGCCGCCCAGGGCCAGGCTGCCCGTATCGCCCATGAATACCTGGGCGGGGAAGGAGTTGTACCACAGGAAGCCCAGCAGTGCACCCACGAAGCAGCACACGTAAATCGTGACCTCGCCGATGTTGGGGAGGTACATGATGTTGAGGTATTCGGCGAAGCCCACGTGGCCAGACACGTAGGCGAGGACGCCGAGTGTCGCGCCGATGATGGCCGAGACGCCGGCCGCCAGGCCATCCATGCCGTCGGTCAGGTTGGCGCCGTTCGAGACGGCGGTGATGATGAACGTGATCACCAGCACGTAGAGGCCGCCCTGCAGTGCGCGGATCAGGGGTCCGTTGAAGGGAATCAGCCATTTGTAGTCGAATTCGTTGCCCTTGATGAACGGGATGGTCGTGCGGCTGTAGCTCACGCCCTGGTCCGCCGTCAGGTAGAGGGTCAGGCCCACGATGACGCCCAGCAGCACCTGTCCGACGATCTTCCATTTGCCGTTGAGGCCTTCCTTGTTGTGCTTGAACACCTTGATATAGTCGTCCAGGAAGCCCAGCGCCCCGAGCCAGACGGTGGTCAGGATCAGCAGCAGGACGTTGGTGTTGGTCAGGTCGCCGAAGAGCAGGATCGGAACGAGGATCGAGATCAGGATGATGATGCCGCCCATCGTCGGCGTGCCTTTCTTCTGCAGCTGGCCTTCGAGGCCCAGGTCGCGGATGGTCTCGCCGATCTGCTTCTTTTGCAGCCGGGCGATGATCTTCTTGCCCACGAGCATCGAGGTGAGGATGGCTGCGACGGCGCAACAGACGCCACGGAAGGTGATGTACTGCATCAAGCCGCTGCCGGGGAAGTCCAGGCCGATTGACTCGAGATAATCAAACAGGTGATATAGCATGGTTCAGGTTTGGTAGTTCAGGTTTTACAGCAGTTTCATTTCTTCAAAGGTTTCGGCGAGCACTTCCTTGTCGTCGAAGTGGGTCTTCGTGTCACCGATGATCTGGTAGTCCTCGTGTCCCTTGCCAGCCACCAGGATGACGGCGCCTTCGGGAGAGGTCATCAGCGCGGTGCGGATGGCTTCGCGGCGGTCGGTGATGAACAGGCTCTTTGCTCGGGCGGGTACATCCATACCGGCACGGATCTCACGGATGATTTCCTCGGGATCCTCGTGGCGCGGGTTGTCGGAGGTAACCACCACTTTGTCGGCATATTTCGCCGCGATGACACCCATCTCCGGGCGTTTCGTGCGGTCGCGGTCGCCGCCGCAGCCGAAGACGCACACCAGGACGCGGTCGCGGCAGGTGTCGCGCAGCGTCTTGAGGGCGTTCTCCAGGGCGTCGGGCGTGTGGGAGTAGTCCACGACGCCGGTGCGGTCGCCGATGCCGCGGACGAAATCGAGGCGGCCTGCCACCGGGCCGAGCGCGCTCATCTTGACGAGCACCTCGTCGCGGTTCGCGCCGAGCAGCAGGGCGGTCGAATAGACAGCCAGCAGGTTGTAGGCGTTGTGGGCCCCGATGAAGCGGGTCCACAGCTGGGTGCCGTCGATGTTCACGAGCATGCCTTCCAGGCTCTCCTCCACGATCTTGCAGCGGAAATCCGCCATGCGCTTGCAGGCATAGGTACGCACCTGTGCGCGGGTATTCTGCACCATCACCTCGCCGTTGCGGTCATCCACGTTGGTCAGGGCGAAGGCCTCCTTCGGCAGGTTGTCGAAGAAGCGCTTCTTGCAGTCGCGGTAGGCGATGAAGGTCTTATGGTAGTCGAGATGGTCGTGTGTCAGGTTCGAGAAGATGCCTACCTTGAATTCCAGGCCGGCGATGCGCTCCTGGTCGATGGCGTGGGAGCTCACTTCCATGAAGCAGTAGTTGCAGCCATGATCGGCCATTTTGGCCAGAAGTGCGTTGAGGGCCATCGGGTCGGGGGTGGTGTGCGTGGCGGGGAAGCGCTCGTCGTCGATGTAGTTGGCGATGGTCGAGAGCAGGCCGCAGCTCCATCCCATGCTCCGGAAAAGGTTGTACAGCAAGGTGACTGTCGTGGTCTTGCCATTCGTGCCCGTGATGCCCACGAGGTTCAGCTTGCCGGAGGGGTGGCCGTACCAGTTGTCGGCGGCCAGGGCGAGGGCACGGCGCGTGTCCGCGACGCGTATGCGTGCGGCGGAGCCGAAAACGCCCGCGTCGGCGGGTTCGTCTTCGTAGACGATGGCGGCTGCTCCGGCTTCGACGGCGCGGCCGATGAACGCATGGCCGTCGACAGCCACGCCGTGCACGGCGATGAACAGCGAGCCTTCGCCGCACTGGCGGGAATCCGCCGTAATGCCGGTAATCTCACGGACGGCCGTTCCTTCCGTGGCGAGCACGTCAATGCCTTGTAGTATCTTTTCCAGTTTCATGGTTGTAACTTTCCTTGAGTTTCAAATGGATGATGCGGCTCTCCGCCGTATCGCCGGGAGCCGGCACCTGTGCGTATACCTTGCCCTTGCCCTCGAACGAGACGGTATAACCGCCCGGTTCCAGCAGGCCCAGCGCATCGCGCAGGCCCAGGCCCGTCAGGTCGGGTACCAGCCCGTTGCGCATGTCTTCGCGGCATTCCAGCGGCTTGACGCCGTCCTCAACGGGCATAGACCCCTTTTGGGGCAGGGGAGCCTGCCAGTCGATGGACGAAGCGTAAATCTGTTCGGCAACCTGGCGGAACACAGGGCCGCACCAGGTAGCGCCGTAGAAGTTGTTGTATGTCGGTTCGGAATACACCACCACGATCATCGAGTACTTGGGTGCGTCGGACGGGAAGAAGCCCACGAAGGTGGCCTGGTGCATCTTGTGCCCGGCGCGGTCCTCGTATTTGCCGGTATTGGGGAACACGATGCGGGCGGTGCCCGTCTTTCCGGCGACGCCGACGGGGCAGCCCTTGAAGATGTTATAGCCCGTGCCGCCCTGCGACTCAACGACGCCCCGCATCACTTTCCACATTTCGTGGGCCGTCTCCTTGCTGCATACGTTCCCGAGTTTTTCGGGCTCGAAGTTCCGGATGATCTGGCCGTCCTTCTGGTAGTTGCGTACCAGGTGCGGGCGCATCATCACTCCTTCGTTGGCCAGTGCGTTGTAGAAGTTGAGGGTATGGAGCGGGGTGATTTCGACCGTGTAGCCCATGGCGATCTGGGGCAGGTCCTTCATGTTCCAGGCGCCGCGGCCCGTCTTTACTTCAGGGTCCTTGAGGTTGGCTTTGGCCATGCCCTTGAGTTCGAAGGGGAAGTCGTGGGTAATGCGGCGCTGGTAGGTGAGCTTATCGAGGAATTCCTTCGGATTCTTGTCGTAGTTGCGTGCCGCCAGCATACGGAAGATGTTGTTCGACGAGATTTCATAGGCCCGCCGCACGGAAATGGTGGAGTAGCGGTCGAGGTAGTGGTCCACGAACGGTGCGCCGCCGCCGTAATTCCAGGTAACGATGGCGGGGACCTCGGTGTCGATGGTCACTTTCTTGTCTTCCAGCAGCGTGGTGAGCGTGGCGCCCTTGAACACGGAGCCGGGCTCGCCCTTGCGGCCGATGGCGTAGTTGTACGTCTCGTCGAAGCCGCCCTTGCCGTTCTTCTCGAGGTTGACCATCGCCTTGATCTCGCCGGTGGCCACCTCCATCACCACGACGGTGCCGGCATGCACTTCATTGGTCTTGCTGAGGACGTTGATCAGCGCGTTCTGCGCCATGTCCTGGATGTCGATGTCGAGCGTCAGCTGCACATCGAGGCCGTCCACAGGCTCGACGGTCTCGCGGTCGGTGTCCACGATCCAGTTGCGGCCCTCGGTCAGACGCATCGGCTGGATGCCGTCGGTGCCGCGCAGGATCGTGTCGCAGCTGCCTTCGATGCCGATGCTCGGGATCTCAGTCTGGTCCTTGATGTAGCCCAGCGTACGGAAGCCCAAACGGCCGTACGGATAGGTGCGGTGGTCCACCTTCACCACGTCGATGCCGCCGCGGGAGCGTCCCTCGCGCAGGATGGGGAACGACGAGACTTCCTTCATTTCCTGGTAAGTGAGCAGTTTCCGGTTGATGAACAGGTAACGGCGGCCGCCGTTGAGGCCTTCCTTACGGCGCTCGGTGATTTCTTTCTTGTACTGGGAGGCCTTCTTGTCGCCGTAGAAGCCGGCGAGCCGGATGGCCAGTGAATCGATGCCCTGTGCGAACACCGCCGAGTCGGGCTGGACGCAGTCCATGCCGATGCGGTATTCGGGGATCGAGAAGGCGAGATAGCGGCCGTCATCGGCCAGGATGCTGCCGCGGGTGCAGGGGAGTACATCCTCGCGGGTGGTTTTCTTCGAGTAGCCGCGTCCGGGCTTGTGGATGAACTGCAGGTCGATGATCCGTCCCACCACGAGGATCGCGATGAGAACGAAGACCAGGTAGGCGAAGCCCACTTTTTTGATGTTGACCTGCATGGTTTATTCTTCCTTGTCTTTGACGACGATACGTTTCGGCGGCATCTTCGGGGCGTGGAGTTTCGAACCTTCCGCCTTCAGCATCTTGTCGATCCGGGTCCGGTTGTTCATGCCCACGATGTCGAGTGTGCGCTGCTGGTAGCTGATGCGGAGCTCCTGCAGCTCCTTCTCATTTTTCTGAACCCGCACGAGGTTCTGCTCCACCATCAGGCTCCAGGCGATGATCACGCAAACCAGCGCGAAGCAGTAGAAGATAAAGCCGAGCTGCCGGTCCACGCCGCGTTCCACCAGCACATCTCCACTGAGAATGCTGACCCGCGACACGATCCGGTCGATGACTTTTCTGATCTTCTGTTTCAGGTTTCCGCTCATTCGTCTACAGCCGTTCGGCTACCCTCAGCTTGGCACTGCGCGCGCGCGTGTTGGAAGCGATCTCTTCCTCTGCAGGAAGGACGGGTTTCCGGGTAACGCGCTCCAGCAGCCCTGCCTGGCAGGCGTCCCTGATTGCGTTCTTGACGATGCGGTCCTCTAAAGAATGGTATGTTATCACGGCCAGCCTCGCCCCTTGCCCGAGCGAACGG
>Ga0310696_10007019_pt1 | contig 13298 bp, 9 predicted proteins | sample AusTroGonzalo_MG_4_FD_203885 | JGI IMG/M metagenome (GOLD analysis project Ga0310696, IMG submission 203885) | Bovine rumen microbial communities from tropical cattle in Woodstock, Queensland, Australia - Gonzalo_02 (v2) (version 2) | ecosystem: Host-associated > Mammals > Digestive system >... | reverse complement strand
GGAGCAGCTGGAGAGCGTGTACAAGGAACTGGGAGAGATGCAGGTCCTGGCAAAGGGAGTGGGCAACCTCGAGAAGGTCCTGACCAACGTCAAGACACGCGGAATCTGGGGAGAGCTTCAGGCCGAGCGCATCCTTCAGGAGATCCTACTTCCCGAGCAGTACGTGAAGAACGTGGCCACCAAGCGCTCAAGCCGCGACACGGTCGAGTTCGCAGTCAAGCTTCCGGGAACCGCGGAAGGGGAGACTGTTCTTCTTCCGATAGACTCAAAGTTCCCCAGAGAGGACTATGAGAGACTCTGCAACGCAACCGAGGCCGGAGATTCGGAGGCTGTGAAGCTTCTTAGAAAAGCCATTGAGCGCAGGATTCTGGACGAGGCCAAAGATGTCAGGGAGAAGTACATAGACGTACCGTACACGACAGACTTCGCCATAATCTTCCTTCCCATCGAAGGCCTGTATGCAGAGGTCCTTTCAATCGCCGGTCTTCAGGAGAGGGTCCAGAGGGACTTCCATGTGATGCTTGCAGGTCCGGCCACTCTGGCAAGTCTTCTCAACAGCCTGCAGATGGGTTTCAGGACCCTTGCCATCGAGAAGAAGAGCTCAGAGGTCTGGCACGTTCTTGGTGAGGTGAAGACTGAATACGGGAAGTTCGGAACCGTCCTTGAGGCGGTCAAGAAGAAGATCTCGTCGGCATCCAATGAGATCGACAATGCATTCACAAGACACAGGGCCATGGGCAGGAAGCTCAGGGACGTCGAGGCCGTGGATGCCCCGGAAAACAACACTGAGACGTATCTGATTCCGGAGTCCGATTCCGAAAGCACCTGATTTGTCTGTACATCTCCATTGCCCGCGTGTACAATTAATGGGTACACACTAGGAGGTGTAATATGAAGAAACTGTTTGTAATTCTGATCATTGCACTTGTTGCCTTCTCAGCTTTCGCTACGGGCGAAAAGGAGGCTTCGAGCGAGCAGATCACCCTTGAGTGGTGGACCTGGGATGCCACGATGGCCGACACCAACAACGCCATCATCGCCGCATACGAGGCGGAGCATCCGAACGTGAAGATCAACAACACCATCATCACGACCGACGGCGGAGCATATGCAACGCAGCTGGCCATCATGGCACAGCAGAAGAATCTGCCCGATGTCTTCACAATCTCATCCGGAAACCTTGAGGACTGGGCCGAGATCGGATACCTGAGGGACCTTGACGATTTGATTGCCAAGGACAAGAACATCTTCAACATGTTCTACAAGGGAATGTTCGACGCCGTCAAGGAAGTGGCAAAGACCGACTACTACTGCGCAATCCCGTTCGCATACGTCTCCTGCGACCTGTTCTACAACAAGGACATGTTCGATGCCGCAGGTCTCGAGTATCCCAACGAGAACTGGACATGGGACGACTTCCTCAAGGCAGCCAAGGCACTTACCATCGACAAGAACGGCGACGGTGAGATCGACCAGTGGGGCTACTACGGATACGGCCGCTACGCCGAGGTCCAGGCCTGGGTCATCGCCAACAACGGAACCCTGATCAACGACAAGATGAGATTCGCTCCCGATGCAAAGGCACTGGAGGCATTCCATTTCTTCACCGACCTGGTGATAAAGTACGAGGTCGCCCCCATGCCCAAGGACATGTCGGCAATGAAGTACAACAACCTCTTCCCCAACGAGGTCTGCGCCATGTTCGTGGACGGCGGATGGCAGGTCAACGACTTCAGGACCAAGATCGGCGACAAGTTCCGCTGGGGTGTCACAAGAGTACCCAACGGACCCAGTGCAACGGAAACATGGACCTTCGGATGGCCCGATTCCTACGTCCTCTCGCCGACGACCAAGTATCCCGACCAGGCCTGGGACTTTGCAAAGTACGTAGCCGGCGCCGGTATCTCGGCTGACCAGGTCATGGGCGGAAAGCTCTCCGCTTACAAGGCCATCGTCGAGTCGCCCGAGTTCGTCGACATGACACAGCAGCCCTACGGAGACATGGAGCTCTTCCGTGAGCACGCAAACGACAAGTTCGTCACCACATACACCAAGAGCTGGTCTGAGTGGGTTGGCTACGGAGCTTCCGAGACCATGGGCCTGAACGGTGCCATTGACTCGATCCTCAACAAGGAGGCCACGTTCGACGAGGCCATGGCCAAGGCCAAAGACGGAATCAACAAGATCCTCTCACGCGTCTATCCGTGACGGAATCCTTCTCTGAACCATTGAAATCGGAGCATATGGCCGCAAGGTCGTATGCTCCGTTTGTGCTATAATTCCGCATGGAGGTCGTATGGCACAGAAGCAGAAATACAAATGGCACAGCTGGGCAACCCCGTGGATTCTGCTCTTTCCGACCCTGGTGGGGCTGTTCGTCTTCAGGCTGATTCCCATAGTCTCATCTTTCGTCCTCTCGTTCTCCGACTGGAACCTGATCAGGGACCCCGTCTTCAACGGGTTTCAGAACTACAGGGAGCTTTTCTCCGACCCCGATTTCTGGAAGATCTTCGGAAACACTCTCAAGATCACTCTGGGATACGTGGCGGGCTCGATGGTCTTCGGACTTCTTCTGGCCCTTCTGGTCAACAACAAGATCAAGGGAATGAACTTCTTCAGGGCCGCCATCTACATGCCGGTCATCACATCTTCCGTCGCAGTCGGTATCGTCTGGCTGAGGATTCTGGGACCCAAGTACGGAATAGTGGACTTCATCCTCAAGAAGATAGGAGTCACCGCACCGTACTGGCTGCAGGACACGAACCTGGCACTTTGGACGGTGACGTTCGTCCAGGTCTGGAAGATGGCCGGATACTACATGATCCTCTTTTTGGCCGGACTTCAGTCGATCAACAAGGATGTCCTTGAGGCAAGTGTCGTGGACGGGGCCACACCGGTGCAGAGACTGTTCCGCGTAACGCTCCCCATGCTGTCTCCAACCACGTTCTTCGTGTTCACCGTGGCCATCATGGATGCGTTCAAGAACTTCGAACTCATCTACGCCATGACGAAGGGCGGCCCGCAGAACGCCACCAACACGCTGGTCTATTCCGTGTACGTCAACGCGTTCTCATACTTCCGCGTCGGATATGCCGAGACCATAGCCTGGGTTCTGATGGCCGTGGTCGGCGGTCTTACGATCGTGAACTTCTACGTGAAGAAGTACTGGGCGCAGCCCTTGGACTGAGGAGGGGACTATGGTCAAGAAGAAATCTTCCAGATACGTCATCCTGGTCCTCATCATCCTGGCGTCGTTCGTTTCGGTATTCCCGTTTCTGTGGATGGTCTCCACGTCGTTCATGTCGGAGGACGTGATCTTCGCACTTCCCGTCAGGATCTTCCCCAACAAGCTGTTCAAGGCCGGCATGTGGGACAACTACAAGACCGTCATCTCCAAGTACAGCTTCGGCCTGTACACCTGGAATTCGTTCGTCATCTCGTTCCTTGCGGCCCTTGGCCAGATCTTCGTCTGCCCCATGGCCTCGTTCGCGTTCGCCAAGATGAGGTTCCGCGGAAGACGCTGGATCTACGCGCTTCTTCTGATGACGCTGATGATCCCCGTCCAGGTCATAATCATCCCCGAATACTATCTGATGATGAAGCTCGGCTGGATAAACAGTTTCCTGCCGCTGATAGTGCCATCGTTTCTGTCTGGAGCCCTGGGTACGTTCATGTTCATATCGGTCTTCGAGGCCATACCCAGTGCGATGTTCGACGCTGCGGTGATCGACGGAGCCTCGGCCTACAAGATCCTCTGGAGGGTCTATTTCCCGCAGGCGACCGCATCGGTGGCCACGCTTTTCATCATAGCCTTCATGAACAACTGGAACGACCTGTTAAGGCCGCTTCTGTATCTGAACAAGGCCAGGCTGTATACGGTGACAATAGGGCTTACCAGGTTCCAGAGCGAGTACACCTCTAGCTGGGCCCTGCTTCTGACGGCATCGGTACTGTCCATACTGCCGCTTATAATCGTGTACATCTTCTGTCAGAGATACATAATCGAGAACCAGATGAGCGCAGGAGTCAAGGGATGATTGAGTCAAGGATCGACACGATAAGATACGGAAACGGGGAGATGCAGAGGTACCAGGTGATCTCCGGCTTCGCCTGGAACGACCTCCAGTTCGTGCAGCCGCCTTTCTCAAAGGCGGCCTTCGAGGAGCTTTCCAGAATGTACAAGCTCTTCGTGATCCCCAAGCACCACAACCTCTACGGTGCCCTTGTGGCCTTCCACATACCCGAGGGGATGGAGAGTCCCTTCCCCGAAGAGACCGATGCCGGAGTGGTCTTCGACAGACAGCTTTCGGCCGCCATGGGTCTGAGAAAGCTCGTCAAAGAAGGCAAAATCCGCAAGAACGGTCAGTCCCTGATTGTGGATGACCCCAAGGCCAAGGCCTTCATGGACGGACTTGAAAGAGAAGGCTGGCTTGCTGTCGGTTACGGGGACAAACCTGATGATGAGGTCTGCTTTCTTCCCGTGGGGGACGATCTTGGCTATCTCAGCAAGGTTGAGCCCCGGCCTTCCATGATCTGCAACGCCCATTTCTTCGAGATGGACCTCTTTGACAGCGACTCTCCGTACGACCTTTTCGGAACCCCCTACGGCATGACCGTCAGAAACGGCGTGATGTCCATGCCGCCTCTGAACGACAGGGAGGTCCTGGTTGTGGATATGGACGGAAAACCCAGGATCGGGAGGCCTGAGCTGAAGACCATCAGCATGAGCATCCAGGGAAAGACCTTCACACACGGTGCAAACTGCACCATATTCAGCAGGCCCCAGACCAGACTCACTCCGGTCGAGCCGGGGCAGGACCTGATGATTGTGGGGGACGAGGTTGTTGCCTTCCATGAGGGAGGAGGGGTTCTGGTGCCCACAGGAGGCTTTGTCCTTCACACAAAGGAGAAGCTTTCCGTTGAACCTACACCGGTCCTTTATCTGGGATTCGACAACTGCATGTTCGCCATCCAGGTCGGTTCCTCTTCCGTCAAGGACGGGGTGGTGATGCAAAGCTTCGAGTCTCCGTTCTACAACATCTACAAGGACAGCGTCCCTTATCCGCCGACTTTGTATCCCCTGGACTACGCAAAGGACAGGGCACCCAGGATGGCGATCTGCTCGGATGCGGACGGAGATCCGGCCATAGTCTGGGCTGAGGGCTGCTCTAAGCTGCGCTACGATTTCGGAAAAGAGAGCTGCGGTGCCTCGCTTCTGGAGCTGGGCAACTACTGCAAGTCCATAGGCATGGTCAACGCTCTGAACCTCGACGGAGGCGGATCTTCTGAGCTTTTCCTCGACGGAAAGCTTCTCATGCACGTCTCCGACAGATATCATGACAATACAGATGCCGAAAGGCCGGTCCCGATGGGACTGATGATAAGGTAGGTGACTATGATCAAGTTCGGAACAGGCGGCTGGAGAGCCGTGATCGGCGACGATTTCACAAGGGAAAACATCTGCAAGGTGGCGCAGGCTGTCTCCGACATCCTGATTCAGGACAAGAAGACGGACAAGCCGGTGATGATAGGCTTCGACCGCAGGTTCCTTTCGGAGGCCGCAGTCAAATGGCTGTGCGAGGTCTTTGCCGCCAACGGAATCAGCACGCTGAGGATGAACCGCTCCGCACCGTCGCCTCTGATCATGCACACAGTTATGAAGCTCGAGCTCTACTGCGGAATCGAGGTCACTGCAAGCCACAACCCGCCCGAGTACGACGGTCTTAAGATCATCGTGGAGGAGGGCCGCGACGCTCCGGTGGAGGTCACCGACCGCATCGAAGCCTTCATTGCAAAGCAGAAGGGCTTTTCCCGCATGGACTACGACCAGGCCGTTTCCGAGGGTCTGGTGAAGTACGTTCCCAATCCGTTCAACCCGTTCATAGACGACATCCTCTCGGTCCTTGACCAGAAGGCCATCCGTCAGAGGGGACTGAGGGTCCTGTTCGACCCGATGCACGGATCGGGCACATATCCTCTTCTGGTCATTTTGAACACCTGCAGGTGCACCGTGGACCTGATCAACAGCAACAAGGACGCCTATTTCGAAGGCCTTTATCCCGCACCCAGCGAGGATACCCTGAGGGAGCTTTCCGACAAGGTCGTCAAGGGGAAGTACGACATGGGCCTTGCCTTCGACGGTGACGGAGACAGACTCTCCATCATAGACGCCAAGGGCCGCTACGTCTCGATGAACGAGATCCTGGCCATGCTTTACTGGTACCTCCACGAGAAGAAGGGCTGGAAGGGTCCCGTGGTGAAGAACCTGTGCACGACGGGTGTGCTTGACCGCATGGCATCGGCCTTCGGCGAGAAGTGCATCGAGGTGCCCGTCGGATTCAAGTGGGTCTCATCTGCAATCGACAAGTATGATGCGGTGATGGGAGGGGAGTCCTCGGGAGGACTGACAATCCGCGGACACATCCACGGAAAGGACGCCGTCTATGCGGCATCGCTCGTGGTTGAGATGATCTGCGTCACCGGAATGTCCATCGAGGAGATCTCGGCCCACATCGGAGACAGGTACGGATTCACGTCGTTCGTGGAGAAGGCCGTCAGGTTCAGACCGGATGACAAGGGTAAGATCACACACGCGCTGATGGAGGAGAAGAAGGTCCCGTACTTCGGGTCGTCGGTTGAGAAGGTCGGCTACATGGACGGATGCAAGGTCTATTTCAAGGACGGTTCGTTCGTAAGCTGCCGCTTCTCGGGCACGGAGCCGCTTCTGAGGTTCATCGCCGAGGCCGATGAAAAGTCCAAGGCTGCATCCTACATAAAGGCTTTCGAGGATCTTGTGGAAGAGGTGGTCAGATCAAATTGACGCGGATGATGTCCGTGGCAATGGCCCTGATCTTGGCCTTGTTCTGAGGGAAATAGACCATCTGGAAAAGATAAGTCTCAAGGACGATCTCAAGCTTGTCGGCCACTTCGTGCGGCGAGCACTTCTTCATGCGTCCCTCCTGCACGGCCTGTCTTACAAGGCGTGAGAAGTAGAGGTTCAGCTTGGCCGTCCTGCGGTTGACTATGTCTGCAAGGCCGTCGATGCGGTCTATCATCTTGAGGAAGTTGCGCACCTGCTCCACGTAGGTGTCGGCGCGGTTCATGATGTCCTCTGTGATCCTTGAGAGTTTCTCCACGGGGTCCTTTATGGCTTCCCATTTCTCCGAAGTGTACTGGGAGAAGGCCAGGTCGGTCGTGTACTTGACCGCATAGCGGTAGAGCTGGGCCTCGTCCTTGAAGTACTGGTAGACCGTCGTCCTTGAAAGGCCGCACCTGGCCGCAATCATGCTCAGGTTGGCGTTTCTTCCCTCCTGTGCGTAGACCTCCAGCGCGGCTGACATGATTTCGACCTTTCTCTTTTCGTGGTCTATCTTCTTCGGCATACGTGACAGTATAGCCCTGAATGTCGAAAACGTCAAAGACCGCTTGCCGGACGATTTGCCGATTGGTGCATGTTTTTGTATTTTAGTGTTGTGAAACCGAAAAGGCGGGGCAAAACCGTGCCCGTCGACACTAGTTTCAGAGGAAAGACATGAACATTGACAAATTCACCATAAAAATGAAGGAGGCTCTCCAGGGAGCCGAGAACCTGGCCACCAGGTACAATAACGCGGAGATAGGCAACGAGCACATGCTGCTCTCCCTCCTGCAGCAGAAGGACGGCATAGCCGAGCCTCTGTTCGCAAAGGTGGGAACCGATTTCCAGGCCCTACTCAACGATGTCCGCGCACTTGTCGACAAACTGCCCAAGGCATACGGCGGCGCGGTCAACATCGGCATATCCAGATCCCTCTACCAGACTCTCACCGAGGCCCAGGCCGAGGCGGACAAGTTCAAGGACGAGTACGTCAGCACTGAGCACGTGATCCTTGCCCTTGCCGGGGACGACGGTCAGGTCGGCAAGCTCTTCAAGCGCTACGGCCTTACCAAGGACTCCCTGATGCAGGCCCTTCAGAGCATCCGCGGAAGCCAGAGGGTGACCGACGAGGATGCCGAGAGCAAGTACCAGGCCCTTCAGAAGTACTGCCGCGACATGACCGCCCTTGCAAGACAGGGCAAGATGGACCCCGTCATCGGACGTGACGAGGAGATCCGCCGTGTCATGCAGGTCCTCTCCAGGAAGACCAAGAACAACCCTGTTCTCATCGGTGAGCCCGGAGTCGGAAAGACTGCCATAGTCGAAGGCCTTGCCCAGAGGATCGTGGGCGGGGACGTGCCCGATTCGCTGAAGGACAAGAGCCTTCTGTCGCTTGACGTGGGCGCCCTTGTCGCCGGAGCAAAGTTCCGCGGCGAGTTCGAGGAACGCCTGAAGGCCGTTGTAAACGAGATCACAAGAAGCGAAGGCAGGATCATCCTGTTCATCGACGAGCTTCACACCATAGTGGGCGCAGGTGCCGCAGAAGGCTCCACCGACGCCTCCAACCTCATCAAACCCGCACTGGCAAGGGGAGAGCTGCACGCAATAGGCGCCACAACGCTGGACGAGTACCGCAAGTACATCGAGAAGGACAAGGCTCTTGAGAGACGTTTCCAGCCCGTGTACGCTAATGAGCCCACCGTAGAGGACACCATCGCCATCCTCCGTGGAATCAAGGACCGCTACGAGGTCCATCACGGTGTGAGAATCAAGGACGATGCCCTTGTGGCAGCCGCCGTGCTCTCCAACCGCTACATAACCAACAGGTACCTCCCCGACAAGGCCATTGACCTCATAGACGAGGCCGCCAGCCAGCTCAAGATCGAGATCGAGAGCCAGCCCGAGGAGCTGGACAAGATAGAGCGCAAGCTTCTCAAGCTGAAGATAGAGCAGCAGGCCCTCTCCAAGGAGGACGATGCTTCCTCCAAGGCAAGGCTGGACAAGATCAACGCTGAACTGGCCGATCTGAACAACACCCGCGATGCCATGCATCTGAGGTGGGAGAACGAGAGGGGAGCCATCGAGGGAATCCGCGACAAAAAGTCGAAGCTGGAGGAACTGAGGACCCAGGAGAGCATCGCCGAGAGAAACGGCGATTTCGCCAAGGCCGCCGAGATAGTCCACGGCCAGATCCCCCAGCTCCAGCGCGAGATCGAGGAGGAGAGCGAGCGCCTGAAGTCCGTCCAGGGAGACAACAAACTCCTCAGGGAGGAGGTCGACGAGGACGACATCGCAAGGATCGTCTCATCCTGGACGGGAATCCCCGTGTCCAAGATGCAGGGTTCCGAGATGCAGAAATACCTGAACCTTGAGAAGACCCTTTCGGAAAGGGTCATAGGTCAGGACGAGGCCATAGCCGCCGTTTCCAACGCCATCAGGCGTAACAAGACCGGAATCGGCGACGAGCACAGGCCTCTGGGGTCTTTCCTGTTCGCCGGACCCACCGGAGTCGGAAAGACGGAGCTTGCCAAGGTCCTTGCCTCGATGCTGTTCGACGACGAGAAGGCGCTTACCAGAATCGACATGTCGGAGTACATGGAGAAGTTCAGTGTATCGCGTCTGATCGGAGCACCTCCCGGATACGTCGGATACGACGAGGGAGGACAGCTGACGGAGGTCGTCAGAAGACGTCCCTATTCGGTAGTGCTCTTCGATGAGATTGAGAAGGCGCATCCGGATGTGTTCAACGTCCTTCTGCAGATCCTGGACGACGGAAGACTGACCGACGGTCAGGGCCGCCTGGTGGACTTCACCAACACCATCATAATCATGACCAGCAACCTGGGCAGCCGCCAGCTGATGGAGGCCCCGGATATCAAGAGCGGCCATGAGGCGGTGATGGAGGTCATCCGATCTTCGTTCAAGCCTGAGTTCATCAACAGGATCGACGAGATCATCATCTTCAACCAGCTCGGAAAGCCCCAGATCAGGAGCATCGTCGAGCTTCAGCTCAAGCGTCTTGCGCAGAGACTTGCCAATCGCAATCTCAAGCTGTCGTGGGACGAGAGCGTCGTGGATATGGTCGGCGAGGCCGGTTTCGATCCCGACTACGGTGCAAGGCCCATCAAGAGGGCCATCCAGACCATGGTCGAAAACCCGCTGGCAGTCGACATGCTTCACGGAAAGTTCAGCGACGGAGACGACATCCGTCTCTCCGCTCCCAAGGGAGAGCTGAAGATAGAGCGTGTGACACAGGGTCTTCTCAAGTAAGGCTTCTGTAGTCTTCTTCCATATCGATGTCCAGGGCCCATGACGGATCTCTGAATCCGGGCTCAAGGACATCGGCCTTTCCCAGCACCCTGCTTACGGTAAAGCCGTCGGGGTTTCTGAGTATCTCTTCTGCAAGTTCATGTCCGAGGAGGACGGGGTGCCCTGGTATCCTGTCCTCCTCCCTTTCATAGAAGGGCCTGACCGCGTCATGACCCTGAAGGAGGGGGACAAGGGCACAGTAGTGCTCCGGTGTGACCAGGGGCATGTCGGCGAGCGAGATGAAAAACGGACTTCCCGAAGTGACCTGCGCCACACCGGTCTTCGTGGAGCTGAACTGACCGCATCTGTATTCCGGGTTCCTGACGACCACCATGCCCAGGCGGGACTGCGTCCTTCCTATGAAGGCCCTGCAGTCTTCAAGGACCTTTTCAACAGAGCGGTGCCTGTAGCCCGTGACGACTATCAGGGTGCAGTTCTCATCTCTTTCTGAGGAGTACTTCTCAAGGAACAGAAGAGCCTGCATGCAGCTGTGCGCAACCATGGGAACGCCCCTGTAAGGAAGAAGCAGTTTGTTGGTCTTTCCCATCCTGGATGATGTGCCTGCGGCAAGCATGACTATGTCCATGGCAACATTGTCGCATACTTTACCATCGATATTCAATTTTCTATAATTGCCCCATGCTTGCCGTTTTCATCAACTGCGGAACCGTAATCATCGGATCCCTGATAGGCATCCTGGTGGGGAGACATATCAAGGACAGTTTCAAGGAGATAGTCTTCTCCTGCTGCGGACTCATCACGCTCGTCATGGGAATCCAGATGGCCATTGCCACCTCCAACGCCCTTGTGCTTCTGATTGCACTGCTCATAGGCGGTGCTCTGGGTTATCTTCTCAGAATCGAGGACAGGGTGCTTTCTTTAGGAGACAGGCTGGGCAGGGCCACGGGCAATGCCTCCGCCAGTGAGGACCGCCGTTTCGCCAAAGGCTTTCTGACGGCATCGGTTCTGTTCTGCTCCGGTGCGATGAGTGTCGTGGGCTCCATCCAGGCCGGCACGACCGGGGAGATGACGACAATTCTGATCAAGTCCGTAATGGACGGCTGCATGGCTGTGGTCTTTGCCTCGGTGTACGGGATAGGGGTGCTTTTCTCATTCCTGTTCATCCTGGTCTATCAGGGCTTCTTCACCCTTGCCGGAGGCTGGCTCGAGCCGCTTTTGGGTGAGGTGGGGATCAACGAGCTTTCTGCCGAAGGCGGAGTTCTGCTTCTGATGATAGGATTCGGACTTCTGAAGATCCGCGAGTTCAAGACGGCCAACTTCCTGCCGGCTCTGATCTTCGCCCCGGTTCTGGGGATTCTCGCGGACAAGATAATGTAAAGAAAAAGCCCTCGTCGGAGGGCCTTCATTGTTATTTCTCAGCGCTTCTTTTTCTTCGCATCCTCGAGGGAGGTGTCGATGTCCGGATTGAGGGGAACCGGGCAGCTGCCTGTGTTCCAGATCTGGCTGGCGTACTCCCTGATGGTTCTGTCGGATGAGAACTTTCCGCTGGAGGCGACGTTGATGACTGCCTTGCTGTTGAAGGTCGCAAAGTCGTCCCTGTACAGGCTCAGAAGCTCCTGGCGGCGGTCTTCGTACATCCTCAGGTCGGCGAAGATGAAGTAGCGGTCGCCCCTGTCGAAGATGTCTCCGAACAGCTGGTCGAAGACGTGCTGCTCGCCGACGTTGAAGAAGTTGGACCTGATCAGATCCACGGCGGCCCTGATCTCCGGATCGGCGTTGATGAAGTCGTACGGGTTGTAGTTTCCCCTCATTGCCGAAATCTGGTCCTCCGTGTGTCCGAAGATGAAGACGTTGTCGTTTCCCGCCTCCTGGGCGATCTCGACGTTGGCTCCGTCCAGGGTACCGATCGTCAGCGCACCGTTGAGCATGAACTTCATGTTTCCGGTTCCCGATGCCTCGAGTCCGGCCGTGGAGATCTGCTCGCTGATGTTGGTTGCGGGGATGACGCTCTCGGCCATGGTGACCCTGTAGTTGGGCATGAAGTGGACCTGGATCTTCTTGTTGACAGATGTGTCAGTGTTGACCATGGCGGCCAGGCAGTTGATGAACTTGATTGAGAGCTTGGCGTTCACATAGCCCGGGGCGCTCTTTCCTCCGAAGAGGAAGGTCGTGGGCGGGAAAGACTGGTAGAAGGACCTGTCGTTCTTCAGCTTCAGGTAGATCAGGACTATGTCAAAGGCGTTGAGAAGCTGTCTCTTGTACTCATGGATCCTCTTGACCTGGACGTCGAAGATCGTATCCGGGTTGACGAGGATTCCGCAGTCCTTTCTGAGGAAGTCGGCGGCTTTCTTCTTGTTGTTTGCCTTGATTTTGGCGAACTTCTCGCAGAAGGCCTTGTCCTTGGCGAACGGCCTGAGGTCCGCGAGCTTGTCGGCGTTGGTGATCCACTCGTCGCCGATCGAGTCGGTGATGAGCTTTGCAAGCTCCGGGTTGGCCGAAAGAAGCCATCTTCTGGGGGTGATTCCGTTGGTTTTGTTCTGGAACTTCTCCGGGTAGATGATGTTGAACTCGGGGAACATCTGGTTCTTCAGAAGGTCGGTGTGAAGCTGTGCAACTCCGTTGACCGCGTGGCTTCCGATGATGGCCAGGTTGGCCATCCTGATGTTCTTGGGCTCCGACTCCTCGATGATGCTGACCTTGGAGATGGCATTGTTGTCCATGGGGAAGTAGGCCACGGCGCGGCGGATGAATCTGGAGTTGATCTCGAAGATGATCTGCATGTGCCTGGGCAGGAGCTCCTGCATCATCGGCACGGACCACTTCTCAAGGGCCTCGGGCATGAGGGTGTGGTTTGTATAGCCCATGCACTGGGTGGTGATGTCCCAGGCGGTGTCCCACGTGAGGTTCTCCTCGTCGATGAGGATCCTCATGAGCTCGGCGATTGCGATGGAGGGGTGGGTGTCGTTGAGCTGGATTGCGGCGTACTTGGGCAACTCGCGGAAGTCGCTGCTGACGGTCTTGAAGCGTCTCATGATGTCTGCCATGGAGCAGGCCACGAAGAAGTACTGCTGCTTGAGCCTGAGGACCTTACCCATGTACTGGGTGTCGTTGGGGTAGAGGACCTGGCTGATGTTCTCGGCCTTGACCTTGTCGCGCACGGCCATGGTGTAGT
>Ga0310696_10007017_pt1 | contig 13299 bp, 10 predicted proteins | sample AusTroGonzalo_MG_4_FD_203885 | JGI IMG/M metagenome (GOLD analysis project Ga0310696, IMG submission 203885) | Bovine rumen microbial communities from tropical cattle in Woodstock, Queensland, Australia - Gonzalo_02 (v2) (version 2) | ecosystem: Host-associated > Mammals > Digestive system >... | reverse complement strand
CTGGAAGGACGGCGACAAGGTCCAGGTCGAATTCGAGTTCCCGCTCTACAGCGAATCCCTCCCCGACGGCAAGCACGTCGCATTCTTCTACGGCCCGCTGCTCCTCGCCGCCGTGATCCCGCCGAAACCCGGCAACAACCCCGCCCTCAGACGTTACAGAGACCAGTGGGGCGGCGAAACGGGCGAGCCGATCCCGACCGTGGCGGCAGCCGACGCCGAAACGGCGATCAAGGCGTTCAAACCGGGCCGGAACTTCGGCGAGTTCGTCGCGCAGGGCAAGAACGGCGAATTCACGCTGATGCCGCTCTTCAATATCTACCACGAACACTACTCCGCTTATCTCCCGCTGGACAAGTAAGCGGCGGATCCGGCCGGTATCCGGATCGATGGGACCCCGTGCAGGCAAATGAAACTGCGCGGGGCTTTTGTTTTCAGAGGAGTCGAGGTGAAGCCGGAACGCCGACGATTCATGCCCTTATGCTTCAGCGTGCGCCCATAGACGCATCGGGAGCATTCGTGCAGGAAGGAAGCAGGAAAGAAGGCAAGCTGGAAGGACAGCGCCCGCCGGATCATATCCGGCCGGGGACCTCCCGGGAAAACGGAGCGGTTGCGGAAGCCGGGATCCGTCAGCCGGCGGCGGGCCTGGGCGACGGAGTCGCGGGAACGGGCGGCGGAGTCACGGGAACGGGAGGCGGGGCATCCTGTCGTTTCTGCGGCGGAAGCATGCTTCGTCTTTTCTGCAGCAGCAGTTCCCGCTGTCTTTCGAGACGCCGTTGGTGAGCGGCTTTGATCTTTTTCCGGTTGATGGCGATCACACCGATGAGAGCGTATATGATCATCTGCTGTGCAAAATTATTCTCCTGCTTCAGGCTCCATTCCAGGGTGGAATGCCAGTACGCGCAGGTCAAACCGGCAAAAATCCCGATGATGATCCCGGAACATGGCTGTTTGCGCAAAACGAAAACGCTGATCAATGCAGAAAAATAATAGTAAAGGAACCAGAGAAGGAGCAATCCAAGCCCGTACCATCCGCATTCGGCCGCCACTAGCAGATAAATGGTCTCGACGATACCGCCATATTTCGGATATCCATGCGGATAAAGCTCTCTTGCATAATCATACTTTCCATCGCCGCCGGAATACTCGGCATAATTGTTTGCGCCGACGCCAAGCCTGTAATCATTTGCGATGCGTCTTGAAGCCAGGACAAATGCGATTCTTGTATTTTTCGATGACTCCGGGGCCTTTGTAAATCGTTGAATGATACGCGGCAGAGCATATCCGACGATACTCAGCATGAACAGCAGTCCGATCAGCATCAGAAGCAGACGCCGGGCCGAAAAACCGTTGCACAGGATGGAAAGAGCGCATACAAGGGCAATTCCTCCGAAATAAACGACAAGGCCGCCTCGAGAATAGGTGAAAATGATCAGAAGAACAGCTCCGCAAAAAGCGAACAAGGTCAAGACAAACAGAACCTTTCCCATTTGTTCGTTCATCAGAACGCCCAGCACGAGAAGACCGAACAGCTCCAGATAAATCGAAAGCGAATTCTGATGCGGGAAGGTTGAATTGATCTGATACTGGCCGATCATATACTTCTGTCTGAATCCGACCAGGAAAAGACAGATCAAGACGCTGCAGACAATGCAAATAAAAAAGGTAAGGTCCTTGCAGTTGTTCAGATAATTGAAAGCTGCCAGGAACGTGATGTACATCCAAAACATCTTGCAGACTTCAAACCCCCACTGCTGCAGGTAAAGCGCATTCACGCCGGAAATGCAGATCGCCATATAGTAGAGGAAATAAAAAAAAGCTCCCGGCGGAAATAACCTCACGCGATATTGCGGCATCAGCACGGTGCTCAACAGAACGGGGACGGCAAAAAGAGACACCGCAGTAAATGCAAAGCCGCGCGCTGTGCCGGTCCAGAACGGCAACGGGGCTATATTGAGGGAATAGCCGTTGCTGGTGAAATAGACCATGCAGGCGAAACAGATGTGCCGGATGATCGGAAACATGCAGCACACTGCCGTCATAAAAGGCAGTATGTACAGAAAAATGAGCAAAAACGCTACGATTTTTATGATCGACATAATCGCTCCTGTTTCCGGGAAAACGACAGCATCAGAGTTGGAAATAGCCGAGGATGGTCGAACCGAACGGGCCTGCCAGCAGGTTGATGAACTGAAGCGTCGGCAGAAGCTTCCGGATTATGCCGTTCCATTTTGTGAACCCGTCCTGCGGCACATAAATGATGTCATTCGCGTGCAGATTGAAATCCCTCATCTGTCCTGTCAGGATCTTGTCGATGTCGATGGTGTAGACCACGGTATCCGTTGAGCCTCCGCGAATGATCCGGACGTAGGAACTGTACGACTCGGTCTTCAGACCGTTCACATAGGACAATCCCTGCAGAAGCGTCATCCCTTCGGTAAACCCGACATAAGAATTGTTTCCGACTTCTCCCAGGAATATGATATAACCGTTCATGGTGGACGGAATATAGATGTAGTCCCCGTTCAGGATGGGAATATTGTTCAGTTCGTCGCCTTCGTAAATCAGCTTTTTGAAATCTACGGGCAGCCGTTTGCCATCCCGTTTGACAAAGGCATTGTCAAGGTCGGCAAGCTCTACGGAATCTCCATGAAACGAACCGGTCTGGAATCCGCCGGAAAGCGCGATTGCATCCAGAAGATGGGTCTGGCCGAGAGAAACGGTGTAATTGCCTGGTTTTAAGACTCGTCCGGCGATGGTGAAATAATATCCGCTAACAGACTGGGGTGCCAAAGTGACAAGCGGCGATTTCAAATACAGGGAAAGCTTCTGTTCGATCAGGTTCGTGGCATCTTCCAAATTCATGCCCGCCAGTTTTACGATCCCGACCAGCGGCAGACTGACCGTTCCGTCCGGGGCGACATAAATACTTGAGGTGAGGGAAGGCTGATTGTATACGGACAGCTGGAACGTATCGCCGGGGTGGATCTCATACGGGGTGGGATTCACCACATGCAGCGCTTTCAGTTCTTCCTGGATCGCATACATGTCGCCTGACACTTCCGGGGCAACGGATGTCATTCCCGGAACGGCGATTCCTCCGAACGGGGTGGTATTGCAAGAAGAAACGACAAGGGAAACAACAGACAGGAGAAGAAGCGGGATCCAACGTGGTTTAAGAATCATAAGCTCACCTTGCTGTAATGCTTGTTGTTGATATTGTAGAGGAATCCGACGATATTCTCGACATGGAACGTCTTCAGGAACTGGAGGATCCTGTAGACGCTGAGTTTTGATGTCTGCGCATATTTCATCGGAATGACTGTCAGGTCCGCATTATGGGCGATTTCAGCAAAAAGCTGACGGTGCAGTTCGAAATCGAAAAGATCCCACACGATCAGGGACACGGACTTATAAGCCGATTTCACACGCTGGATCTGGTCGCCGGTCAACGGGGAAATGAACGAAAGATCGTCCAGTTTAAAGAAAACCCTGTGGTCTTTGTCCGGTTTCGGCGCTTCATCCGTAAACTGGTACAGATAATCGTTGATCAGGACGGGTTTCTGGCTCATCGCGGCATCATCGTCCCCGATCAGGGGAGAGATCACCACGTACTTGCAGCCAAGACGGATCTTCAGCGTTTCGCAGAACTCCTCCCGGATCTTTTCGTCAAGGTCGGATCTCTTGTTCGGAGCGAACACGATCAGAAGAGGATGATCGGGCGTGATTTTGGAGAAATACTCCTCCCCGTTGCTGATGATCGTCTGAAGGGCGCTGTAGTAATTGGCACGGTGAGCTTGTTCCAGCAACGGGATCAGACCCAGCGGCTTGATCCTGAGCGCCTGTTCGATGTCGACGCTGGATCGCACCGACAAATTGAAGAATTCGCAGCCGAGAATGATGGAAAGCGCTATGAAAGTCCCCAGGACAAACCCGACGATCGCCCAGATGCCGCGTTTGCGCGCCAGAGGCTTGTTGGGCGGCTTCGCAAGTTCCTGAATGGAGATATCGGAGAAGGAACGGTCCAGGAAGTTGCGTATCGTGACGATCTGAAGCTTGTTCTTGTTGATCTGGTCCTTGAAGTGCGCAATGTCCGATTCCATCTGGCGGATGGTAGGCTGGATCGCAGCCAGAAGCTCGCGTCTGGCACGCAGCTGGACGGCGATTTCATTGTTGAGCTTGATATCGTTCGACAGGGCCGAGATCTCGGCTTTTCTCGCCGCGATGGCCACAAGGATCTGCGTGTAGGCCGGGTTCCGCGAAACAACGACTTTCTTGTTCACTTCATTTTCCGCCATTTCATCCATATCCTTCGCCTTTTCGATATCGGCTTTCATCTTTTTGACGAGTTCCCGCTGATGAATCAGGAGCGGATTGTTCCTGGCATACATCTGCTCGTATTCCTTCAGCGTGGCCTCAGCCTGCATAAGATTGTCTTCCGCGACCGTGCTCTTTTCACGGAGCGTGACGATCTCCTCCGGGGTGTTCTCCAGTTCGCCCTGAAGTTCATACAGGGCCTGCTTCGTGGAATCCAGCGAGGACGCCGCACGCGTCAGCTGATCCTCGACCTGAAGCAGCCGCTGATTGTTGAACGCTATGTCGCTCTCGATCGTCGTCAGGTTGTTTTCCGCACAGAGGACCTTCAGTTTTTCGCCTTCTTCCTCCAGCTGTTTTTCCAAATCGTTCTGGGTCCGGACATAGCTGTCGTTCAGATCTTCCAGATTCTTCCGGATCAGTTTCTTGTATTCCTCGATAAAAACGTCGGCAAGCGTATTGGCAAGCGTAGCGGCAATGGTCGGGTCCTTGGACGATGCGGAGATAAAATAGTAATCCGAATTCTTTTCGGACTTGACGTCGATATTGCCGTAAAGCTGCTCGGCGGTGTAGGGAAGGCTGAGACGCTTCACCGTCTCCTCCAGAACGGCGCGGCTCTTGAACAGCGTCATGATGACGGATTTCTGAATGTTCACATATCCGGGCGGGAGGATCTCGGTGCGGTTTTCCGAAATGGACTGGCGGATCATTCCGCAGTTCGCCACATATACGTTTGTGGTTGTCATCGTCCGCGCAAAGAACATGATGACGGCAAAAAGGATCGGGAAAATGGCAAAAAGCCACCACAGCTTCTGAACAGCGTTCACCCAGCACCAGATATCGCGTTTGAAAAGCCGCAGGAACCGGATGATGGCGGGGGAAGCTCCCCCCTGTCCCGTTTCAAAACTGTTCACTTGAGCGGAAAAAGCGGCATCGCCGCCATCTGACAAGATCATTTTATAACTCCTCTCTGGTGCAGCGGACAACCATCCGATCTCAAGTTGCGCCACAGAATCCCCGTCAGGATCTTGATGTTGAACCAGCAGTTCATGGCATAGGCATAATACTGCTCGTCGAGTTCAAGTTGGTACGGCTCATTTTCATGGCCGAGGTATTCGGTATAGGAGAAGATGCCGGGCGCATAGCCGGGCAAACTCCTGATAAAACCGTCATTGTGTTCGTTCGCTTCCAGCAGGAAGTTCCCGACCAGGCGCATCTTGCCGGCCGCCGCATACAGAAGCAGGTGATATTTGTTCAGCGTCAGCTTGCGGAACAGCTTCCCGGCACGGCTTTCCCTGGGCAGGACATATCCGTTCAAAGACATCGTGCGCGTCCATCCGTTCCCCATCCTGCAATTCACCAGCGCGGAATGAAACTCCAGCAAAGGTCTCAGGAGAATATAAGGCAGCGTCTGGAGGAAAAGAAGAAGACAGGCCAGGATGCGCTGATGGAACGGGCATTTTGCGTATTCGTCCGGCTCCATTTCGGAAAGGACGGACTCGTTGGAAACGACGATGCTGATCCCGGACTCGGGGTCGATCAGGTGATTTCCGCAGCAGATCTTTCCGTCGATCTCAAGATTCCGGCCGATATAGGTGTTGCCGAGAACGATCGCGTTCCGGATCACCGTCCCGTTGTCGATGACGCAGTCGTCGCCGACGATGATGTTCGGCCCGGCATGCACCCCGCGTCCGAACTGAATCCCGTTCCCGAGAATGACCGGCGGCCTGACGCGCGCCGAACCGGGGATCCGGACGTCACGCCCAACGAAACTGTTCTTCCCCTCGCTGAATCCGGGCAGATTGTAGTTTTCGATGTCGCTGCCGGCCAGACGCATATTGTGCCGGTAATAGTCGCGGATGCCGGGGACCGAAGCGCCGCTCACCGGAGCATCGTCGTGGAACCCGCTCCAGTCATCGGGCAGTTTGTCCAGCATGTCGCGTCCGATCAGATACCAGGCCGTCGCACCGCCGGCGCACCCCTTCATTTCTTCGGGACCTATGCTCAGCTCGTGCGGGTTCCGCTTGTCGTATTCGGGAAGAAACAGCCCGGAAAAGACCAGGAGGTCGCATCCGCGGAAGAAGGCGATGTTCTGCTGGATGATGCGTTTCAGGGAAAGCGACATGCCGGTTCCCTCGCAGCTGATGTTCATGCCGAGCGTCTCGCCGCTCCGATATTGCGTCCGAAGAATGTCCGACTCGTCATCGGACACGATCCTCACGTCCTTGATCCCGCTCAGAAAACAGTAGTCCAGCTCGTATTCGATCGCGGGCTTATTCGCAAACGGGAGAAGATAAAGCGGATAATCCGGGAAATACCGCTTCAATTCCGAATTGCCCTGAACCGGGCAGTACAGGAGCGCCTTTATCATATCAGTACGCTCCCTTCCCCGCCAGAACGGCGGGAATCGTTTTGAACAGGATCAGAACGTCCTTCCAGAAACCGTGCCCCCGGATGTATTCCTTGTCGAGCACGACCTGTTCCCGGAACGGAATATCGCTGCGTCCGGAAATCTGCCAGATGCAGGTGATCCCCGGCAGGACATTCAGGCGTTTCCGGTCGTCAAGCGTGTATTGCGCCACCTCGGACTGCAGCGGCGGACGGGGACCGACCAGACTCATGTCGCCAAGCAGAACGTTCAAAAACTGCGGAGTTTCGTCGATGCTGTACTTCCTGATGAACCGGCCGCATCTCGTAATGCGCGGATCGTCTTTCATCTTGAAGATCACGCCGTCCTTGGATTCATTTTCCTTCAGCAGGGCCGCCCGCCGGGCATCGGAATCGATGAACATGGAGCGGAATTTGTAAAAAGGAAACGGACGGCCGTGAAGCCCGATCCTGACCTGCCGGTAGATAAGCGGCCCGGGCGAATCGAGCTTGAGCCAGACGGATATCACGATAAAGAGGGGAAGCAGCAGAATGATTGCGGACAAACTTCCGCAGACATCCATCCCGCGCTTCACGATGCGGCTGCCGTTCGAGGAAAAAGTGCGGACGCGCTTCTTGATCCTTGTGCGGAGTTTCGCGTAAAACTTGGCACGGGAAGACAGCGAACCGGACAGAAGGGAAAGCTCGCTTTTTCCGGAAAAGGCATCCAGGCCGGGCAGGCGGACGTCGTGCCCGGAAGCATGATCCTTGTCACGTTCCGGCGATCCCGGGCCGTTCCGCCCCATTTCCGCACCTTTGTCAGTCATCATGCCGTCTCCGCGCATGCAAACGAGCGGACTTTACGCCTCACGGGCGGCCTTGATCGCTTCGTCCAGCTCGTCGTAAATATCGAAAATGCGATATGCTTTCGTGATTTCGAAGATCATTCTCGCCCGCTGCGTCAGGTTCGCGAGCTTCATGGTCCCGCTGAATTCCGTACAGCTTTTCAGGCAGAAGACCAATGTTCCGAGTCCCGTGCTGTCCAGGTTGTCCATCTCAGACAGATCAAAGACAAACTTCCGCTGAGTGGCAAACAATTCAAGAAACTTGGAACGAAGCGTCTCGGCGTTCTCAGCTGAGAGATGTCCCTTGATCTGGATGACCTCTATTCCATCGTTTTCAAAATTGGAAAGTTCCATGTGTTTTTCTCTTCCGGTTCACCGTTTCAGTTTTCGGCGCGCGCGCCGCGTTTTCTATAATACTATATCCTCTTCCGCGAAAAAATCAACTGTCTTTTAACATTTCATGCATTTTTTTGTCTTTTTTTTCTTTGTTCCATTCTTTTCAGCGTACAATCTGCGTCACAAGAAAAAGATATAAAACATAAAACATCATTCTTCTAACGTCTTCAGCTTATATAGCGTGATATTTGCAACAAGAATGATTGCAAAGAGTTAAGAAGAAATAAACAATTCAGAAACGACAAAAGACAATCTCTATTCCGTCATCCGGCTTTGAATCCGCAAAAACACGAGAAATGGAAATCTTCCGTCGATCCGGACTGCGATCGGGAACGTGTTCCCGGGGGGAACTCAATACCCGGCGGATTGCAGCGCCGCGTCGGTTCGCTCCAGGAAGTCCTGCATCACATCAATGGTGTCGCCGATGACTTCCTGTTCTTCCGGCGTTTTGAGCATGCTCTGAAGCTGGCCGCTCTGAAGGAAATCCAGCTGCGCGCGATAGTCGTTCTCGAAATTCTCGCGCTCTTTTTCGAGATCCTCGGGCGGCATCTTTTCGATGGACGATTCATTCAGATCCGCGATCATCCGGATCAGCTCCCTGGCTGCCTCGCATTCGTCGATTACTTCCTGACGCTCTTCCGGCGTGCCGCGGAATCTCCGCACCATTTCCTCGACTTCCTGACGCATTTCCGCGACGTCGAGCTCGGCTTTTTCGCGGTCGGCGGACGGATCATCCGCGGGGACGGTCCAAACGGCGCGGGAACCGGAAGATCCGGGCCCCGTCGTTTCGGAAACGCCGGTTTCCCGTTCGGACTCCGCCTCGGCATCATCGTCCGCCAGTTCAACATCAATACCGTCCGTATCGCCGGCGTCCCGGCTCCGCAGGCGGGGCACGAGAAGGAATGTGGCGGCACAGAGGACGGTCGCCACGGTGAACAGAACAATGACCTTGGTGAGACTATTCATCGAGGGGAAACGGAAAAACGAATAAACAGGGATCAGTCGTTCGGGAAAAGCTCGTCGCTCTTCAGGATGCGGACCTTGCCGTACTTTTCAAGCTCGTCCCGGTCGATCTGCTTCAGGTCGGCGAGGATCAGGATGATGTTCTTCTTTCCGGCAACGCGCTCCTTCGCCTGTCCGAGATACTGCTCCAGGCTCATTTTGAGCAGGCCCTCGTAGGCGGTCCTGCGCGATTCCTCCTTCAGATTGAACTTCTTCATCGTGCGGCGGACGCCGTAGCAGTCTTCCTTCCGGACGCGGACGTTGCGGTACTGGGACAAAAGATTCTGACGCGAGGACTCGAACGCCGCCGCGGCTCCTGTCTCCGGGTGGTTCAGCAGGGCGATCACGCCGTCGAGCGAGGTGTAGAGTTTGTCGTGCTGGGTGCCGATCGCGCCATAGGACATGGAGTAGCCGTTCGGGTCGCGCCCCGGGTTGGAATACCCTGCGCCGACCGAATACGCCAGCGCCTGACGTTCGCGGAGTTCGTTCATGAACGTGCGGGATTCGAGCGTGGAATAGATATCTTCGAAGTCATAGGGCTTGTCCTGATATTTACCGTCGAGACGGACGACTTCGATCTGCGCCTGCGCGGCGCCGGGATAATCCACCACGTAGACAGTGTCTTCCTCCGGCTCGACCGCCTGGAAGAACTGCGTTTTCGGGAACGTGCCGGGCGCGCCTTTCGGATCGACGGCGCCGGACAGAAGCTCCCTGACCTCATCGTCCCCGGCCGGCCCGTAATAGACCACGTCGTGCGTAAAACCGCGCAGTCCGTGAATGCGTTCGATCAGCTTTTCCGGGTCGAGTTCGCGCATCTTCTTCACCGGCAGAATGTCGGCGGAATAGTTATCCGGGCCGCCGTAGATGGCGAATCCGGCAGCTGCGGAAAGCAGCGAGCTGCGGTTCGTGCGACGGTCGGCGCGGCTCTTTTCGACGGCATCGACCAGGGTCTTGAACGATTCCGGATCGGCTTTCACGTTCGAGATCACATGGTCGAACAGGGCGAGCGATTCCTTGAAATTACGCTGGAGACCGCTCAGCGTGAGTCCGCAGCGGTCGGTCTCCACGAACGTGCCCATGCGGGCGGCGAGCTTGAACCATTCCTGGCGGAGTTCTTCGGCGGAATATTTGTCGGTGCCGAGTTCGCCGATCCAGCCGAGGACAAGCGCAAGCTCCTTGTCCATGCGCGTACCGACGGGGAACTGCAGGGAAAGCGAGAAACGCTCGTTGATGTCGTTTTTGGAAGTGAAAAGGGTGATCCCGTCGGCCAGAGGAGAGATGTGCAGGTCCTTTTCGAGGTCGACATAGACGGGACCGACTTCAGGCTCCACGGGCAGGAGTTCGAAATTGCGTCCGAACTCGGAAAGCTCCTCGTGAACGGCAACGGGCGTGATCGGAGGCTTCACGGCCTTCACGATGCCCTGCGCCTCGCCTTTGCGTTTGTAAACGATCACGTAGTTGTCGCGGTAGTGCTTTTTGGCGAAATCCGTGATCTGGTCCCTGGTGATCTTCTCCATGGCGTCGATATCGTTCAGCTGGTCGACCAGCGGACGCCCCTGGATGAACGCGTCGTTGAGGACGTGTGCGGCGGTGGAGGCATCCTCGGAGATGGTGATGAGGGCCATGCGCTGGTTGTTCACGATCGCTCCGGGGAGCCAGTCGGGGAACTCGCCGCGTTTGAGCTTTTCAAGTTCGCCGAGGATCATGTCGCGCGTTTCTTCCAGCGTCTTGCCCTGCGCCGGTTCCGCCGAGAACACATGCAGCAGGTAATCGCGCATACCGTGGATGCCGCTGGATTCGGACATCACCTTGCGCGGCAGTTCCAGATTCAGCTCCATGATCCCGCACAGATTGTTGTTCAGGATGCTGTTGACCATTTCCAGCATGACCTCGTTTTCGCGGGTCGCCTCGAACCGGAACGCCAGCTGAATGCTCTCGGCGTCGGGTCCGACGACCTCGGCGGTGCGGACGGATTCGATGGGCTGCTCGCGGCGGACGCGACCGTTTTCGCCGAGCGTTTTGCGGGCCTCCAGCTGTTTGGCGGCATCGGTGCGGAACACGCCGAAATACTTTCGGACGGAGCGCATGGCTTTTTCGTAGTCAAGATCGCCCGCCAGAATGATCGCCATGTTCGCAGGCTGGTAGTATTCCTGGAAGAAGAGCAGAATATCGCTCATGGACGGGCTTTTCAGGTGCTCCGGCAGGCCGAGGATGTCGCGGCCGTACGGATGCGTCAGGAAAAGCTGTTTGCGAAGCGCTTCGGAGGCGCGGCGTCCGTCGTTGTTCTGGGAACGGTTGAACTCCTCGTAGACGGCCTCGATCTCGGTGTGGAACCTGCGGAGCGCGATGGAGGAGAAACGGACGGATTCGAGATAAAGATACTTGTCGAGGGCATTGGACGGGATGTTGTTGATATAGACGGTCTCGTCGTATCCGGTCCAGGCGTTGGTGTCGGTCGCGCCGAGGCCGCGCACGAGCGTCCAGTATTCATCGTTGGAATACTTGGCGGCCTCTCCGGAGACCTTGTCGATCTCCCGGTAGATGGCCGCGCGCTTGTCGGGGTCGGTCTCCTTGCGGTACCGGTCGAAAAGCTTCGCGAGCTCGTCGAGCAGCGGCGCCTCCTTTTCCCAGTCCAGAGAAGCCAGCACGCCGTTGCCCTTGAACATCATGTGCTCGAAGTAGTGCGCCAGGCCGGTCGAGGCTTCCGGGTCGTCGGCTCCGCCCGTGCGCACGGAGATCAGCGAGGTGATGCGCGGTTCAAGCGTATTGCGGGAAAGAAAGACCTTCAGACCGTTTTCCAGCACATAACTGCGCGTGGAAAACGGATCGTCGGGGATGTATTCGTAGGCGAACCCGTCCTTGTCAACGGCCTGTTTGGTCTCCCAGGCACCGCAGAGGAACGGCAGGGCAGTCAGCAAAAAGAACAGCAGACAGCAAATGGATTTGCGCATGAGTGTTTTCCTTTCTTCCCTGCCGTGCAGCTCGGCGGACAGGCGGATTCAATGATTCAATGTCTACGATCAGTTGCCTTGCGGCTGGGCTTCGGCGGCGTCGTTTTTCTTTCCTCCGAAAAGTCCCTGGAGGGCGCCGGCCGCGGCGTTCGCGGCGTCGTTCACGGCGGAATTGGCGGCATCGACCGCGGAGGACGTGGCATCCGTGACGGCGCTGGTGGCCGCGCTGGTGACGCCCGCGACGGCATCCGAAGCGGCGTCGCCGATCACTGCCGCGGCATCGCCGACGGTACCGCCCGCGCTCTTGATGGCGGTGGTCACGATGGCGCCGAGGATGCGAAGGGTAAGTCCGACGGGCGTAATGCCTTCTTCGTCCGTGCCGAGGTCGGTCATCGGGTCGATGGAGACCTTGATCGGGAGGCCGGCGGCAGCACCCTTGGCCTGGACCGTGACGCCGACGTTGTCAAGCTCGATACGGTCGACCTGGAGCGTCTTTTCCTTCTCTTCCTTCTTGCCTTCCTTCTGATCCTCTTCCTTTTCCTTCTTCTCGGCGGAATCGAGCTTCTTCACATTGTCGAGGATCTCCTGCAGGTTGCTGTTGATGACGTTCGTCTCGTAGACGACGTTGACATCCTTCATGAGCATTTCCTCGATGCGGATCTTGTCTTTCGTAACGGTGGAAAGATCGACGTCGGCGACGATGTCGCCAAGCTTGATCGCGTATTCGGAGGAATACGATTCCTTCGGGTTGTCGATGATCAGGTTCGTGATCTCCACGCGGCCGTTGAACGGTTCGATGTGAATGCGGTCCACGGAAACGTTGGTGCCGAGGACCAGCGGCGCGCCCTTTTCCAGCGCGTTTTTCGCGATCGGGTCGATCAGGATCAGCGTCACGACCACGAGCGCGATGAGGACGACGATGATGCCGAGGATGATTTTGACGAGCAGACCGGTTTTACTTTTAGCCATGACGGTTTCTCCTTACTGTTTGGGAGCGCGGAACGTTTCGGGGTTCCGGCCGATATAAGAGTAAAATAGGATGATGCGAGTTCAGATTCGCGTTTAAAAAACAAAACCGCTCCGGGACGCGGGCTTGCGTCCGAAGCGGCTTTCAGTGTGCGATTCAGGCAAAGGCCATGAAGCGCCGGGAAAAGGTTTCCTCAGCAGGCTTTCTGGACTTTTCCGCTCCGGATGCAAGCCGTGCAGACTTTTTTCCGGACGGTGTTGCCGTTCTCGACCACGCGGATGGTCTGGATGTTCGGCGTAAAGGTACGGGTGGTGTTTTTCACGACGTGCATACCGATACCGCCTTTTTTCTTGGCCAGACCACGGCGGATAATGTGTCCGCCCTGGACTTTGTGCTTTCCGCAGATTTCGCAAACGTTGCTCATGATGGGTTCCTCCGAGCTATATTGAGTATTGTTTTT
>Ga0310696_10007015_pt1 | contig 13299 bp, 23 predicted proteins | sample AusTroGonzalo_MG_4_FD_203885 | JGI IMG/M metagenome (GOLD analysis project Ga0310696, IMG submission 203885) | Bovine rumen microbial communities from tropical cattle in Woodstock, Queensland, Australia - Gonzalo_02 (v2) (version 2) | ecosystem: Host-associated > Mammals > Digestive system >... | reverse complement strand
GCTTTCTCACCTTCTGCACCTACTCTTGAATAAACCTCGATACAAGCCATTGCCAACGCACCCGAACATTGATTAAGTCGGGTTGCTACCTTGTCTTCGTCAAAATATGGCGGGAAATGACATTCACCTATGGCATAGTCAAGCACCATATCTACGATAGAACCCGGAAATGTCGTTAAAGACTCTCCCGTGTCCGTCATATAAGCAAGTGCCTTTGTTTGTATTGTGGTTTTAAGTTCAAGTAGTGTCATAATGACCTCAACATTTCTTTTATGTCATCTGCCTTTGCTGATTTCTCAATCTTGAAACCTTCCTTTGTTGCAAGGCTTTTCAGTTTCATGTAAGGCATATTCAAATCTTCTTCTGAATACTTCCTCGGCTTTTCTACCGGGATATCCGCTTTTGGCTCTTCTACTTTCCCCGAAACTTCAACGGCAGGGGCATTTTCGCCCCCACCGCTTGTTTCTATCGGAACTTCCGTTCCTGCGGGATAATAGATACCATTATGTTTTACAAGGTGTGCAAACTTCATGGCTCTACCCCCTTTTTTAGTACGTTACGCTTCCGGCAACCTTAATCATGTACGTTTCATCCATTCTCTCAAATGAAGGAAGCACGATCTCTGATGCCTTTGTGGTTGTCTGTACCGGGTCAAACTTCGTGTCAACCGATACTGCAATACCCGTATCAACGATTGAAACATCGAGCTGATCTGCTCTATGCTCTTCAGGTGTTACACCAAACCAAGTGTTACCAAGCGCGCCCTCGGGAAGAAGTGTAACCATTCCATCAGGATAGAACTTCTTGGCATTTCCTGCCTCGTCCTTATACATCTTCGTGTAAACGATGATAGAGATACCAAGTTCATTCGCGAACAGTTCCTTAACCCTTGCATCCGTCATGAAGATGTTTGCCGTTACGTTCTGTGCCAGAATTGCGCTCTTAATGTTATCGTTCTTCTTGAGAAGGTTCATTGTAGCCTTGCTCATAAGAAGGATAGAAGGTCTTTCACCCTTTGAAGCCTCGATCTTATCCTGCGCATCTGAAACGTCCTGAAGAGGATCAGAGTCATCAAGGTCTGTCCATAAGGATGTTCCCTGAAGTTCGGTAAAGTTATTTGCGCTATAAGTTTCATTAGGATCGTAGTTGTAGGTGTAGTTTGCACCGCCTGAAACTGCGATTGTGATTGACGGATGACCGTTTGCGTTTGCAAGAAGTGACATCCTCATTCTTTCAGGAACTACCCTTGCGCTGTCAACAAGCGTTGTAGCGTCATCGTAAATACGATCAAGGATTTCTTTAGCAAGAGGTGATCCCTCTATTGCTGTTTCGTAATCCTGAATATCCTGCTCTTTGACAAGCATAGCCTCTTTGAAGTAAGCCATCTCTGTATCAATGACTTCCAGACCTTCACGCGATCTGATAGGTGCTACTACGTCAAATGCAGAAGGTGCAAGTGAAACGGGAAGACCCTTCGAAGTCTTAATCCATTTGAGGTTAAGACCGCTCTTCTGCTTTGCAGGGAAAAATCCCTCACCAAGATAAGGGATTCTGTTTGAAGCGGCTTCGTTATAGATTGCCGCAATTACGGATGATCCGAAAACGTCTGTAAATTTACCCATAATATGAACCCCCTTTCTTACTCAAAATACAGATTGGTAAGTGCCGCCCTGTCTGAACTTGTTGCTGTGGTGTTTGAACCGTTGATAACTGCAAATGCAACGATAACGGATGTGTTCGGGTTATCATCGTAACAATCGTTAAGAGTGATACCGTAAACGTCTGATCCGTCACCCGTTGACTTCTTACCGGCTTTTGTGATAGCCGATCCTGCGGCAAGTTTGCCGTTGGTAAATGCGGATGAGTGTATCTCAATTTCTTTGAAATATTCTGCCCCAAGTTTCCTTTTGAGAACTTCCGGGGTAGCCGCAATAGATACGTCATTAACCTTCATATCTTCGTCCTCTCTTTCTTATTTGTATGAATCAATAATGTTGACCGCTTCGGTTTCTGCTTTCTTTGAAGCGGCAACGCGATCAACCATATCTTTTGTGAGTGACTTTTCCTCTTCATCTTCGGGATTAGTCTTCTTATCATCCGGCGCAGGTGTGCTGTCGAGTGCTTGTTTCTTATAAACATCCACCGCTGCTTTTTCCTTTGCCCCGATAATCTGACCTAACTTCTCCGTGTTAAGAACTCCGTCCTCACCAACAAGACCGTCTGCATCTTCGCCTACTATGCCGATATCTGCTAATGCTTTAAGTTGCTCCATCTTTTTGACGGTTTTTTCAAGATCGGCAACTTTATTCATTGCGTCTTCGGTTGCTTTATTAGCTCTCTCGATGTCGGTCAAGTTTGAGTTGTTAAGTTCCTCAATCTGCTTTTGAAGGTCTTTTACCTTGTCGGCATCGGCTTTATACATATTTGCCTTATCCTCGGCTTTCTTAACCTCTTTCTGCATATGATTGAGGTAATCTGTGATCTGCTCGTCTGTGGGTTCTTCGATACCCCAAGACTTCATCAATTCTTTTGCTTCTGCTCTCGTCATTTTTACTTTCCCTTTCTGCCACCGCTTTTTAACGTAGGTTGCTTCTACTTGGCTTGCCATTTACGCATGGTTGCTTGTATTAAAAAAACGCCCCGAAGGACGTTAATTTTTGTTAACGGTACGCCCGGCAAGACGCACCGCCTGATAGAAGGTAACTATATGAAAAAAGAAAACCATTAGTTGTATAAACAAACGCACCGACAATTTATTAAATTCTCGGCACTTCCGTTAAGAAAATCATGTGGGAAACGCATTTCGTCATTTCCTACACGGAACATTTCATTGATAGGAACTACAACACCGTCTACCTCGGCGTGATCGTACCTAACTTTGTCATCGTTTTCTGTAATCCAAGTCTTAAATCCCTTGCCACTATTGACCGCGTTTTCATAGTCAACGTAGTTATATGCCGAATTGCTTTCGTTCTGGGCAATCAGCAAGGCTCTATCCTTTGACAAGTAGTAATCTTCGTTTGGGTGTCGGTTTGTGGTATCAATGATTTCGTCTACCAACCGCGGTATGTAGTCCGGCTCATGTGGTACATCCTCAAAAACGTATGTCAACCTATCTATGAGTGAATCCCGGATTGTTTCGGCATCAAAGGTTTCTGTTTTCAGTTCCCTTAACACTTCATCTACTACCTCGGACTCCCGCTTATCGGTGATATTCCTTAAATCAAAGTTCGGTTTCAATATGTTATCTGTCAACTTTTTGACATATTCAAGCGATTTTGATATGTTTTCCTGCCTATAAGCGTCTTTAAGGCGGTTTTCCAATTCATTCTTGGTTATGTTCTTCGCCTTAACCTCACTTTCAACTTTAAGGAAGGTAAATGTATAATAAATCGCCTCGTAAAGTGAATATGCAAAATCACACCGTTTCTTTTTCTCATCCTCGGACAGTTCCATTGTCGCAAAGAACCGCTTTAACTGATTCAGTTCGTCAAATTTCGGCATCCTCGACCTCAATTACTTCGTTCGGCTGTTCTTTTGGTACTTCCGTAGGATATAAAATCTTCATTCTCGGTGCTGATTCAATAGCTACTTGTTCAGGGTCAGCAAAGAAACCTACGGATTTCAGTGCCCTTTCAAAATACACGCCGCTGTCTAACAGAACCTTGAGTGTTTCTGCCTTTGTCAGCATATTATCCATCTTGGAACGGCTTATCTTGATTTCGATATCTGATACTTTAAGGCTTGTCTGCTTATCAACCGAAAGTTTGTATAACAGAATACGCAAAAACTGCTTTTCAGCCTTTTTGAATGACGGTTCGGACAATTCCGCTCTTTTTTCGCTGTCGAGATAACCGTTTCGAAGCGATACCGCACCCTGCGTGTCACCACCCGTATTACCTTCGCGGTTTGCTATACCCTGAATAACCAAAATCGAATTGAAAAGATCGTCTTTTGCGACCTGACTCTCACTTTGGTTAAGTTCGGAACTCATAATATCAACATCAGCTTTGTTTTCGCCATTGTTGGATTTGACGATAAACGCACCCATCTGCCGCAGTTCCTTGAACTTATTGCCATCCATTTCACAGTTTACAAACTTAATAAAGGATTGTACGAACTGTGCTATGCCATCCTGCCTATCAGAAGCCATTTCATTTATAGCATCTGATAAGGATATCGTGATTTCTACATCCGATATACGGTTTTCGTTGTTGGGATATTCAATAACCGGGATTGCCGTAAAACCATTTTCACCGCTTTGGGCAATCTTGTTATTGATGATCTTGAACCATTGACTCTTTGTATAAACAAAATAAAGTGTCTTATTATTCTCGTCCTTTATCTTCTGGAACGAGAAAGCCGGAATATTATTGTTGTAGTAAACAACCGCCGTTGTTCTGGGATCAAGAAAGTCTATTCTAAAGTTTGTTTCGTCTAAAAGGCTTGATCTTCCGTCATCATTGGCAATAAGACGAAATGACGTACCGCAAATACTGCGCCAACGTGCAAGGCAGATATCAGAATATGCCTTATCCTCGTTCTCCATAATGGCGTTAAGGTCGGCAATTTCCTTTGACTTGTTTTCGTCAGTTCCGCGAAGTACATACTGTATGGGTTCACTTGCGATATCTGCCGTTTTAGTTTCGACAATAAAATAAGCCGTGTTGTTCACGACTTTATTGTTGATTTCAGGTCTAACTTGTTTTTCTCTGTATAAAACGGGTTGATTGCCAAGATAATAATTGTATAGGTAGTCAATTTCTTCGGCGTTCTGGGTGAAATCTTTTAGAACTTTGGATAATTCCTTGCAGACATTATCTCGTGTGATTTCTGATGCGTTCGTGTATAAGACTTTACGCCCAAATGAATTGTGACATACCTTATTGAACGGCAAACTGTTCTTGATGAGGTCTTTCATGTTTTCTCCAATGAAAAAAGGACGGAATAACCGCCCTTGACACTTCTACAATTTTACTATATATCAAATAACACAACTAACGTCAAGCACAACTTTCACATTTTGAAACTTCACATGAGATTGTCTGATCTTATTGTTTTTCTCAAACATTTCAATGCCCGATTATTTTTCATGTAAACTGCATCCTTTGATATGGGGTGTTTTTTCTTCTTTGATAGGATTTGCGCTATCTCATCCATTGACTTAAACTCGATATAGTGCATATATACTATGTCCTGCCAATCCTCACGGGGTAATGTAAAGATTTCCTGCTTTGCTTTCAGTTTCTTATCAGCAAAATCATCTATCAGTTCGTCAAGTTCATTTTCGGCAATAATTATCTTGCAGATGAGGTTTGCAAGTCTATCCTCACCCGAATTTTGCACACGCTGATCCATCGGTACACTTAAAGACACCGCCGCTGCCCGAAGTTCGTCCACTCTCTCTTGTTTACGTCTGATTATCTCGTTAAGTTCCTTCAATTCATCGTACATCAGTAACCCCCTTCGTACTCCGAAAGCCACTCCTTCAATGCGACATAGGCTTTCGCAAACACAAGTTCCATATCGGTATCATTCTCCGATACAATGATTACGTCTTCCCCAACATGAGGACTATTGGGGTAATCTGTTGCGCATCCCTTTTTGTAGACGTAAATCGCCCAATCCGTGATCTTTGAATAGTGGATATCCAAGTGCATTGGGAAGTCTTCTGCTTTTTCATCGAAAAATCTTAAAAATTCATTCATACTCACACCCCTTCAATGTAATGCGGCTCACTATCGCCTAAACAAGTTACTTCTATCCTCTCATTATTCATCCGACTATCTTTAATCACATGGCTTCCGCATAGTGCTTGCTTGATAATCTCTGGATCAACTTGCTTGAAAATCCCCGGGTCAATTTTTAGCGTAAACATTCGCATTTCTTCAGGAAAAACCGACCCGCAATACTCACATCTGCCGTTATTTAGTTCTGCTCCGCAATTCCTACATTTCATGACGAAACCTCTTTAGTATTTCCTTCTTTGCTTCTTCATCTGTCATTCGTAATTTCAAAGTAGTACCATCCTTGCTTACCATTTTCACCAGGGTTTTGAGCAAAAGTTCTGTTTTGTCTTGCCTAACAAAATCTATGGTGAAAATATGCTCTCCGGCTGTTATATCAGGTAAATCTTTTTCCTCATGTACCGTCAAAAGGAAATCACCGTCAAAGTCTATTCTTTCTACTCGGTAAATATCTTTCCCGTCTATTGCAGGGATAATAAAACTTGCCATACCACACCTCACCTAAAAGGATTCATTATTACGTCAACTATGCCGTTTCTTTGCCGTTCGTACACCCTAGCGGTCTGCGCAAGGTTATCAATCGCATCATCCGTCTTGTTCTTACCTTCCGTAGTCCAGATAAAGACGTGATTTAAGGCTAATTGATACTGATTCGACCGGGTATAGGTCGCGTTCTTCACGCTTTCGTCTATAAATTCAAGATTCTGCTTTACCCAATCTGAATATCCGATTATCTTCTCTTCCTTGCTCATTCCTTCCGGCGCGGTAAAAGAAGTCATTTTGCATCGGTAATATCCTGCGTTATGTAAGGCTTGGGTTAGTTCATCATCAAATACTCGACCTATGCCGTTTCGTTCGTAGTGAACTTCGCTTATCCCATGTGCCATTATCTTCGCCACAAGCATAGGAATAGTCTTACCCTTTGTTTCTTTGGAATAAACCCAATCAATGACGGGTTTCTTTTTTCTTCCCGCTACCTCGGCTATGATAGTCATTGATAAGTAATCTCCACCACCAACCGCAGGATCAAGGACACCGATTATCTTGTTGATCTCTCCGGGTATCTCACCATTGAAATAATTAAGTTCATTTTTGTTAATCAAGATACCTTCCCTAACGAACGGTGCTTGTTGGTATTTTGCCATCCATTCAGGTTCATCTAACCTCTCACGCATCTCACGGTAGTAAGCCGTAGTGAATCCGTTGATAGGGTAGTCAAAGTTGGACTCGTCCTTTTCGTTTAAGGCAGGGATTTTTCTAAATCGATACAAAGGATCATCACCGTACATGGTTTCCATACGGTAAAGCGGATCGTAGACGTTCCACAATGTACCTATCATCAACTCACACGCACCGGGGAACAAAAACTCAATGTCAATGTCAAATCCTAAATTTATCTCGTTCGGTTCGGGATCGTAACCCGATTTACGGTCAACCATCTTGTTAAGGTATTCCTGATATGTGTTCTCCATACGGGTAGGTGACAAGGAATGTTCGCGATCTCGTACCAAATCGTCAACATAAAGCCACCCATCCCATGAAACGTCTATTGCACCCGTCCATGTGGCATCTATCGAGCGGCAGGAAAGTGTAGAAAACCTATCCGGCTTGTCAAGGTTAATGGTTAATTCTTCTGCGCTCTTGTCGCGTATGACTTTTCGTGCATTTTCATGCCAAAATTTGTAAATTTGTGCAAATCTGTACTCTGATGTGTCTATGAGGTTCAATAGTTCCCTATAAAATCCCCTTGTGAGTACGCCAGAATGACCGCCCATAGCACTATGACTATTAGGGCGGCGCATAGCAAGCCACGTTAAGCCAAAAATGGCAATCGTACTCTTACCCGTCCTCGCAGGGAGCGATACACCCAAGAATTTGATACGTCTGTTCACTAAATCCTCAATGTCATGTGCCACTACGGATAATGGGTTCATTCTTGGCAGATAAAACCTCTTATCTTGCGGTCTGTCCTGCTCCATGAAGAACATATAAGCTTCTAAATCCCAAAATGACCGAAGCAGACAAAGATTATAAAACCCATCAAGCAGATATGTGCCGCCGTATTCCTTTGTCTTGCGTTCCATATCCCAAATATCAGCAAATCCCGCCATTTTGACCGTATTAGTCACCTTTTTCGCGGCTTGAAGTGCCAATTCCCTACCGTATCGGTATTCTTTCAACGTGAAAATGGCATATGTCGCATAATTGACATACGCTTCAAGTGCCGACTCACTCAAAATCGGCTCTTTATCAAGTTGCGTTACCAAACCTTTAAGATCGTCTAATTCAGCCATTGTTCAAACTCTTCGTTGAATTGTATAACTGCATATCCAAGTTCTGTTTCCGCATGGTTATATCCGTGCGCCTGAATGGACACTCCCCTTTTTCGGGTATCTCAATCAATGCCCTGCATAACCCTTCGTTGTTTGCAAAGCACTCCCTTTTACACACGCCGTTTCTGATCCACTCCGTCATCCTTTTCAATCCTCACCCTTGTTTCACGGTGCTTATCATCCCAAAACCGCACCTCGATACCCTTCGCGCCAGACCGCCGCATCATCTCTTCTGCTATTATCAAAAATCCTACTCTGTGCATATCTCAAAACTCTCAAATATCGCATTGCCTAAAACCCGGACAAACTTCTCGTCATTTGCCAAGTCCTCATACCCTAAATGGTTCAATATCCCGTGCATCATCTCATGCACTATCGTTGATCTCTTCATCTCATCCGGCAACTCACCGTTTATCTTTATCAGACACTTCGGGTAGTCGATCATCCCAAAATGACACTCCGAGTCAAACTCATTCTTTACCTCAATTACCTCATGTGGTACTCCGCAGATTCTTACTTTCATCTTCTCTCCTCTTCGCGTAAGCGAAAAATTTTTTGGGATTTTTTATCCCGAAATAGCAATAATTTGTCATTAACCCTCGGCGTTATACCGATTTTATTCCTAATTGTTGTTATTTAGTATGTTGTAACCTCTATCTCACCATTTTCGTACTCGATACAGCCGACTACATCCCCGTTTTCTACATAGCCACGCTTTTTTCTGATGATATCTATATTGTTCCTAACGTGCTTAATTCCATGCTCTTTCAGGTATCGCTTATAGTAAGACATATCCGATATTTTAGATTTTGGTGATAGATTCATCATTGCCTTACATTCACTTGTACCTATCTGACCGTGGATGTATTTCTCAATAGCATTGCTTAACCTACTGTCATTAGTTTTATGCGGTCTTCCCGTAATTTTCTTATTTTGGTAATCTCTTATATGCCTTCCGTAGTGAGCCGCCTTATGACATCTGTTACATAGCACCACGATGTTTGATATATTATTCGTACCACCGAGCTTTAACGGCACTACATGATGCAATTCCGTACACTCCGTTGATCCGCAGTTATAGCACACGTTTCCTAAAGCCCGTTCTGCCATTGTTCGGACTATCCCACCGCTTGACCATTCTGTTCTTAATCGTTTGTATTCTTGCTCTCTATCCATGCCTTTTTATTTTTAAAAACTTTTGGGGGTAAGCGGGCGCCCCCTGCCCCGATCTCATAGACCCCCCGGGGGGATTGTCTTTTTTGATCCCCGTTATATATCGCATATAATGTTTCACGATAATGTTTCACAATCTATTCGCTAAAGACGGCTTATGCGAATAGCGTTAAATATTTAACAATAGCCATAAACCGCATAAAATCAACGTTTTTCGCACTTTTGGTTATATTCGTCAATCAGAGTTTTTACCCCTTGACACTATATCTTGTGGCGGTTCTATGTTTTGCGCTATGCGTTTTAGGTCATCAAAAGAAAGTGTTTTTTTAACCGCCTCATGTGCTACAATGTTTTGCCGGGTGTATAACAATCCCGTGTCTATGTCGTTATTAGCTAATGTCAACACGCCGATCGGTGTATTATTTAGCCTATTCTGTATGTATGCTTTACGCATATTTCCGATGAATTCGCGCGCGTCCGTTACATACTGTGCCGCCTTGTCAATTTTAAGTCCCGTTAACCGTTCGAACGCGTAAACGGATGGAAGTATATTCCAAGTTTCAACAATGAGGTTGTATATCTCAATAAGTGCGGATACGTTTTCAGGGTTTAGCATGACATTACAACCGCCGCCCGTGTCCGGCTTAAATAAGTTATTATATGCAACCCTTAAAAATCCGTTTGTCACGTTCGTGTCTGGTTTATCATTGCCCATTTGTAAACAGCATTGCCGGATGATCAAATTGATTTGTTGTGTATAATAGTCTATGTCGATATATTCGATTTTTTGCCCAACTTCTGTATTATTATCCATATTGCGCCGCCCTTCTTCTTGCGTCCTATACCAAAAAGCCGCCGAAAATGCAACCACAAAAAAAGACGGGGTTTTTTATGCCCCGCCCTGAAAAGATCATATATTATTTTGCATCGATCCAATCATACCATGCGCAGAAAGTCTCCCAAACTTCGCATCTTGTTTTATACCTTTTTCCTTTTCCTTTTCTGCGAGTAGGCAACCCGGCGCGCCGTCTATCATTGTTTGTGAATAATGGTTTTATGCTATAATCGTATTTTTTCATGCTATCCCCCTTTTCAAAACAACGGTATTATTTCCGATTCCTGAACAAATGAGTTATAAAGCCGGGCTGCCGCCTCATACGTCATATCACGAGCAATAGTTATTTCATTTTTTACAACACAATATTGATCGTAATTATCACATTCCTTATATACTGTGAGAGTTCCATCTTTTATATCTGCATATGCTACCAACATTTTTTTACCCCCTTTTTATATATCCATTTTTGCAAAGTGCGCTAACTCTTCTGAAATACCCGCCGGATTATTTGCAAATTTTATCATCCATATATCAAAATGATAGTTTAAATATAATTCTAGATTGTCTATGTTTTCCGGCTTTTTTGCTAATGTCCTGATTGCGTCCGTAAATATTTTAGAGTAGTCTTACCCCCTTTTTATGCTGTCTTTTCTGCCTCATTCCATGCCGCCGCCGTGATTCTTTTTTGTATTTCGTCAAGATCGGATGATCCCGGCGTTACGTTATACATTTTAGCTGTTGAACTATTAAACGGTAAAACAACCCCGATCCCGTGTTTTGATGTCAAAATAAGTGCGTGATGTTTTCTATCGCCCCCCGTTTCAATCTCCCATCTGACACCGTTATATTCTGTTTTTGGGTCGGCTATTATGTTATATATGCGAGCCACTAAAGAAAGATTATAATTTTCACCGTTTACCGTGATATAATGATCGGTGTCTCCGAGTCTCCAACCGTTCGTTTTTGCTTCTGCTATGGGATAATCAAGCGAGTCTTTCATGTCGGCGGGCTTTCTGTCTTTAAGAATAGATAAAAACATTTTAACAATATCGTTGTTCTCGTCATATTTTGCGCCGGATGTCCTGACTGATACCGCGGTTGTCCCGTCTAAATATATACCATTTTCGGCATCTTGTTTTTCTTGCAGTATGTCCGGGATGCTCTTTATATAAGAACTCAAAGCGGCTTTTCTAGTGCTGTTATTATGTTTGATTGTTTGCGCTGTCTCCAAGATGTCAAGTCTGATCCCTGTGATTATTTCTATCATTGTATCGTTGTCCGTATGTCCTTCAAGTGTTCTCAATAATTCAATAAAGTTTTTCATATTATGCCCGCCTTTCTTTATTTGCTGATTCCTTTATAACCGTCTAATTCCAGAGTGTATGTTATAAAATCCGTTATCTCTTTTTTTGTTGCGTGAAACTGTGTATAGCCGATGTTATAGCCTTTTTCGTATGTCTTTTTTTCCGTGTCAATGATACATTGATAAATATTTCCGTTTGTGTTTGGTTTCGTTCCTAGTGTGATTTTCATATAATCGCCCCCTTTTTTAATAGTCACTATTTGCCATAACATAAGAAGCCGCCGCCCGGTATGCGTTGCGCTGTATGTCGGAGAATTTCACAAGGTCAAAAAGCTTTTCAAGTGATAAGTTGCTAATGCCGGGTTTATAAGGAAGCCCGAAAGCTGACAAAGTGTCACAATCTGCATCCCAGTTGATAGCGTATTCATGATTATACATTTCATATTTGAAAGCATCGAACCAGTAATCATAACTATCTTTTGAGGGTTCTTTACTCTTCAAGGCGATCTTGTATAACTCGATCAATCTATCAGAGAATGCCCTATCATTTGTATAAAAGAATCCTATCGGGTTATATATCATCCCTTCGACTTCTTTATCAAATGCCGCGCTTTCTGCTTCATTTGTGCAAATTCTAAACGCTGATATTTTATCGTCGCACATTTGCGGGTAGTAATTCCTTAAATAATATTCTTTGCGTTCTGCTTCCTGATAATCAGCAACCGCCGCCGGGATCATCTCATCCGAGAATAATTTATATTTGAGCGTGTCCGCATACCATGCTTTTAACTCTTCTTGTGTTTTGCCCTTGTGATGTAGTTCGTAATCGTTCGCATAATATAAATGATGATCGTTACGGAATACTAGAGCCGAATAACCAAAATAACCGCCAAGGTCTACCAAATATACATCATGACCGTTGATCTTTAACACCTGATTGTCAAATCCTGTCATGTCTTCGATTGTCAAAGCTTCGATTTCGTGTATTGTGTTATGTGCTTTCATGTTTTCACCTTTTTAACCTTTCTTTAAACGTTTTCAAGTAAGTCGAGCAAATATTTTATAACTGCATCGGGATCGTTTTTAATGTCGTTTGCTATATCATCGACTGTGTTATAATCGCGTTCCCACGGGTCAACGTAGTTATAAAGCCGTTCCGCTAACTGCTGTATTTTGATATTATCTCTCATAATCTCGCCCCCTTCCTTATCTTTTATAAGTCCATGACCTTTTAGACCTTGCGCGGTCTATCATATATTGTGTTGCTGCTTTCTTTGCTTTTTTCTGTTGTTCTGTCATTGTCTGCCTTCCTTCCTTTGTGCTATGTTATAGGAACTTATATTCCACAACCCCCGGCGCGCGGCGCGTTTGATGTAGTTTTTTAGGACTTTTGATCCCGTTTTCCTTGCTTCTTGACCTCATTATATATCAATGTGCATTTATATACAAGTCGGAGTATTGCACAATGATATAAATGTGTATTTATGCAAATTGTATAATTGTGCATTGATATATATTATGATATAGTAAAGACGGGCGGATCATACCGCCGGATTATTTGAACATTGAAAAATACATATTGAAAAGAGGTGATTTAATGGGAAAAACAAGCGCGGCACAAGTAGCGGCTTCTATTCGTTACAATGCCAAAAACACAACAAGGATTGCTATATCTCTAAATAATAATACAGATAAAAAAATTATCGATCATTTAGAGAAGCAGCCAAACAAACAAGGCTATATTAAAAGCCTCATTATTAAAGATATGAAGGGGGGTGACAATGAATGACTATTCAGGACGCTTTAAAACTTTATAATATCCCGTATATGATCGAAACAGAAACAGCCGCGCCGGGGTTTACTTCTTATAAACTAAAGCCAACGGCGGCGGGCGCGACAATTCAA
>Ga0310696_10007014_pt1 | contig 13299 bp, 12 predicted proteins | sample AusTroGonzalo_MG_4_FD_203885 | JGI IMG/M metagenome (GOLD analysis project Ga0310696, IMG submission 203885) | Bovine rumen microbial communities from tropical cattle in Woodstock, Queensland, Australia - Gonzalo_02 (v2) (version 2) | ecosystem: Host-associated > Mammals > Digestive system >... | reverse complement strand
TAGGGTATGACTCTCCGGAGTTCCTGACCTACTACCACCAGGCTGCCGGCACTGTCAAGGCTAGGATATATCCCAAGGTAGGAGATCCGGTGACTCTCACTCTCTACAGCGGTACTGCCGGAAAGCTTATGACCTATAACGTGACCATGAGCCATATATTCGCTCAGGCTGACGGTTATGATGCCGAGGATCTGTATGGAATGGTAGATGTTTGGGTAGAGAACGGTTCCGGTGTAAGACTCTCTTATATCCAGCGTTATGTATTTTCTCCCTACCGTGGTAATGAGCACTGCTTCTGCTGTGTCAACTCGCTGGGAGGCATTGACACATTCACCTTCACAGGTGCCCAGCATCTGGTTCCCAATATTGAGCGTGAGAGCGGTACACAGGGTGACAGCATCGTGGATATCTCTGACTCCCAGTCACGCCGTTACAGCCAGCATACCGGTATCGTGAGCCGGCAGATGGCTGCATGGCTATGGGATTTCTTTGCCTCAGACCGTCACTGGACTCTGACTGCCGCCGGCATGGAGCAGATTGTGCTGGATGCATCGGCTATGGATATATCCGATGAGGATGTATCAACCGGATGCACCTTTAATTTCGTTCTAGCTGAGGAGGGGACGCTGCTTAATGTAGACCGGGTGAGTACAGAAGGTGAACCTATAGAGGTTGAGTCACCGGACGGCGAGCTTTTTTTTTTACCGCCTAGGATAGCGGATTTTCCGGAGGCTGAACTGGATGACAGCCTCCTGTTCCTGGTACAGACTCCCTTCTACCAGTCATGGCGTAAGCTCTCACTGGGAGAGTTCAAGGACTGGATATACCAGGTTATCCTTCCATCTTCACACGTACATGAGAATAAGGCCGTCCTGGATCAGTTCCACCAGAACCAGGGGGAGAACGTATCCTATGGGAATAATGAGATGGCCTATATGTCAGACGTCAACAAACGTCTGCGCCGTGATATAGAGGATACCGCTCAGGGCCTCATCAACTTCCTTGATGGTATCAAGTTCGGCACCTACCAGGCAGGTATGACCGGCCAGGGTGGATATATTGATGGCCAGGCTAATGCCGAGCTGGAGAGTATGCGCCTGCGCTCATTCCTTGAGGTACCTGAGCTTCGCTATAACCGTGTATCGGTAGAGGTGGGTAACAAGTGGAATGCTCCGGGTGGCGGTATCATTGAGAAGGTGGATGTGGATAGAGATATCCTGGGTAATCCACTGACCAGCGGTACCATCACTCTGCATCTGGAGGATGGAGAGGTGGGAACTGTGGCTGTGGATGATATATGTATGGGTATATACCATCACCTGACTGCTGAAGAGAATTCCGATGAGACTGCCGATGACAGCCGTGGTAACTTCACCTTCTGCGGTTTTGCCACTTCATATTTCCGTATCACGGAGATCCTGGATGAGCGCTGCAGTAAGTTCCGTTATGTGCTGCGTGGCATATCTTCCAGATGGCAGCAGCAGGTACATCCTACAGCCATGATGCATTTCGTTGGATACGGAAACTTCACCAACACAGCCAGGCAGACCAGCCGTTACTCTACCAGGACCTATGAGCGTTATCTGGGAGGTGTCAATGACTGGGAATTTTCACCGTCTATGGTGAAGGCTCAGTTCGGTGATCTGAGCAACCTCAATGTGTTTGGCCTGCAGATGTCCGGATACTCTGCATATCTGAATAACATATACATGTCCGGTACCATACAGCAGATTGAGGAACTGCCTCTCCGGATGGAGATAGATACCAATGGTGACAGTTTCCTGGCATACGGAGAGACCATGACCGTGACCTGCAGGGTATGGAAAGGATATGAGGATAAGACAGAAGAGGTATCCTTATGGAGGATAGTACGTGACAGCGGTGATGCCGCCGCTGATGCAGCCTGGCTGAATAAAGCCAAGGTACAGGAGTTTGACGGCACCATTATCATCAGCTTCACAGCTCAGGATAATGACCTGTCTACCGCTCCCGGTGTGCTGAGTACGCTCTTCACTGTAACAGCATATATATCATCACAAGCAGCACAGGCAGTAATTACTATATGATATGGAGACAATAAGAAAAAGAGTAAGAAGAGACTATGCGCCGCTGACCGTGGGTGTGGCGGTTGCATGTGACAGTGCGTACAGTCCGCTGACGCAGGTATATAACAGCGAGACGTCCGAGTATGAACCGGATCGTTACGCCTCACCTACCGTGATACGTCCTGTCATCACGGCCAATGCCACTGACGGATCATGGCCTGATCCTCATGCCAATCATGCTCTGACCAATATGCACTGGTATGCCAATGGCGTGGATATCTCCACCATTGACAGCTGGAGCGGCAAGTATCAGATTGACCAGGTAGGTGCTACACGTGGCAGTCTGATCATAACACGTAATGTGGCGCCGTCAGAGCGTATAGCACTGCATTTTGAGGCTGAGCTGGCTGATAACCGTCTGGGCGTTAATATCCCAATCGTGACGGATGATATCATACTGTCAACTATAGACAAGTCATCTGACTCATGGTCTGCCTCACTGTCTGCAGATAAGAGCATCATGTATAATCCCTTCCTGGATAAGCTGCACCTGTATGACTATAAGGTGGCTCATGGAATCATAGCTGCCTCATCCACTGCCGAGAATGCAGCCAGGGATGGCAATGAGTACCAGCGTACCATACCGTTCAATGTATATAAGGGCGGTGTGAAGCAGACCAGTGGATTCACAGTCCATCTATACCGTATTGTCAACACCAGCACACTGACCGAACTGACTGCAGATGATGATGAGGTGGTATCCATATCCACATCTGCCGTGGTCATGGATCTGCGCCTGATCGAGAAGGATAACTACATGATCATTTTCAAGGTGGGGCAGACGGAGATATCACGTCTGCAGTTCAGTGTGACCAGGGTGTATCAGTCCTTCAGCTGCGAGCCTACCAATGACTGTCCTATCATCTATGGCCAGACAGCAAGATTTGATGAGGCTATGGTAGACTCTGAGGGCCAGAAAGTACCTTATCCGGCATCTATCATAGAGATTGTATGGAAAACGGACAGCGCCTATCTGACCGGTGTGACACATAACGAGGGTGGTAACACTGAATACCAACTCTCCAAGACCGGTATGGGACAGCTGGCTAATGATGACTGGCTGGATACCTATACCACAGCGGTGCAGAAGCCTGCATACTGCGTGGCAGTGGATGAGGATGCCAATATCCTCACAGATGAGAATGGGAACGAATTGATATTTAACTGATATGAAGTACGTATTCTGTCCAATTGCAGGTGCCAGAGAAGCTGGCATATCTGTGCGTAACCACAGGACTGCTGATTCCTTTGTGGTTCTGAATGAGAGAGAGGTGATGACCGCCTCCATACCAGGCAGCACACTAGAAGAACGTGCAGACCATCTGGGTGGAGATGTGTATCCTATTGCAACTATCAAGCAATTATTAGATAACTATGAGTGAAAATTATTCCGCACAAGCATCGATCACCGTCAAGCGTATGCGTAACGGTGACAGTATCTTCCTGACACTGGAAGGTAACGGTAAGCCGCTCTTCCAGGCGGTGGATGACCAGACCTCACCTGCTTCCGTCTCACCTGACTGGACGCAGGCGGCCAATCAGCCGGTGGTGACGCCTCATGCCTCCACCACTAGGAACCTGCAGGTCACGCTGTCTAATCACAGCTGGGCCTATAACGGCGTGGCACTGAACTTCAATGGAGCCACATCCGGTGACTGGAGAACAGACAGCACAGGTAAGTTCCAGCTCAACACACAGACCGGTGCCATCAAGATCATAGCTAACCTGGCTAGTGCTATCAACACAGCCAATGATACGCTGCTTTACACCTGCGTGGCTACCGTGGCCGGTGTGGAGTATAACATGTCAAAGTCTGTGGATATCGTCATCCAGAAGGGTGGTGCTTCCTCATACTACGGATTCGTCACAGCCAGCACGCTGCAGCTGGATTCGTCTCATACCACTGCCACATTGGTAGCTAACCTGTGGCTGGCTGGCTCCGGCGCCGTGCCGTTCTATGTCAAGTGGTATAAGGGTAATACAGAATGGTCAGCGAAGGCCGGTATGTCTGAGATCACCGTGGGTAGGGATGATGTGAACGGTGCCCAGCTTATCATAGCTGAGTTCTACCTGAACCAGGGTGATGCCAATTATGTGTACCGTTACGGTGTCTCCATTATTGATACTCTTGATGAGATCATCGTGGTGCCGTATATCTCATCCACCAACAAAGAGGTGGATGTGAATAATCCTGTCACCGTGTCTGCACGTATAATACGTGCCAGCACCGGTGCCGTTCTCACTCCGTCCAATGTGACATGGGAGTTCACTGTGATGGATGGCGTGACCTGGGAAGAGAAGGCCACATCCTCATCTTCATCCATCCAGATCACTACAGCCTATACCGATCAGCAGGATGGCTCGTTCCATGATGTTGAGGTTCTTGTATCTGCTAGTTTTACATCACTAACATAATTCTACTATGGCAAAGAAAAGTCTCGGAACTGCACAGACAGTGCAGTCCATGTTACGAAACAACTGCATTCTTATCGAGGTGGACGGCGCCATACGCCGCATCTCCCTGGATAACCTGATGAATGCAATCAATGAGGGTAATGAAGAGCTGCTGAGAGAGGTAGCCTGGGGTGTGCCTATCAAACAGGCTACACAGTCATCACCGGCATGGGGCCGTGTGGGTAATCTTGATATGTGGGCACAGTATAAGGCTGCCACAGGCCGATACCTGCTCAAGAATAACGGTAAGGCTGCCAAGCTCTCTGTAGGAAACTCAGGTGTCTATGCCGATGGTACCACACTTGATGAGACCGCCGGCCACATCATAGTGCATGCTCCGCGTCTGTATTATCTGGTAAAGACCGATGCCGTTACCAGCATTCCGTATCTGTGGATGTCACAGCTGCCTATAGGTGGCCATTACATAGATACCATCAATCTGGGAGCCTATCTGGGTTCACTCTCCAGTGGTAAGCTGACATCACGCTCCGGTGTTGCTCCTCAGGGCAGCAAGACCATCAATGAGTTCTGGACCGCTGCTCAGGCAAACGGCACCAAGTTCGGTCTTATGTCTTATGATCATCAGCGCTGGCTGGTGATGATGGCTCTCTCTGAGTATGGTAATCCCAATATCCAGGCTATGCTGGGTAATGGTATCACCGGTTCAAATAACAGCTCTGACTATACCACTCCTCTGAGTTTCCTCACCGGTGCTACCAAGAGCCTTGGTGACGGATTCGGCAAGGTGGATAAGTCATGGACCAACAGCGGTGGCACTGCCGTGCTGGATGCCTGTGACGTCAGTGTTCTGGGTATTGAGAATCCTTATGGCCTTATGTGGCAGATGCTGCAGGGTATCTACTGCGGTAACTCCGGTAACAGCGGCCATGATGGTACGGAGGTATTCATCTATGAAGGTAACCGTCTGCCGTCCAATGCCGAGCTGACATCTCATCCTCTGGGTGATTACCGTCAGCTCACCAGACCTACCAGCAATAACTTCATAGTTAGGGAGATCCTGGGTGAGTTCTTTGATCTGATTCCGTCTAATATCACCGGTGGTGGTAGCACATCATACTGGTGTGACTATTTCTATGGCAATGATACTGGCCAGCTGGTTCTCTTGGGCGGTAATGCGTATTACGGTGCGTTCTGCGGTCTCGCTTCCCTGTACTCGGGTGACGCCTTCTCGCTCTCGGATGCGTCTGTCGGCTCTCGCCTTGCATATTATGGTGAGATAGAGATAGTGGATGGTAAGGATATTGCCACTGCGTAAATTGACATTTTGATATCTTCTGACCAAATCCTCCGGAGGCCGTAAGGCCATCCGGAGGTAGGCAGGAGGAAGTAAGAGCTGGTTCACTTGGGCGGTAATGCGAATAACGGTGCGAACTGCGGTCTCGCTTACCTGAACTCGAATAACGCCTTCTCGAACTCGAATGCGAATATCGGCTCTCGCCATACATAGGATTATATTTCTGAATACTTCCTCAGCCTTGACCTTGCATCCAGGAATGCATAGTATCCGGACTCACGTCCGGGATGTCAGAACACGAATCGCGGAAAGGCTGCCGTATGGCGGCAAGTGGTGCTGGTAGGTTCATTCTCGAAGGCTCCAGGCGGTCATCCAATGCAAGCGGCATGGATGATGTTATTTGGTCTGAATAAGACAATGTATGGCTTATGACAAAACGAAGAGGATATATTTTGGAACAGATTGCCGACATGGATAACCTGCGTAAGGCGGATCTGGACGCTCAGAGCGGAAAGGTACGTAAAAACAGGTTTATCCGGCGGCATAATGAACATGCAGAGGAGGATCTGCAGAAGTTGAGACGCATGATACTGGAACTGGACTTTCCGCCTGTTCAGTATGATATGATGCTGGTTCATAATGACAGCGGCAAGACCAGGGAGATAGCAAGACAGAACTACTATCCGTGGCGTATCCTTCATCACGCCATAATACGTGTGATAGGTAAGGATATCTACCATTATCTTATAGATGACACATTCGCATGTATTCCCGGCAAGGGACTGCATTACGGTGTCAAACGTCTTAAGATGTTTCTGCGCCGTTATCCTGAGTATAAGTGGTTCTGGAAAACGGATTACAAGAAATACTATCAGTCTATTCCGCATGACATGCTGCTGGCTGCACTGAGGCATAAGTTTAAGGATGAGCGTTTCATCAAGTTGATAGAGATGACCATTCTGAGTTATGACTCCGGCGAGACCGTGCGTACAGCCTTAATGGAAGAAAATGAAAGACGTAAAAAGAGGGATAACCATCGGCGCATTCACAAGCCAGCCTCTGGGAGGCTTTGCGGCCAGCCCTATAGGACATCACATGAAGGAGCGTAAGCGCTGCAAGTGCTTCCTCATGTATTGTGATGACACGCTGGGCCTGGCCAGGACTAAAGCGGAGGCATGGGTGCAGCTCAATGAGTTTATGAGTGTGTCAGAGCGCTACGGCCTGGTGGTCAAGGCATCTATGGTGGTGGCACCTATAGCACATCTGGAGCATCATGGCAAGAAAAAGAGACGCAGGCAGAGAGGTAGAGGTAGGAAGGCGGATTGATTTTCTGGGATATCAGTTCAGCCGAGAACGTGTCCTGCTCAGGAAAAGTATAAAAAAGAAATTTGCCAAAAAGACGAAGGTCAGGAATCCGGAGCGCCGCCGTCAGGTGCTGGCCAGCTACTGGGGATGGTGCAAATGGGGTGACTGCCGTCATTTATGGAACGTAATAACTAAAAATGATATGAGTTTTGCAGATAAGGGTATAAAAGGTGAGAGTGGATACCGTAACGGTAAGCGCTTTTTCAATGTGCCGTCCAAGGCTATCATGGAGATAGTGAATGTTCCTATCACAGTTGTGGATTTTGAGGCAGGCATAGATATTGACTCGGAACGTAAGGACCGTTACTCGGTGCTGTGTAAGGATGCCGATGGCAATGAGTTCAAGTTCCTGACTAGCAGCGGTAACATAAAATATGTGCTGGACCAGGCACGTGAGCAGGAGAAAAAAGGCACTAAGATATTCCCTGTGGATAATGTAGTGGTAAAACGCAAGTCCTATGGGGACGGTAAGTACATGTATATCTTTGACGAATGAACGCAAAAGCATAACATAATGAAAACAATCATCAATCTGAGTGAGCTGCCGGGTTCCGGCGTGAAGGTAGTAGTAGAGGGTGAACTTGTTCGCCTGTTCTTTGATTTCACACAGCATGTCGAGCCTGCAGAGGAGGGACAGGAGGCTGTGTTAGTTCCTAATCTCTATGACTGCCAGAACGTGGATGCCATAGGCCATACCAAGGCTGATCTGGTGAGTGCCATCGTCAATGACCGCTACTCGGCAGACCAGGTTCAGGCGCTGACCGCAAACTATGCTATGGCGCAGGATCCGGAGTCCGGCATCACCGAGGAGAAGCGTGCTGAGTATAATGCTGAATATGCAGAATACCAGACATGGCGTGCTCACGCCAAGGATATTGCCGTCACAGCTCTTCAGGAACTTCAGTAATGGAAGCCAGCGGCCATATAGTGGTGCGCCGCCGTGCCAAGAACGGCACCAGCGTGACTGTTACTTCTCAGAGCGTCCAGTATGCCAGAAGTAACAGCGGTACCGTACATCCTACTACCGGCTGGAGTCCAACCGTTCCGGCGGCAAGTAACGGAGAGTATATATGGACGTGGATTCATATAGAATTCTCTGACGGCACATCCACTGACGCCTATTCCGTATCACGTCTGGGTATTGACGGTGTAGGTGTTGTTAGCAGTGTGGTGACATACTGCCAGAAGGCCAATACCAATACCGCTCCTGAGAATTTCCCATCTACAGACTGGGGTAGCTTCCCAACCAGCCTGACTGACGGTTACTGGCTCTATACCAGGACCGTGGTGACTTACAGCAATAACCAGACTACCACATCCTATGCGGTAGTGCAGATAGGTCAGGGTGCCTATTATGCCGGACTGCAGGAGTATTATGCTGCTTTCGCATCAAATGATCACTCGCAGATATCCGGTTATCCGGATAAGGATCCTACAGGAAACTGGAGCACCAAGTGGCCGCAGCGTTATGTCAATGGAGAGAATCCGTCCATTGATACCACCAAGTGGAAAACCAGCAGGGCCGATGTGACACTCAATGCATCTACTCCCTATCTCTGGAACTTTGAGATCAGCCGTGACAGTAGCGGCATCAAGTATGTCACAGAACCGGTATGCATAGGTAACTTCGCTAAAGGCATAGTATCCATCGTGGAGGCTTATGCCATATCCGCCTATGCTACGGCTCCCAGTGCCGGTACTCCTCCTTCAGACATCACCACCTGGGAGGATGAGTCACATGCTGTGGCTCCTACTGCATCCAAACCATACCAATGGAACCGTACCATCACCACATATAATGACAATACCACTACCACTACCTATCATGTCAGTGCCGTAAAAGGAAATAAAGGTAATAACGGTGATAACGGTGATGATGGTGTGGTATATTTCCTGCTGCCGTCTGCCCAGCGTATCATGCGCTACCAGGACGGCTCTCTGACCGAGAGCCAGATATCATGTCTGAAGAAGAAACAGGTAGGATCCAGTGTGCCGGTGGATGCATCGGACTGCACCATGAAATATCATTATGTGGATGCAGGAGTGGTGTCACAGGAGCAGTCATACAATGGTGGTAACATCAATATAGGTCTGTGGTGGTCAAAGGTGGTATTCCATCTCTATAAGAACAGTAATGAGATTGTCACTGAGACCGTAGATATCATCAACTATGCCAACAGTCCAGGACGGAATCTGCTGTCAGGTACCAACTTCATAGATGAGCCAGCCGATCCCACTATCGGTATGGATAATGCCGTAGTGACTCCAGATGCTCTCCAGGGTGAGGCTTCGCTGGTTTGTATCAATGCGGTCAATAAGAGTACTTATACAGACTTCTGGAGACAGGTCATCAATAGCAAGATAGAAGCAGGTCTGTGGTATACGCTGTCCTTCTGGGCGCGTGTTAGGGCGTGCCAGGTTGATATCAACACCACCAGTCCGAAATACGGATTCGGATGGACTGATATATACCTGCTGGCGAACCAGACCATAAAGATGACTATACGTGGCTGTGCCTCCAGCGCTGCATTGGCTGCAGGCTGTGATTTGAGGGTGTTTGTGTTCAAGGAGGATTGGAGCTGGCAAAGGTCTGTCAATATAGACTCCACAGAGATTACTGAGGCATCTGTGACCTTTACGGTACCTGAATCCGGCGCTTACAAGATAGGCTCTTACTGTTTTAAGGAGCCAGGTGGCGGTAATACTCCGGTGGAAGGCCAGACGGTGACAGTGGAATGGTATCGTCTGCAGTACCATAATCCGATGTGTACGTATGTTTATCCCAGCTTCATAGATACATCGGCCATTCAGGTGGCTAATGGAATTGGTCTGGCCAGCTCTCCGTCAGACGGCTGTGTAAACTGGCAGCTGGATGAGGAATGGGCGTATCGTACATTCTCCTTCAAGGTCAAGGATATTCTGCCTAGTGCGAGTAATCGTGTCCTGTTCCGCCTGCTGCAAGGTGCCTGTGGAGTGGAGATATGTATGCCCAAGCTGGAGCGTGGTGTGTTTGCTACAGCCTGGGGACGTGCCGAGACCGATAAGACTGGTGAACAGGGGCCACAAGGTCCACAGGGGCCACAAGGTCCTACCGGACCTAACGGTAAGACCGGTATGATAATACGTACCAGGGAGTGGAGTGATGGTGGCACTACAGGTATACAGTTTCATAATGATACGGCTCTGACTGATGAGATACGCTATCTGGATATCGTGACTGTCACTAACGGCGCCAATTATTCCGCTTACCAGTGCAAGCTGACACATACCACTACGGCGGCCAATCCCATACCTGTCACCAACACCACCTACTGGCAGCCGCTTAATGCTTTGGATCCTATCTATACATCTCTGATACTGGCTGCTAATGCCGTCATTAACTTCGCACAGTCCCAGAGGATAGCTATACTGGATGAAGGTGTGTTGAAGGCCGGTCTACAAGCAGGAGAGTGGCCTATATGGGCAGGCGATGCCACTCCGTCCAATGCGCCGTTTAGGGTGAATAAGGATGGTAGTGTGTACGGCACAAAGGCTCATTTTACTGATGATTCGGAGTTCGGTGGCATATTGAATGCAGCCAAGGGTACCTTTAATGGTGGTATTATCTCTCCATATCATACCGTACAGCTGCAGTCCAGTGATTATTATTCGTATGATATTGGTAATCCGGTTTCAGGATACTCATGCTATGTATTTTGGGCCAATGTGGTAAACACGTCTTATCACGGATATGTATCTGTACCTGCCGCTGCTAAAGCATATAACGGCGTGGAGCTGCGGATATCCATGTCTCCATATAACTATAATCCCAACTCTGTGATAGATGTCTATATCGCAGGCTGGAGCATCAATAACAAAACGGGAGAGCGAAGCACCAGCGGTAAGACTTATACGCTCCATGAAGGTCAGGAGCTGGTACTGAAGTGCGTGTCAACTTCTATCTATATGGGTTCCGGTCCTGAGTACTGGTGCGTGGTTAATGGACCTTTTTAATAACTAAAATAACTGATTATGTTGGAAAATTATTGGACTCTGTTTGCCGCTATCGTGGCGGTGGTGAGCGCAGTAGCTGCTGCTCTGATCAAGTTGTTTAAGGTAAAGGCCGGCTGGCTGAAACAGGTAATCTCCTGGCTGGTGGCTATAGGTCTGACCTTTGCTGCATGGGCCATAGGTATGCTACCTTCACTGGGTGAGCCTGCCTGGTTCTACGTGCTTATTCAAGGTGTGTGTGTAGGTCTGGTGAGTAACGGATTCTATGACATACCTGCCATCAGGAAGTTCTATGAGTGGCTTTTTCATTTGGAGAAGAGAAGTGAAGAGGATTAGAGTATTATTGGTTTGATTGGAGGCGGACCATCTGGAATTTCCCGGATGGTCTGTCCTTTATATGGGGCATGATTGGGAATACTTTTGTTCAAGATATTACGCTGTAAAATGAAATTAAGTACAAAGGGCCAGATTCGCCTGGCTTCATTCATGTGCATCTTCGGATGCCTGCTGATTACGGCTGGATTCATTGTTAATCCGGCTGGTTACATTGATCCTACAGTTTTGACGGCATTTGGTGAGATCTTGACATTTGCCGGTGCTGTCATCGGTGTGGATTACTCTTACAGGCGCGGTCTGCGTAAACGAGAACAGGAAGAGGAGGAAGAGAATAAGGAATGACCTGTGCTGTAATCATACCTGTCTATAAGCTGCAGCCATCCAGGACGGATATGCTCTCCATCTGGCAGACTCTGCGTGTGATGTCTCCAAGGCGTGAGGTGTATTACCTGGCACCTGCCGGCATGGATCTGAGCGCTTATCCCAGAGCAGGTGTGATAGAGGCTCCCGGATATCTGTTCACAGGCCGTGAGAGCTACAGCCGCATGTGCTGCCGTCCGGAGCTTTATGAGCTGCTGTCCGGATATGACTATATGCTGCTCATACAGCATGACGCATGGCTGTTCCGTGATGACCTGGATGAGTTTATGGAGATGGGTTATGACTACATAGGCGCTCCTATTATCGTGGGTGCATGGCGTTTTGACCGTCCGCTGATAGGTAATGGCGGTCTGAGCCTGAGACGTATCGAAGCCTTCTGTGATGTCTGCAGGATGCATGGGCCGCGAGGCGGAGAGTATCATCCGGAGGATGTGTTTTTCAGCGTGCTGCGCCGTCCGCTGCTGAAGATAGCTCCTGCTGATGTAGCTGCGCGTTTCTCTCTGGAGCACCATCCGGAGAAATATGATGAGCTGCTGCAGCACCGTCTGCCTATGGGATGTCACCGTCCCTGGGACCTGGGTTACTATGAATCGTACTGGAAACAATATATACCGATATGATAGACGTAAGAAAACTGGAGAACAGCTGCGGCAGTGACGTATGCGCCTACCGTGGCAAGGGAAGGGGAGTATGCTCCTTCAGGGAGGGCGCTTACTGCCCAATGTATACGGCGTATAAGCCGGTGTTTTTTCAAGAGAAGGAGTTCCAGCGTTGCACGCCTGCCTGCAGCATGAAGGATATGCATCCTGCTTTCCTTAAAGTGCTTGATGCCATCCGAGATAAGGCCGGCATACCTATCGTGCTGAATTGCGCCTACCGGAGCAAGTCTTATGACCAGCAGAAGGGACGCTCAGGTAAGAGTGCTCACTGCTATGGCATGGCGGTGGATATCCGGTGCAATACATCGGCCAACCGCAATAAGATCATACGTGCTGCCTATGAGTGTGGCGTTACCAGGATAGGCGTGGCCACTACCTTCATACATGTAGATATAGGAGAGAATGTAGGTCTGCCAGCCAATGTCACATGGACTTATGACGCAAACGGCAATGCTGTCTAAGAGCTACACTGTGATGACCATCATCATAGGTGACTATGAGATACTGCATGAGATAGATGAGAAGTCTGCTAATGCCAGGTATCTCTGCATCACTGACCGGGCGGATCTTCAGTCCGACACATGGGAGGTCATCTATGATTCGGAGCTGCGTGGCAGTAATTTCCATAAGGTGATGGATATCCGCTGGCATCCGTGGCGTTATACTCAGGATGACATAGTGATATCGGTGGACGGCAGCATAGGCATACATGAGAGTCTGGATCCGCTGGTATGTGAATTCCGTAACGGCGGTT